>Ga0187847_10000379_pt1 | contig 51658 bp, 38 predicted proteins | sample June2016WEW_4_10_FD_132458 | JGI IMG/M metagenome (GOLD analysis project Ga0187847, IMG submission 132458) | Peatland microbial communities from SPRUCE experiment site at the Marcell Experimental Forest, Minnesota, USA - June2016WEW_4_10 | ecosystem: Environmental > Terrestrial > Soil >...
ATTCACCCAACAATCCCAGACTGAGCAACATGAGCGAACCCACCAGGCAAACAGTTGCCGAAATGCCCGATGTCAGCGTCACGGTAGGCGCACCAGAAGCGAGTGCGACGATGGTTAATATCACGGCTGCGGTCAATGCGAGTCCCGACAAAACGAAACTCAACCGCAAGGGTTTGTAGCTGAAGCTCGTGATGGCGTCCATCGCATACTTGATGCGGCTAAGAAAAGTCAGCTTCCCTTCACCGCCGATCCGATCCTGTCGATCATAATAAACAATCGCTGTGCTATAACCGACCCACGCACGCAGGCCCGGCAGATAACGATTCCGTTCCCGAAGTCCGTTGATAGAATCGACCGCCTTGCGATCCAGCAAGCCAAAAATCCCCGAATCCAAAGGGATAGGAAAATCTGAGAGGGCTCCCAATACGCGATAAAAAATGGGGAACAGGATAGCCAATACCTTCCGGCCCTCCTGACGGGTGCGTCGAACCCCAGCAACAACTTGTGCCCCCTCGCGCCAAGCGCGCACAAACTCCGGGATGACACTCGGAGGATCCTGCAAATCGGCGTCCATCAACACGATGGCATCACCTACTGCGGTCTGCAAGCCCGCGGCGAGGGCGCCCATGTGGCCAAAATTACGCGAAAGATTTACGACAACAATGTGCGGATCGTACGCCTGCTGGTCCCGCAGCATGTTGAGAGAAGAGTCTTGCGACCCGTCATTGACATACACCACCTCCCAATCCTCTCCAATGTCCTTCACCGCATCGGCTACCGCTTCGTGGAGCTGGGGAATTATCTCCTCTTCGTTATAGACGGGCACAACGATCGAAATCATATCGGGGCTCCTAAACTCCTGGGTACACTTACTTCACAACTTCCTATTTCTTTGCCGTAGCGCTATCTCCGACATTGGCGTCTGCTTGAAACATTCTCACCTTCCAACTCACTTCCGTCGGGGTCAAGACGGCCACATATCGCGCCTTCACGTGGTGCGTGGCTTGCATCTTTCCGTGATCTGAAAGCTCAACGTCGTATTCCGCATCGTCCACCACCTGAATGGAAAGACCTTCGGAGGAGTAAAACACGAACGTGATATGGTGCGAACGATCACGATAACTGGCCGTGATATTCGCTTTCTGTTGTTGGCTGACCACGCCTTCAAGTTTTTCTTTGGCAATGCCTGTAAAGGCCGTATCCAGCGCGGCAGCATTGTTTTCCTCGAGCGCCTGGGACATTCGATTCCAGCACTTTAGATAGTCGCGAACCACCGCATCTTTCGTCTGATCTTCGAGTGGGCGTGGCCCGAAAGACTGAGGAACTTCCACTTGGACGACAGGTTGCGCCACACTGTCGGCGACGACATTGGTCACGAGCCATAACAGCGCCAAGAAGACCATCGCAAGCTGCACTGCTGCCTCTCTCCGCCTCGCTCTCATTCTCGCTATAGTCCGTATCATCCTCTTCATTGGCCACCATTCCACCGAAGCTGGTTGCCAAGCACTTCGCCAGCTGCCACTGTGATGACTGCACCTTTATTCGCCGGGATGTCTGCCTGCGCAATGCCGTTCTTTAGAGGCGCATCTACCGTCGAACGGTTGCCGTCATAAATTTCAGTAAATGTCACAATGGTGCCGTCGGCCACCAAGTTGCCGGTGCAATCGCGAAGGGGTTCTGTCTGAACGTGTAACCGACCGCCAACCGGCCGCGCAGACATGCGTAATTGACATGCGTCAGCAGGGACCTGCTCCAAGATTCGTAATGAGGTACCCTTGCCTACCGTCGCCTCGAAGCTCGCGTTTCCCGCGTGTGCGGAAGAGTCCATCTGTACCCACGCCACACCTAGATGGCTTTCCACCGTGCGAATCTCGGGAGCCGTGTTCGGCAGGGTCAGTTGGAAGTGAACGGAATGAGATTGCAGAACTAAGTTGTGATAAGTGTCGAACACAAAGGCAACGCCGCCGATCCCATCGCGCAGGCTAACCGGTAAGCGAGAGGGTCTTGCTAGAAAGCTCAATGAGCTGACTTCAGGAGAGGAAACGACGTCGAAATCCGAGGCCTCCGTCGAGGTCGAGGTAATCAGGAAGACTGTATAACGCCCGGCATTGGAGATCTCATCGGGCTCGATCAAAACTTCCGTGCCTATCTGTACTGTCTTTTCTAACGCGCCACCCGGCCCCACGATGTAAAGATGTCCTTCTCCATTCCCTTCGGTGTTGATAGAGATGGCCTGCCCAGCTTGAACGATCTTAGGAACCTTTATGCCCGCAGCGAGCGCCCACTGCGCCCAAAGCGACAGAACTACGCCGATTGTGCATGATCGAGTCATCAGAGTGTGGAAGAACTATAAGAACTGGTGACAACCCGGAAGGTGGCGACCTTATCTGCGATATCCACGGGTACGTTCACCGAGAATGGGGCTGGCAGATTCGGCAAGAGAGCCCGGTTTTCGTAGGAGTCTCCTACCCAGAGCAACTGCCCGCGGTTATCGTAGAACGTGCCGATAACATGCGTGATGTTCACGATTTGCCCGCTCTCGTTTCTGAGTTCTCCCGTCAGAGAACTATTCGGCGCGCCGGAAATCTTCTGGTTCTCAATCTCAATGACTGGATCCGCCGAAGCTGCGATCAGGCTTGAGGATGGCTGCATTTTCACGCTGTCAACTTGCGATAACGCAACATTCGGAAAATCGATCCGGAACGGCGAAACCTGCTTAGGAAGAAGAATGTGCGAAATTTTATCAAAAGAATCTTCAGTTCCTAGTAGTTGGTTATTCTTGCCAATCAACGTGCTCTTCACCGTAACGAACGCTGGCACAGTATCTTCATTCAAAATCTCGCCCAAAATAGAAACACCATTTCCCCGATCAATCGGCCGCATATCAATGATGCGAACATGCGGTGACTCAACGTTTTGCGCGGCCCAGTCATCCCCCGCACCGCGATAGATCACGTCCCAACGCAGGTAGTTCACTGGAATGACCTGAGGAGGAACCCGTTGTTCGGCCACAATTGGCCACACAACTTCCCATTGGCCATTCTCTTTCGTAACGCGTAAGTCGCGCGATTCCTGAAAAACACCGACGACAGACGACCAACGCAAATTGACGCGGAAATTTCCTTCGTTGTCTAGAATATGCAACGGCTGGATCGAAAAGTCCGCGAGGGTAGCATAGGTGCGAAGGCTTGGATAGCCTCCGTTCAGATCGCGTATGAAATCAGCTTCGGAAAATTCCGAGCGGTTTGCCAGTCTTCCATAAGCGGCATTCCAATCCCGGCTGCCGACTTGAGCAAGCAAGTTCGTTACCGCGGATTGCGGCCCCGATGATCCGTTGAATGAATATCCAGTCCCAGCCATGGCTTGGGCAGTGTGAACCGGCCAGATTGTGCCGATGATAACGAGCCCTACGGTCATAGCCCCGATAAGCAAAGCCAGTAAAGAGCCACGATTCATGACGCCAACCTCCCGAAGACTAACTCCTCACGTGAGGACGCGGGTTGGACAACTTCTTGCTCTTGCCGCTTTCGGGCAGGAATCAATAGCAAGAGCATGGCCAGAATACTGCTGCCAATGGGAAGCGTCCCCCACAATAATCCCTGCCATACGGGAGGAATCTGCGGCGCGTTAAGGGGGGTAGCCGGCGGCACATCTTCTTTTCCCCAGACCGTAATTGTGCGGTCTTCGAGGTCATCCACTTTTCGCCATCCGGCAAAAACTAGCAGAGGCTCATAATAAGGGTCGCGAACAAAGACCCACTTCAATCCATAGTGATCGGCATGATGGAGAATTGCGCTCAATGCATCGAGCCCAGATTTGGCAAAATATTTGGAACTGGTCAGCGCGCCTCCGCCATGCTCCGTGAGTTCAGGGAGCATGCGGCCAGAATTCCACTCACCGTCAACGCTGCCCGCGTTGGTCAACATGGCGAGGCGTGAAATCTTGTTGCCGAAACCGAGTGTTATATAGCGATACTGATCGTGACCGTCGCGATTTAACCAGGCGGCGACCGAATCCACCTTAAAATCGACCGCATCGGCCGGCTTGTACGTAGACCATGAGACTGCGAGCGCACAGGTAAGTGCCGCTGCAACGGTCAGTGCGGCAATGCCCGCCATTCGAAAGCGGTCGATGCACTCCTTTGCCAACAAGCCGACAAATGGCAAAGCCAATAGGCTAGCCCAATAAGTGAAGCGCTCCATGGTGAGCACTTCAAATGCGCGGCCTAACAAGATCTTGCCCACCGGGGTGGTGCCACCCAATCCCAGGAGAAAAGCCAGCCAAAACCCAAACAGCAACGGCCGAAGCCGTGAAATTGATGCGCCCCGCCACACTATGAATGGAAAGGCAACAATCAGCGCACCATAGGGGACGACAAAATAGTTAAGCCCCCATTGCGGGCTCAAAATGTAGTTTGCGCGGCTGGGATGAGGAATGGGTACCTGGGTGACGGGATATTTAATCAGAGCAATCCAGAAAGGCAGAAGAACGACGGCAATTGCCGCGCCGATAATCCCAGCCACTACGAAAGTTCTAAGAATAATGCCGTTCCTCGATGCAGCCTCCTCACCATCATCCCTCCGATCAAGAAATGCGAGGGCCACGACTGGAGCCGCAAACAATAATGATCCAAAGAGCAACGTCGCATGGTGCGCAGCGGCTGCCGCAATGCTTAAGATTGATCCTTTAAGGAGGGCCCGCCAATCGTTTCGGCGCAACCATTCATATAAGAATGGCAACGCATTCAGGTATAGCGGGGCCGCAAACGTGGTCGAGAGCTGTCCTGCCGAATAAACCAGGAAACATTCGGCGCCGAGAAAGACGGCTGCCAGCCCTGCAAGAGACGCGGACCGTTCATCAACCCACAGTCTGGCGAAGCGATACGCTCCCAACGCCAACAACAGGATCGCGACAAACTGCACGGCCATGTAGGCCATTTCCAGACCAAAAATATGCGAAAGAACGGCGACCCACTGCTGCGGCAGGGGAGGGTAGGTCGTTTGAGAAAAACCTGCATACCACTTGGTGTTCCAAGGCTCAAACCAATGGTGCAAATAATGGGATGCGAAAAAAATATGGAAATTTGCGTCATACGACTTGAGCGGCAGCTTCATGAGCAACAACGGCGCATGGATAGCGAAGGCCGCTAAGAAGATGACACTCAGTGGAACGGCAGGAAGTTCAGATGAATTAACGCGCTGCACAGTTTTCTCCGCGCGCTTTGGATTCGCCCACCTATCTACGGGTTGCCCCTAGGGACTCTAAGTCATCAGCCAACTTGAGCGGCCTATTGCGAATCGAATCGTCGTGTTAAAGGTACATTCGCTGGAGCCTACAGTTGAAGAGCAAATCTATCTATCGGGTGTCGTGCTTTTTGTTCCTACTGGGCACACGCGCAATTCTCGCCCAAACCTACAAAATTGATCAGTCCACGCCCGACAAAGCAAATCTCAGCCGCCCGCAACAAAAACCCGAAACTAAGTCTCTCGGGTGGGGTTCCAATATTGAGAACGCGCGGCTGGCGCGTTCTGCGCAGCAGGCGTTGAAGAATGGCGATTACCCCGCCGCGGTTGATTATGCACAACGCGCGGCCCAAGCAGCCCCGGGAGATGCACAGTTGTGGTTCCTACTCGGTTACGCGGCGCGATTGGCGGGTAAAAGAACCCTCGCGATAGATTCCTACAATCGCGGACTGAAGATTGAACCGTCATCGCTGGACGGGCAATCCGGACTCGCACAAGCCTATTACAGCGCCGGCCAGACTTCGGAAGCAGAACGTATTCTCACCAGCATTGTTTCGTCGAACTCGCGTCGAACCGACGACATGGCTCTGCTCGGGGAGATTCAACTTCGATCAGAGAAATATGATGAAGCGATTTCGACACTGGACAAAGCTGAACAATCGCAGTCCTCGTCGCGCATCGAACTTCTCATTGCTTCCGCGTATCAACATCTCAAGCAGTTTGATCGCGCCAACCATTATTTATCTCTAGCGAAGCAGCACTCGCCGAATGATCCCGAGGTGGCCCGCTCCTTCGCCGGGTACTATCGTGAGACCGGAAATTACAAAGCCGCCATCGCTTCCCTACAAAGCATTCGTAACCCCAACGGGGATGTAATCGGCGAACTTGCCTATACCTATCAATTGAGCGGCAACCCCGCGGAGTCTGCCCGCCTATATGCCAAAGCGGCTCACGAGCGGCCGAAAGATCTAAACCTCCAGCTATCTGCGGCCCAGGCGGAAGTTGCAGCCGGCGCGATTGAAGCTGCACGGCCATTTATCGATCGTGCGGCGCAAATTGATCCAGACCACTACCGTCTCCATGCTGTTCGCGGTGAAATCGCAAGGTTGGAAGATAGAAATGAAGATGCAATCCGCGAATACAGGTCCGCAATCGAGCGCCTACCGAATGATGCGCCTGAGGGGGCACTTTATCCCATCGCTTTGCGGATGAATCTGGTAGCACTGGAAAAGAGCATTTCCAACGAGGACGCCGCAAAGCGCGATCTTGACGTAGCCAGTGCAGCAATCAAAGGACTCGACGTACATGGGCCGTCCCGCCCTGAATTCCTGCGCTTACGGGCTCTAGTCAATATGGAAAATGGCGATCTTCCGGCGGCAGATGCGGATTTAAAAGAAGCCTTATCGCTAGGTCCGGACGATCCGAACAATTTACAGCTCAGCGGAGATTTATTTGTAAAAATGGGCCGCACCGAAGACGCAATCAGGCTTTACCAGAAAGTACTTGAGACTGATCCGACGAACCACCTCGCCTTAGCCTCTCTGGGATTTGCTTCTCGAACCGTCGGCCGCGATGCCGAAGCGGAAAAATACTTTAGGAAGCTGGCAGAAGTTGAACCGCGATCTTATGCTGCGTATCTCGCGTTAGGCGATCTTTATACGTCGCGTCGGGATTTCGCGCAAGCGGAGGCTTCCTATCGCAAGGCTTTCGCAATAGCTCCAAAGAACAGCCAGATTATCGCCGGAGCCATGAATGCGGCCATCGAAGCTAAGAAATTTCCCGTGGCAGGAGAATGGCTGAGCCGCGCAACGCCAGAAATGCAACAGAATCCGCAAATCATGAGGGAAGCAGAACGTTATTACAGTTGGACGGGTGACTATCAAAAATCCGCCGATATTGGGCATGAAGTGATCAAGAAACTGCCTAACGATCGCGACGTGGTCGTCTATCTCGGTTATGACTTGCTTCATCTCGAAAAATACGGAGAATTAGCTACTCTAACTTCTCAATATCAAGATAGCCTTCCGAAAGAACCGGATATTCCGCTTCTCAAAGGATATGTTGACAAGCATAACGGCGCACTGGACGAGGCGGAGAAGGATTTCACCGAAGCGCTGGCTCGCGATCCAAATGTCGCAACTGCCTATGTGAATCGCGGATTCGTGCGCCATGATTTACATCGACCCTCAGAGGCGCAGGCAGATTTCGAAATCGCCTTGAAGCTTGAGCCAAAGAATGGCGAAGCCCATCTGGGCATGGCGTATGCCAGCCTGGACTCTCATCAAGCCAAGAATGCACTCCGTGAAGTCCAGATTGCCAAAGAAGAGCTCGGCGATTCCATGCCGGTTCATTTGATTCGGGCCACGGCGTTTGGCGATCTGGGAAAGTTGAAGGACGCGGCCACCGAATATCGTTTGGCGCTGAACTTCGAGCCTGGCAATGCTTCGCTCCACCTCGCTCTTGCTGACACGCTTTTCGGGGAGCGCCTGTACTCCGATGCGGTGACGGAATTGCATATAGCTGCCAAGCTCTCGCCCAATGATCCTTTGATTTATGCAAGTCTCGCCCGGTGCTATGCCGAGCTGCATGATCGCGAGGCGGCAATGCAGAATGTCCAACTGGCCGAGCAATATGTTGCGAATCAGCCTCAAAATCAGAGCACGGTCTACTTATCCTCAGGAGAAGCGCTGAGCACATTGGGCGAACGAAATGCCGCCATGGATCATTTCAGCAAAGCGCTGGATAGCAGCAATCGGGATTCGCTAAGAGTGCGACTTGCCATCGCCAAGCTCATGGTATCTTCCGGGCAAAATGATGATGCCCGGCGGCAAATCGCCCTGGGGATTATGGAAGCTCGCGCGGGCGAGACGGATCCGCCGACAGGTGCGGAATGGGCACAAGCTGCTGATGTGTTTTTGGCCATGCACGACTATCAGCTCGCCGAGAATTACTATCAGCGGGCAAACGACGCCGGGGCCCCGGAGACATCCGCTAAGTTGGGCCTCGCGAATACGTACCTTGCAATAGGCGATACGACACGGGCTGAGGGTGAAATCGCATCCATCAGGGATTCCGATGCAACCGAGTCCTCGGAATACCTCATGACCAAGGGGAATATTTTCCGTCAGCGTCATGACAATCCCCAGGCCTTGACCGCATTTGCGCAAGCGGCGAATGCTGCCGGAGACGACGACACCGCCGAGCGCGAACTGATGCAGACAGCGGGTGACGAGGGCTATCGTATTAATTCCCGCCTTAGTCTCTTATCCGATTTTTCCGTGCAGCCGATTTTCGAGGATACGACCGTTTACCCACTCGATGCGAAGCTGGACGTCGCCACGCCCCTGCCTGGCAAAGAAGCTCTGCTGCCTACTCCGCGTTCGTCGCTCGAAACCCAATGGACGACCGCGTATCACTTGCATCTGGATGCTCTGCCCGGTGCGGCGGGCTTCTTTCAAGTCCGCAACGCTCGTGGACAGATTTCTCTGCCTAGCTCCGACTCGATCATCAACCGGGACACGACGGACTACACCTTTAATTTCGGATTAAATCCCACATTCCACATCGGGAACAATGTGCTGACTCTCAGCACGGGATTGCAGGAAACCATCCGGCGCGACTCGCTAGACCCGGTGGACATGAATCAAAACCTGTTTCGCCAATTCGTATACCTGAGTACCAGCTCTTTCTACAATCTGGTATCGGTAAGCGGGTATGCGGTCCGCGAAACTGGACCCTTTACCGAGCAAGATTTGCATTCGCGTGATTTGAGTGCCGCATTGGATTTCCGCATTGGCGCGCCTTGGGCCAAAACTGCACTCATCACGGGCTGGGGTGCTCGCGATGAACAATTCCGTCCGCTTATCCGCGAGTTCTACTACACATCGGTCTATCTGGGTCTGGAACATCGCTTTTCGGAGAAACTGCGCATACGCGCCGAAGCTGAGGATTTGAGGGCCTGGCGGGTACAGGATTTACAGTACGCAATCGCGCAAGCCATTCGTCCCGCGGGAAGCATCGAATATAAACCCACGAGGAACTGGGCGATTCAAGGCTCAGTAGCGTACTCGCGGAACATGAGTTTCCATGCGTACGATGCGGTGCAAAGCGGCTTTGCAGTTTCTTACGCGATGCCTTTTCGCAGGGAGTACAGGGGCGAGGGTAGCGATGTAGAAGTACATTATCCCATCCGTTTCTCGGCTGGCATGCAACAAGAAACGTTTTATAACTTTCCCGGGCAAAACTCGCAGCAGATTCGCCCGTACGTGAGCATTACGTTGTTTTAGGAGTTGATCGGAGCCCGATGAGAATTTGCCTCGTTACCGCTTTCCCCCCGAGTGGACGTCAGTTGAATGAGTATGCGTTTCACATTGCTCGTGAACTTCAGCGCGATCCTCGAATTGAATTGTCCATTCTTGCCGATGAGCTTACGCAATATGACTTTGCAACGGATGGAGATGGCAAGCCTGTGGACGGAAAGGCACAAGAAGAACTTCCAGGGTTCGACGTCACGCGCTGCTGGAAGTTCAATCGTCCAACGAATCCATACCTTTTGTCGAGAGCGATCCGCAAACTGCACCCGGACGTTGTCTGGTTCAATCTGGTCTTTTCGACTTTCGGTACTCAGCAGTATCCAATTTCAGCATTTGCGGGGTTGTGCACGCCCTTGGTCACCCGCGCACTCGGTTATTACACACACGTAACGCTTCATCACATCCTGGAGCACGTGGATTTCGTGGGCGCCGGCGTAAAACACGAAAGACTGTTCCGATTGAGCAGCAGCGTCGCCACGCGGGCGCTTCTCTCCGCGAATTCCGTCTCAGTACTCATGTCAGAGTATCAACGCACCTTGGCGGACAAGTATGCAGCTGACAACGTTGTGCTTGGAACGCACGGGATATTTTCATCCCGTCCCACTCCAGCCGATTTTTCGCTAAGGGGAAATCCAGACAAGCGCATTTTGGCCATAGGCCACTGGGGAACTTATAAACGGCTGGAAACACTGGTCGAGTCTTTTCCAGCGGTGTTGGCGCGCGAACCCAATGCGAAACTGGTGATTGCGGGCGCGAATCACCATACGACTCCGGGTTACTGGGAGAGTATTCGCGAATCGCAGAGAGGAAATCCGAATATTGAGTTTCGAGGCTACGTCGCCGAGAACGATATCCCAGAATTGTTCCGTACGACGAGCATTTTGGTGTTGCCTTACGATTCAACGACAGGCTCCAGCGGCCCTGCTCATCAGGCATGCCAATATGGCGTGCCGATCGTTAGTGCGGACATCCCTGAGTTCCGGGGTATGGTTGCGGACGAAGACATGGCGGTTCGTTTCTACCGTGTTGGAGATGCCGACGATCTGGCGAACAAGCTATCGAGCCTTTTGCTATCGGATGAGGATCAACGCACCATGGCGGCCCACAACTTCTCAGCCGCCGTTCGCATGACCATGCCGAATGTGGTTCGACAATATCTACGTTGGTTTCAACTTGAGCAATGCAAACGCACGCTTGAATTGATCAGCGAGAACGAACTAGGTATGGGATGGAGCTCGGAGAAGTTTGCTCGCGAAGAGGTACAAGAACCCGAGTTGAACGAACACCCTGCTTTAGTTGCTGAACCAAGCTCGAACAATGGCTGAGAATCGACGATTCTCAGCCATTGTTCGTTCCTTACCATGACGTAACGGATTCGTTGTTGATGTACTCTTCGAGCGTTACATTGTCTTCTGCACTATCCAATTGATGTTGAATGCCAAGAACCGGAGCCCATGCCGGAGAAGGAATGGTGGAGTTTGCTAACCCGCCCACATACATTGTGTTTCCATCTACCGTCAAAGTGCCGAAGCGTAAGTAAGTGTTGGGATCGCTCGCCGGACCGAAGATCGTGGGAATGACCTGGTATCCCGTCGGAGTCACCCGCTGCAGAAAATACGTCAAGTGGTGCCAGGATCCGGGCGCAAATTGACAAGGCGAGAGATTTACATTAGCCCAAGTCAGCTTTCCGCTCTGCGGGAGCCAAAACTGCCATTGGTTGGTCGCGTAGTCGCACTGCGAACCAAACATGAATTCATGCACTCCATCGCCCATCTGTATGGCTTGAAATAAATCCGCTTCGATGGCCTGGACCGCGGACGTGGGCGTTGTGGTCGGTACATACATCCAGAAATCCCACAAAAAGTTAGTGTCTCCGGCATATGGCGAAGGTATCGTGCTGTCTTTCAGGTAGAAAAGACTGTCATCATATTTGCACTTGCTTGTCACGATAAAGTGCTGCCCGCTGGACGGTGAACCCGGCGAATTCACCGTGTTGGGGTCGACGCCATGGCTGTAGACGCCAATGCTTCCGTCGTTACACTGCCCCCCCACACCTGGGTCGTTATCAACGGTCCACAAACCGCTGTCTACCTGGCCTTTGCGTATCGCTGTTACCGGGGGAACTGGAGGTGCTGTGGCCGTGACGTCAATCGAATAAACGGGAGAGCTCAACAACGAACCGCTTGAATCCCACGCGGTCACGTATACCGAGTGCGTGGTACCTGGAGGAAGTACGATCCAAGCGTCCAAGGACGCCGAATGGTTTTGATAGACATCCTCGTGGTCCACATAAACAACATAACCTGTGATTATCGATGAACTCTCCGCGGTCGCTTCAAAGTGCATTGGCGAGGTTACGTCGACGATATTTTGGGTACTGAGTGCAGGAGTCTGAATTGTGATTGAGGTTACAGTGGCCCTCGCGGAAACGGACGGCCATGCAATCAGGAAGAGAAAAAAACAAAAGCAATACGGGTTTGTTCGACGAACGAAAGACAGTCGTGCACACCCCTGGCGGGGGATTCCTGCATCCATAACACACCTTGAACCAATTGAGATTCCATGCCATTTGCATGGAGCTACCAGTAGCTAGGGAGTTGTTATGGAGACTACAGCGGGTGTCGATTACTAAAAAGTTACTGAAGTACGGTTTTGCGTAATCAGGGATTTCCGTACCGCAAGATTAGCTCGCGTACGATGTCTTCACGCGAAGGAGCGACTCCTGGGCTTTCAAGTGCTGCATGGTACGGATAATCATCCATTGAATATCTTGCCTCGTACAGGGGCTTGCAACAATATCAAAGACGCCGTTCGCCCAAGCCTCCCGAAGTGCAAAATCCCGATCTTCCGCCGGTACCACGAGAATGACTGGAACATCGCGCGTGAGGCTTTTCAGCAGTTCCAACAGATCCCGGTAGCTGCCGTCGCGCAAGCAGTCTTGACAGAAGATTAAATGAATGTCTGAGTCAGCCAGATGAGATCGCGCTTCTTGCACGGATGGGCACACGATTGTTTCGAGCACTGGCCAGTTTCTTGTTGCTTCCTGTATGACCTGAGTGCTCGACCCATCCGGACAAAGTATCAGAATACGTTTCTTTGTTCGCATGCGATCATTCCGCGGCGCCATGGACCCGATGGCTCTCAGCCAACTGTCCCAGAAACTAAAATCGTTCTTTGGCACCCTTTGGATGCAGTTTTGCGCCTTTGAGGGTGCATTTCGCCAAAACTTCCTGAAAACAGGGGGCTGGAGGGCGCGATCGACGCGAGGTTGTTGGCGTTAGAAAAGCCGGACTAAGCCATTGCGCACCGCATAGAGGGTGAGGTCGGCGATAGAATGGATATCCAATTTGCGCATAATATTGGTGCGGTGCGTTTCCGCTGTCTTGACGCTAAGGCTTAACATAGCCGCCACTTCTTTCGTCCTTTTGCCTTCCGCCAGAAGTTGCACGACTTCCCTTTCCCGTGGTGTCAGCACGCTCTTGGAGACAGCTTCCGCCGTGCGATGAGTGCTTAGATATCCCTCGAGAATATATTCAGCAGCCTCAGTCGCAAAAAAAGTCCGGTGATTTTGCAATGCCTCGATTGCATGAATTAGTTCTTTTCCCGTATCCGACTTCAGAAGAAAACCTCGCGCTCCTGCGGCAATGACTTCACGGATGATTTGCTCCGAATGGTGCATCGTCAAAATCAGGATTCGAGTTTGGGGCACTACTGCCACGATTTGACGAGTCGCGTCCAAGCCGTTGAGATTGGGCATGCCGATGTCCATAACTACGACATCAGGCTTCATGTCGTGAACGATCTGTACGGCGTCGCGACCGTCTGCCGCTTCCGCAACGATCGTCCACCCCGGTCGGGTTGCGACTAACGCACGAATTCCGCGTCGCACTAATTCATGGTCGTCCGCAATTACGATTCGCAATGGGTTCATATCGTCTAGAGCCAGAAACCTCTCGTTTCCAGCCGACTTCTCCAACGTTAAAGCCGTCTCCAAGTCAATCCCATACATTCTTGGCACTAAATGGGTAAGGGGTTTGCCGTAGATTATCGCCAAACCATGCAAAAACTGTTGAAAATTACAGGATTCCACCTAAACATCTGAGGGATTTCGCTGAGGGTACAACCGATGCTCTAAGTATTTTCATCTAACGCGCGGTTCAGGATTTCCCACATGATCTCTCAATATGTTGCGCGCACCTCGTCTCTAAGTCTACTTGTGATCCTTACTGCCGCACTGGGCGGCTGCGGAGGCTTGGGTGTTTCCCCGACCCCGAGCCCAACCTCGACTGCACAACTGAAAGTTGCACTTACCGGCACTGGCACCGGAACCGTCGTTAGCGCGCCCACGGGCATTAGTTGTGGCTCGACGTGCAGCGCAACATTTAATCAAAACACGAGTATCACATTGACCGCTTCACCGACATCCGGTTCGGCCTTCGCGGGATGGTCCGGCGCATGCACGGGAATGGGCAAATGCACGGTAGCCCTCGCCAGCAATGCGGCCGTCACAGCAACATTTAACATGCTCACGATTGCCAAGGAGCTTTCCGTGACGCTTACTGGCTCGGGAACGGGCACCGTGACCAGCACTCCTGCGGGCATTGATTGCGGTTCGACATGCAGCGCGACCTTCAATGAAAATACCAGCGTTATTTTAACGGCTTCACCGGCGTCCGGTTCATCTTTCGCCGGCTGGACCGGTGCTTGCACAGGAACGGCTCCCTGCACAGTCGCCCTCGCCAATAACGCAAGTGTCACAGCGACTTTCAACCTGCTGACGAGTGCCGACAGGCTCACTGTCACCCTAGGTGGCTCAGGCACGGGAACCGTTACCAGTTCCCCCGCGGGCATTAATTGCGGTTCAACTTGTTCAGCGACCTACCCCGCGGGAACTCAGGTTTCGCTCGCGGCCATACCGTCTGGAACCTCAACATTTGCGGGCTGGGGCGGTGCATGCAGCGGGACGGGTACATGTACAGTTGCGATGAACAATGCGGTTTCCGTTATTGCGAATTTTAGCGCGGAGGCAAATTCGTATGCCCTGATGGTGCAACTCTCGGGGACGGGCGGCGACACCGTAACCAGCACCCCCGCCGGAATTACCTGCGGAACGGTTTGCACTGGCAATTTCGCTCCCGGCACGCAGGTCACACTCACAGCCACAACCAGCGCAAACTCCTATCTTGTGAATTGGGGAGGAGCCTGTAGTGGCAGCTCGACTTGTACGGTAGACATGACTACGAATGAGTCGGTGAGCGCTACTGCAAACATCTGGCCCCTCAACCACGTTATTTTCTTCGCCCAGGAAAATAGGTCGTTCGATCACTATTTCGGCGCTTTGCGGCAATATTGGGCACAAAACGGATTCCCGGATCAATCTTTGGATGGTTTGCCGCAATTCAATCCTACTTCCGGCATTCCTCCGCTTTACGGGCCGGCTCCAGCGATTCCTGGTTGCAATCCTAGCGACCCGTACCAAACGCCGCCGGCGCCATTTCAAGATTGCGTGTTTGATCCCTCGAGTCCGGTGACGTCATATCACCTGATTACGCAATGCATCGAGAACCCGAGCCCTTCTTGGAACGAAGCGCACGTCGATTGGGATTACAACGACCAGAACGGAACACGTCCTCCGACGCTAAACGGGTTTGTTTGGACTGCCGGTCATGACGCCCGGGAAATGGGTTACTACGGCGGTAATCCTTTCTACGACGTTGACGGAATTCGTGCCATCGGTTATTACGACTCCACCGATCTCAACTATTACTATTTCATGGCCTCCAATTTCGGCACGTCGGATCGCTGGTTCAACCCGGTGTTGACGCGAACAAATTCCAATCGCGAGTATCTCATCGCTGCCACCTCACAGGGCTATGTCTATCCCATCGGGTCGAACGGCAATGATCAAAAGTTGCTGACAGCTCCCACGATTTTCCAGGAACTGATCACGGCTGGCATCACGTGGAAAATTTATGTGAACCCGACTAATAGCCCGTGTACGGCACCCTATCAAGCCTCCTGTCTCGTAGAGCTTAGTTATGTGCAGGACTTTCAATGGGGTCAGAATATTCCGACCCTGTATCCTGGAAATATCGGCACCATTGGAGTTCCAAATTCTGATTTCGACAATGACTTGGCGAATGGGACCTTGCCGCAAGTTGCGCAAATCGAGGCTGCATCCGACGCCGGGCTGGATGAGCATCCGACTAACAATGATGGCTCGCCCAGCGACATCCAGCGTGGCGCGGACTATGTTGCCGGCGTCATCAACCAGTTCATGCAGAGCCAATACTGGAAAGATTCAGCCTTCATTTTCACCTACGACGAGTTCGGCGGCCTTTACGATCATGTGCCTCCGCAGCCGGCAACTCAACCAGACGGCATTGCGCCCTCCGATTTGCTGCCAACAGACATTTGCTACGGAACGCCAGGCGTTGGCGACTGTAATTTCACCTACACGGGATATCGCGTGCCCTTGATCGTAATCTCTCCGTACGCAAAGAAAAATTACGTATCACACACCGTCGCGGACACCACAGCGATCCTCAAGTTCATCGAAACCCGCTTCTCTGTTCCGTCCTTGACCGCACGGGATGCAGCGCAACCGAACATGTCCGAATTCTTCGATTTCAACAATCCGCCTTGGGTAACTCCGCCAACACCTCCCACGCAAAACACGAGCGGACCGTGTTACGTGAACTCTCTACCGTGAAGATTCCTTACAAACACGGTTTTCTCTACGCAATAGCGAGTATTCCGCCCGATGTTGCGTTGGCTAACGATTCTATAGCTTAGGGGATAGAGTCAACTTCCTAAGGAAAGGATCCTGAATTACCGTGAACAGCGAATCCATTTCATCGATCTCCCCCTTCGACCTCAAGAATGCGCTGAATTCGAGTTTGGCCGTTTTGGCGGAGAACAGCATTTCAATTTCGATACCGACTACTGCAAGAATGCCCATCTACCAGCGGCGTATCACTGCGCCCCCAACCCGGCAAACGCTTGAAAAACAAGCCCTTAGCGATGCAGCCCAAGCATTGAGCCAATTGTGGAACATTCGACGCGGCCGCAAATAGCATTTTTCTTGCTTCCATTACCGCACGATTTGAGATCGCTACCGCTGTTTACTATTTCATCATCAAGTAACCACGGTATGGATTGTCCCTGCTGGTTGGTCGCATAGTGGTATGAATAGGGCTGCGTCATTCTATTGGAAAAGACATCCAGTGGGCTCAACTTTGGGTTCGAAATCGCTTCTCTAGCTTTCCGAGCGGTGTCATCTCTCCTAGTCTGTCGCGACCTACAAAACGGGTACGTTCATGATGGTTTGTGTTCGCAAAACGATTAAATCTCGTCGGCTGAGGGCTGCCACGTGCGAGTGTTGATCGTCGATGATCACGAGGTCGTGCGCCGTGGAGTACGGTCTCTCGTCGAGACCCGCTCCGACATTGAGGTGGTTGGCGAGGCCGGTGACGGACTTGACGGCGTAGAGCAAGCGAAAGTCCTAAAGCCGGACGTCGTGGTAATGGACGTCAGCATGCCGAAGATGAATGGACTGGAAGCGACTCGTGAAATCCGCCGACTTCTTCCAGACACGAAGGTTCTGATTCTCAGCCAGCACGAAATCGGCGAAATGGTGCGGCAGGCGTTAATGGCCGGTGCGCATGGCTACGTCGTAAAATCAGCCATATCCAATCAATTACTTGCCGCACTTGATAATATCCAGCGAAACGAGCCCTTCGAGACCGGCAACCTTCCCATCGTTGCGCACAAAACGGACACCGAAGAGATTCTCAAGCAAAGCGCCGCCCTCGAAGAAGAGCTGCGCAGTAGCGAAGAGCGTTTTCGCGCTGCCATGTCCAGTATGGCTGAAGGACTCTACACAGTGGACACCAACGGTCTTCTTACTTATATGAATCCTGCGGCCGAGTCGATGTTTGGATGGTCCCGCTCAGAATTGCTGGGAAAGAAGATGCACGATGTAACGCACTACAAACACACCGATGGCACCCCGTTCCCGGCGGCGGATTGCCAAGGTCTCCAGGTGCTCCAACAAGGAATCGATCTGCAAGAGCACCGCGACGTGTTTGTGCGAAAGGACGGCAGTTTCTTAAAGGTGATTTTCAGCGCTTCACGGTTGAAGTCCGGCGATCAGCTTAAGGGTCTGGTGGTGGTGTTCCGTCGCGAGTCAGTTAACAATGGCACTTAGTGCCACTCCTGCGTTCCCAGAAGCCTCAAGAAATACATGGCCCTTTCCATGTCCCGCTGTTCCTTGGAGTTCTCCTGGCTATTCGCCATCATGCTGGCTGCGTTGGCACGCAGGGCATTCTCGGCGGCTGCTACGCGTTCCGCTATCTTTGCCTTATCGTCTTCAAAAATAGCCTCCTGATAAAGAGTTCGCCAATCAAGCTCAAGGGAGGGGCTGATCATGGGGATAGCCCGGTCGATAACGTAAGAGGTTCGTGTAGAGGTAGCCATTTACTGACTATTTTGTTGAATTCGAAAAAAAAAGTGAATCGGGCGAATACTGTATAAAAACCACGCTGCCTGTATTTAAACGGTTACTCGCATCTCCAACGACACTTTCACAGGACATGGAATCACGATTTCCAAAATCGTTCCCGGTTCGGCAGCGGAAATGGTAATATCACCGCCCAATTCTCGAACCCGTTGCTTCATGCCGCCGATACCTATCCCAATACTGCCAGGTTTCAAGTCGGCCACGCGCTGGCTCACCCCTTGACCGTCATCGCGTACCGATGCGGTGACTTTGTTGGCACGATTCGTTAGACTTACCCACGCTTCCCTGGCCTGAGCATGCCGGAAAACGTTCGTCAATGCTTCCTGTACGACTCTAAATATCGTGATTTCCAGTTCCCGATCCAGCCGGGGAAAATCGATGGGATCAATGCCCACAGACGTTTTGATCCCACTACGCTTGCTGAAACCTTCGACATACCATGTGAGAGCCGAAACGATCCCAACCTCGTCCAAAAGCGGCGGGTGGAGAAGATGCGACATACTCCGCACCTGCTGGATTGCAAGATCCATAATTCCTGATGCCTGCCTCGCTTTCTCAATTCTTGACTCTTCGGAAGCACGAGGCGTGCATTGATCGAGCAACATTTTTGCTGCGACCAAATCCTGTCCCAGACCGTCATGCAACTCACGAGCGATGCGACGGCGCTCTTCATCTTGCATCGTAATTAAATGACTCGATAGACGGCGAAGATCTCCATTTAGCTGTTCTAATTGCTTGGTTTTGCGAAACAACTCCGCAAAGACGCTGACCTTTGCTCGCAATAGCTCTGGAATCACAGGAACCGAAATGTAATCGACTCCTCCTCTTTGATAGCCCTTCAGCTGATCGATGGCCTGCATGTGAACGGCGGAGATGAAAATAATGGCAGTCGTCTGGAAACGTGGATGCTGCCGGATCATTTCAGCCAATTCAAAACCGTCCAAATCGGGCATGCTGACGTCCATCAACACAATCGCGATTTCGTCTTTTAAGAGACACTCCAGTGCTTCCTTCCCGGAGCTGGCTTTGATCAGGTTTTCCCCCAATTCCTCAAGGATCACCTCGTAACTGAGGAGCTTTCCGCGCTGATCATCCACCATCAATATGTTGACTTTTTCATTCGGCATTAGTTGGTTCCTTCAAGAACTACCGGTGCAACCACATACGGAGCACGGAGAGCAGTTGATCGGTATTGACTGGCTTTGCCAGGTATTCCGATGCACCTGCTTCGAGGCACTTCTCACGGTCTCCTTTCATAGCCTTTGCAGTGAGCGCGATGATCGGCAATCGTTGGAATGCCGCACTTTGCCGGATGACTTGCATGGTTTCGTAACCATCCATCTCGGGCATCATGATGTCCATGAGAACAATGGCTACATCGCGCGTCGATTCCAAAACCTTAATCGCTTCGCGCCCCGTCCCAGCCGTCAAAACGCTCATTCCACGACGCTCGAGCATACTGCTCAGTGCGAAAATATTGCGAACGTCATCGTCCACGACGAGGACCTTCCGTCCGGCCAGGGCCTCGTCGGATCGATGTAAGCGATCAAGCATTTTCTGTTTGTTCGGGGGAAGGTCGGCGACTACTCGATGCAAGAACAAGGCGGTCTCGTCCAGCAACCGTTCCGGTGATTCGACACCTTTAACAACAACGCTGCGGGCTAGAACATGGAGCCGCGCGTCATCATCGGGAGAAAGCTCCTTGCCGGTAAATACTACAACAGGCAAATTGCAGAGCGAAGGTGTATCACGCATCTTTTCCAGCACTTCAAATCCGGACATATCAGGAAGCAGAAGATCAAGGACGACACAGTCGAACTGCTGCTCGGTCATGACGCTTAAAGCCTCACCCCCGGTTGAAACAGTCGTAAGGCCAATATCTTCGTAACCTAAAAGTTCTTTAATGGTGGTCTGCTCACGCGCATCATCTTCCACGATCAGAAGATTTCTGGATTTTTGCGCGGCGAAATCTTTCATGCGGCCGAGCGCACCCCCGATTTCGTCTGCACTAATTGGCTTAGTCACAAATGCAAAGGCCCCACGCGCCAACCCGTGCTGACGGTCTTCATCCAGTGTCAGCATCTGGACAGGAATGTGCCGCGTGGCCGTATCTTGTTTCAGATGGTTGAGCACGGTCCATCCCAGCATGTCCGGTAGAAATACATCCAATGACACCGCAGTAGGATGGAAGGTGCGCGCCAGCGTTAGCGCTTCAGCGCCGCGCATCGCCAGCAATACTTTGAAGCCTTTATCGTGCGCTAAATCGCAGAGAATGCGCGCGTAATGCGGATCATCTTCCACGACGAGCAGAATCGCATCGTCCGGGGAAAGATTTTCGCGGTCGTCCGCGATGTGCTCGGCCGGACTCTCCGTGACTTTAATGCTCGAGAGCTGCAACGGAGAAGAAGCGGGTTCCGACCGCGGAGTCGTGGCAATTGGGCCGGCATAAGTATTCGGGAGATACAAAGTGAACCGGCTGCCCTGCCCCGGCACGCTTTGCAGTTGAATCTCGCCACCCAACAATCCCGCAAGTTCGCGGCTGATGGCGAGACCCAGACCAGTTCCGCCGTATCTACGACTCGTACCAGCATCGGCCTGTTGGAAGGCCTCGAAGATAATGCGCTGCTTGTCGAGTGGGATGCCAATGCCAGTGTCGGCAACCTCCATCGCAATGACGGAAGCGGCTTTATTGAGAATGGGGTGATTCTCGCTCCAGCCATCCTTTGCCACGAAAACGGAGAACTTAATTCCACCTTGGTCGGTAAACTTGAACGCATTCGAGAGAAGATTCTTGAGGACCTGTTGCAAACGTTTCGAATCCGTCACCAGGCTTCGTCCAACTTGAGGACCAGTTTGCACTTCAAACGTAAGTTTGCGGTTTTCAGCTTCGTGACGGAACGGACGCGCAACTGTTTCAAGAAGGGTTGAGATGAAGATTTCTTCAGCTTCTACCGATACAGTACCCGATTCGATCTTGGAGAGATCAAGAATATCGCTGATCAGGTGTAGCAAATCTGTACCTGCGGCGTGCACGGTGCGGGCAAATTCAACTTGCTTGGGAGTCAGGTTGCCATCAGGGTTATCGCAAAGTTGCTGTCCTAGAACGAGAATACTGTTCAATGGAGTTCGCAATTCGTGAGACATGTTGGCCAGGAACTCTGACTTGTACTTCGACGTAAGAGCGAGTTCTTTGGCTTTCTCTTCGAGCGCTCGGCGCGCCTGTTCGATTTCCTGGTTCTTACGTTCGACTTCGACGTTCTGCTCGACCAGTTGTTGCGCTTTTTGCGCCAACTGTTCGTTGGTCTGCTGCAATTCGCGCTGCTGGGTCTGCAGTTCTGCGGCTAACTGTTGCGATTGCTTCAACAAACCTTCAGTCTGCATCGTGGCTTCGATGCTGTTGAGCACGATGCCGATACTAGCGGTCAATTGCTCCAGAAATGCGAGATGAGAGGCGGTAAACGAGCCCAGCGATGCCAGTTCGATGACGGCCTTGACGCGGCCTTCGAAAAGAACCGGCAGGACGATGACATTACGCGGAACGGCTTCGAACAATCCCGAGCGAACAGAAATCGTTTGCGGCGGAAGATCGGTGATTAACATGCGCCGTTTTTCTTTGGCACATTGGCCGATTAATCCTTCGCCGGGTTTCAAGCGACGCAAGTGTCCGTTTTCACCATCACCGGCAAACCCGGACAGCAACACCATTTCCTCTGTCTCTTCGGTACTCTCCATTTGATAAATGACGCCAAGTTGGGCATTGACCAGCGGTGCAAGCTCCGATAGCAGCATCTGGCCGACCGTGGCAAGATCGCGTTGCCCCTGTAACATTCCAGTGAAGCGGGCGAGGTTGGTCTTGAGCCAGTCCTGCTCGGTGTTGCGCTCCGTCGTAAGACGGAGGTTGTTGATCATCGTATTGATATTGTCTTTAAGCTCGGCGACTTCGCCGCGGGCTTCCACTTGAATGGATCGCGTTAAATCACCCTTCGTGACAGCGGTCGCCACTTCAGCGATCGCGCGGACCTGGTTGGTAAGGTTATCCGCAAGCAGGTTCACGTTGCCGGTCAAGTCTTTCCAAGTTCCGGCGGCGCCGGGGACGTTGGCTTGGCCACCGAGACGTCCATCTACACCGACTTCGCGAGCAACCGTGGTGACCTGATCGGCGAAGGTCGCCAACGTGTCGGTCATGTTGTTGATCGTCTCAGCGAGAGCAGCAACTTCACCTTTGGCGTTCACCGTCAACTTTTGCGTGAGAACGCCGTTCGCGACTGCGGTCACAACTTTCACAATACCGCGGACTTGCTCGGTGAGGTTGCCGGCCATGAAGTTTACATTGTCCGTCAGATCTTTCCAGGTCCCGGCCACACCGGTCACGTGAGCCTGGCCACCGAGCTTTCCTTCAGTTCCTACTTCGCGGGCAACACGCGTCACTTCGCCGGCGAATGCATTGAGCTGATCGACCATCGTATTAATGGTGTTTTTCAGCTCAAGAATTTCACCTTTCACGTCGACTGTGATTTTGCGGGACAAGTCGCCGCGCGCCACGGCCGTGGTAACTTCCGCGATGTTGCGGACTTGCGCCGTGAGGTTCCCGGCCATGGAATTGACAGAGTCCGTCAAATCCTTCCACGTTCCGGCCACACCGGAGACGTTTGCCTGCCCACCCAGACGGCCTTCGCTACCAACTTCGCGCGCCACGCGCGTCACTTCGGCGGCGAATGATCTTAACTGCTCGACCATCGTGTTGAGCGTTTCCTTGAGGAGCAGAATTTCACCGCGTACGTCCACGGTAATTTTCTTAGACAAATCGCCGTTCGCGATGGCAGTCGCAACTTCTGCGATGTTACGGACCTGGCCCGTCAAGTTGCTGGCCATGAAGTTGACGTTGTCCGTCAAATCCTTCCAAGTACCCGCGACGCCTGTAACTTGAGCCTGTCCGCCGAGTTTGCCTTCGGTACCGACTTCGCGGGCCACGCGCGTGACCTCGCCGGCGAACGCATTAAGCTGGTCCACCATCGTATTGATGGTGTCTTTCAATTCAAGAATTTCGCCCTTCACGTCCACAGTAATCTTGCGCGACAAATCGCCACGCGCGACGGCCGTGGTAACTTCAGCGATGTTGCGGACTTGAGCCGTCAGGTTTCCAGCCATGGAGTTGACGGAGTCCGTTAGATCTTTCCACGTTCCAGCGACGCCAGGCACTTTGGCCTGCCCGCCTAAACGACCTTCGGTTCCCACTTCGCGGGCCACGCGAGTTACTTCACCGGCGAATGCGTTGAGCTGATCGACCATCGTATTAATGGTCTCTTTGAGGAGCAGGATTTCACCGCTGACGTTGACCGTGATTTTCTTGGATAAGTCGCCGTTAGCGATTGCCGTCGAAACTTCTGCGATGTTTCGAACCTGGCCGGTTAAATTGCTGGCCATTGAGTTAACGGAGTCGGTCAAATCCTTCCAGGTTCCGGCGACACCGGGGACGCCTGCTTGTCCGCCAAGTTTGCCGTCGGTTCCAACTTCGCGGGCCACGCGTGTCACTTCGGAAGCAAAGGCGCGGAGCTGATCCACCATCGTATTTAGCGTGTCTTTGAGTTCAAGGATTTCGCCGCGCACGTCCACGGTAATTTTGCGGGACAAGTCGCCACGCGCGACAGCCGTTGCGACTTCCGCGATGTTACGGACTTGGCCAGTCAGGTTGCTGGCCATAAAGTTAACGTTGTCAGTAAGATCCTTCCATGTTCCCGCAACGCCAGGCACGCGAGCCTGTCCGCCAAGTTTGCCTTCGGTTCCCACTTCGCGGGCCACGCGAGTGACCTCGCCGGCGAACGCATTGAGCTGGTCCACCATCGTATTGATGGTGTCTTTGAGCTCAAGAATTTCACCCTTCACGTCAACTGTGATCTTGCGCGACAAGTCGCCGCCGGCAACTGCTGTTGTGACTTCGGCAATGTTGCGGACTTGAGCGGTCAGGTTTCCGGCCATCGAGTTGACGGAATCCGTCAAATCTTTCCATGTACCGGCAACGCCGGGAACGTTGGCCTGCCCACCCAGTTTGCCTTCGGTTCCCACTTCGCGGGCCACACGCGTGACTTCGCCGGCGAACCGGTTAAGCTGGTCCACCATCGTATTCAACGTTTCCTTCAATTGAAGAATTTCGCCGTAAACATCGACTGTGATTTTCTTGGAAAGATCGCCTTTTGCGATTGCCGTAGCAACATCGGCGATGTTGCGGACCTGGCCGGTCAAGTTGCTGGCCATGAAATTGACGTTGTCGGTCAAGTCCTTCCACGTTCCTCCAACACCCGGAACTTGAGCCTGACCGCCGAGTTTACCTTCAGTACCGACTTCGCGGGCCACGCGGGTGACTTCGCCGGCGAACGCGTTCAGTTGGTCCACCATCGTATTGATGGTGTTTTTCAACTCTAGAATTTCGCCCTTTACATCGACCGTAATTTTGCGCGAGAGATCACCGCGGGCGACGGCCGTGGTCACTTCCGCGATATTCCGAACTTGCGACGTCAAGTTGCCGGCCATGGCATTCACGGAATCGGTAAGATCTTTCCACGTTCCGGCTACGCCAGGAACGACGGCCTGTCCGCCAAGCTTACCGTCGGTTCCGACCTCGCGGGCGACACGCGTTACTTCGGAAGCGAATGATCGCAATTGATCCACCATGGAGTTGATGGCTTCTTTGAGCTGCAAAATTTCGCCACGCACGTCCACGGTGATTTTTCGAGACAGGTCGCCACTTGCGACGGCGGTCGCGACTTCGGCAATATTGCGCACCTGGCCCGTAAGGTTACTGGCCATCAAGTTCACGGAGTCCGTGAGGTCTTTCCATGTTCCTGCCACACCGGGGACTTGCGCCTGCCCGCCAAGCTTTCCTTCCGTGCCGACTTCGCGAGCTACGCGTGTCACTTCGGCGGTAAACACACTAAGCCGCTGAATCATTGTGTTGACGATATTCGCCGATCTTAGAAATTCGCCTTGGAGAGGTCGGCCATCGACGTCGAGTCGAACCGCTTGCGTGAGGTTCCCTTGGGCGACGGCGGCGATTGCACCTGTGACTTCAGTAGTGGGACGAAGCAGATCTTCTACCAGAGTATTGACGGAGAGACCCATCTCTCCCCATGAACCTTTGGATTCATGGTAACGAACGCGTTCCCGGGTCCTGCCCTCTTTGCCGACAGCTTGGCCAACCCGCTTCAACTCCACGGCCATTTGTTGATTTGCGGCCACAATCGAATTAAAAGTGTCGGCAATCTTTCCAGAAAGGCCAGTCCACGATCCAGGGAGTCGGACAGAGAAGTCGCCATCTCTCATCGTCTGAAGCGAAGAAAGAATCACTTCCAATTCGCTACCGCTGGGCGACGATTTATGACCGTTGCTGCCGTTCGGCGCCACGGCGACGGCACCATCTGCGGGAAGAGCAGCTGCAGGCGCAGAATTTCGCTTCATGAAATCTCTCCAACAATGTATCTATAGCGAGAGGCCAGATAAGTATGGATTTCCGCCAACCCACTGAATGTATTCGTCCCCAGATTAATTCGCTATACACAAAAAGCTGTAACCACCTGTAGGGTAAACACTGTAGATGGCGATCAGTCTTCGTTACCAATTTCCATCTGTAGGGGAGGGAGAACGGGCATTTCAGGATGCTCTTCATCCCGCCAGAAAATCTTAAAACATTCGCCTTCCGGCTTTGGACGCCAATCAGCACCTTTTGGGAACTGGACAGCTTCGGGATACAAAACCCATGCTGAAACGCCATCCTCGATTTTTGAGCCGGGAGCAGGCATCGACACCGTTTTTTTCTGCCCAGGGGCAATGTCAATGGGAAGACTCCATTCATGGTTAAATGGACGCCGGCGCACTTGCGACCCCATCAGGTAATCAAAGTCGAGTCGAATCCCTTTGATCGCTCTGGAGCTTGCGTTCTTGACCGTCACACTATACTCGTCGGTCTGCCAAAATCTCCCAGACATTAGTTCAAGGGGACTCGAACAATGATTGGGCTGGTAAATCGTGTAGGTCGCCATCATCCCCGATTCCATATGGTCCGACACGTGGCAATGGAACATCCATGTGCCGGGATTATCGGCTACCATGTCTGCTGTTGCCATGCTTCCCGGAAGGAGCTCAACATCATCGGTACGGCGAGATTGATATGTGACTGTTTTGCCGTGCCAGTGCGCCGTATGAAGATCGCGCTCGTTACCCATGCCCAACAAGTACCAGCGCACGTGCTCGCCCTGCTTCATCGTGAGACCGGGAAGATTTCCAAAGATATACCCATTCATCGAGTGAAATAGCCCTTCATTCTTGCCGCCAAGCTGGTCAAAAATCATAAAAAGGACTACGAACTCGCGGTCCACACCTTTCGGCGTTCCATCAGGATTCGCTTTTCCCTTAGCGGTAATGACGATGGGACCCAAAAGACCAGCATTGATTTCCGTCGGATCATCTACATGCGAGTGATAGAACCATACGACGGAACTGGAATCGCCGGCAGCTGGTCCACTACCTTCATCCGCGACCCAGTGATAGGTAAATCTTTCCCCGGGTGGAACGCGGGCACCGGGCCCTCCGGCAGGCAAATAAAACGACCCCTCATTCGCCTTGTCATACCGCAGCCCGTGCGGGTGGATGCTGTGGGCCTTGCTACTACGATTCAGGAAATCAACAATGACGGTATCGCCCACCTCAGCACGGATAATGGGGCCGAGAATGCCCAACCAGTCAGGTTGGGGTTTTCGCAATGTAAAAGTGGGATCGGTGTATTCGATATAGCGGGTCTTTGCCCATTTCGTTTGTTTGGCCCATGGCTGAGGCACCCCGTGGTCGTGCATCAGATCGAGCCCACTGGGCGCATAATCCCACATGACGTCTTCGGCAGCGACGTAGTAATGCCGGGTTTTTGCTTGACACAGGTTGGTGAAAAAAAACGAGAGAACCACAGTAAGGCCAATCGCGGCTTTGAGCTTATCCGATCGGTGTGTTCTCTTTACGAGGGAGAGATGAGCCACACTCAGGCGGCCGTCGTTCCCGAAGGTGGAACCTGAACTTGAATAATGTTGTTTTTCACAGCGTAAACAACCAAGTCGCGAATGGAGTGGAAATCCAATTTGCGCATGATGTTGCTGCGGTGGGTCTCTGCAGTCTTCGTGCTCAAATTCAAAAATGATGCGACTTCTTTTGAGCTCTTACCTTCGGCTAGAAGTTGCAAAACCTCGCGCTCACGCGTCGTCAACGTGGGAAGTTTCGGCACGCCATGATTCGACATGCTCGTTCCCTTTTCGAGAAATCCTGCGAGCACCATATCATTCACTCGCGGAGTGAAGAACACGCGGTTGCGTATTAGCGCCTCCACAGCCGACACTAAGTCACGCGCTGCATCGGACTTTAGGACGAAGCCTCTTGCGCCCGCGTCCAAAGCTTCGCGAATCACCTGGTCGGAGTCCGTGATCGTTAGGACGATCACTTTGCACGGAGGATCGAGATGCGCTAATTGCCGGGTAGCTGCAAGGCCATTTAGGTTCGGCATGCCGACGTCGAGAATGACGACATCGGGCTTTAGCGTCTTGGCCATCTCCACTGCTTCCCGCCCATCGCGCGCTTCACCGCAAATCTCCCAACCTTCGTGCGATTGCAGTAATGTCACTAGCCCGCGCCGCACTACTTCATGGTCATCTGCTATCAAGATTCGCTGTTTCATGGCCTCATCCGTAAAGGAAAATGGTCCTAAGCTAGGGTCCTTGTAGCTCAAGGATTGCGCTCTATACTCAGGACTTTCAAGTTGATTTATAGCACTCCTGCCGGACGGTAAGAATACAGGAAACACTGTATAGAGTTAAAGAGTTAGTTCACCGAAAAATAGCTTTCCTGGCGAAGGAGGGCGTCAACAGCCTCGACCAAAGACCCGACATCGGTTTTGGCGCAAGCGCCGCGAATTCCTATCTTGCGGGCCTCTTCTTCTAGCTGGCGGGACAAATAAAGCGTGACCATGAGGATCGGAGTTTCAGGGGAGAGTTTGACGATTTCCCTAGCCACGTCCAAACCATTGACGGTCGGCATTTGAAAATCAACGACCACCAAGTCATGGTGTTTACTGCGAAAAAGATCGATCGCATCCTTTCCATCCCGCGCTTCATCACAGACCTTCCACTCTTCTTTCTGCTCCAAAAGCCCCCGCAAATAACGACGGACCGCTGGGTTATCATCCGCCACGAGAATTCGTACCACGGGCTCTCCTTACGTAAACTTAAGGACTAGGAAACTACCTTCAAAGCTTAGATGCAGGGCAACGTGGCGGCAATACAGTGGATGCTTGAGTGATTCATTGGCAATCTTGAGCCACGCCCCAATATCACTATGTAAAAGAAAACGCTCCTCTTCGAGCTAGAGGAGCGTTTCGAGCGTGCGTTGCGTTTACATACCTTGTTCTTTGGCTTGATGCGAATACTTCCGCACTGCTTCCAAGAAGGTACCGCTGCCTGCTGGCTTGGGAACCTTCCCGCTCAAGATGCTGGCAAAAGGCCAAGTCTTGCCATACAGAATCTTGGTTTCATCCTTATCCTGAGTAATCGCGGAACCGTTGAGATCGATTCCGGCAAAAACTCCTCGGGCGCGAGAATACGTAAGGACTTCAGCCTTCATTTTCCAGTCGGTGTCCGCAGCCGCGTCGCGACCGACCGGGCCGGCTGCCGCCGATGCATCCGCACCCAGCTTAAACTTACTGGAAAGCAAGTGCTGCATACCCTGATCGTTGGTGACGATCATGACCAAATCAACCGCCTGGCCGCCCAGTTGCAGGCCCCAACTACCGCCGGTAATCGTAATCGGCGCTGGCGCGCTCCACCCATCGGACGTACGGCAGGTGGCAATCCCCTTGCCATGGTTACCACCGAACACGAGGGCAATCTTAACCATGGATGGAATTACGGCGATGCACTTCGCATCATTCATGATTTTATCGGGAATGGCTTTATCGGGAGTTCCCATAATTTCATTGAGAACGGTGGCCGAAGCATCGATGCGCTTCTCGATATCCGTTTGCTCCTTGTCGTCCGCACCCCAACTGGCACTAACGGTCAGAGCTATAACCGCGCTCAACACCAAGAAAGATATTTGATGAGCCCAATGTCGTATTTGCATAGAATCTCTCGTTTTCTGTGCAGCTTTTGGCTGGCACGGTTTTTAAAATTCACTCCTCCTGGTCTTACGCTGCCGCCTCAGACAGAGACATGAAAGCCTCGTCTCGCTGAACTTTCTCGGGACCGGCCAGAAGGTCTCGAATCCGCAATCGCGCTTTGTGCAACTGGGATTTAGAATTGCCAATGGAACAACCCAACAAATCGGCAATTTCCTGGTGCTCGTAACCATTTACTTCATGCAGGAGGAAAATTGTGCGATAGCCCTCTGGCAAGTCCTGGAGCGCCTTGTTTAAAGCGATGCGATCGACGCACCCTGCAAGATTGTTATCGATGCTCGGATATTCCCTGGGAATCGGCTTACCGTCATCGCCTCGCGAGGGTTGATCCAATGAAATCTGCGCCAATGACTTTTTGCGGAAATGCATTAGCACCGTATTGATCGCGATCCGATAGAGCCAGGTGGAAAGCGCAGAATCCCCGCGGAAACGGTTCAATTTGCGAAACACTTGCATGAAAGCATCCTGCGTCAGGTCTTCCGCTTCCGCCTGGTTCTTGGTCATGCGAAGACATAAATAATAGACGCGCGTCTTGTGCGCATTGAAGATCGTCTCAAAAGCTTCGGAGTCACCGGCCTGCGCGCGCTTGATAATTTCGGCATCAACTCCCGTCGACTTTGACTGATTAGGCACCATCAACCTCCTCGGGGCAATTGGGCATCCATCTGTTCGTCAATTGCATGAATCGAAGGTTAAAGCCAGCCGGCGAGACTGACCATCAGGTGCTACACCTAATTTGAGCAGTTCGATTTCGTATTGAGGATCGCCCAGCACAACAAGGCCTACAGGAATCAGGGAGTGCCGCTACAGACTTGGCTCGATTGTTTCTCTTTTTCTGCCGGCATACTTTGGTTTCAAAGCTACCCCCGTATGTTCCTACCGACACGGCAGGCCACCAGTTACGGAAACGCAATTGTGGCCTGCCCCTCGCCTTTCTGGAAACCAAATTAATGAACTCTTCGCTTGCAATAAAAAACCGCGGCTTTCGCCGCGGCCCTCTCTACCTGCTTTAGACTTCTTCTCTCTTTATTTCTACTAGGAGGCTCGTCGCTTCCCAGTCTCTGGTTCTTGCTGCTCTTCATCGCGTCGCTGCGACGGATTGTCCCGCGTCGGATCCTTCTTCGTGACGTCGTTCACATTTTTGGGATCGCGCATGCCCTCTTGTCCAGGGTTCTTGGATTTATCCGTAGGATTCACCGAACCTGACGGATTTTGGTTTTGCTGTTGCTGTTTGATTTGTCCCTGGTCCTGTTTATTGTCTTTATTATCGGTCGTCATTGTTTTCTCCTCAAATTTAATGGTAGAGCCGCAACCGAAATTAGAATATTAGTTGCGGGAACTTATGGGCATCGGGTTGAAGCCTGAGTTTTCGGCAAAACTGTACGTAAATAATCGTCGGTTCATCTTTCGAATGCCTTTAAGAACTTCGGGCAAATAGACGCCTCATCTACACGACAACCCCGATGTCAATTGGTCGACGTCCCATGTACCTTTAGCTCTTGTTTTTTGCAATGCAAATAGTCCTAAGGAGGGATCTCAATGAACAAGATATTGAAAGGATTGTTGGGTGCTGGTTTGTACCTACTGGAACAGTCTGAGTTAGCCAGCAGGCCCGCGCGCGAGCGAGCGGCGGATCAATTTCAAGACCTTCGGGATTCCGCGGAAGATCGCATGCGCGAGGCTGCCCGTCGAGTTTCGAAAGCATCGAGGGCCATCCAAGGTAGTGACCATTCGCCCCTTACGAATTTTCTTCTCTTTACCGCCGGTTTAGGTGTGGGCATCGGGGCAGGGTTATTATTCGCCCCCGCAAGCGGCGCCGATGTACGATCGGCGATGTCCGGCAAGGTTCAAGAATTTACCAGCAAGTTCAAAACAGACAGCGAACCTTATTCGACCGGAACGCGAGGATAAGAGCTAACAGAACAAATTCCTGCCAGGGAGTTCACTATGCTTTGGACTATTGCTGTAATTCTCTTAGTTTTATGGGCACTCGGATTGGTCAGTTCTTACACTTTGGGAGGGTTCATTCACATCCTACTTGTGCTGGCCATTATCGTCATTCTCATCCGGGTCATTCAAGGGCGATCACCAGTCGTTTAAATCAGGAGGAAATTTATGTCAAAGAAAAATGTAGCCGTATTTGGAATTTTCCCAAATTATCTTAGCGTCGAAGGAGGGGTAGATGCGTTGAAAGTCGCCGGCTTCAGTAATCAGGACATCTCAGTCCTCTTTCCCGAGGGAGCCAATTCGCACGATTTCGCCCATGAAAAAGGAACGAAGGCTCCAGAGGGCGCATCCGCTGGCGCAGGGACTGGAGTGGTCATTGGCGGTGCCCTTGGTTGGCTGGCGGGAGTCGGCGCCTTAGCGATTCCCGGAATAGGGCCGTTCATCGCCGCCGGACCCATCATGGCTGCCCTGGCCGGTGCCGGGGTTGGGGGCACGGTCGGTGTCATCACCGGCGCGCTGATCGGAATGGGTATTCCTGAATACGAAGCAAAGCGTTACGAGGGGCGGGTGAAGAATGGCGGTATCTTGCTCTCCGTTCATTGTGACACCAATGATGAAAAGAAGACGGCTGAACGAATTCTCGAACGTAATGGCGCGCAGGACATTTCTTCCACGAAGGAATCGGCCAGCGATGTTGAGGATCAGCCCTTGCGCAGGGCGGTCTAACCCACGAGGGCAGGATTGTTCGTGTCCTGCTCTTGTTTCCTCTTTATTTGCATTGATGCCACGTTCTGACGCTGGCAATGTCTACTTCACATAACTCATCGTCTTCGATTTCGCCCGGAGATCGACGAGTTGCAAATCTTACTGGGCCCGGGTCTCGCTCTCCTAGAAAACAACCACATCGTGCTAATCCGAATGTATCGTTTGAGGTCTGGCCATCGCCTCAAGGCTTTTACGGAACAACCTACTGAAGGTACTCGATAGCATTCTTACTCGGTGATCCATACCCTCAGAAATGAAACGTGGGATGCGGCGCCAGATTTTTGCCGTTTCTCTGGTTCAGATTTCGCCTGAGGAGAACGGCAGCCAGGCGGAATCACGCAACCCACTGAATCTATGCAGTTTCTTTCAGGCAGAAGCAACCCGGTGGCGACGCTGGCCGTCCAACTGTTGCGTTTTTCGAACAAAGTAGGCACTGCACTTTTTACGCAGTCATCCTAAGTTTTTTCGCTCGTGATGCATTTCTGGATCATTCGTCCGGGAGGATAAACCCCGTTCATTGAGCAGTTACCAGGGAACACGGCAAACGGCTTCTTAGTTGCGAGCACTTAAATTCCTATGCGTTTGCTTACCGCACGCCTGATCGGTTCGCTCTTCATCGGCATTACAGTCGTATCGCTGTTTTCTTCTTACTTTGAAGTGCGTTTCGAAGAACGTCATCAGCGAGCGGATTTGGAACGGCGTGCAGAAGTGTTCGGCGAAAGTCTGTCCGAAAATATTGAACCCCATTTCGAGCGCAGCACATACGGTGAACTGCGGCGAATCGTGGAGCGCTATGCCAACCGCGAACATCTTCTCGGCATTGCCATCTATAACAGCCACGGGGACGTGATCGCGATAACTCCCGGGCTGGTTACTAGTGTCTCTCAGCCCTCTCAACTGATCGCCACGGTAGAGAGTTCAAATCAGCAGGCAGGACAATTTACGAAATTAAATGGTGTTTCCGCGCATGTTTACATTTTGCCAATGCATCGGCAAGACGCCGTCGCAGGTGCGCTGATGGTGGTGCATGACGCAAGCTACATTGGAGCGCAACGCCGGCATCTTTGGCGGGAAACCTTTTCCCGAATCCTGATTCAAATGGTGGTAATCGCATTGTGCACTCTCGTCATCGTGCGTTGGAGCCTGACCCGGCCAATCGCTCGCGCTGCCCAATGGATGCGGGCTTTGCGCGTCGGACGCGCGACGTCGCGGGCCGCGTTACCCGAATGGGATTTTTTGCAACCGCTCACTTATGAGATGCGGACGATTGCAGAGAGCCTGCACCATGCCCGCTCGGCGGCGCAAACTGAAGCGCAATTGCGTGATGCGGCTGAATCTCTTTGGACCTCGGAAAGACTGGCCGTGCATATTCGAAGCAAGCTCGGCGAAAGCGGTTTGCTTGTACTTTCCAACCGCGAACCTTACCTGCACACCCGTAACGGCAAATCGCTGAACGTGGTGATCCCAGCCAGTGGACTGGTGACTGCGCTTGAACCCATCCTGCGCGCCTGCAATGGCACCTGGATCGCCCATGGCAGCGCGGATGGCGACCGCGTACCTGTGGATCGCCATGATCATGTGCGCGTACCACCGGACGACCCTCGATACACCTTGCGTCGAGTGTGGCTGACGAAAGAACAGGAAGAGGGTTATTACTATGGGTTTGCCAATGAAGGTTTATGGCCATTGTGCCACATCGCGCATACCCGCCCACTGTTTCGCGTTTCCGATTGGGAGTATTACCAACAGGTTAACCGTAAATTTGCTGACGCAGTGCTCCAGGAAATGGAGGGGATCGAACAGCCGGTGCTGTTGGCGCAGGATTACCACTTTGCGCTTGCGCCGCGCATGATCAAGGAAAAACGACCTGACGCCCGTGTCGCAATTTTCTGGCACATCCCATGGCCTAATCCCGAGGCGTTTCGCATTTGTCCCTGGCAGCGCGAATTGTTGGATGGACTGCTCGGGGCGGATTTAATCGGATTTCACGTGCAAGCCCATTGCAATAATTTCATGCAAACGGTGGACCGTGCGCTGGAATCGCGGGTCGACTGGGAGCGTTTTTCCGTGGAGCGGCAGGGCCACATTGCCGCAGTTCGGCCCTTTCCGATCAGTGTTGACTTCAATGAATTCGGGGATGCGAGCCCACATCCTGATTCCTATACAGAAAGAATTGCTTTATTGAAGGAACACGGCGTCGAAGCAATTTTCTTAGGCGTGGGCGTAGACCGGCTTGATTATACGAAAGGAATTCTTGAACGTTTTCTGGCGATCGAACGGCTGCTGGAGAAATACCCCGAATATCAGGGGAACTTCACGTTTATTCAACTAGGTGCCCCCAGCCGTACCCATATCAAGCGCTACCACGACTTTGTCGCAGAGGTTGAATCCGAGGCGGATCGCATCAACGGGCGTTTTCAGAAAGGGCATTGGAAGCCGATCGTATTTTTTAAACAACAGCACAGCCATGCGGAGATTCAACGCTATTATCGTGCCGCAGACGTGTGTGTCGTCACATCGTTGCATGATGGCATGAACCTGGTCGCGAAAGAGTTCATTGCCGCACGTGATGACGAGCACGGCGCCTTAATTCTCAGTTGTTTTACCGGGGCGGCGCGCGAGTTGCATGATGCGTTGCTGGTGAACCCGTATGACATTGACCAAACTGCCGACGCCATACGCGTCGCCCTTGAAATGAATCCCGAAGAAAAAAGGCGCCGCATGCTGCGATTGCGAAAGAGCGTCCGGGAGTTCAACATTTACCGTTGGGCAGCGAATCTAGTTGGCGAGCTATGCGATATGCGCGTGGACGAAGACCGCGTCGATCACGCCAGCGAGTCGACGGCAGCTTAATCAGGAAAGGGCCTGAAAGGGGGAAAACCGATCGTCACCATAGCCAACACGATCCTCGAAGATTTCATGGATAAGCTCAGGGATGCGGACAAAAGCTTACTGCTCCTGGACTATGACGGCACCCTTGCACCCTTCATGATTGATCGTGACCGCGCCGTTCCATATCCCGGCGTCCGCACGCTCTTGCAGCAGATTATGCGGACTCGCAGGGTCCGAGTAGTTCTTATCTCCGGAAGACCTTGCGGGGAAGTCTCCAAACTTCTTGATCTTCAAGCTCCGCCTGAGATTTGGGGCGCACACGGCTGGCAGCGTCTGTTACCAGACGGTTCATGCACTCGCTTTGTCATGGAAGACGACGATCGAGATGCACTGGCTATCGCATCGACATGGATATCTACTCTGGGCTACGCCCATCTTGCCGAACGCAAGCAATCCGGGATAGCGATCCACTGGCGGGGACTGCCGAAAGAAGATGCCGGAGCTATATGCAATGCGATGGAATCCGCCACCTTGCCTTCTCAATGTGCGCAACGAATGTTGTTGCGCAAGTTTAACGGAGGTATCGAGCTTCAGTTAAAGACGCGGACAAAAGCCACCGTAATCGGGAGTCTGTTGGAGGAAAGCAGCGCAGAAACTCCGGTGGCCTATGTAGGCGACGACCAAACCGACGAGGATGCATTTCGCGCCCTAGGAAGCCGGGGACTTCGCATCCTAATTGATCGAGATCTGCATCCCACCCATGCTGACATTTTGCTGCGCCCCCCTGAAGAGTTGCTTGATTTTCTGCTGCGCTGGCTCCTGGCTTGTGGAGGTACTCAGTGAAGAACGTGGACATCTTCGTTAAATTGGGACGACTTAAAGAACTGAGGAAACGTCGATGAAAGAATCCGAAAACTTAGATCATGGAGAAGCAAGGAAGCCTTTTTATTTCAACACCTCGTCACATCTGCTCCGCATCGGACAGGAAAAAGCCACGACTCTTTCTGAATTGCTCCGGGCGCTGCATACTTGTTCATCTAACTCCATTTTCCAACACACCTTCCGAACCTTGCAGGAGCACCACTTTATCCGGGAGGGATTTTCCAACGATTTTGCGCATTGGGCCTTCTCCGCATGCAACGAACCAGGGCTTGCCGAACGACTGGCAAGCCTCGATGTGCGTGAATACACTGATGTCGAGGATATCCGCCAGAAAATTGAAGAAATAGTCGCGGCGCACATTGAAGCCGATCCTGCCTCAAGCGAACGACGTTCCCGCGAGCCTTTCTATTTTTGTGCTTCGGAAGCTTTAGTTTTGCCAACTCCTTTCGTCGCACGTAGCACACAACAGTTTGTGGAAGATATAGCGCGAGTCAGCGTCCACTCCATTCACCATCACTTCATCGAAGCACGGTTGCGGCTCAAACTCAGTTCGAATGATTTTTCCCAATGGCTGGAACAGGAAGACTTGCCGGAAGCTGCGGCTCAACTTAATCGGATCGATATTTATACCGCAACACTCGAAGATGTACGACACCAAATCCTTCTCGTAGTGAAACACGCCTTAGCTTGATTTCTAAAAGGACTTCTTTATGGATACTGCGAATATTTCGTCTGCTCCAGTCGGTATTGCCGGTCACTCCAATGTTGTGGTGGACCGCGACCTCTCTGCCACCGATGTGGCTATGAAACGACGGAAAACAGACATCCCCGTGGATGAGACACCACCTCCGCCTCCTCCGCCGCCGCATCTTCTCGATTATGAGCCAATCATCGGGCAGGCGGTCCTCGAAGAATTGCGCTATTTGGCGTCACCTTTGCAGGGCAAAAGCATCAAGATGGTGAACTCGACCGCAATGGGCGGTGGTGTTGCCGAAATGCTCAATAGCCTCGTGCCTCTGATTGTTGAGCTGGGTGTAGCCACACATTGGGACGTAATCACCGGCGGCAATGAGTTTTTTGAAATCACTAAAGCTTTTCACAATGCCTTGCATGGCGGCGAATACCACCTAACGCGCAAGACTCAGGAAATTTTTCTTCAAACTAACGAGCAGAATCGCAAGCGGATGCAGTTTGATGAAGACGTAATCGTGATTCACGATCCGCAACCCGCCGCGATGATCAGCGAGCGCGATGCTCGTAATTCAAAGTGGATATGGCGATGCCATATCGATCTATCAAATCCAAATGCGGAAGTCTGGGGGTTTCTCAAACCCATGGTGGAGCGTTTTGACGCCGCGATTTTCTCGTCCCAATCGTTCGCACAACGGCTCTCCGTACCTCAGTATCTCTTCTATCCATGCATCGATGCACTATCGGAAAAAAACAAGGAGCTTGATGAAAGCTATATCCAGCAGATTTGCGAAGACTACGGCATCGATCGTTCCAGGCCGGTGGTTACCCAGATCTCGCGTTTCGACCGCTTGAAGGATCCATTGGGCGTCGTACGAGCCTATCAAATGGCGAAGAAATATGTCGATCTACAACTCGTACTCGCTGGAGGTAGCGCAAGTGATGATCCGGAAGGCGCACAAGTGCTGGCCGAAGTCGAGGATGCCGCCGAGAACGATCCCGATATCATTATTCTGAACCTTCCCCCATGGAGCGGTCTGCAAATCAATGCCCTGCAGCGCGCTTCGACGATTATTGTGCAAAAATCTTTGCGCGAAGGGTTTGGACTCACGGTTACTGAGGCTCTATGGAAATCGAAGCCGACGATTGCCAGCGCGGTAGGAGGAATTCCGAACCAAGTGATTCATAAATTGACGGGAGCATTGGTTCATTCCGTGGAAGGTTGCGCTTATCAGATCCGATATCTGCTGACGCACCCCGATCATGCCCGTCAACTCGGCGCCAACGGCCACGAACATGTTAAGGAAAATTTCTTGATGACCACGAACGTGAAGCGCTGGTTATTGCTGCTCCGCTTCTTGCTTGGAGCAAAAGGAAAGTGAAGGTTGGCGAAAATGATACGCAAACTGATGTCAGGAAAATTTAGACTATATTCGCGAAAAAAAGATCCAAAGAATGGAAAGCGACGCAATCTAGGCACTTTTAGTACCCGGAAAGCCGCTGAGGCGCACGAGCGAGCGGTGCAATATTTCAAGCACCAATGAAAGGTTGGCAAGTGAAAGCTTTGGAAGCGGCTCCGCGACACATTGTGCTCTTCATTTCCGGGCCTGCAAATCACCCGCACACATACCCCGTTACAGCGGGCGTTTTGCCGCCATTGCCGGTTCTCGAAGGCGAAGGGTGCCTGTCTTCATCGTGTCCAATCGCACTGGCACACGCTTAATTGGCCCTTCGCCCTATTTGTGATCAGGGATTACCGTCAGGCGCGCCCCATAAGCAAGACAACCAGCACGATAATGACGACAATGCCAAGGCCACCGCTCGGGTAATAACCCCAACCGCGGCTATAAGGCCAAGTCGGTAACGCCCCCAAGAGCAAAAGAACTAATAGCACCATCAAAATTGTGTACATACATCCTCCTTAAGAATTAGTTTCGTTACTTCTTGCACGGCTCATGTCCGCAGTCGCATCCGATTTCGGTTTCGTCGGATCCAGCCTCGCGGCACAACTGACTGCAATATTTTTCTCCGGATGGAGGGATACATAAACACGGAAGATGAGCGCATTTCTTTTCTTCGTTCATGAGAACTCCAAATGCTAACGCTCTGATGACTTGGGACGCGGTCGTGGTTGCCCGGACTTTGTCGCCGTCGGAGCCGGGTACTTAAGCAACAGATATGCTCCTTTCGGAATCAGAAGACCACCCTCTGATGTTCGAGGCGACCAAAGTTAATTGGAGGAACCAATGAATAAGGATCAGATCACCGGAAAAGTTGAGCAAGCGACAGGAAAGATCAAACAAGGCGTTGGAGAAGCAGTTGGCAATCAGGATCTTGCGAACCGAGGCCTTGTCGATCAAACCACTGGAGCCGCGAAGGAAGCCTGGGGAAATGCGAAAGATGCAGCGCATCAGATAAGCAAGGCTCACGAGGAAGATGCGAACCAAAAAGCGGACGATGCCCGGCGAAAAGTGAGCGAGGCGGTTGATACTACGAAAGATCGCGTGAACGAAAAGATCGACGATATCAAAGAGCGACGCACTGCATAGTCACCGTCCCAATTCATGAATCGAGGAGGAACAGGTTGAAAGCAGCCACTTTAATCGGAGTCATCTTAATCGTGCTTGGAGTTGCCGGCTTTGCTTTTGGCGGTATTAGTTTTACTCACCAGAAGAAAGACGTTGACCTCGGCCCGCTCCAGGTTTCGCACAACGAGAAAAGCACCATGCCGATTTCGCCCGTATTGAGCACCCTTTCTCTGGTTGCGGGTATAGGCTTGGTCGCCGTCGGAGCCAGAGGCAAATAATAGGTTAGGGTTGCGTCGCGGCGTCGTAAGTCATTGAATAGTAATTGACTATAGCGATAATGTTCGCGATGCAATCCAAACCGCCCTGGAATGAATCTAATGCACATGCGCCACCGCCGGGGCCTTATTGGTTTCATTGCTGTCATTCAGTCGGTTCTTTTCCTCGCACATTTGCTCTTCTACCAAACGTGGACTTTTGGGGCAGAAGCTAGTCCGCACTCACGGCTCTGGCTTCAACTTTCATTGGGCATTTTGTCGGTGAGCTTTGTCTCAGCGTCGTTGCTGGCTTTTCGTTATACAAATACAGTCATCCGGACGTTTTACAAAGCGGCAGCGATTTGGGTTGGGATGGTCAGTTTCTTATTCCTAGGGACAATTGCCGCGTGGATCGTTTTCGCGATTGCCCGGCTGGCAGGACTGAGTGCGAACTTTCATCTGATCGTAGAAGTACTTTATGGTGCTGCCGCGTTGGCTGGACTCTACGGAGTATTCAACGCCAACTGGACGAGAATCACGCGAACCAACGTGCACCTGGCAAATTTGCCTGAAGCATGGCGCGGACGCAAAGCGGCTCTGATCAGTGATGTGCACTTGGGGCATGTCCGCAATAAGGGCTTTCTGCGGCGCATGGTCGCCAAGATCCTGAAAGAGCAACCAGACCTCATTTTTATCGCTGGCGATCTATTTGACGGAACCAAGATTGACGCGCGCCAAGCGACCGGCCCATTGAATGAACTCCGGGCTCCGCATGGCGTCTTTTTTGTCGCGGGAAACCATGATCAATTCCGTGACGACGGCGAATTTATGCGAGCCGTTGCGGCCACGGGCGTGCGCGTATTGAGTAATGAAAAAGTCGAAGCCGATGGCTTACAGATTATCGGCGTGCCTTACGGAAACGCCACACAAGACGGCCACTTGGCCTCGGTGCTGGACGGTGTTCACATCGACCGCGAACGGGCAAGCATCTTACTGACTCACGCCCCTGATCGACCGCACATTGCCGAAGCTGCGGGCGTGTCGTTGCAGCTCTCGGGACACACGCACCTCGGCCAGTTCATTCCCTGGAGCTGGCTTACACGACGGATTTACCGCCAGTTTGTCTATGGCCTCAGCCGGATAGGCAAAATGCAGGTTTTCACCTCCAGCGGAGCGGGAACGTGGGGCCCGCCGCTACGATTGGGGTCGAATCCGGAGATTGTCGTCCTTGAGTTCCAGTAAAAACGCTGGTTTCCGGTTCAAAATCATTTGTTTATCTGACGTTTTTATAAGAATTTACCAATCTTTACAGACCATCCGCACTCATACCCCGCATCTAAACTTATTGTCCGTCTTAGACTTATCCCGATTTACAATGGGTTTCCCTCATTCTGAGCAGCGAGGTCGGTTTGCTGCAATGACAAGTTTAATTTGACCTTATGCGTTTTAGGCGCTTTTCCATAGCCGCGCTAGCTGCGACATTGTGGCTGCAACTAGGAGCCCAAGGCCAAAGCGCCGCGCTCATTACACTCGATCAAGCTATCGATCTTGCGCTCGAGCACAGCCACGCCATCAAAGCCAGCCGCACCTTGATTCTGCAAAATCAGGCGCAAGAAATTACCGCCAACCTTCGGCCCAATCCGACGCTGAGTGCGGATAGTCAGTTCATTCCATTCTTCAGCCCGCAGGATTTTTCGGGCGACAATTTGAACGAGACCCAGCAATTCGATATTGGCATTGGGTATCTCTTCGAACGCGGACACAAGCGGCAGCACAGGCTGCAAGCCGCACGCGATCAGACAGCCGTGACGCGCGCGCAGGTCTCCGACGCCGAGCGCTCGCTAGCATTCAACGTGGGGCAACAGTTCGTCAGCGTTTTGCTGGCGGAATCCACACTTCAGTTTGCGATGCAAGACCTGAAGGGTTTCCAGCAGACCCTTGATATCAGCCAGGAGCAGTTCAAAGCTGGATATATCGGCGAAGGCGACTTCCTCAAGATCAAGCTGCAATTCCTTCAGTTCCAGACTGATGTTTCCTCCGCGCGATTAGCCAAAGTCCAGGCTCTAGTCGGATTGCGGCAATTGCTCGGCTACAACACGGTACCGGAGAATTTCGACGTGGTCGGCGATCTGGCTTATCAACCGCTCAACACCAATGCCGAGGATTTACAAGCAAAGGCGTTGCAGCAGCGCCCGGATTACCACGCGGCTGTGTTGGGCGTGACGGCGGCGCAAAGTCAAATTGGCTTGGCCAAGGCAAATGCCAAAGTGGACGTGAACGGAACGTACGATTTTACCCACGTCTCAGGCGAGAACACCGCCTCCATCTTCGTGAATTTTGACTTGCCGATTTTCAATCGGAATCAGGGTGAAATCGCGCGCACAAACTACGCGCTCACGCAGGCACAGGAACAAGAACTGGCGGCGAGCGATCAAGTACTTACCGATGTGACCGTCGCGTATGAAGCGGTCAAGAGCAACGACGAAATCGTCCAACTCTACACTTCGGGTTACCTCAAGCAAGCCCAGGATTCGCGCGACATCAGCGAGTATGCGTACAAGCGCGGCGCCGCAAGTCTCCTGGACTTTCTCGACGCCGAACGCAGCTATCGTGCCACTCAGTTGGCTTACCGCCAGGCATTAGCGGCATATATGACCGCACTCGAACAATTGAAAGAAGCCGTAGGAACGAGGAACCTGCCATGAACCGCCGAAATGAAATACGTCTCCGGCTATCTTTGTGCACTTGCGCTTGGTTAGCGATATTCGCGCTCGCGGGATGCCAGAGCAATCGTTCGAATGTCTCCACCTACGCAAAAAGCTCCAGCGATGCCGATCTGTTTACTATCCCGCAAGACCAAATGGCACATGTGCAAGTAATCACCGTGCAGCCGGCGGCACTGTCCCGCACACTGCGGCTTACTGGAGCAGTGGCCTACAACGGTTTCCGGACAACGCCAGTCATAACGCAGGTCAGCGGACCCGTCAGCCGCGTTGTTGTTATACCGGGGCAAAAGGTGAAGCAGGGCGAACCGATGCTTTATGTGGCCAGTCCAGATTACTCGCAGTTGCGCACCAACTACCTAAAAGCAAGAGATGCCAATGCGCTGGCCCACAAGGCATTCGTGCGCGCACAGGACCTATACGAACATAAGGCAATCGCCGAGCAGAACCTGGAACAAGCCGAATCAGCCGAAGTGCAGGCCGGTGGAGATCTTGCCGCCGCGCAAGCGGCGTTGAAAGTGATGGGGATCACCGATCCGGATGCGCTGGTCAATTCCCCGCCTTCCTTTGAAGTTCCTGTGAGGGCGCCCATCAGCGGCGAAGTCGTCGAGCAGGATGTGGCCGCGGGCCAATTGCTGCAACCCGGCACAACCCAGTGCTTCATGATTTCGGACACGAGTAACGTCTGGGTGTTGGTGAACATTTATCAGAAAGACTTACCCTACGTGCGTGCGGGAGACGTCGTCGCCATTCAAACCGACGCGTATCCCGACACATTCCGAGGGCGAATCTCTTACGTCGCGGCGTCTCTGGATCCAACCACACGCACCCTGCAGGCCCGCATTGATACGAATAATCCCGGCGAGAAACTCAAGAAAGACATGTACGTAACCGCTACGGTCAACGCTGGCACAATTGCCGATGCAATTTCGGTTCCCGATGCGGCGGTGTTACGTGACAACGAAAACCAGCCATTCGTGTACGTGGCCGCCTTGTCCAACCAGTTCGGTCGAAGATCCGTGACTCTTGGGGAAAGCGCAAACGGCAAAACCGAAATTACAGGTGGATTGAAATCCGGTGACCAGGTAATCGGCGACGGAAGCCTGTTCCTGCAGTTTGCGAACTCGCTGCAACGTTAGTTATTAAGAAGGGAAGCGCTCCAGCAACGGAATGATCGAATGATCCATCGAATCGTCCAAGCGGCATTGCGGCAAAGGTTTCTCGTGCTGATGTTGACCGGGTTCATCACCGTCGGCGGCATCATTTCGTTTCAGCGCATGCCCGTGGATGCCTACCCGGATCTTTCGCCCCCGCAAGTCGAAATCATTACTCAATGGCCCGATCACGCCGCGGAAGAAGTCGAGCGACTGGTAACGCTTCCGCTCGAATTGGAGATGAACGGCGTCCCCCACATGGTGGTGATGCGTTCCATCTCGCTTTATGGGCTTTCCGACATCATTCTAACGTTCGAAGACAGTACTAACGATTATTTCGCCCGGCAGATCGTATTCGAACGGCTGGCACAAGCTACTTTGCCAAGCGCCGTGACACCCAGTCTGGCTCCATTATTTAGCCCAAGCGGTCTGGTGTATCGCTATGTGCTCGAGAGCCCGGATCGCAGTCCACAGGAATTAAAAACGATCGAAGACTGGGTCGTAGAGCGATCGTATCGCTCCGTCCACGGCGTGGCGGATGACTCCGGTTTTGGTGGCACGGTCATGCAATACCAAGTGCTGCTGGATCCAGCGCGGATTTATGGCTATCACCTTACCGTCCCGCAAGTCACGACGGCGTTGGCGGCGAATAATGCCAATGCCGGCGGCGGATTCTACTCCCAAGGCGGCCAGTTTTACTACGTTCGTGGCATCGGTCTGGTGCGGACGACCGATGACATCGGAAACATCGTGGTTGGCGCAAATAAAGGGGTGCCGATTCGTGTACGCGATGTAGGTGAAGTGACCATCGGGCACGCGCCAAGACTTGGCGAGTTTGGCTTTCAGAAAAATGACGACGCAGTAGAAGGCGTCATCCTCATGCTGCGCGGCGAGCAGACGCAAAATGTCCTTAAGGGCGTCGAAGCCAAGACAGACGAGTTGAACAAACAAATCTTGCCCTCCGATGTAAAGATTCATCCTTATTACGACCGCAGCGAACTCGTCGATTTGACCACAGACACGGTGGAAACGAATCTTCTTCGCGGCATGGCGCTGGTGCTGATCGTGCTGATCTTTTTCCTCGTCAGCATACGCGCAGCCATCATCGTGGCGATCACTATTCCTCTGTCACTTCTGTTTGCATTCATCGTTCTGCACGCGCACGATGTCGCGGCCAACCTGCTTTCCATTGGCGCCATTGATTTTGGCATCGTTATTGACGGCACCGTGGTGATGATGGAGAACATCTACCGTGAGCTCGCGTTACGCGAGGGGCAAAGCTATCAACTCAAAGAAGTCATTCTGCTCGCCGCGAAGGACGTGGACCGGCCCATCTTCTATTCGGTCGCGGTAATATTGGCAGGCTATCTGCCGATCTATGCGTTGAGCGGACCTGCCGGAAAGCTGTTTCATCCCATGGCTGAGACCATGTCATTCGCGCTAGTCGGCTCGCTCATTCTTACGCTGACGCTAGTTCCTGTACTGGCTTCGTATTGGTTCAAGAGCGGCGTTCGCGAAAAAGCAAATCGCCCGTTTGAATGGATGAAACGAAAATATGCTGGCCAACTGGATTGGGCGCTTGATCGCCCTAAGACAACCATAGCCATAGCTACGTTGATTTTTGCCGCAACTCTATTGCTCGTGCCTTTTATCGGTGGCGAATTCATGCCTCACCTTGACGAAGGCGCGCTCTGGGTGCGAGCGACGATGCCATATACGATTTCGTTCGAGGAAGCGAGCAAGATTGCGCCGCAGGTCCGCGACATCCTCATGTCTTATCCGCAAGTAACAGTCGTCGGCTCAGAACTGGGCCGCCCGGATGACGGCACCGATCCCACAGGCTTTTTCAACTGCGAATTCTACGTCGGACTGAAACCCTACAAAGACAGATCGTGGAGCGGCGACGTAAAAGACAAGAACGAGTTGATCGGATCCATCAATAAGAAGCTCACGGCTTACCCCGGCATTATTTTCAATTACACCCAGCCCGCGGAAGACGCAGTGGACGAAGCGCTTACCGGGCTGAAGAGTTCGCTGGCGGTGAAGGTTTATGGTGAAGATCTAAATGTGCTGCAAGACAAAGCCATCCAGATCAAAAATGCGCTGGCCAAGGTTCCGGGGTTCACTGAACTCACAGTTGTGCGCGAACTCGGACAACCCAGCCTGCTAATTGACGTGGATCGAGGCAAGATTGCCCGGTACGGGATCAATGTAGCCGATGTAGAAGCGGTGATTTCAGCCGCTGTTGGCGGACAGGCAGTGACGCAGGTGATCCAGGGCGAAAAGCTGTTTGATCTTGTAGTGCGCATGCAGCCGCAGTTTCGCAGCAATGCAACGGAAATTGGGAATCTCCTTGTCGGCACGCCTGACGGACAGCAGATTCCCCTCAGCCAGCTTGCCGATATTCGAGAGGGGAACGGCGCATCTTTCATCTACCGGGAAAACAATTCGCGATACATCGGTGTGCAATACAGCATTGAGGGCCGCGACCTGGAGCGCACGGTACGCGACGGCCAAGCGGCCGTGAGCAAGGCCGTAGCGTTGCCGCAAGGCTACCGTATGGATTGGGGTGGCGAGTACAGTCAATTTCTCGAAGCCCGGGCGCAAATGTACATCATTGGTCCATTGGCGATTGGGCTGATCTTCATGATTCTGTTTGCACTCTACGGCAATTTCAAATTTCCAGTGACGATTGCATTGGGCGTTATTATGACGGAGCCCGTAGGCGCGCTGATCGCGCTGAAACTCACCAATACGCCGTTTAGCGTCTCTTCGGTGTTGGGGCTGTTGGCCCTGTTGGGCGTTTCAGTCGAAACAGCCGTCATTCTTGTGTCATACATCAACAAGCTGCGCCAGGAAGGAATGGACATCCGTACCGCAACCAGGGAAGCTTCCCTGTTGCGATTGCGGCCCATCATGATGACGGCACTGGTCGCCTGCCTCGGGTTGCTGCCAGCCGCACTCTCCACAGGAATCGGTTCCGATACGCAGAAGCCGTTCGCCATTGTGATTGTCGCCGGCTTAATTTCGCGGCTCTTCATCGGGTTCTTCGTCAACCCTGTACTTTATGAAATGGTAGCGAGCGAAGGCGATGTGCTTCAGGTGTGAGCGCAGGTTCAGTGTGCAGGCGGCGTGTTTTCTGCCTCACGCTGGCGATACAAAGTGGGCACAACTTCCGCAGCCATAGCTTTTGTGTCGAGCGGCATGGCGAGAAATTCCTCCAAGAGTTGTGACGTTCGTAAAGGGTCGCGCAGGACCTCGTGATAATTGAGTCGCAGCACCGAAGCTTCGGGTTTACTCTTCAGCCACAATTCCACCTGCTTCAAATGCGCCTCAAAAGCCTTCAGTAGCGCGGAATCGTCCATCGCTGGACCAGTCGTGCCTCGGCGCCGAAGCATCTCCGACTGCGAAGCCAGTACTTCCCGAAGTGGACGCTCCATAAAAATAATGCGGTAGCTGCGATTTGCGGGCAGCGCCACGAGCAACTGAGAAATGCACTTCACGGCATGGCCTTCCGCTTGATCGATTAAAGCCGGCTGCTTAGGGAGCTGCTTGATTGGTTCCCATTCATAGTAGCCGCGAGGATTATCGTCGTCGGCTCTCCGCTCACCGTCAGTGAGTACAGGCATACCTCCGGCCGCTAACATCTGCATCATCAAAGATGTACCGCAGCGAGGAAGCCCGGAAATAATGGTGATCACGAGAAGATTTTAGCAGCCGCGCAATTCGAGGAAGACAGCCGGAGTCGTTCTACTGCCTTGTGTTAACGACGGGATTCTGTCTCCGCTTTCGAAGTTGCAGGTAAATCTCCCTATGCTTGGCAGCTTTTTCCGGATCACCACCGGGCTGTACATACAATGTCGCAAGCCAGCGATGCGCAGCCAGCAAGCCGGGTAGCATGGTTGCAGCGGTGTCAAAAGCCAGGACCGCGCGTTCACGGTGACCGAGACGAGCCAGAGCAACACCCAGATGAAAATGGCCCGTGGGAAGAAAATGCTGAAGACCGACGGCCACAAGGGCAGACTCCGCAGCTTCTTCGTTCCTGCGCTGGCGCAGCCGAACCATAGACAGGCCGAGATGGGCCTCGGGACTGTCGCCATCGATTTCGAGGGCGCGAAGAAAAGCCCGCTCGGCATCATCATGGCGCCGCAGCCGCAGATAAGTCTCACCGATGCGCAAATAGAGGTCAGGAAGTCTGGGGTCGGCCTCCTCTGCGCGTTGCAGCGACGCCAATGCCCGTTCCATTTCGCCTTCGTGGAACTGAATAACCCCCATCAGAAACTCAGCCCACGGGCGCGGTGTTCTAGTGGCTGGCGCTTCGTGGCCTGCAGCGTCATCTTTTCGTTCTGAAGGATTCGCCCCGCCAGTATTCGCTTGTGCGGGTTTTGCATCCCGCGCCATGAGAGCTTGCAGGATTTCTTTTGCCTCTGCGCGCCGGTGCAAAAGTGTGTAGCACTGCGCGAGGTGCTGCTGAAAGCGGACTTCGTCCGGCCATTTCTTGACCAAATCTTCAAATATCGACAACGCCTGCGCGTATTTCCGGGAGTCGAGATACACTCGCGCCAGATTGTAATCTTGCTCCCTCACGGCGATTTCAACCGCTTTGGCCTGGTTTTCACTAGGCGGCTGGATGTAGCCCAACGCAACAAATTGCTGAAGCACGGCCTGCGCAGCGACAGGATCCATGCGCAAATCGGCAGGATGCATTCCGCATTCGCCGGATTCATTTTCCCAACTTGCTATGCGCTGGATCGCGGGCGGATTCTCGAACGCCTGCAAGAGCACTCGCCCATCCATGTCTTCGCCTACCGGAAGGCCGAACATCGTCAAAATCGTCGGGGTAATATCGAGCAAGGTCGCGCCGTAGATTCTTTCGTCCTGCTTGATGTTCTCACCTTTCATACAAATGATTCCGAAGGGGCGATGCTGAATGGCTGGTCCGGCGGGCTCCTTGGGAATACCTCTCGGACGAAGGTGGTCGGAATGAAAGCCGTGATCGGAAACTAGAATTACAGTTGTTTCGGGTCCCGCCAGTTGCAAAAGCGTGTCCAGCATCATGTCGTGGAAGCGATAGGCTCCGTTCACAACATCTTTGTAGATTTCGTAGCGCTCTGTGGGCACCCACTCGGGGCGCGGCGGATGATAATGCATAAACGCATGTGAAAAGTGATCAATGCCGTTGTAATAGACCGCAAGAAAATCCCAAGGTTCATTTTGCAGAATCCAGGTTGCAACATTGTGAATGGAGCAGTTCTCCGACAAAATTTTGGCGAAGGTCTGAAGTCCCTTATCTTTTTCCTGATCAATTTTCCCGGCGAGTGGAATCCACGGAAGAATCGCTGCTTCGGTAACTTCCGCGGGATGCATGCGTAAATTGGCAAATGTCTCGCGCTTACTTTCAGGATGGACCGTCCCCGGCGGCATGGGCCACTCGTTGCCGAGAGTCCCAGTGGCGTAAGGATATAGGTCTGAAACCGAAACGCCGTTGATCGGCTCCGCGGGGTGCCCGGCAAACCATCCAACCACATGGGACTTGTATCCCCGCTGGGTAAGGATGTTCCAGATAGCTTTCACCTTGCGGGACGTACTTGTGACCGGACGTACGCCTCCATTCTGCGGATCCGGTTCCATAAAGCCGTGGATGCCATGCTTATCAGGACGCATGCCGGTCCCGATGGAATTCCACAGCATCGGCGAAAGAATCGGCCGCAACGTGGCAATATTGCCCATCACTCCGTGATTAATGAAATCGTCGAGTGTCGGCATGAGACCTTGATCGAGAAGAGGGTTGATCACTTTCCAATCAGCGGCGTCCCATCCGATGAGAAGGACTTTGCGGGCGGCGGGCATACTCATAGCATTCGCTTACACTGAGTATAGCGGAGAGCGATTCTGCGGATTCGCAAGCGAGAACGCGGATTGCTCGCACTACGGCGAGTTATCATAAGGACATGAAGGGGCATGTGCCTACGTTTCACAAAATCCCCGCGGCCCCACGTGTCCTTGCCGCATGGCTTATTGGCCTAGTGTTTTCGGTTTCGGCCGTGGCACAACGATCGGGCACGATTCGCGGGGAGGTTTTTAATGAGAAAGACAAACCGGTTCCAGGAGCAACGGTCTATTCAACGCAAATAGATTCCCCCGATGGTAGCGAAAACTCTGCCCAGACCGATGACCAGGGCAACTTTGTGATTTCGGGCTTGGCATGGGGGAAATACACGGTCACGGCGGAGAAAATTGACGCGGGCTACCCGCGCACACCATCCAGGTTTTATGGCAGCCACATGGCAGCAGCGATGCACGAACTGTCCGCGAAAAATGCTGAAGCAAAAGTAAAAATCATCTTCCGCGGCAAAGTGTCGTCAATCACAGGTACTGTAATCGACGACGAGGCTTCCGTCCCGATTCCCGCGACATTTCTTTTCCGCCATGCAAAGGACCCCGCAAATGTGCTGGTGGCAGAAACCCAACTGAACTATCGCATTTTGTTGCCCGCCAGCATAGGCCTGACGCTGGAAGTGTCCTCTCCCAACCACAGAACGTGGTATTACCCAGGAACCAACGACGCCACGAAAAAAACTACTCTAGAACTGAGCCCCGGGCAAACGCTCAATTTGAATATCCGGCTGGACAACAACTCGCAAGACTGCGCCTGCCTCGACCGTCCCCAACGCTGGGGCTTGGGACCGGATTCACCCGCATTTCAATGGCACGAGTCACAGGATGAAGCCCGCGGTGAAGCATGCTCTCGTCACGACAGGCATGAGACCATGCCCGACATGACCGAACTCAGCGCGTCCATACGCTAAGTTTATGATCGTGATGAGTTGGCCAATTCAGCCTCTGAGACGAAATAGTTCCGCGTGCGAGTTTGCGCATGCGACGGCGGTAGGATGGAAACGTTCGGCAGTTCCCCGCGAATCATAGCGACCTCATCACAGCGGTCGTAGCGAGGACAAACGCAACAATCCTTCGACACCTTGTCCGGCAGATCATCACGGCGAACCACGGAGAAACCCATGCGGGCGAAAAATTCCGGCGCCCGCGTGAACAGGCAGATCGAATCCACATGCTGCTGCTTGGCTTCGGCGAACAGAGCGCGAACCAACTTGCTGCCTCCCCCATGCCCCTGATACTCCGGATTCACCGTGATAGACCGGATCTCCGCAAGGTGCACTCCGTAGAGATGCAGCGCACCGCATCCGACGATGTTGCCCTCGTCCTCGAGCACTACAAAGTCGCGGACGTTCTCGCATATCTCCGCCAGCGTGCGTGGCAGCAGCGTCCCGTCGCCCGAATAATTACAAATGAGTTCATGGATCTGATTGGCATCCGGCAGAATCGCTTTACGCGTGCGCATGCACACCTCCTCGCCTGGTTGTAACTCGCAATGACTCAACTTGCTCGCGTGCATGGGCCAAAGCTTCGCGCACGCGCGGAGCCGCCGTGCCTCCGGGGACATTGTGGATGGAGATGACCGCTTCCAAACCTAAGTGCTCGTAAATATCCTGCGCGAACGCCGGGTGCAGAATCTTCCAATCCTTGATTGGCAGATCTTCGAGCATGCAATTTCGTTCCATGCACAATCGCACAGCTTTCCCGACGACTTCATGTGCCAGACGGAAGGGCACGTTTTGTTTAACCAGATAAGTCGCCGCCGCCCATGCATTCATAAAGCTCGACTGCGCCGCCTCGGCCATACGCTCGTAGTTGAATTCGACCGCACGCATCCAGCCTGTGATGAGGGGCAAAAGCGCGATCATGCTTTCGGCTGCTTCAAAGAGCGGCTCCTGCATTTCCTGCAAGTCCTTGTTGTAAGCAAGCGGCAAGCCCTTCAATGCGATTTGCAGCGACGTCGCACTTCCAATTACCCGGCTAACTTTCGCCCGCGTGAGTTCGAGCAAATCCGGATTTTTCTTTTGCGGCATGGCGCTGCTGCCCGTGGAATATGCCTCGGGCAAATGGATAAAGTTGTATTCCTGCGAAGAGAACAGAATCATCTCCTCGGCCCAGCGACTTAGATGCAACGCCATGAGGCCAAGATCATTCACGAACTCAATCGCGAAATCGCGGTCGGCTGTAGCGTCCATACTGTTGGCGGTAGCCGCATCGAAGCCAAGTTCTTCTGCCATAGACTTACGGTTAAGCGGTAGAGTCGCTCCCGCTACCGCTCCCGACCCCAGCGGAGAAACATTCAGCCGCTTGCGGCAATCCGCGAGACGGCCCGCATCGCGTAGAAACATTTCGACGTAGGCCAGCAACCAATGCGCTACAAGCACCGGCTCCGCGCGCTGCAAGTGGGTGTAGGCCGGCATAGCCGCGTTACCTGCCTGCTCCGCCCGCCCAATGATTGCTTCGCAGAGAGTTGCCGTCTCAATCTCTAATTGGTCAATGCCAGCTCGAACATACAGCCGTAAATCCGTAGCAATCTGCTCGTTGCGGCTGCGCCCGCTGTGGAGTTTGTAGCCCACATCGCCAATCAGACCGACGAGCCGCTTCTCGACGAAATGGTGCACGTCTTCCGCGTCTTCATCATTCAAAAACTCAGGCGAAAGTGCTACTTGTTTGCCGATGTCTTCCAGGCCTTGAAGGATGGAAATCAG
>Ga0187847_10000380_pt1 | contig 51495 bp, 42 predicted proteins | sample June2016WEW_4_10_FD_132458 | JGI IMG/M metagenome (GOLD analysis project Ga0187847, IMG submission 132458) | Peatland microbial communities from SPRUCE experiment site at the Marcell Experimental Forest, Minnesota, USA - June2016WEW_4_10 | ecosystem: Environmental > Terrestrial > Soil >...
ATCCGGCCCATCCGAGGACCGTCGCTCAAGGTGTGCGTCCAACCGCGATCCGGTGGAGTCCGAACAACGATCGGCTGGCATTCGGTCATTCTGACGTGGTAAGAGTCGGGGACCTTGCGGGCCGGACACTTTGGAACATTCAGCTTGGTAAGGGTGCGGATCCCTCCAGCGTTGCCCGTGGTGACATCATGGATTTACAATGGCATCCGACGGGACAAATGCTCGCTCTGATTGCAGGCAATCAGGTTTACACCGTCAACTCCGATGGCACTGATCTGCATGGTCTAGACTTCCGTGCAACGGATGACGTCATTACCAGTTTTTCCTGGTCTCCAGATGGTTTACGTTTTGCATTGCCGATGGTGACGCCCAACACCTGCCACTTTGCGATGAGAGCAGACACATTTCAGGAGTGTCACAGCAAGTTCGCATTGTTTGTGAGCGCTCGCGATGGAGGGCAATTGCAATGGATTCCCGGCACTGATTTCGAGGCCCCCCCACGCCCCTACACGAACCTTTTCTGGAGTTATTAGCACCTCCTCAGCACGACTGTCCGTTGTTCTCGGGCGATGTATGCCGCCAAACCAGCCACCCGCAAAGCTGCCGCTCGCATCCGGCATGCTTGGGGTCGATCTCGGACTTAGTGCCTGCGCCTCAATTCACGGACCCATTGTTCGCGTCCGAATTGTTTTGTGGAATTCTTTGGGATATATATATCCCCCGACTTGCAGTTAGAGCGCAACTGTTCATTTCAGCGGGAGGCTACGTCATGGAAGTAGACATGGGAAAAGAGCCTAGTGCATTGATTCCGGTGGTGATGTCGCTGGGCGCTCTGATAGTTGCCATCGTAGCTGTGGCTTTGCAGCTTGGAACCCGCGGCGTAGAGCCTGCGCGCGACGCAGGTGCTATTGCCCATCTCTGGCAGCTGTTGATGGTGGCTCAGCTTCCTGTCATTGCGTACTTTGCGTTTCGGTGGTTGTGTCGGACGCCGTGGCAAGCAGCAACGGTTCTCATTGTCCAGGCGCTTGCGTGGGCTACGGCGGCAGTACTACCAGTGCTTGCGTTGAGGTGGTGGTAAGGCATGCGCTCAAACAATCGGTCGGCGCAACGCGTCACTGATTCGTTGATCTAATCTCCGCGCCGGGAAGCTGACGGTCGCAATAGACCGTTTAGGATCTAGAGGCAGGCGACACAATTACTTAGGGTCGGCGGGCCGGTCTAGTTGCCCGCACGCTTCTGCCAGATGTTCCTTTAAGCGCGCGGTGACATAAGGTTTCTCAAGCTGCAACGGGCCGCGTAATTTCGCAGCAGCATTGCCTAGGGATTATTCCTTTAGGGTGGTCCAGCTAGGGGTACCGTATGCAGCGCAACGGTAACGGTCCACGTGACTTCGCGTCGTGAACCGACGAAAGCTACTAATCTGCGCGCTAAGTGCGCCGGCGTACTGTGCACGACAACGATTTGCAGCAAGCTGAGAATCTGGCAGAAGTGTGACCTTCGCTGGTACTAAGTCAATCAGCGCTGTCCCAGGTTGTCGCAACGCGACATCGATCGAAATGCATGAGGCAACACCTGGCAGGCGCCTGGTTCTTGAGAGGCGACATGAAGTCCATCCGTTTTCCCCTTGTGACAGCTATCACCAAAGCAGCGACCGGCATTAGCGGCTTCGATGAAATCACTGGGGGCGGCTTACCGCGCGGCCGCACGGCGCTGCTCTTGGGCGGACCGGGTTCGGGGAAGACGATATTCGCGCTGCAGTTTCTCGTCAATGGAGCGGAGCACTATAGGGAGCCGGGGATCTTCGTGAGCTTCGAAGAAAGCGCCGATCGCATCCTCGCCAATGCCGAGGGCCTAGGATGGAACCTCGCGAAGCTGCGTCGCAAAAAGCTCTATTTCATGGATGCACAGCCGATGCCAGACCTAATCCAATCCGGAGATTTTGATCTCAATGGCATGTGCGCGGCGCTGGACGCGAAGGTCACTGAAATTGGGGCGCGGCGCATCGCGTTTGACGCTATCGACGTCGTACTGGATCGACTGCCGGATGCGGCGGCGAAAAGGCGGGAGGTTTACCGGCTGCACGAATGGCTATTGAGACGAGAGCTCACGGGCGTGATCACGTCAAAGAGTGACGGGACCGAGTTAGGCACTAGCAGCCTGACCGGCCAGGAGAGAGTCGGTTTCATGCAGTTCATGGTCGATTGCGCGGTGGTTCTCAACCAGAGTGTCGTGCAGGGGGTATCCCAACGAAACTTGCGCGTGATGAAGTACCGAGGCTCCGGCTTCGACGAGAATGAGTCTCCGTTCGTAATCGGCCGACACGGTTTGGAGGTCGCGGGCGCGCGAGCCTCAGGCCGAGTGGATATTCACGTAACTAGCGAGCGCGTATCGAGCGGCGTTGAGCGCCTCGATACGATGCTGGGCGGTGGCTACTACCGTGGTGCGTGCGTGCTGATCAGCGGTTTTCCCGGCACCGCCAAGACGACCTTGAGCGGTGCGTTTGTGGAGGCTGCCTGCCGGCGCGCAGAGCGAACCATGTTCGTCAGTTTTGCCTCCGATGGCACCGAGGTGATTCGCAATTTGACCTCGGTAGGGATTCGGTTGGATCGCTACGTTCGCGGCGGCTGCCTACATATGGTCTCCGCCCGCACGATATTCGGAAGCGCCGAGGTATTCCTAGCGCGCATCAAGACGCTCGCGAAGGAGCACAAGATCCGTTGCTTGGTGATCGATCCTGTCTCCACCTTATCCAAATCCGGCAACGAGGTGACGGCGCAAAGCGTCGTGGAGCGGTTGATCGACTGGTCGAAGGCCGACGGAATCACACTGGTCTGCACCAGTCTGCTCGGCGAAGTATCGGCCGAATCGACCTCACCGCTGCAGATATCGAAGATCGCCGATACCTGGATCCACCTCAATTACCTCGTGCAGGCCGGCGAGCGCAACCGCGGACTCTCCGTCGTCAAGTCCCGCGGAACCGCACATTCGAATCAAGTGCGCGAGCTGATCTTGAGCGACGCGGGCGTGACACTGACCGATGCCTACACCGCGGGTGGTGAGGTACTGATGGGCACGCTGCGCTGGGAGAAGGAAAGCGCAGACCGCGTCACCACGGAGGTCAACGAGGTGGCCGGCAATCTCAAACGGATCCTGCTCGACGCCGAAGCGGCGGAACTCGAGGTGCGAGCGAAGTCGCTGCAGGTCGAGATCGAGGCCAAAGAAGTTGAGAAAAAACTATTAGCCCGTGCCACGGCGAGTCACAAGGGCGAGATGTCGAAGGGCCGCACCCGGCTGGAGGAGTTGCGCGGGGCTGATGCGCCCGTTCCGGGGCGCAAGTAGTCCTCCCATGAGCCGAAGTGCACTGTTCAAGTTCAGACTTTATGTGGCAGGCGACACGCCGAACTCCGCACTCGCAATCGCTAACTTGAGGGCGTTCTGCCGCGCGCAGCTTACCGATCGCCATTCGATCGACATCGTCAATGTCTTTCAGGAGCCAACGCGTGCGCTCGCCGACAATATTCTCATGACACCGACGCTGATCAAACTTGCGCCGCCTCCAGTGCGCAGAATCGTCGGCACGCTCAGCCAAGTGCAGCCGATATTTCATGCCTTAGGACTAGGGACAGATCTGCCATGAATCCGAGAACTACTTGGTGTCCGTGGGACGAGAATGAAGAAATTGCCGCCTTGATCACGACGCTTCAGGTGACCGAGCAACGCCTCGAAGCACTGACGGGCGGCGAGATCGATACCGTCGCGGACCGTGCCGGCCGATCATTCTTGCTGAGGCGCGCTCAGGAGCAGTTGCGTCTCAATGAGGCCGTCAAACAGGCGGCCATCCTCAACGCACTTCCCGCGCAGATTGCCCTTCTCGATATCCAAGGGCGCATCGTCTCGGTGAATGACGCGTGGCAGCGACCGGCCACGGCGGACGCCGATGCCGGCGTCGCACTCGAAATCGGCAATCACCGCCTCGGGTTTGCAGACAGCTTGCCAGGAACCAGCCTCTCCGATAGTCGGCGCGTTGAGTTGGGGATACAGTCCGTGCTGAACGGCAACGCAAAGAGTTTTTCTATTGAACATCCATGCCATTCACCGAGCGAGCAGCGCTGGTTCTTGACGATCGTCTCGCCATTGGCCGCCGACCATCCGAATGGCGCTGTCGTCATGCGCATTAATGTCAGCGAGCGCCGCCGCCTCGAACAGGAGGTCATCTGGGCGGCAAGTCGCGAACAGCAACGATTCGCGCTTGATCTGCACGACGTCCTGGCGCAAGAGTTGGTGGGATTGTCTTTGCTAGCCGCGTCCGCAGCCAAGGAAGGACAAGCGGGCGTGGCGGTTGATGTGTCAGACCTTCAGCAGATAGCGGCAATCGCAGCCAAGACCTGTCAGGACGCTCGCGCGATGGCGCATGGGCTTGCGCCCGTCGGTATGGCGAGCGGGAACCTGGAAAAGGCGCTGCGCCGACTGGCCAGTGCAACTGAGGAGATGCGCGATATTGGAGTATCGGTCAATACGCACGGTCACGATGTGAATGACATCGAGATCGGCAAGGTTGAGCACCTCTACCGTATCGCCCAGGAGGCTGTGTGGAACGCAGCAAGACATGCCCAATGCAGTAGAACGATCATCTCGGTCAACGTCCGCAGGGGAAGGGTTTGCTTGACTATCCGTGACAATGGCCGAGGAATGACTCCCGGGAACGGCGCTTCTGGCATTGGATTAGAACTCATGCACTACCGAGCCCACCTCATCGGCGGTGACCTGGCGATCGATTCACAACGAAATGGGGGAACCCGAGTTCGATGCATATGTCCGGCGAGCTGAAATAGATCGCTTGCGGATGCCGCAGTCTCTTCCCGAACTACGCGAATGTTGCGTTATTCCGCGCGGCGACAAATGGAATGGCTACCCCCATGCCCCCATCCCCTTACATCAAGCTCCTGCCTCGCGATAAATTCCCCGCAGCGACCCTACAAGCTCTGCGAGAAACGCGTGATGGCCGCGACGTTCTATAGGCAGCTTCCCGGCGTCGAAGGCCGAACCGCTCTATCAACTCAAATCGATCAACGGCCAGCAAGCCGCCAAGAGGTCCGCCGCCAACATGGCGAATTTCGTCCGCCGGTCGGATATAACACCAAGATCTAAAAGTTTCCGTACAGATTTCCGTACGGACGGTTTCTGCGAGTAACATGACCCGCAAGTCATTGTTTTTATTGGTGGGACGGCTGGGACTCGAACCCAGGACCAAAGCCTTAAAAGGGCCTTGCTCTACCAACTGAGCTACCGTCCCGATTTCAGGCGCGCATCATAGCGGAACTTCGCCCCAGGATCATTGCTAAAGCACAATTGGCGCGGACAGGCTTATCCCGCGTACGGGGTCGGATCGGCTATCCCTGCCTCCGCAAAGCCCGCGGCCCGGATCCGGCAGGAGTCGCATTTGCCGCAGGCGCGGCCCGCCGAATCGGCTTGATAGCAGGAAACCGTGGCCGAGAAGTTCACTCCGAGGCCGAACCCCGTGCGGATGATTTGCGCTTTGGACATATCGATCAGCGGCGCGTGAATCGTGAGCCTCGCTCCGCCTACCCCTGCTCTGGTTGCGAGCCGTGCGAGCCGCTCGAAGGCCTCGATGAATGCGGGCCTGCAGTCCGGATACCCCGAATAATCGACCGCATTGACGCCGACGAAAATATCCTCAGCGGACAGCACTTCGGCCCAGCCGAGCGCCAATGACAGGAACAAGGTATTGCGTGCGGGCACATAGGTAATCGGTATTCCCGTGGTCGGCGACTCGGGTACGGCGAGGTTCGCGTCGGTCAGCGCCGAGCCGCCGATCCCGGCCAGATCGACCGCCATGACGCGATGCTCGGCCGCGCCGAGGCTCGCGGCGACACGTGTGGCCGCTTCCAATTCGACGCTGTGTCGTTGACCGTAGCGCACGCTGAGCGCGTAACAGCGAAAGCCGCGGGCGACCGCGAGCGCCAGCACGGTCGCAGAGTCGAGCCCTCCGGAGAGCAGAACGACGGCCGGGCGCAGGTTCATTTACCGGGGATATCGCCCCACAACACCTTGTGAAGCTGCAATTGAAAGCGGACAGCGAGCCGATCCGCCAGTATCCACTCGGCCAAGTCGCGCGGCGAGAGCTGCGTGTAGCTCGGCGAGAACAAAATCTGACAGCGGCCGTGCAATGCATGGGCAGCCAAAAAATCCTTGCTCCATTGATAATCGTCGCGCGAGCAAATCACGAACTTCAGCTGATCGCCGGGGCGCAACAGCGCCAAATTCTCGAGCCAATTGCGATGCGATTCATGCGAGCCCGGTGTCTTGATGTCGACGACCCGCGCGACACGCGCGTCGACACCGGCAATGTCCATCGCGCCGCTGGTTTCGAGCGACACCTGGAAATTGTGATCGCACAGACGGCTCAGCAGCTTGAGGCAATTCGGCTGCGCGAGCGGTTCGCCGCCGGTCACGCAAACATGCCGCGTGCCGAATGAGGCCACGCGGTCCAGGATCGCGTCGATGGCGAGCCAATCCCCGGCGTGAAATGCGTACTCGGTATCGCAATATTGGCAGCGCAGCGGGCAGCCCGTGAGCCGCACGAAGACGGTCGGATAGCCGACCGCGTCCGCTTCGCCTTGCAGGGAATGAAAGATCTCATTGATGCGCAAGCGATCGGCCTTGGCGGCCCGCCCCGCTTCGGCGGTCGGAGCTGTATCGATCAATGCTTTTCGGTCTCGAGCTTCTCGAGACGCTGCTGCGCCAGGTGTCCGGCGGGCGTGTCCGAAAATCTCGCGACGACCTCCGAGAGCACTTTCTTCGCCTGGTCCCAGCGTGCGAGCTCGTAGTCGCAGTAGCCGACTTTGAGCATCGCGTCGGGCAATTTGCGCGATTGGGGATATTTGTCGATCAGGCCCTGGAACGCGCTCAACGACTCCGTGAAATTCTTGTTCACGTAATAGGCTTCACCGAGCCAATACTGCGCATTGTCGGCGAGGTTGCTGTCGGGAAATGCGACCAGGAACTGCTGAAACGCGGTCACCGCCTGGTCGTACTTGCTGTCCTTGAGCAGCGCAAATGCGGCCTGGTAGTTTGCGCGGTCGTTCCCATCCGGCACCGGCAGCGTCGCGCCGGCCCCGACCTGCGCCTCGGCGGCCGCGGCCGCGGTGTCGGCCTGCCCGCTGCCGCTCGAAGCCGGCGTTGCTGCGCCCGGTACAGTTCCCGCGGATCCTTCACCGCCTGCAGCCGCAGGGCCCGCCGCTGCGCCACTCGGCGCAAGATTGCTCGGCGCGACAGCCCGCTCGGGGGCTGCCGCAGCGGCCGACGCGCTGCGCAGTTCCACGGTCCGCAAACGCCGGTCGAGTTCCGCGTAGAGATCTTTCTGCTGCTTGCGGCTCGCCGCGAGGTTGTTGTTGAGCAGGTCGAAGTCATTGTGCAGCGAGCGCACGTCGCTGCGCGCGGCTTCGAGTTCGTTCGCAAGATCCAGCAGACTCTGATTCGCAACGACGCGCTCGATGCGCGTGAGCCGCGTATCGAGATCGTTGAGCCTGATCTGCACCGGATCCTTCTCCGGCGGAGTCGTCGCGCACCCGGCCAGTGCGGCCAGTCCGCAGCCGATCAGCACGAGCCGGAGTGCGCGAATCGTCACGGCAAGTAGACCATTTCGACGCGGCGGTTTTGCGCCCAGGCCGACTCGTCATCGCCTTCGGCCGCAGGCCGTTCCGCACCGAAGCTCACGGTCGTCAACTGGGATTCCCCCGCGCCCTGCAACATCAATGCGCGGCGCACCGCCTGCGCGCGGCGCTCGCCGAGGCCGATATTGTATTCGCGCGTGCCGCGCTCATCGGTGTTGCCTTCGAGCCGCAGCTTGAGGTTCGGGTGGGAACTGAGATTCTGCGCGAAGCTGCTGATCAAGGGCGCGAACTCAGGCTTGATTTCCGCCTTGTCGAAATCAAAGTAGACGACCCGGCCCGACAGCGGCCCGTTGACGCCCGCGCCGCCCATCGCGCCGCTATCGCCTCCGAGCGGCGTCATCGAGGTCGAGGGACCCCCTCCCGCGCCGGAAGTCGAACTGCTCGACGGCACTTGGCTGCCCGTGTTCGGTTGTTCGATGGTCGTCGGCTTTTTCGGGCAACCCGCCAGCAACACGGCGCCGGCGACTAACAAGCTGATCGCAATCATTCGCTTCATGAATTTCTCCGTCATAAATTCTCGACTTAAACCCAAGCGTACCCGAGGAACGCCCGACTTAGAAAGGCCCCCAGGCAGGCTCCTGTACTTCACCCTCGGTCGACACCAATCGTTGCTGCACCCGACCGTCACTGCTGACCAGCGCGAGTACACCGCGGCCTTGGTCGCGGCTCGCGTAGATGATCACGGCGCCATTCGGCGCATAGCTCGGTGAGACGTCGAAGTGGCCTCTGGTGAGGACCTGCAGGTCGCCTCGACCGTTCAGATCCATCGTCGCGATGCGATAAGCCCCATCCTCCTGGGTCACGAACGTGAGCTGCGACTCGTCGGGAGAGAGGCGCGGCCGTGCGTTGTAGGCACCCTGGAATGTCAGGCGCCGTGGCTTGCTGCCCGGCGTCAGCGAGATCTTATAGATCTGTGGGCCGCCCGCTCGATCGGAGGTGAAATAGAGGCTATTGCCGTCCTTGGACCACTGCGCCTCGGTGTCGATCCCCGGATCATCGGTGATCCGGGTCAAGGCTTGCGTCGCCAAGTCGAGCACATAGACGTCCAGGTTGCCGTCGCGAGTCGAGAGCGTCAGCGCGAGCTTCTTGCCGTCGGGCGACCACGCGGGTGCCTGATTGACGCCGGCCCGCGCCGAGACGAGGTGCCGCTCGCCGGTCTTGAGCGTCTGCACGTAGACCGACGGCAGCTTGTTCTCGAACGACACATAGGCGAGGCTCTGGCCGTCCGGCGACCACGCCGGCGACATCAGCGGTTCGTTCGACTCCATGACGATCCGCGGATTATCGCCGTCGGCATCGGCGACGATCAGCCGGTAACGCCGGTTCGGCAGGTGGCCGAGCACCGAGATATACGCCACGCGCGTCGCGAATGCGCCGCGCACGCCGATGATCTTTTCGAAAATCATGTCCGCAACCTGATGGCTCGCAAGGCGCAGCCCCGAGCGATTCGTGCTGATCTGGTACCCGAGCAGCCGCTGCCGGGTCAGCACGTTGTAGAGTTCGAACGTGATGTTGAAGCGATCGGGTCCTTGCGCGATCAACTGTCCGACGACCATGTAATCGCTGTTGAGCCGGCGCCAATCGTCGAACGCGATCGCGGGGCCGGTATGCGGCTGTTCGAGCATGTCCTTGCGGTCCATGGGGCTGAAACGCCCGCTGCGCAGCAGATCGTCGCTCACGAGATCCGCGACGTCGAAGCTCGCCGCGCTCTCTTGTGCCGATGAAAACGGCACGATCGCAATCGGGATGGCCTCGGACTGCCCGCGCGTGATCTCGACGACGAATTCGGCGCGCGCCGCGCAGCAATAGGTCAGCAGAGCGAGGACTTGAAACAGTCTAAACGGCTTAGTCATTGGGCTTGAACTCGAGTACGAACACTCTGTGGAACAGGGATGGATCCGGCGGATCGGGCAACGGAGAAGCACGATACACCGCATTTTCGATCGATTGTCGTACAGCCGCATCGCCGTTGCATTGCGTGACCCGCGCGTTGGTCACTTCGCCCCCCGGAATCTGGGTGACTTCGACGCGGCAATCGATGCCGGAGTGCGCCGACGGCGGCTTGATCCAGGCATGGGTGATTCGATTTTGGAGACTCAGGCGGTAGCGATCTCCGAGCGGCCCCGACTCGACCTCGCTCACATGTTCCTCGTCTTGGATCTGGCGGCGCAATTCCGCCTCGCGATCCGCTTTGGCGCGTTCTTCTGCGGCCTTTTTGGCTTCCGCCGCACGCTTGGCGTCGGCCGCTTGCTTGGCGAGAGCGACCTGCTTGTCCTCTGCAGCCTGCTTGGCCTCCGCGGCACGCTTCGCTTCGAGCGCACGTTGCGCATCGGCCGCTTTGACCGCTTCGGCCGCGCGAGCCGCATCCGCCGCCTCCTTGGCAGCCGCCGCGCGCTTGTTGTCTTCGGCTTGCTTGGCCTCGGCGGCCTTTTGGACCTCGGCCTCGTGCTGCGCGGCCTCGGCCGCGGCGGCCTGCTGAGCGACAATTTGGGCCTGCGCGGCGGCTTTGGCGGCAGCCTCCTCCTGCGCGCGCGCGGCCGCGTGCAAAACTTCGGAATCGACGACCGTCGCGCTCAGGGGCATCGGTTGCGGCGTCGTCGAGGAATGCGGAAATGAAAATCGCGTCGAAAAAACCAGCGCCGCGATGAACAGCCCGTGGAGCAGCACCGAAAACAGCACCGAGGGCGAATATTCACGCATATACGCCGGCATCACTGCGTCCCAGAAACCGCTCCGCCCGCATCCCGCGGGACCGGAGTTTTGACCTTCTCAGGATCCGTCAAAAAGCCGAGCTTCGACGCGCCGGCCCGCTGCAGCAGTACCATCGCATGTACGACCGATCCGTACGGCACCGTGGTATCGGCCTTCACGAGGATCGGCGCCTGCGGATCGCGATGGAGCACAGCCGTCGTGCGGCTGCTCACGGTCGCCTCAGAAACCGGCTGATCCGGATTGCGGCCGATATTGATGTAGAGCCGTCCGCGCGCGTCGATCGTCAGAACCAGCGGCTCGTGTTTGTTGAGAAAGCTTGGATCGAGCGGCTTTGCGGCCGCGGTCGGCAGATCGACCTTGACCCCTTCTTTGAGCAACGGCGCGGTGATCATGAAAATGATCAGCAGCACCAACATCACATCGATGTAGGGCACCACGTTGATTTCGGCCATGAGCTTGCGCCGTCGCGCGCGTACGGCCATGGTGTCAGGCCTGAGCGCCGCGGGAAGGCCCGTAGCGCTGCAAAATGGTGGCGAATTCTTCCATGAAGGTGTCGAAGCGCAATTCGAGGCGGCTGACCTGGTCGCCGAATCGATTGTAGGCAATGACCGCGGGGATCGCGGCGAACAGCCCCATCGCGGTGGCGATCAAAGCCTCCGAGATGCCCGGCGCGACCGCGGCCAAAGTCGCCTGCTGGGCATTACCGAGATTGTGAAACGCGCTCATGATGCCCCAGACGGTACCGAACAGACCCACGTAGGGGCTCGTCGAGCCGACCGTCGCGAGCAGCGCAAGATGCCGCTCGAGGCGGTCGAGCTCGCGCAGCAGTGCGACGCGCATCGCGCGCTGCGCCCCCTCGAGCAATTGCTCGGAAGGGCTCGCGAGCTGCCGCAGGCGGCTGAATTCCCCGAATCCGGACTCGAAGATGCTTTGCAATCCGGTGCCGGCGCGGCCTTTGGTTTCGATGCTGCGGTAGAGCGCGCCCAAATCGCCGCCGGACCAGAACGCGGTTTCGAATTGTTCGGCTTGGCGCCGCGATTTCGAAATGATCCTGCTCTTCGCAAAAATGATCGCCCAGGAGGCAACCGAGGCGATACCGAGCAGCAGCATCACGGCTTGAACGACCGGGCTCGCATCGAGCACCAACTCAACGACCGAAAAATCATTGCCCATGGCGCCACTCCGTAAATAAATCCCGAGGGATGGCACGCGGCTTCAAACTATCCGAATCGAGACAGGCCACGCGCGTGCTCGCATCGATCAGCTGCACGTCACCGCGCCATATCGTTTGCTTGAAATTGATTGTCGCACCGCCAAGGCGCTGTAATTCGGCCGTGACGGTAATTTCATCATCGAGCACCGCCGGTTGGAGAAAATCGACGCTGACGCTCACGACGGCGAATTGTATGCGCCGCTGCTCGAGCAATTGCCGCTGTCCGACCCCGAGGTGACGCAGCCAGTCGGTGCGGCAGCGCTCCATGAATTTCAAGTAATTGGCGTAATACACGACCCCGCCCGCGTCGGTCTCCTCGTAGTAGACGCGATAAGTGCAGGAAAAGTTCGGCGCAACCCCGCTCATTTGCCGCCCCGGCCCGAAGGGTCCTTGAACAGCTCGAGGTTCAGGTCCGCATCGCCGAGCGCATCTCGCGACGGTGGCGCGAGCCCGAAGTGCAAATAGGCGCTGCGGGTCGCGACGCGGCCGCGCGCGGTGCGCATCAGGAATCCCTGCTGGATCAGGAACGGCTCGATGACATCCTCGATCGTGCCGCGCTCCTCGCTCATCGCCGCGGCTAAGCTATCGACACCGACGGGACCGCCGTCGAATTTCTCGATGACCGTGAGCAGTAGCTTGCGGTCGAGCAGGTCAAAGCCGAGTGGGTCCACTTCCAACATATTGAGCGCGGCGATCGCCACTTCGGCGCTGATCAGGCCCGCGGCCTTGACCTCGGCGAAGTCGCGCACCCGCCGCAGCAAGCGATTGGCGATGCGTGGCGTGCCGCGCGAGCGCTCCGCGATCCGCTCCGCGCCGTCCGGCAGCAGCTTGAGCTTGAGGATCGATGCGCTGCGAATCACGATGCTCTTGAGCTCCTCGGTCGAATAGAACTCGAGGCGCTGTACGATGCCGAACCGGTCGCGCAGCGGCGAGGTCAGCAAACCCGCGCGGGTCGTCGCTCCGACCAGCGTGAACGGCGGCAGGTCGAGCTTGATCGAGCGCGCACCGGGTCCCTCACCGATCATCAAATCGAGCTGGAAATCCTCGAGCGCCGGATAGAGCACCTCCTCGACGACGGGACTCAAACGGTGAATCTCGTCGACGAACAATACGTCGCGCGGCTCCAAGTTGGTCAGCAGTGCCGCAAGGTCGCCCGGGCGCTCGAGCACCGGACCGGAGGTTTGCCGCAGATTCACCTTGAGCTCGTTGGCGATGATGTGCGCAAGTGTCGTCTTGCCGAGGCCGGGCGGGCCGAAGATCAGCACGTGATCGAGCGCCTCGCCGCGATTGCGGGCGGCTTGAATGAAGATGTCCATTTGCGTCTTGACGTTGGACTGGCCGACGTAGTCGGCGAGTGTCTTCGGGCGCACCGCCCGGTCAACGACCTCGTCGTCTCTGCCGCCGGTGCCTGCAATGATGCGATCCGGTTCTATGCCCATGGATTCAACCTTTGCCCGCTGTTTTCAGGGCGCGCCGAATCAACTCCGTCGTCGATAACCCGGGCTCGTCGGCTGCCTTCAACAAACGCGTGACTTCCGGCGGCTTATAGCCGAGCGCCACCAGGGCCGCATAGGCCTCGCTCTGCGGGGTCGCGGGGGATGCGAATGCCGGCGCGCTGTCAGGCCCCGAGTACGGCATCGAGAGCTTTTTGACGCTGTCGCGCATCTCGATGATCACGCGTTCGGCCGTCTTGCGGCCAATGCCGGGGATGCGCGTGAGCATCGCGACGTCCTCGGCTTCGATCGTGCGCAGGAAATCCTCGACGCTGGCACCCGACAGAATGCCGAGCGCGATCTTCGGGCCGACGCCCGATACTTTGAGCAGCCCGCGGAACAGCCGGCGTTCACCCTCGGTGCCGAACCCGAACAGCACGTGGGCGTCCTCGCGCACGACGAGATGCGTGAACAGCGCGACCGCCTCGCCGGCGGCGGGCAATCCGTAGAACGTCGACATCGGCGCCTCCAGCTCGTAGCCGACACCATTGACGTCGACGAGCAGGAAAGGCGGGTTCTTGGCGGCCAGCCGACCCTTCAGGAAACCGATCATCGGCGCTGCGCCCCCCGCAGCACCGACGCGCGTACGCGCGCGCGCAGCGCGTGGCAGACGGCCGCCGCGAGCGCATCGGCCGCGTCGGCCGAGACCGGACCTTCGAGTTTCAATAGGCTTCGCATCATCAACTGTACCTGCGCCTTCTCCGCACTGCCGGACCCGACCACGGCCAGCTTGATCTGGCGTGGTGCATACTCAAAAATTTCGGCCTTGGAATCCGCGGTTCCGCAGATCGCCGCGCCGCGCGCCTGACCCAACTTCAAGGCGCTGTCGGCATTGCGGTTCATGAAAACCCGCTCAATCGCGATTTCCTGCGGCTGGTAATCTGCGACGATCGTCTTCACGCACCGAAAGATCTCGCAGAGGCGCGCGGCGAAATCGCCGGCCGGCGTGCGAATCACGCCGCTCGCCACATAGGTCAATTTGGGCCCGATTGCGTCCAAGACACCAAAGCCCGTGCGCTGTGACCCGGGATCGATGCCCAGCACCCGGACTCTAATGACTGCCATCCCGGGTATGATACCGGCAATGGCTGCCTAAACCCACCCGAGCCGACTTCGCGATCAACGTGGAAACCACCCCTACAAGCCGCCCGAGCCCTCGCGAAGCGGTCGTTGCGGCGCTTGCCGTCGTCGGCGCGCTCGACCTGCCGCCCGACTCAGCGCCGCTGCGTGCGGCCGCGATCGAAGTCGCCGAAATCGTGCGCTCGCTCGATGCCGACGATGCGGTCGTGATCGCCGCCTTGTTGAGCCCGCTGCTGGATGCCAAACGCGTGGATCGCGACAGCGCCGAGCGGCTGTTCGGCGCCGAGCCGACGCGACTCGCGCGGGAACTCAATCAGCTGGGCCATTTCGGCCTGCCGGCGGATTGGACGCCCGAGCGCGGCCTCGAGTCTGGTCAATCCGAAGCGCTGCGCAAGATGCTGCTCGCGGTCGTCGGCGACGTGCGCTTGGTCGTCGTCAAGCTCGCTGAACAATTGCAGAAAATGCGCACCGCGAAGCGATCGAGCGACGCGTTGCAAAGAATGCTCGCGATCGAGACGCGCGAGGTTTACGCACCGCTCGCGAATCGGCTCGGCGTGTGGCAAGTCAAATGGGAGCTCGAGGATTTGGCGTTCCGGTATCTGCAACCGCTCGACTACAAACGCATTGCCGCGGCGCTCAAGTCGCGCCGCTCGGAGCGCGAGCATTACATCGAGGATCTCAAAGCGCGGCTCATGGGCGAGCTCAAGAGCGCCGGCATCGAGGCGAAAATCGAGGGCAGGCCGAAGCACATTTTCAGCATTTGGCGCAAGATGCAGGCCAAGCAACTCGCCTTTGATCAGCTCATGGATATTCGCGCGGCTCGCGTGCTCGTGCCGAGCGTCGCCGACTGTTATGCGGCGCTCGGAATCGTGCATTCGCTGTGGCAATTCATTCCCGGCGAATTCGACGACTACATTGCGACGCCGAAGGACAATTTGTACCGCTCGATTCATACGGCGGTCATCGGACCGGGCAACGAGCCCGTGGAGATCCAGATACGAACGCATGAGATGCACGCGAATGCGGAACGCGGCGTCGCCGCCCATTGGCGCTACAAGGAGGGCGGACGCGGCGACCATGCCTACGAGCAGAAGATCAACCAATTGCGCAACCTGCTCTCGCCCGCCGAGGGCGGCGAGAACAGCAGCGATTTCCTCGATCGCGTGCGCGTAGATCTGTTCCAGGATCGCGTCTACGTCTTATCCCCGCGCGGCGAGATCGTCGACGTACCGGTGGGCGGCACGCCGCTCGATTTTGCCTATCAGGTACACACGGACCTCGGGCACCGCACGCGCGGCGCAAAGGTCAATGGGCGCATGGTGCCGCTCGATCATCAATTGAAAAACAGCGACACCGTCGAGATCATAACCGGCAAGACGCTGCAGCCGTCCCGCGACTGGCTCTCGCCGCAGTCGGGCTTTCTCGCGAGTCCGCGCCATCGCAACAAGGTGCGCGCCTGGTTCCGCAAGCAGAATGAAAGCGAGAACAAGGCCGAAGGCCGCGCCATGTTCGACCGCGAACTGCAGCGCCTCGGCGTCAACAGCGTGCCGATTCCGGAGCTGCTCGTCGAACTCAAACTGCAGAGCACGGACGCGCTGCACGAGGCGCTCGGCTTGGGCGAGATCAGCGCAGCGCAGGTCGCGGGCGCCATTCAGCGCCTGCTGCATGCGCGCGAGGAGCGCCCGGAAGTCGCACCCCGGACGCGCCCTGCCCCGCATGGTGAACCGCCGATCGAAGTGCAGGGGGTTGGTGACCTGCTATCGACCTATGCGCGCTGCTGCAAGCCGGTGCCGCCCGAAGCGATCGTCGGCTACATCACGGTCGGCCGCGGAGTCAGCATCCACGCGCAATCTTGCGCGAATCTCGCGCGTTTGCGCGCCAAGGCGCCGGCGCGCGTGCTCGCGGTCGCCTGGGGCGCGGCGGCCGGTGCGGAGTTCCCGGTCGACATCGAGGTCCAGGCCTACGATCGCCGCGGCTTGGTGCGCGATGTGAGCGCGGCGCTCGCCGACGAGAAAATCAGCATCCAGGGCATGACCAGTGCGACCGACAAGCGCGACAACATCGCGCGCATGCAGCTCGGCATTTCGATCACCGGGCTGCCGCAGCTCTCCAAAGTGCTCGCGCGCATCGCGCAGCTACCCAACGTTATGAGTGCACGACGAAAGAAGTAGCCGGCCGCTGGCGGCCCGTGCACTCAAATGGGGAATCGCAGTGCTCGCATTGAGTGCATCCCGATTACAACTTGCTGTTTCAAATTTTCTCCACGGCGCGGCGTAGATCGGGCGTGAACTTCACATGAATTGTCTGGGAAGATTGCTACTCGCCCCGCAATAGCGCGCCATTTCGGTGCTTACTCCGATCCTATCCGCAACAGTTGTGGATCGCACGCGACAAATGACCGGTTCCGGCATATCGCGTTATCAGCTTATTAATTAGTGCTTATTGCAATTATAAAAATATTACTCCACGATGACATGGCAAAAAAAATACAGCAATCGACGAATTGCTGAAGGGACCTTGGGGGAGTGGCGGGATGCAGTCATGAAAGCCACGAACTTTCGAGGAACCGAAAATGATAAAACGATGGAAGGGAACAATCCCCCTAGCACTGTTAGTTGCGCTAATAAATCCAAGCGGCGCATCGGCACAAATTCTCGCAGCCAATAGCGCCGGGCCGACCGAGGACCTCGAAGCGGTCATCGTCACCGGCACACGCCAAACCGGCATCAAAGCCGTCGACAGCGCGGCCCCGATTCAAATCGTGAGCGCCGCGGATTTGAAGGCATCCGGCTCTCCAGACTTGATGTCGGCTCTCGCACAAGTGGTGCCGTCGCTGCAAATGCAGGCTTTCGGTTTCGACATGTCCGGACAAACGCTGCAAGCAAGGCTGCGCGGCGTGAGCCCGAACGATGTGCTCGTGCTGATCAACGGCAAACGCCGCCATACGACCGCGAATCTCGCGATCGATACGGGTTCTCCGTTCCAAGGCGGCGCCGGCGTCGACCTCAATTTCATACCCCTCGACGCCATCGATCATGTCGAAGTGCTGACCGAAGGCGCGGCGGCCCAATACGGCAGCGACGCAATCGCGGGCGTGATCAATATCATCCTGAAACGCAACTCGTCGGGCGGCAGCCTTGCGGGCACCTACGGTCAATACGGCAACGACGGCGGCGGCAAGACCGAAGATGTCAGCGGCAACGTCGGCTTTGAGCCGCAGAGCGGCGCCTATTTCAATCTCACGGGCGACTTCCGCAACCATGGCCACAGCAACGTGGGTGAGGTGGATCCGCGACTGCTACCTCAAAATCTCGGCGCGAACGCGCCCGCTCCAATCGACAACAACGTGACGGCGGTACCCGGGTATCCGTACCTCAACGCGATCTCCGGCGACGCGGCAGTCCAGCAAAAAATCATTTCGCTGAACGCCGGCTGGGATTTCGATGGCGGTACGGAGGTCTATTTCATCGGAACCTACGGCCACAAGGATGCGGTTTCCTATGAGAACTACCGCGTGCCTCACAAAAACTGCTATTCAGCCGAATACAATCTGCCGGTCAATCAGGCGAACCCGAACGAACCGTCGTGCGCCAACTTTCCGGACGCGGTACTGCCGGAGCCGAATGGCTTCAATCCGCAAGAAGCCAACTACGAGGACGACTATCAACTCACCGGCGGCATCAAGGGCACCTTCGGTTCGTGGGATTGGGATTTGACAACCGGCATCGGCGGTGACCATGACAACCTCTACACGCTGTCCACGGTCAATACCGGCTACTTCGGGGACACCGGCCTGGAGGGAGGGCTCAGCGACATTTACGATGGCTACCTGCAAGCCACTCAATGGGCCTCGACCGCCGACTTCCGCAGTAATTTCGATGTCGGCTTTGCGGCGCCTCTGAACGTTGCGTTCGGCTTCGAACACCGCCGAGATACCTACTCGATCGGTGCGGGACCCCCGATTTCCTACATCGACGGCGGTGCGTCTTCATACCCCGGCTTTACGCCACTCGACGCCGGATCCAATGCACGAACCAACGACGCAGGCTATGTCGACTTCGCGACCAAGCCGATAGCAGCCCTGCAAATCGACGCCGCGGCTCGATTCGAGCATTACAGCGACTTCGGCAATGCAACAGTCGGCAAACTCACCGGCCGATACGACTTCTCGCCCGAGTTTGCGGTCCGCGGCACGATCAACAACGGCTTTCGCGCTCCGACGCTCGCCGAAGAGTATTACTCCTCGACCAACGTCGGTCCGAGCACGGCCTATGTGCAATTGCCGCCGAACTCAGCGGCCGGAAAGCTATTGGGACTCGGCAATGGTCTGCAGCCAGAGAAGTCGGTCGACTTCAGCGTTGGCCTCGTGTGGCGGCCGCTCGAGCACATGAGCACGACCCTGGACCTCTACCAGATCACGATCACCAACCGCATCGTAGGCAGCGGCAACGTTCAGGGCCAGGTCAACGGCGTTCCGACGGCCGCCTATGCGGGCGTCAACGCGGCAATTGCGGCCTACTCGCACGGATCCGACGTCATCGATCCCTACGTGCTCAGCAACGGTTCATACGGCATCAACGTGTTTGCGAACGGTATCGATACCCGAACCGACGGCGCCGACTTGGTGTTCCTGTTCCCCTACGAGTACAGCTTCGGAAAGATCGACTGGACGGTGAGTGCGGCGTACAACAATACCTCGATCACCAAGTACGCCACGACGCCGGCTGCGCTGTCCGGAGCCACGCTATATGACGTCGAGGCGTACTCCGAACTGACGACCGCAACTCCGCGCTACGTGCTGAATCTCGGTGCGGACGTGATCCTGGACAAACTCAACGTCAATCTCGTGGAAAAAATCTACGGCCAATCATCGGATTGGGAGAACGATGACGGTGACAATCCGACCAATGCCAATGAGTACTTCAAGGACACGATTGGCGTGACCGCGATCACCAACTTGGACATCGGGTTCCAATTTACGGATTCCTTGAAGTTGTCCTTCGGTGCTCAGAACTTGTTCAATCGATTCCCGAACAAGCTCAACAGCAATATTCTGGGCCATGAAATTGCCGCTGCGGACAACGCCGCGGTTACGCAGTACCCGATCTTTTCGCCATTCGGCATCAATGGCGGGTTCTACTACGTAAAGGCGGTTTACAAGTTCTGATGCCATACGGCCGGCTTGCTTGAAGCCGTGATGGATGGGCGGCGGCGCGAACAGCGCCGCCGCGCTTTCTCCTCGGCTTACGCTTGCTCCGAGGCACCTCTTCAATGCGCGGCCGCCGCCGGCGGCTTGGCCGCAATCACTTCGATCTCCACGAGCGCGCCCGGCGCGACCAGCGCCGCGACCTGCACGGCGCTGCGCGCGGGCTTGTTCGGCTGATCCGCGGTGCCGAAAAACTGCGTGTAGCCGGCCATGAGTCCGGCAAAGTCGAGCTTGTTGTCCTTGCTGGGGTCAGCGACCATGAAGACCGTCATCTTCACGACGTCCCCGAAGCCGAGTCCCAGCCGCGCCAGCGTCGCCTTGATCGACGTCAAGGCGCCGACCGTCTGTGTTTGCGTATCGCCGTAGGCCGCGACGGTACCCTTCGGCGCATCCTTATTGATCACCGGCGGCAACGCACCGCTCACGAACACCGTGTCATAGCCGCTCGGAACGGTGACCGCCGCCGATATTGGAAAATCGCTGGCGAGCAGCGGCGTGCGCACGACTCCACCGCTGCGCACCGCGTTGCCGGTGCACGCGGCCGTGAGCAAGCAACAGCCCAGCATTGCGTGCGCAGCGTACCGGCGCGCAAACCGTCGTTGCAGCGGATTTGCCAGACGATGAAGGCCCATGGTGTTGATCATATCGACGCTCCCTTGTTGGATTGACCGGCGCGATCACTGGTTATCACATTGCTGCGCGCGCAACAAGCATCGGCGCGCCGCGCTTGCAATATCTTCGGGTTTGGCGGCACCCTCTCGCGATGAACCGATTGAATTTCCGTCTCGATGCGACAGCCGCAGGCTCGCGCGCGCGTGCCGCTCGCCTCACGACCGCACACAACGACGTGCTGACGCCGACCTTCATGCCGGTCGGTACGCACGCCGCAGTTCGCTCGCAGCGCCGCGAAGACCTGCTCTCGAGCGGCGTTCAAGTCCTGCTCGCCAATACCTATCATCTGCTGTTGCGGCCGGGCATCGACATCTTCGAAAAGTTCGGCGGCATTCACGGCTTCATGAACTGGCCGCGTTCGGTGCTCACCGATTCCGGCGGGTTCCAAATATTCTCGCTGCCGGGCAGCCGGACCATCGGCGAGGACGGCGCCGAATTCAAGAGCTATGTCGACAACACGATGGTCAGACTCAGCCCGGAAATCAGCATCGCGGTGCAGAAATCGATCGGCGCCGACATCATGATGGTGCTCGATCAGTGCGTGCCGTCGACCGTCGAGCACGCGGTTGCCAGAGCCGCCATGGAATTGACGCATCGCTGGGCACAACGCAGTCTCGCGGCACGCGGCGATTCGCCGCAGGCCTTGTTCGGCATCGTCCAGGGTGCGAGCTACGCTGATCTTCGGATCGAAAGCGCGCGCACCGTCACCGACATGCCGTTCGACGGATTCGCGATCGGCGGACTCGCGGTCGGCGAAACTGCCGCGCAGCGCGAGGATTGCACGGCGATCGTAACCGAATACTTACCGCCGGATCGGCCGCGCTATCTCATGGGTGTCGGAACGACGCGCGATCTGCTCGAGGCGGTGCATCGCGGCGTCGACATGTTCGATTGCATCCTGCCGACCGCCCTCGCGAAGCAGGGCGTGGCGTTCACGAGCCTGGGGCGCCGCGACTTGCGGCGGGCCGCCTATCGCGGCCTCGAGGGACCGATCGATCCGGCCTGCGCCTGCTATACCTGCGCCACCTACTCGATCGCCTATTTGTGGCATCTGCGGCGCGTGCACGAGACGCAAGCCTGGCAGCTGCTCGGAGTCCACAACATCCATTTCTACATGCAACTGATGCGCACGATGCGCGAGCACATCCTCGCAGGGACCTGGCTCGACTATTACCAAGCACAGCGTGAGCTGCTCGATGCACGCGACAGCTATGGCCCGGTCTCCAAACACGTCACCAAAGCCCAGCGCCGCCAACTCGCCGCGCATCGGGGCCGCTACGAGCTGCTGCTGCGCGACGGGATCGGGCGCATCCGCGACAAGATCTCCGGTGAGGTCATGCACTCGGTCAATGACCCGGCTGAAGAGGCACATTCGCTCTACGTCGAGCAGTCGCGGGTCGCTGTGCGCCTGCAGCGCGCCGAGCCGGAGCCGCTCGTGATCTGGGACGTTGGCCTCGGCGCCGCCGCGAACGCGATGGCGACGATCCTCGCGATTGAGCGCTTGGCACCCGAGCCTGCGGTCCGCGCGCTGCGCATCGTGAGCTTCGAGAACGACCTGGATTCCTTGAGACTCGCGCTCGCGCACACCAAGTGGTTCAAACACTTGCAACACGCGGCGCCCCGCCAGCTGCTCAACGAGCATCGCTGGCGCAGCGGCAAGGCCAGGATCGAATGGGACTTGGCGGAGGGCGACTTCGCACAACGCAAATTCGAGGCGCCGCGTCCCGACATCATTTTCTTCGATCCATTTTCGCTCAAGACCGACAGCGCCTTGTGGTCACTGGCGGCATTTCGCGAACTGGCGACGCTGTGCGCCGACAAAGCGACGGAATTGTTTACCTATACGTATTCGACGAGCGTTCGCGCGGCGATGCTCGCGGCGGGCTTCTATGTCGCCAAGGGCCGCGCGACGGGTCCGAAGGCGCAGACCACGATCGCCTTGTCGCCGCTGGCCGCCGCAGTGGCCCAGGATCGAGAACTGTTGGGCAGCGAGTGGCTGCTCAAGTGGCAGCGCAGCGACGCGCAGGCGCCGATCGGCGCAGAGCCAGAGGACGCAACTTGGCAGGAGGCGGTCCGCACGCACCCGCAATTTCGTAGTCGCGAGCTCTGAGAGGGCCCATTGACCGGCGGAGCACTCGATCCATAACACTTGCACGTGCCCCGGGTTGGGCCATTTCAGCCGCGTCGGCCGGCCCGATCAGCGATTGATCGCGTCGATCGCGCGCTTGTCGGCCGCGAGCGCCGCTTCGTGGATTCCTTCCGAGAGCGTCGGATGGGCATGGATCGTGCGCTGCAAGTCCTCGGTGCTCGCCGAGTATTCCATTGCGAGCACGGCCTCGGCGATCAGCTCGCCCGCCATCGGTCCGATCACGTGAATGCCGAGAATCTCGTCGTCGTCGGACGCCGATACGATCTTGACCATGCCTTGCGCGGCTTCCATCGCGCGTGCCCGCCCGCTGGCCGCGAACGGAAACGTGCCGACTTTGTAGGGCCGGCCGCTTGCCTTGACTTGCTCTTCTGACTGGCCGACCCAGGCAATCTCGGGCGCGGTGTAAATCACCGACGGAATCACCTTGTAATTGACCTCGGCGAATCGCCCGGCAATCAGATCGGCGGCCATGACGCCCTCCTCCTTGCCCTTGTGCGCGAGCATCGGACCGCGCACGACGTCACCGACGGCCCAAACATGCGCTACGCCGGTGCGGCAATGTTCGTCGACTTGGATGAAACCGCGCTCGTCGATTTCGACCCCGGTATCCGCAGCGAGCAGGCCCTCGGTAAACGGCCGCCGCCCGACCGCCACGACGAGTTTGTCGACCTGCAGTGAATGCTCACCGTGGGAGTCGGTATAGATCACGTTGACGGCTGCTCCATCGACTGCTGCACTCGCGACCTTCGCGCCCAGCTTGATATCGAGGCCGAGTTTCTTGAAATGCCGCTGAGCTTCCTTGGCGATCGTCTGATCGGCGATCGGCAAGAATTGCTCCATCGCCTCGAGCACCGTGACTTCGCTGCCCAAGCGGCGCCAGACGCTGCCGAGCTCGAGCCCGATCACGCCCGCGCCGATCACGCCCAGACGCTTGGGTACGGCGTCGAACTCGAGCGCATTCCAGGAATCGACGATGAGTTTGCCGTCATGCGGCACCGTCTTGAGCCGGATCGGCACCGAACCGGAGGCGAGAATCACATCCTTGGCCTCGAGCAGCGTCTTCGTGCCGTCCGCGGCAGTCACTTCGACTTGATTACCCGCGAGCAGGCGCCCGTGACCCTGGATGCCGACGACGCCGTTGCTCTTGAATAACGCCAGGATGCCGCTGGTCATCGCCTTGACGATCGAGGCTCGTCGCTTTTGCATCGCGGCCAAATCGAGCTTGACGTCGCTCAGTTGGATGCCGTGGACCGCAAATTCGTGCTTGGCGCGCAGGTACAGCTCGGAGGACTCGAGCAGCGCCTTCGAGGGGATGCAGCCGGCATTGAGACAAGTCCCGCCGAACGCAAAACTGCCGTCGAAATTCCGCCACTCATCGACGCAGGCGACCTTGAGTTTGTTTTGCGCGGCCCGAATCGCCGCCGGGTAGCCGGCCGGACCGCCACCGATCACGACGACGTCGTATTGATTGCTCATATGCCGAGCACCAGTCGCGCCGGATCCTCGAGGCACTGCTTGACCGTGACGAGGAATTGAACCGCTTCACGACCATCGATGATGCGATGATCGTAGGTCAACGCGACGTACATCATCGGCCGAACGACGATTTGTCCGTCGACGACCACGGGACGATCTTGGATCTTGTGCATGCCCAAGATCGCACTCTGCGGCGAATTGACGATGGGCGTCGACAACAAGGATCCGAATACTCCACCGTTGGTGATCGTGAACGTGCCGCCGGTCAGCTCTTCGATCGTGATCGAACCCGCACGGGCTCGCGATGCGAAAGCCGCAATCGATTTTTCGATGTCGGCGAAGCCGAGCCGATCGGCATCGCGAAGCACCGGCACGATCAGTCCCCGGTCGGTCGAGACCGCGACGCCGACGTCGAAGTACTCGTGATAGACGATGTCATTGCCTTCGACCGAGGCGTTGACGGCGGGGAATTTCTTCAGCGCCTCGACGCAGGCCTTCGTGAAAAAAGACATGAAGCCGAGCTTCACGCCGTATTGCTTTTCAAATTGATCCTTGTAGCGCGCGCGCAGCTCGTTGACGGCCTTCAAATCGACCTCGTTGAATGAGGTCAACAACGCCTGCGTCGACTGTGCTTGGACCATGCGCTCGGCGATGCGGGCGCGCAATCGAGTCATCGGAACGCGCTGCTCGGCGCGTGCGCCGCGCACAGCCGCCGGAGGTGGCGCTGGCGCACGCGCGGCGTTCGATGCGGAGGCCGCCGCGCCGGCCGCGGGTGCCGCCGGCTTCGCCGGCGCCGCGTCCTTGCTCGCGAGGTAATTGACGACGTCGGACTTCGAAACGCGGCCATCGCGGCCGGAACCGGGGACCGCCGCCGGATCGACCCTGCTCTCTTCGACGACACGCTTCGCCGCGGGACTGAGCTTGCCCGCCGTGCCTTCAGGTCTAGCCGCGGTCGCAGCCTCGGCCTTCGGCGCCGCACCGGCTTTAGCTGCACCCGCGCTCTTCGCGGCGGCGTCCGCGTCGATGACCGCAATCAATTGGCCGCTGGTCACGGTCGCGCCGTTGCCGACTTTGATCTCGCGCAATATGCCGGCCACCGGCGACGGCACCTCGAGCACGACTTTGTCGGTCTCCAAATCGACGAGATTTTCGTCGCGCGCGACGGCGTCGCCCGGCTGTTTGTACCAAGAAACCAGCGTCCCATCAGCCACCGATTCCGGCAGCTGAGGGACGTGCACTTCGATGCTCATGAGCCTGTCCTAGTTTGGGCGGGTTGACGTATCGTCTGTCGAGACGTCTCCTCCGGCGGAACGCCCTGCAGCGCTGCGCTGACGAGATTCTTCTGCTGCTGCTCGTGCAGCGCCGAGATGCCGGTTGCCGGAGCCGCCGCGCCCGCGCGCCCGGCATACAGCAACTCGTGCTTCTGGCTCAGCTTGGCCTGCAGGCGATGCCGGATCTGGTACCAGCCGCCCTGATTCTGAGGCTCCTCCTGGCACCAAACGATTTCGCGCGCATTCGCATATTTGCGTACGATCGCCTCGTACTCGTCCGACGGAAACGGGTAGAGCTGTTCGACGCGCACGATCGCGACGGTATCGACGCGTGATTCACGCCGCGCCTTCAATAGATCGAAGTAGACCTTGCCGCTGCAGAGCACGACACGCGTCACCGCGGACGGCTTGATCTCGTCGATTTCGTCGATGAGGTTACGAAAGCCCCCGCCAGCGAGATCTTCCAACTGCGATACCGACATCGGATGACGCAACAAGCTCTTCGGCGTCATCACGATCAGGGGCTTACGCAATGCGCGGACCATTTGCCGCCGCAGCATGTGAAACATCTGAGCGGGCGTCGACGGCACGCAGACCTGCATATTGTATTCGGCGCACAGCTGCAGAAAGCGCTCGAGGCGCGCCGAGGAGTGCTCGGGCCCCTGGCCCTCGTAGCCGTGCGGCAGGAACAGTGTCAGACCCGAGAGGCGCCCCCATTTTGCCTCGCCGGAACTGATGAATTGATCGATGATGACTTGCGCGCCGTTGCAAAAATCGCCGAACTGCCCTTCCCAGATCGTCAGGCAATGCGGCTCCGTGCTCGAAAAGCCGTACTCGAAGCCCATGACCGCCTCTTCGGACAAAACCGAATCGGTGACGGTAAATTTCGCCTGTTTCGGGCCCAAGTTCTGCAAGGGCACGAAACTGCGTCCGGTCGCCTGGTCGTGGAGGACCGCGTGGCGGTGGAAGAAAGTGCCGCGGCCGCTGTCCTGGCCGGTCAAGCGCACCGGATAGCCGTCTTGGACCAGGCTCGCATAGGCGAGGTTCTCGGCGCAGCCCCAATCGAGTTCCAGGTCTCCGCTCACCATTTTCTCGCGCGCCTGCATGATCGCGAGCACGCGCGGATGCAACTTCCAGTCCGAAGGATAGGTCGTGATCGCCTTGCCGAGCGCACGCAAGCGCGGCATGTCGATGCCCGTCTTGACCGGCTCCGACCAGTCGGCGCCGAGATATTCGCTCCAATCGACGGTGTATTTATTGCCGATCAGGCCCAGCGCCGCGCGCGCCTGCGGCTTGCCTTCGTCGAGGCCATTGCGGTATTGCTCGATCATTGCGGCGGCATCGGCCGCCGTGAGCACGCCTTCGGCCTGCAGTTTCTCCGCATACATCTGCCGCACCGTGGGCTTCTTGCGAATGATCTGGTACATCAACGGCTGCGTCGCGGCCGGCTCGTCGGCTTCGTTGTGGCCATGGCGCCGATAGCAGACCAAATCGATGACCACGTCCTTGTGAAATTTCATGCGGTATTCGAGCGCGAACCGCGTGACGAAGCACACCGCTTCCGGGTCGTCCGCATTGACGTGGAAAATCGGCGCCTCGACCATCTTGGCGACGTCCGAGCAGTACAAGGTGGAGCGCGCGTCGCGCGGCTCGCTGGTCGTAAATCCGACCTGGTTGTTGATGATTACATGGATCGAGCCGCCCGTATAAAAGCCGCGTGCCTGCGACAACTGCAGCGTCTCCATGACGACGCCCTGGCCGGCGAAGGCTGCATCACCGTGGATCTGCACGGGCAGAATCCTCTCGCCCTGCAAGTCGCCGCGGCGCTCTTGGCGAGCGCGCGCCGAACCCTCGACGACCGCATTGACGACCTCGAGGTGGGACGGATTGAATGCGAGCGCCACGTGCACGTTGCCCGACGCCGTCTTCAGATCCGACGAGAATCCCTTGTGGTATTTCACGTCGCCCGACCCGCGCAGCTTTGCGAGGTCGTACTGGCCTTCGAATTCGTTGAATAAATCCTTGGGCGACTTGCCGAGCAGATTCACGAGCACATTGAGGCGCCCGCGGTGCGCCATGCCGATGATCGCCTCTTCGACGCCGAGCTTGCCGCCCTGCTGCACGAGGTCATCGAGCAAGGCGATCAAACTGTCGCCGCCCTCGAGCGAGAAGCGCTTTTGGCCGACGTATTTGGTATGCAGATAGCGCTCCAGACCCTCGGCCGCGGTCACCTGCCAGAGGATGTTTTTCTTCTCCTCGGCGCTGAAGCGCCAACGCGTGCGCGCCGATTGAAAGTGATCCTGCAGCCAGAGGCGCTCTTCGGTATCCGAGACGTGCGCGAATTCCGCGCCAATCGTGTCGGTATAGACGAAGCGCAAAACGTCGAGGATTTCTCGCAAGGTCGCGCGCTTCGCGAAGTCCTGCGTGCGGCTGCCCGTAAAGAATTCGGTGTCGAGATCGGCATCGGACAACCCGAAATAGGCGAGGTCGAGCACGTAGGGCCGTGTCGGAACCTGCAAACCGAGGGGGTCGAGCTTGGCCACCAAATGACCGCGGTTGGCATACACCTGAATCAGCCGCGATACCGCGCCCTGCTTGGCACTCGCCATTTCGGTCGGCTGGTCCGAACGCACCGCGACCGCGGCGGGTTGGCGCGAGGTCTCCAACAGTCGGGCGCGTACCGGACCGTGCGCGACCTCGCCGCGGGAGCCCGCGGCGAGGCGTTCGAAATATTCGCGCCAGACGGGTTCGACCGACGAGGGGTCGTGGAGGAACTGGTCGTAGAGGTCCTCGATATAGGCAGCATTGCCACCCGAGAGTGCACTGGCGGCAATTTGATCGGCGAGTGATTGGCTCATGAACACATCGTAAACTGGAAAAACCTCAATAACATCAATACGATAAGAAGTGTGAACGGCATCGCGGAAAGGCGCCGTAGTTTAGCCGAAGGCGACACAATATGGAATGTAAGGGCGCCGCCGGAAATTAGAAGGGGAAGGAATGTCCGTGGGCGTGAATCATCGACAACTCATACCCGATCAGGCAGACGTAGGCGATCAAAATGCCGTAGAGCGCAATCTCGACGCGCACCACGCGCATGAAGCGGTAGCGTGCCAACGAGACCATGAGGATCACGCTGACCCCGGTCATCGCCATTTTCAATGCAGCGAACAGCATCGCATCGCCGCCGACGAGGAGCGCCATCACGGGATTGGCCTCGACGGCACCGCCATCGCCGAGTAGAAACAGCGTCAAGCCGGCATCGGCCATGCTCAGCAACAGGATGAAAATCGCAACCGCGAGCAGATGCGAGGCATGCCAATCGACCGAGTGGTAGCTCGCATCGCCGATGCGTCGTGGCGGACGGCGGCGGCGTGGATTGAAGCTTCCGTAAAACACCGACCACCAGACGCGGCGGCGCCGGTCGCGTTCTGCGCGACGGTCACGCTCTTCGTTGCGCTCGCGCTCCGCGCGCTCACCCCAAGCTTCAGCCTCGTTCCTGGACGTCATGTTTCCCTTCGATACGCGACGGTATCGACCCACACTATCCAGACAGCAAGGCTCGTTCAGCAAGCCCAATGCGTCATAATATGCCGCGTTGGCACATAATATTTTTAGCGGGAAGCAGCGCCGCGGGTGCTGCTGCGCAGGCTCTCCCAGCTGGCATCCGCGATCCATCCGCCGTCCACCGGCAAGCAGACGCCATTGATGAAGCCGCTGCTGCTGCCGTCGAGCAGAAATGTGATCGCGGCGGCGACATCCTCGGGGCGCGCAAATCGCGCCATCGGGACGCGGCCGATGATGTCCGCGTCGCTGTAGGCGCCGCTGCCTTGGTCCGCCGCATCCATTTCGGTTTTGATCCACCCCGGGCACACCGCGTTGACGCGCACGCCGCGGCCACCCCACTCGGCCGCAAGGGTTCGCGTAATTCCGATCAAACCGTGTTTCGATGCATTGTAGGCGCTCCGATGGCTGACGCCCGCGAGTCCCGCGACCGACGCGACATTGACGATGCTACCTTGCCGACGCTGCAGCATCTGCGCGCCCAAATGCTTGCACAGTAGAAACGGTCCGAACAGATTGACGTCGATGACGCGCCGCCATTGCGCCGCCGTCGTCTGCTCCGCCGGTGCAATCAGGCTGACGCCGGCATTATTGACCAAGGCATCGAGCGCGCCGAAGTCGCGCTCGACCGATGCCGCGAGCTGCAGCGCGAAGCTTTCCGACGCAACATCGCCCGAGATGCCGACTGCCTGTGCTCCCTCGTGACTCAAGCGCGCGACCTGCGCCTCGACGGACTGCAGATCAACGAGCACGACCCGATATCCGAGCCTTGCAAGTGCCTCGGTGGTTTTGAGTCCGACGCCCTGGGCGGCACCGGTTATGAGCGCGGTTTTCACGCCGCAGAATCGCGCTTGAGCGGTTGACACATGCAGTGCACTGCGCCGCCACCGTTGCCGATCATCGAGACATCCGGATCGTAAACCGTGAGCCCCTCGGCTCTGCAGGCAGCGATCAGGTTCTTGCTCGAGGCCGGCACGAGCACACGATCTTCGCCGAGTGCAACGACATTGGTTCCCATCTGCATCGCATCGCCATAGGAAACCGGAATCACGCGAATATGCTTCGAGCGCAGCCAATCCACGAGTCTTGGCTCGACGGCCTCGACACAGACGACCGCCAAGCCCTCTGCCAGCATGCCCATTTGCACGTCCAAATGCAGGAAATGCGAGTCGAAGGCATAGGTATGCATCTCCCACCCCTCGGCCTCGAACCAGGATTGCAGTTGCCGAACCGCCGGCTCGATCGAGCGCGCGCCGGAAAAACCGCAAGCGGCAACCCCCGGCTGCAGCACCATGAGATCGCCGCCCTCGACATTGCCGGCCGTGACCAGATCGTAGATCGGGATGCCGGCATCGAGGTAGAAACGCAGGCAGGCCGCATACTCGCCGCGCCGGTAGGGCTTTTCGAGTTGCATGATCACGGCGCCCCACGGGGTCATGACACTGCTGTCGCGCGCGAAAATCTGATACGGCAGCCCTGCAGATGCCGGCAGGATATGCACGGCGACCTCCGCTTGTCGGTAGGCATCGAGCATTTCGGCGTATTGTTTGCGCGCCGTATTGAAATCGAAACGCAAGCCGACCCGCTCGGCGCGTTGCGCGACCGCATTACCGGCCTGCCAGCTAAAATGATCGATCGGACCTACGAGGACGTCGCGCAAGCGGCCGTACTCGCTGTCGACTCCCCACCGTGTCGGGCGCGCACTGCCGCCGCCCTCGATCCGCGATCGTAGCTGCATCGTCAAATCCCCTCGTTCGCAACCGCGAGTACCGACTGCAATAGCACGTCGGCTCCGGCCGCGAGATCGGCCGCGGTCGCGGATTCCGCCTCGTTGTGACTCAAGCCGCCGCTGCACGGCACAAAGATCATCGCGGTCGGCGCGAACTGCGCCGTATGCAGGGAGTCATGGCCGGCGCCGCTCACGATCTTCGCATGCGTGAACCCGAGCTCGGCAGCAGAACGATCGATCAGCGCGACGAGTTCCGGATCGAACGTCGTCGGCGGCATGTGCCAGATTTGCTCGATCGCGAGATCGATGCGATGCCGGGCCGCCTGCAGGCGCGCGAGTTCGCGAAAATCCGCAACCATCGACTGCAGGACCCCACGTTCTGGATGACGCAGATCGACCGAGACGATGAGCCGCTCCGGCACGGTATTGCGGGAACCGGGAGATACCTTGATGTCGCCGATCGTCGCGCGTCCCCAGGGCGCATGCGCTTGGGCGAGCGCGAATACGCCTTCGATGATCGGACATGCGGCCCGCCACGGATCGCGGCGCGCTTCCATCGGCGTGGGTCCCGCATGGCAGGACTCTCCGTGCAAGCTGACATCGAACCAATAGGCGCCCTGGATGCCGGTCACGGCGCCGATCGTCGTCGCGGTGCGTTCGAGTATCGGCCCCTGCTCGATGTGCGCCTCGAACATCGCGCGAAACGGCCGCGCGCGCGCCGGGGCCTTGCCAAGATAGCCGATCCGCGCGAGTTCCTCGCCGACCGAGCGGCCTTCCTTGTCGGTGCGCGAGTAGGCGAACGCCAAGTCGTAGGTTCCGGCGACGACGCCTGAACCGAGCATCGCCGGCGCAAAGCGGCAGCCCTCCTCGTTGGTCCAACTCGCGACTTCGATCGTCCGGTTGGATTGCAACCCATGGTCGGCAAGCGTTCTGATGACCTCCAAACCCGCGAGCACCCCGTAAACGCCGTCGAAGCGGCCGCCGGTCGCCTGCGTATCAAGATGGCTGCCGATCAGCACGGGCGGCGCTTCGGGGTAGCGGCCCGCGCGCCGCAAGAAGATATTGCCGATTTCGTCGACAGTGACCGTGCAGCCGGCCGCGACACCCCAGGCCGTGAACAAGTCGCGGCCCGCCTTGTCCTGATCGCTCAGCGCCTGGCGGTTGCAGCCGCCGCGCACCGTCGCGCCGATTTCGGCCATCTGCATGAGACTCGACCAGAGCCGATCCGGTTGGATGCGCAGTGCTGTCGGCATGCCCGCCATCATGAACTACGGACGCACCGAAACGCCAGCCCTGTCGGCGGGGCGCTGGCCTCGTCGATCGATTTCAATTCAATCACCGCGATATTGATTCATTGCAAGATGGCCCCGCCCGGTTAACCGCATTAACTGTTGCAAGAAAGTAAACCATCCTTTGCCGTCGTTGCAAGCCTCGCGCACGGTTGTCGCAGAGCGATGAATCTGCCAAAGTCCGATCATGCGCCATCGAGGATCGACCATGCGGTTTGCCAATGACTCGCCGTAAGATCGCCGTTCCGACGCGCGAGCGGATATTGGACGAAGTCGAGCGTTTGATCGCCTCCAAGGGCGTTTACGGATTCAAACTGCGCGACGTCGCCGAGCCGCTCGGCTTGCAGGTGCCCGCAATCTACAAGCACTACAAGAGCCGCGACGACGTACTCATCGAGGTTTCGCGTCGCTTCATCACGCTGCTCGCCGACCAATTTCAGGCCGGTCCCGGCAAGAGCGCGCAGGCAGCGCTGCGCGCGGCGCTCGATCGATTCGTCGAGTTCAAGATGTTCCATCCGGCCTACGTGCGCCTTGCACTCATCGATTTCGCGACACCCGGCGGCGGCATGGACTACGTCAAAGTGGCCGCGGGTGGTGCGTTTCAGGACAATTTCTCCGACGGTCCATTGGCGGCCATGCACGCGCGCTTGCGCAAGCTGCTGCGCGCCGCGGCGCAGTCCAAGGAATTCCGACGTGTCGACGCCACGGATTTCTACCGCGTCGTGAAATCCGCGCTGCTGATCAGGCTGGTGTTCCCCAACGACTCGCTGCTGCTGAAGCGCCCGAAGCCTGCCGAGCTGCGCAAGGTTCAGGCATGGCTGTGGGACATCGCGAAGCGGTACTGTCAGGCGCCATAGCCGCCCCCACCGGGTGATTGAATCACGATGATGTCGCCGGCGGCCATCTCGGCGGTACCGATATGGTCCATCGTCTCGACGCTGCCGTCGAGCCTTTCGATCCAGGTCCGGCCCACATCGCCGGGCTCGCCGCCCGCCATGCCGAAGGCGCCGGCTTTCCGACCGTTGCTCAAGATCGAGGCGCTCATGGGCTCGAGAATTCGCAAGCGACGCTCTCCGCCGTCGCCGCCCGGCCAACGCCCTGCGCCGCCGGATCCCGCACGAATCTCATACGATTCGACTCGGACCGGATAACGCAGTTCGAGCACTTCCGGATCGGTCAGTCGCGAGTTGGTCATATGGGTTTGCACGACGCTCGCTCCGGCAAAGCCCGGGCCGGCGCCCGCGCCGCCCGCGATCGTCTCGTAGTACTGATGGCGTGCGTTGCCGAACGTGAAGTTGTTCATCGTGCACTGGCTCGCGGCCATGACGCCGAGCGCGCCGTAGAGTGCGTTGGTCACGCAGGTCGAGGTTTCGACATTGCCCGCGACCACCGCCGCAGGATAGCGAGGGTTCAACATACACCCCTCGGGCGCGATTACTTCGATCGGCTTCAAACAACCCGCATTAAGCGGAATTTCGTCGTCGACGAGCGTGCGAAACACGTAGAGCACGGCGGCCATCGTGATGGCGCGCGGAGCATTGAAGTTGTTCGGCGATTGCGGGCTCGTGCCCGTAAAATCGACGGTCACGGACCGCGTCTCGTGGTTGACGCGCACCGCGACGTGAATTTCGGCGCCATTGTCGAGGCGCAGCGTGAACAGGCCGTCGTGCAACGCGCGAATCGCGCGGCGCACCGATTCCTCGGCGTTGTCCTGCACGTGCTGCATGTAGGCCTCAACGGTCTGCCAACCGTAACTCGCGACGAGTGCCCGCAATTCCTCGACGCCCTTCTCGTTTGCCGCGATCTGCGCCTGCAGGTCGGCGAGGTTCTGCTCGACGTTGCGCGCCGGGTACGGACCCGCGAGCAGCAGCTCGCGCAGCGCATCCTCGCGCAAACGACCCTGCTCGACGAGCTTGAAATTGTCGATCAGCACGCCTTCCTCCGAGATGACAGTCGAGAACGGCGGCATCGAGCCCGGAGTGATGCCGCCGATGTCGGCGTGATGACCACGTGAGGCGACGAAAAAGCGCGGCTGCGCATCGCCGGCGTCGACGAACACCGGAGTCACGACGGTCATGTCGGGCAAATGCGTGCCGCCGTGGTATGGATCGTTGAGCAGGTAGATCTCGCCGGCTTGTATGCGAGGATTGCGTTCGATCACGGTGCGGATCGACTCGCCCATCGAGCCGAGATGTACCGGCATGTGCGGCGCGTTTGCGATCAGTTGGCCTGCAGCGTCGAACAGCGCGCAGCTGAAATCCAGCCGTTCCTTGATGTTGACCGAGTAGGCGGTGCTCTGCAGCCGCGAGCCCATTTGCTCGGCGATGTTCATGAACAAATTATTGAACACCTCGAGCATCACCGGGTCCGCGTGCGTGCCGGAGGCGAAGCGGTCCGCCCGCGCACCGGTGCGCACGAGCTCGAGCGCGCCGTCGTTGCCGACGGTGCCGCGCCAATCGGGCTCGATGACGGTCGTCGAGTTGCGCTCGGCGATGATCGCGGGACCGTCGATGAGCGCGCCTGAACGCAGGAACTGCGCCTCATAGAGGCGCGCGGCACGCCATTGCCCGCGGTCCGGCTCATCGCTGCAGAACATGGAAATGGCGGCTCGGGCCTCGGGTACATAAGCATGCGCAGCAGCGCTCGCGTGCGCAGGCGCGAGTTCATCCGGCGCGGCGCTGCATTCGACCGAGACCGATTCGATGACCAGTTCGCGGCCCGGCATCAGAAATGCGTAGCGTCGCCGATAGGCGTGCTCGAACTGCATGCGCACCTCCTCGATGCCGTTCGCGGCGCCCCGCAGTTCGCAGCTCAGCGTCGTATCGGTGCCGCGGTAACGCACAGCGACGCGTACGCGCGTTTGCAGCCTCGTCTCGGCGACTCCCTGCTGCGCGAGTTGCGCAGCCGCCTCGCGTCGCAAAGACGACGCGGCGGCCCATGCGCGCTTCAAGCCATCGTCGTCGAGGTCCTGTTCGATCGAGGACTCGCGTATCACGATTTGGTCGGCGAGGCCCATGCCATAAGCGCTCAGCACACCGGCCAACGGATGGATGAATACGCGCGTCATTCCGAGGGCATCGGCGACCCGACAAGCATGGCCGCCGCCCGCGCCGCCGAAGCATTGCAGGCAATAGCCGGTCACGTCGTAGCCGCGCGCCACCGAAATGCGCTTGATCGCATTCGCCATGTTGCCCACGGCGATCAGCAAGGCGCCGCTTGCGACTTCCTCGACGCCGAGGCTGCGGCCGGTCGCAGCAGACATCGCGCGCGCGAGCGCCGCAAAACCGTCGGCGGCGGTCTCGCGATCGAGCGCCTGATTCGCACCCGCGCCGAAGACCTTCGGGAAAAAATCCGGTTGAATGCGGCCGAGCAGGACGTTCGCGTCGGTGATCGTCAGCGGTCCTCCATGGCGATAACACGCGGGCCCCGGATTTGCGCCAGCAGACTCCGGCCCCACACGCAGGCGCGTGCCGTCGAAGCGAATGATCGAACCGCCACCTGCGGCGATCGTGTGCAAGCTCAGCATCGGCGTGCGCACACGCACGCCACCGACCTCGGTGTCGAACGCGCGCTCGTACTCGCCGGCGTAGTGGCTGACGTCGGTCGATGTGCCGCCCATGTCGAACCCGATCAGCTTGTCGTGACCCGCGGCGAGACCCGTGCGCACCATGCCGACGATACCGCCGGCCGGCCCCGAGAGGATCGCGTCCTTGCCTTGCAACAGTCGCGCCTCGATCAGGCCTCCCGAGCTCTGCATCAAGTACAGCGGTACATCGTTCAACTGAGCGGCGAGCCGCGCGACGTAGCGACGCAATATCGGCGACAGATAGGCGTCCGCGACCGTGGTGTCGCCACGCGGCACGAGTTTCAGCAGCGGACTGACCCGGTGCGATACCGAGATTTGCGGAAATCCGGCCTCACGCGCCAATTCGGCTGCCGCAACTTCATGCGCCGGGTAGCGATAGCCGTGCATCAATGCGATCGCGCAGGCGCTCAAGCCGGCCGCGCGGGCGTCATGCAGCCGCGGCCGCAGCGCCGCCACATCAAATGCCCTGACCACCTCACCGCGCGCCCCGATACGCTCATCGGCCTCGATGACCTGCTCATAGAGCAGCTCGGGCAATACGATGTGACGCTCGAACAGGCGCGGCCGCGCCTGCGTGCCGATGCGCAGCGCATCGCGAAAGCCGCGTGTGATCACGAGCAGGGTGCGCTCGCCGTTGCGCTCGAGCAACGCGTTGGTTGCGACCGTCGTGCCCATCTTCACGGATTCCAGGCGCTCGGCCGTGATCGGCTCATCGGATCGCAGCCCGAGCATCCGCCGGATTCCCTCGACCGCGGCGTCCGGGTATTGCGTCGGGTTGTCGGACAGCAGCTTCAGTGTGTGTAAGGTTCCCTGCGGCGAGCGCCCGATGAGGTCGGTGAAAGTGCCGCCACGATCGATCCAGAATTGCCAGCGATCGCCGCCCGCCTGCATTAGACGGCGACGCCGGCTTCCGCCGTCAGTACGCGGCCGCGTGTTTCGGGCAATGCCCAGACCGCGAGTATCACGACGAGATAAGCGACCGCGGTCATGGCGCCGATCGCTTCGCCAAGCGAGTATTGAACGGTGGCACGCCCGATCAGGGCCGGGCATACGGCACCGAGCGCGCGACCGAAGCTGTAGGAGAATCCCTGGCCGGATCCTCGCACCGCGGTTGGATACAACTCGGTCAGATATGCGCCGCTGCCGGCAAATATCCCGGAGTTGAAGAATCCGAGCGGAAATCCCAGCAGTTCAGTGAGCCCGTCGCCGGAGCGAATGTGCGTGTAGGCCAACACCGCGATGATGCCGCCGATCGCAAACAACACGAAACACCGCCGTCGGCCGATCCTGTCGGACAAGCAGGCGCCCGCCAGATAGCCGCTGAAGCAGCCTGCAATCAGCACCAGCAGATAGCCCGCGGTACCAGCGACGGAGAGGTGCCGCTCGGTGCTCAAGTAGGTCGGCAACCAAGTCGACACCGAGTAATACGCACCCAGCATCCCCGCGGACATCAGGCTCGCGAGCGCCGTGGTTCGCAGCAGGGGTCCGCGAAAAATGCTCAGAAAATGCACGGCTGCCGGCTGTGGCTCGGAGCGTTCCCGCGCCTGCAGATAGATCGCCGGCTCGGCGACGTTGCGGCGGATGTAGACGACCAGCAGCGCCGGGAGAATCCCGAGCCAGAGCAGTACGCGCCAGGCCTGCTCGGGACGCATGAAGGCGTACGCGCCCCAAAAGGCGAACGCCGCGCCGGCCCACCCCACGGCCCAGCTGCTTTGAACCAGTCCCGTGGCCCGGCCGCGATTGTGCGCTTGGATCGTCTCGGCGATCAAAATGGAACCGACCGCCCATTCGCCGCCGAACCCGAGTCCCTGCATCGAGCGCACGATCAGCAACTGGCCGAATGAACCGGTAAATCCGCTCAAGAATGTGAACACCGCGAACCAAGCAATCGTGAGCTGCAGGATTCGCACCCGGCCATAGCGGTCCGCGAGCACCCCCGCGGCCCAACCCCCGACCGCCGAGGTCAACAGTGCGCCGGTCGCGATATCGCCGGCTTGCGCCTTGCTCATACCCCAGAGCGCGAGCAGCGTCGGGATGATGAACGTGTAGATCATGGTGTCGAAGCCGTCGACTCCGTAGCCGCCGAATGCCGCGATCAAGGCGCGCCGCTCAAGCTGGGTGGTTTTTTGTAGCCACATATGGTGCCCCGGGCCGGAATCGAACCGGCGACCTAACGCTTAGGAGGCATTCGCTCTATCCACTGAGCTACCGAGGCTTGTTGGATAAAGACCGGAGTCGAAACTCCGGTCTTTCGAACTGGTGGAGGAGAAGGGGATCGAACCCTCGACCTTCGCATTGCGAACGCGACGCTCTCCCAACTGAGCTACTCCCCCGGAAAGGGCGACGAATACTAGCAGCAAAGCATCCCAAACCAAAGGGTTGCGGATGAACTCGAGATCATTTATGTAAATCATACGCCGTCATTGTTGACTTGGGCCGATTGCTTGAAATACGGCTAGTATGGGCCTAAGGTCGCATGGAAGGGGTCTGCAAGCATGTTGCAAGTGGGTGAACGAGCACCGGAATTCACGCTTCCGGACCATACGGGCCAGGACCGATCCCTGACCCAGCTGCTCAGCGACGGCGCTGTCGTGCTGTATTTCTACCCGGCGGATTTCACGCCCGGCTGTACGAGTCAGGCCTGTGCGCTGCGGGATTTGCATACGGAAATCGTGGGCTCCGGCCTGCACGTGGTCGGGATCAGCCCGCAGAGCCCCGAGACCCATATGCGCTTCCGCGAGAAGCACCGGCTGCCCTTCACGTTGCTGTCGGATGAAATCAAAACGGTCGTCAAGATGTACGGCGTCAACGGTCCGCTCGGCATCGGCGTGCGCCGGGCCACATTTTTGGTCGACGCCGGCCGGCGAATTCGCGCGAGCCTATTGGCGGACTTTCTGGTCGGTCGCCATACGCAATTCGTGCGCCATGCCATCATGATGCGTCAAGGCATCGTTTGAGCAATCAATAGCTCAAACGCAGCAGCATCGCATGTCCGAGCCGGGGCACGGTGATGATGTACATCGTGCCGAATTCTTCGGCAGCCATGGGCGGGATGTCGCTTCGACCGCTGAGCGCAGCCACCATCGCAGGGGCGGTATCACTATGTCCGACAATCAATACGCGCTGCCCTGCGTGTTCGCGCAGCACGCGATGCGCGAGCGCCCGCGCATCGTCCTGCGCCGCGACCAGCGGCGTCAAACCGAGGCTCGCGGCCAGCGGCTCCACGGTGCGCCGGCTGCGCAAGGTCGGGGAGACATAGATCGCATCGATGTGTCCGGGCGAATGCGCATCACCGAACAACTTTGCGAGCAGAGCCGCGCGAGCCTCTCCGGCCGGCGAGAGCGGCGGATCGGCGCTGCCGTCGAGCTGCTTCTCGGCGTGGCGAATAACGACGACCGTCGTGGCCTCGAGCGTGGTCCAGAGCCACGCGGCTAGCATCAAGGCGATGATGCCGGCAATCGCCGCCAGCCACAGCGGTGTCAGGAACGGTCTACGCTTGAGGCCGCCGAAGTTCTTCTTTAGCTCGCCGTTCATGGCACCATCATAGCAATGAATGCCTCCCGCTTGCCGCAACTGCGTATCGTCTTGCTCGCCGCCGGCTACTCGCGGCGCTTCGGATCATCGAAGGCATTGGCGCGCGTGCATGGTGCGAGCCTGCTGCGGCGAACCGCTCTGGTATTGGCGCCGCTCGTCGCGTCGAACCTGATCGTAATCGCACCGCCGCGGGCGCGACGCTTCCGCATCGAATTGCGGAGGATCCCTGTCGCGCTCGCGGAGAATTTGCAGCGCTCCGAGGGGCTCTCGAGCTCGGTGCGTGTGGGTCTACGCAGAGCCCGGTTTTGCGCCGCGGCTCTGATCGTGCCCGTGGATCTCGTGGCGCTCCGAGCGCGCGATCTGCGGCGCCTGATTGCTCGATGGCGCGCAGCGCCGCGGCGGGTTGTCGCCAATCGCATCGGCGCCCGCGGCGGCGTGCCGGTCATACTGCCGAAACATCTGTTTGCCGCCGCGGCACGCTGCACGGGCGATGTCGGGCTGCGCGACCTGATCGCTTGCCTGCGGCCCGATCAGCGCATGCTCATCGATCTGCCCTCGGCACGCTTCGATGCGGATACGCCGGAGCAACTCGCGCAGGCGCGTCGCGCACGAACTGCGGGCGCAGCCACGGTTGCTGCCGACCGCGGCTAGCCGTTCGGATTTTGCACGAGCCGATAGCCGACCGCGGTTTCGGTCACGATGTGCTTGGGCTGCGCCGGGTCGTCCTCGAGTTTCTGCCGCAGATGCCCCATATAGACGCGCACGTAATGTCCGTGCTCGGCATGCGAGGGCCCCCATACTTCGCGCAGTATCTGGCGGTGCGTCATGACCTTGCCCACATTAGCGACCAGCAAGGTCAACAGCCGGTATTCGATCGGCGTCAAATGCACGGCTTCGCCGCGCTTGTGAACGAGCCGCAGCGACAAGTCGACCTTGACGTCGCCGAACTCGAATAGCGCGCCGGGCGCCCCGCCGGGTTCGCGGCGGCGGCGCGACGCGGCGCGCACACGCGCCAGCAATTCTCCAACCCCGAACGGCTTGGTCAGATAATCATCAGCCCCCGCATCGAGCGCCGCGATCTTATCGTGTTCATTGACACGCGCGGACAGCACGATGACCGGCACGCTCGACCAGCCGCGTAGGTCCTGCAGGAAGCCGACCCCGTCGCCGTCGGGCATGCCCAGGTCGAGAATGATCAGATCCGGCTTGCGTGTACCCGCATCGGTCAAGCCCTGGTGGAGCGTCTCGGCCTCGTAGACGACCCAGCCCTCGCCCTCGAGCGCGGTGCGCACGAAGCGCCGGATTTGGCGCTCATCTTCAATGAGGATCGCGACCGGATTCGGCTCAGCCATTCGATGCTTCCAGTTCGACCGAGGCCGCCGGTGGTATTCCTAAGGGCAGCGTGAAGGTAAAGCTCGCGCCGCCGCCGGGCCGATTGTGCGCCCAAATCTTGCCTGCATGCGATGCGATGATCGCGCGGCAAATCGCGAGTCCCAGGCCGACGCCCGGTGTCGCCGATTCCCGCTCGCCGCGCGTGAATTTCTGAAATACCGCCTCCTCCCGGCCCGGCGGCAGACCGGGGCCGTCATCGTCGACCGTCACATGCAAGGTATCGCCGACCACGGCGGCCGAGAGGCTTACATGACTTCCCGCCGGCGTATATTTCGAGGCATTCTCGAGCAGATTGACGAGCACGCGTTCGATAAGCAGCGCATCGAAGCGCACGAGCGGCAAGTCGCGCGGCAAATGCACGTCGATCGTGTGTGCCTTGAGCATGCTGCGCGCCGCGCTCAGCGCTGAGCCGACGACCTCCTCGAACGGCTGCCACTCGAGATTCAACTTCACATCGCCGCTCTCGATGCGCGCCATGTCGAGCAGATTGCCGACGAGCGCACTCATGCGATGCGCCTCGTCCTTCATCGCGGTTGTGATTTCGAGTTGCGCGCTCGAAAGCGCCGGCTTGGTCCAGGACAGGGATTCCGCGAGACCTACGAGCACCGTCAGCGGCGTGCGCAAATCGTGCGACAGCGCCGCGAGCAGGGAGTTTCGCAGCCGCTCCGACTCCATGCGGATCAGCGCGTCCTGCGCAACGCCGACGTAATGCACGCGTTCCAGCGCGATCGCGACCAGCGCGGCGAAGGTATCGAGCAGCTGGCGCTGTTCGGGTATGCGCAGCAGCCGCCGGTTGTTGGCCCGAACCGCAAGCACGCCACGCGCACGCGTCGGCGCGCGCAGCGGAATATAGAGCACCTCGCTGCCCGGCAGCGTATCGGTGCCGAAACCGGCGGGCTGGCCCTTGTCGAACGCCCACTGCGCAATTCCGATGTCCACCGTCAGCGGCGCGTCGCGCTCGGCCTGCGTCGTCGTCAATTTGCCGGCCGCGTCCGGCAGCAGCAACATCGCACCGGCGCGAAACGTGCGTTCGATCGACTCGTCGCTGATCTTGACGACCTGCTCGATCTGCACGGCTCCCGACAAATCGCGCGCGATCTCGTACAGAGATCCGGCGCGTTCCTCGCGATGCATCGCGACGCGTGCTTGAAATCGCAGCCCGGCGGTCAGTTGACCTACGATCAAGCCGATCGCGAGCATCACCGCGAAGGTCAACAGATATTGCACGTCCGAAACCGCGAATGAAAAGCGCGGTGGCACGAAGAAAAAATCGAAGGACGCGACACTGACGAATGCCGCGAGCGCGGCGGGTCCCCGGCCAAAGCGCACCGCGACCAGCACGACCGTGAGCAGATAAATGGCCACGATATTGGCGCGATCGAAGCGCAGCGTCAGAGGCGCAACCGCGATCGTGACCGCAAAACATGCGAGCGTCGCCCAGAGATATCGCAGACGCTTCGTCTTGTGGCGTTCGCTCGATTCCGCGGCTGGAGCGCCGGCCGCCGCACCGCCGCTCATCTCGCCGCCGCCGGGTGCGCCGTGGCCCACGAACCGGCCGATCTCCACGAGATCGATGTCGGGCGCCAGCATCGCGAGCCTCTGGCCGTGCGAACGCTGCCATGGCCAGAGGCGCCGGGACGGGTCACGACCGATCACCACTTTCGATAGGTTGTGGTTGCGGGCATACGCAATCACGCTCTCGGCAACATTGGCGCTCGGAATGACCGAGGTTGTCGCACCCAATTCCTTGGCGAGATTGAGCGTCGCGAGAATGCGCTCGCGCTGCATCGGCGGCAGGCGCTGCAGCGCCGGAGTTTCGACGTAAATCGCATGCCAATCGGCATTGAGCTGGCTTGCGAGTCTCGCGGCCGCGCGCACCACGCGCTCCGAGCCGCGGTCCGGCCCTACACAGGTCAGCAATGCGGTCGCGGTCTTCCACACCGACTCGATCGACTTGCCGACGCGATAGGCCTGTACGTCTCCCTCGACGCGGTCGGCGGTGCGGCGCAGCGCGAGTTCGCGCAGCGCCATGAGATTTCCCTTGCGGAAGAAGTTATCGGCCGCTCGCTCGGCTTGGTGCGGCACGTACACTTTGCCGGCCTTGAGCCGCGCGAGCAGCTCGTCCGCCGGGATATCGACGAGCACGACTTCGTCCGCCTCGTCGAACACCGTGTCGGGCACGGTCTCCCAGACCCGCACGTTCGTGATACCACCGACGACGTCGTTGAGGCTTTCGAGGTGCTGCACATTCAAGGTCGTGAACACATCGATGCCCGCATCCAGCAGCTCTTCGACGTCCTGCCAGCGCTTGGGATGGCGCACGCCCGGCACGTTCGAATGGGCGAGCTCATCGACCAAAATCAGCGACGGGTGCCGCAACAGCGCTTCGTCGAGATCGAATTCGGTGAGTTGCTTGCCGCGATAGACCGACAGCCGAGGAGGCAGGGTCTCGAGGTCGCTGAGCAGCGCCGCCGTTTCGGCACGGCCGTGTGTTTCGATGACGCCGAGCAATACCTCGCGGCCCTCCATGCTCAGCTTGCGGGCGGCCACCAACATCGCGTACGTCTTTCCGACACCCGCAGATGAGCCGAAATAGATGCGCAACTTACCGCGCTGCGCTCGCGCCTCCTCGTGCTTGACCTTCGCGAGGAGGACGTCGGGATCCGGGCGTTGTTCGCTCGATGACGGCATCTGCCGCTATTGTGCGCGATCCAGGGCGAGGTTGAGCAACAATACGTTGACGCGCGCCTCGCCGAATAAATGCCATTGCGGCGGCTGGACCGCGGCGAGCACGGTTTCGCGCAACTTGACCGGGTCCATATGCCGCACGCGAGCGATGCGCGCGACTTGATAGAACGCCGCTGCCGGGCTGATCTCGGGATCGAGGCCGCTGCCCGAGGCAGTCACCAGATCCACTGGGATCGGCAGCGTATTTTCCGGATCAGCGGACATCAGGGCGTCGATGCGTGCCTTGGCGGCCGCGACGAGCGCCGGATTCAAGGGCCCGAAGTTTGATCCGCTCGATGCCGTTGCTCCGTTCGGCATCGGCGAAGTCGCCGACAATCGCCCCCAAAAATACTTGGGGTCCTGGAAAGACTGCCCGATCAGCGCGGATCCGACCATGGTCCCACCCTGCGTGACCAAGCTGCCGGCGGCTTGATTCGAGAACGCGAGCTTGCCGATTCCCGTGACCGCGAGAGGATAAATGACGCCGGTCAGCAGCGTGAGGCAGAGGAACAACACCGACAAGGGGCGCAACATTGAGAGCATGATTAACCTCTATACGAGCCGCAGCGCCGTCAGCAGCACGTCGATGAGCTTGATACCGCCAAAGGGAATGGCAATTCCGCCGAGGCCGTAAATCGCCAGATTCCTGCGCAACAGCGAGGCGGCGCCGAGTGCACGATACTTGACGCCCTTGAGCGCGAGCGGAATCAACAGGACGATGATCAGCGCGTTGAAAATCACGGCCGAGAGAATCGCCGAATTCGAGTTCGTCAATTGCATGACGTCGAGAACCTTGAGCTGCGGATAGGTTGTCGCGAAGGCCGCCGGAATTATTGCGAAGTATTTCGCGACATCGTTCGCGATCGAAAACGTCGTCAGCGACCCGCGCGTGATCAGCAGCTGCTTGCCGACCTCGACGATTTCGATGAGCTTGGTAGGATTCGAATCGAGATCGACCATGTTGCCGGCTTCCTTGGCCGCCTGGGTTCCCGAGTTCATCGCGACCGCGACGTCGGCCTGCGCGAGCGCCGGCGCATCGTTGGTTCCGTCGCCGGTCATCGCAACGAGGCGCCCCTCTGCCTGGTATTGACGAATCAGCTTGAGCTTCGTCTCAGGCGTCGCCTCGGCGAGAAAGTCATCGACTCCGGCTTCGGCCGCGATCGCAGCCGCGGTCAGCCGATTGTCGCCCGTGATCATGACCGTCTTGATGCCCATGCGCCGCAGTTCGCCGAAGCGCTCGCGGATGCCGCCCTTGACGATGTCCTTGAGTTCCACGACGCCGAGCACCCGACCGCCGTCCGAAACCACGAGCGGCGTGCTGCCCTTGCGGGCAACCTCGTCGACGATTTGCGAGACGCGCGCTGGAAAATTGAAACCCTGGGCCTCGACGTAGTGCTTGACCGAGTCTGCCGCGCCCTTGCGCACCTCGCGCGAGCCGATGTTGACACCGCTCATGCGCGTATGCGCGGAAAACGCCACGAAGGTTGCCTCGAGTCCGCTCAAGCTGCGCTCACGCAAATTGAAGCGTTGCTTGGCGAGTATCACGATGCTGCGCCCCTCGGGGGTTTCGTCCGCGAGGGAACTGAGCTGCGCGATATCGGCGAGATGTTGTTCAGTAACCCCATCGGCCGGAATGAAGGCTGCGGCCTGCCGGTTGCCCAGCGTGATAGTGCCGGTCTTGTCGAGCAGCAGTACATCGACGTCGCCGGCGGCCTCGACCGCACGCCCGGAAGTCGCAATCACGTTCGACGCCATCATGCGGCTCATGCCGGCGACACCGATTGCCGACAACAAGCCGCCGATCGTGGTCGGGATCAGGCACACGAGCAAGGCCACGAGCACCGTGATGGTCACCGGCGCACCGAGTTTTGCAACCTCGACGCTGAACACGGAAAACGGCAGCAAAGTCGCGGTCGCGAGCAGGAACACGACTGTCAAGGCGATCAACAGGATCGTCAGCGCGATCTCGTTCGGCGTCTTCTGTCGCTTCGCGCCCTCGACCATGGCGATCATGCGGTCGATGAACGCTTCGCCGGGATTGACCGAGACGCGAACGATGAGCCAGTCCGACAGGACCCGCGTACCGCCGGTCACCGCGGAAAAATCGCCGCCCGACTCGCGCACGACCGGTGCCGACTCGCCCGTGATCGAACTCTCATCGACCGACGCAACGCCGTCGACGACGACGCCGTCGGCCGGGATCACGTCGCCGGCCTCGACCAGGAACACGTCCCCCTTGCGAAGCTCGGGAGCGGGCGTCGCGGTCCATTCGGCGCCGAATTTCGGAACGCGCATCTTCTTGGCGGTGATCGACTGCTTCAGTCCGCGCAGCGAGGCCGCCTGCGCGCGGCTGCGTCCCTCGGCGAGCGCCTCGGCAAAATTAGCGAACAACACGGTGAACCACAGCCACGCCGAGATCGCGCAGATGAATCCTGCGCTCGCCTCACCGGCACCGCGCAGGCTCTGCACGAACAGCAGAGTCGTCAGGATGCTGCCCACGTAGACGACGAACATCACGGGGTTGCGAATCTGCACCGCGGGCGAGAGCTTGCGGAAGGAGTCGATGATCGCCTGCCCCAGCAGCGCACGATCGAATAACGACAGACTTTTGCGGACCATTTTCTTGAGCCTCAATGAATCGCGTGCAGCTGCAAATGCTCGATGACCGGCCCGAGCGCAAGCGCCGGCACGTAGGTCAGCGCACCGACGAGCACGACGGTGCCGACGAGCAAGGCGATGAACAGCGGCCCGTGGGTCGGCAGCGTCCCAGCCGTGACCTCTATGCGCTTTTTCTTGGCGAGCGAGCCGGCGATCGCGAGCACCGGCACGATGAATGCAAAACGGCCGAACCACATGACGACCGCGAGCAGCGTATTGTAGAACGGCGTGTTCGCGCTGATGCCTGCGAACGCGCTGCCGTTATTGTTGCTCGCCGAGGACAACGCGTAGAGGATCTCCGAGAAGCCGTGCGCGCCCGGGTTGAGGATTCCCGCTTTTCCTTGTTCGTTCATCACCGCGATCGCGGTTCCGACCAACACCAGCAATGGCGTGACCAGGATGACGATCGAGGTCATCTTCATTTCGAATGCTTCGATCTTCTTGCCGACGTATTCCGGAGTTCTGCCGATCATCAGCCCCGCGATGAATACCGCCATGATCGCGAAGATCAGCATTCCGTAGAGGCCCGCGCCGACGCCGCCGAAGACGACCTCGCCGAGCTGGATCAGCCACATCGGGACGAGTCCGCCGAGCGGCGTGTAGGAATCGTGCATTGAATTGACCGCGCCGCAGGACGCGGAGGTCGTGATCGTCGCGAACAGCGCCGAAGCCACGATACCGAAACGGGTCTCCTTGCCCTCCATGTTGCCGCCGGCCTGGAGCGCGCTTTGCTGTTGATCGACGCCAAGCGGCGTGAACAGCGGGTTGCCCTGCTGCTCGGCCCAGAGCGCAAGTGTCACCATGACGATGAAGATCGAGGCCATCGCGCCGAGCACCGCCCAGCCCTGGCGCGTGTCGCCGATCATGCGACCGAACACGAAACACAGCGCGGTCGGTATCAGGAACATCGAAATCATTTGTACGAAATTGCTGAACGGCGTCGGATTCTCGTACGGGTGCGCGGAATTCGCATTGAAGAATCCGCCGCCGTTGGTGCCGATCATCTTGATCGCTTCTTGCGAAGCCACCGGACCCATCGGCAGTGTCTGAGTCTGGGTCGTCACACTGACCGTGATCGGGTTGCCGGCCGCATCCTTGAGCGGCTGGCCCGCGGCATCGACCTGCGGATTGTCATAGGTCAGCGGCTCGACCGTATGCACGTCGCGGTAGGAATCGAAATTCTGGATGACCCCCTGCCCCATGAACAGCACCGCGACGATCAAGCACAGCGGCAGCAGTACATAGAGCGTGCTGCGGGTCAAATCGACCCAGAAATTGCCGATGCCTTGGGCAGAGCGCCTCGCGAATCCGCGTATCAGCGCATAGGCCACCGCGATTCCGGTCGAAGCCGAAAGAAAATTCTGGACCGCGAGCGCAAGCATCTGCGTGAGATAGCTCATCGTCGACTCGCCCGAATAGCCCTGCCAATTGGTATTCGTCACGAAGCTGACCGCGGTATTGAACGATGAATCCGGCGAGACGTTGCCCATGGCCTGCGGATTGAGCGGCAGCGCGAGCTGAAGGCGTTGCAGCAGGTACACGACGACGACGCCCAGGCCGTTGAACAGCAACACCGCGATTGCGTATCGCGTCCAGGGCATGTCTTCGGCCGGATCGACGCCGGCGCCCCGGTAAATGAGCCGCTCGAACTTACCGACAAAGCCGCCGATCGGCCTCGAGTCGCCGACGCGCGCCATCCACGCGGCGAGCGGGTAGGCCAGCGCGATCAGCACCGCAAAGAAAATGATGAGTTGGGTCGAAGCCTGCGCGGTCATCTTTAGAGCTCCTCGGCCCAGATCAGCGCAGCCAACAGATAGATCAGCAGGGCGAGCGCGAGCAAACCGCTCAGCACGTAGGCGCCATTCATTTTTTTCGCTCCGATTTGCGCTCCAACGCGGCGCAACCCTTGACCAACGCGATCGTCAGTATGAAAAGGGCAATGAAAACGCCCAAAAACAATATATCCACGACTAACCTCCCATTGCCTCAATCGCTCGAAACATACGGGCGCCGATCGAAAAAGCCGGAACAGTTTTTCACAAGGCACGTAAATGTTGTGTAAAAAGGCGCAAAACGCGCCGCCTCAGCGGCGTTCGAAATAACCCCCGATGAGCCGTACCGTCCTCGCAAGATCCTCGCGCGTCAGGTCCCGGTGTGTCACGAGCCGCGTACGTACGCCGATCGACGCGAGCACGCCTGCCGAGTCAAGATGCGCGGCGAGTCCCGCGACCCGCTCTGCCGGTAGCGCGACGAATACCATGTTGGTCTGCGGCTCCTCGACGGCGAGTCCGATTTCGCGCAGACCGGCGGCCAGATACTCGGCGTTCGCATGGTCTTCGGCGAGCCCCGCGACATGATGCTCGATCGCGAAGATCCCGGCAGCTGCGAGAATTCCGGTTTGGCGCATGCCGCCGCCGAGCGCCTTGCGCCAGCGGCGCGCCTGCGCGATGAAATCCCGCGACCCGAGCAGCAGCGTGCCCGCGGGTGCGCCCAGACCCTTCGACAAGCACAGCGACACCGAATCGAATCCCAGCACGGCCTCGCGCTCGGCGAGGCGCAGTTTGACGATCGCGTTGAACAGCCGCGCGCCGTCAAGATGGGTCGCGAGGCCCCGATCATGCGCGAATGCAGTCACACTATGCAGATATTGCGGCGGAAGCACGCGTCCGCCGATCGTGTTTTCGAGCGCGAGAAGTTTGGAGCGCACGAAATGAACGTCGTCGGGCTTGATCGCCCGCGCAATCCGCTCGAGCGCTATCGTGCCGTCGGGTTCGTTGTCGATCGGCTGCGGCTGGATGCTGCCGAGCACGGCCGCGCCCCCTTGTTCATACTTGTAGGTATGCGCTTCGCTGCCGACGAGATATTCATCGCCGCGGCCGCAATGAGTCATCAGCGCCGCGAGATTGCTCTGCGTACCGGACCCGAAAAACAGCGCGCGCTCGAAGCCGAAGCGTTCGGCGGCCAGCGCCTCGAGACGATTGACCGTCGGGTCGTCACCGTAGACGTCATCGCCAACCTCCGCAGCCGCCATCGCGGCTCGCATGCCCGCCGAGGGCCGCGTGACCGTATCGCTGCGCAAGTCAATTGTCGCGGTCATGCTGCAACTCCCTAGCGTTGGCGTGCCGCTGTGTCTTCGAGCAGCGCGGCGGCCCGCGTAATCGGACCGTTGCCCTTGATGCGCTTCAGACAGATCGTCGTCGAAAAGCGCTGCACGCCGGGCAGGCGGGAGAGCTCCTCGCGCAGCAAGCCGTCGAGGCGATCGACGTCGCCGGTCATGACCTGCAGCAAATAATCATCATGACCGGCAGTCGTATAGCACTCGATGATCGCGGGATGCGCAAGCACCGCGCCCTCGAATGCCGTGCGGCAGCCGAATTCGATCTGGACGTGCACATAGGCGGTCAGTTTGAGGCCGATTGCATTCGGATCGATGACGGCTCGATAGCCTTTGATTGCTCCGGTCTCGGTGAGCTTTTGCACGCGAGTCCAGCAGGGCGTCTTCGACAATGCGACTCGCTCCGCGATCTCGCCGAACGGCACCCGCCCATGCTCTTCGAGTTCGACCAGTATGGCCCTGTCGATTTTGTCCAATTGCAGCGCTCTCTGGGAAAACAAAACAAGCAGGTCATAATTATAGCCATATTCAGAATCTTATTCTTCGCATACGTAGTTTCGCAGTCCAATTGGGAACGAGTGTACGCCCGATCGCGATTATCGTATGCGCCCGCTTGAAGACCGCTAGGGAGAGCTTACTCGTGCCATTCAGAAACCTCGGTGCTGCCGCACCGGACGCGCCATCGGCGCTGATGATCCGTTGCCGCGCCGATCTGCGTTCGCGCAAACTCGACCTAGGTGTCAGCGTCTATCGGGACACGCTCGGTCAAACCCCGATTTTCGCCGCGGTCAAGCGCGCCGAGGCCGAGCTGCTCTCGAGCCGTAGCAGCAAAACCTATCTCGGCAGCGAGGGCGACCAGGAATTCGTCGCGCTGCTCGCCGCCGAAGCATTCAGCATGGATCGTCCGATCGCCGGTTTGCAAACCATCGGTGGAACGGGGGGCCTGCGCCTCGCCGGTGACCTACTCGCGCGCACCGCACCGGGCCGCCGGCTTTGGCTCGGCGCGCCGACGTGGGCAAATCACCTGCCGATCTTTTCGGCCTGTGGATTGCAGGTCGCGAGCTGCGCAAACCATAAGTTGCTCGATGCCCTGCAGGCGGCTGCGCCCGGCGATGCGGTATTGATTCAAGCTTGTTGCCACAACCCCACCGGCCTCGACGGGACAGCCGCGTATTGGGATGCGCTCGTCGACGTCGTTCTTGCGCGCGGCCTCGTGGTACTCGTCGACTTCGCGTACCAAGGATTGGGAAACGGTTGGCGCGAGGACTGCATGGCGCTGCTGCACCTGCTCGAGCGGGTCCCGAATCTGTTGATCGCCTACTCCTGCGACAAGAACTTCGGGCTCTACCGAGAGCGCGTCGGCGCCTTGTTCGTCGTTTGCCCGAAACCCGCCGAGGTTCACAGCTTGCTCGGACACCTAATTGCGCTCGCACGCGTGAATTACTCGATGCCGCCCGATCACGGCGCCGCGGTTGTCCGCTGCATTTTGGAATCTCCCGCGCTCAAGCAGGTGTGGCGGTTCGAGCTCGAGGCGATGCGCACGCGAATTCGCCGGCTGCGCGCAGCGCTCGCGGCCTACGGGCGCGTCGGCGCGGTCGATTTGTCGCAGCTCGACCGAGGCACCGGCATGTTCGCGCTGCTGCCGATCGGCCCCGCCGCGATCGATCGGCTACGCAGTGAATTCGGCGTCTATCTCGGCCCCGAGGGCCGCATCAACATTGCGGGTCTCGCCGAGGATACGGTTCACCTATTCGTCGACGCGCTCGATCAGGTTCAGGAACGACTCGCGGGCTGAGATCTTCTAGCCGGCAACGCAGAGATTCTTGCCGCCGTTCTTCGCCCGATACAGCGCAGAATCTGCGCGATCGAACGCGGCTTCGTGCCCCTCGCGGTCCTTGATCTCGGTGAATCCGCAGGAGACCGTGACGCGCACCGGCGAACCGCGAAAATGAAAACGCAGCGCCTCGACCGCAACGCGCAATTCATTGGCCATGCGCATCGCAGTCTCCATCGACAAGCCGACCATCACCATCGCGAATTCCTCGCCGCCGATGCGCGCGACAAAATCGGTCGATCGGACGCCGAGCGCGAAGCACCTTGCGACGCTTTGCAGCACGCGATCGCCGGCCCGATGCCCGTAGGAATCGTTGATCGACTTGAAGTTGTCGATGTCCCAAATCAGCAAGGTCACGGCCCCGTCGGTGTGGACTCGGCGCGCAATTTCCTGGGCGATACGCTCATCGAACGCCTTGCGATTGGCAACCCCGGTCAGCGGGTCGATGCGCGCCCGATCGCGCTCTTGTTCGAGTTTTCCCTGCAGTTCGCGCGTTTCCTGTTCCAGCGCCGCGACGCGCGAGCGCATGCTGTCGGTGCGGGTGGTCTGCTCGCGCAGACGCTCCTCGGCACGGGCGCGAAAATCCCGCACGCAGTTGCCGACCGACTCCAAGCCTTTGCTGACCAGCATTTGCAGCGACGGCAAATCGCTCGCGACGCTCATCTCCGCCGATAACTCTCGCACCTGCGACATCACTTGCGTATTCAGTATCTCGGTATCGGCAAAGCCCGAGCGACTCGCCTCGACCGACGAGGCGAAATACTCGACCATTTCCTCCAATCGCTTGCCGACGTCCGCGAGTACCGCAGCTGCCTGCAGCCGCTCGCGCGCGATTTGCTCGCTGCGCTCATGCACGAGTTCAGCCATGCGCAGCAACACTTCGGCGAGCGCGGTATCCGTTTCCGCGCGCTCGAGCTCGATGGAGAGCGCCGCTGCGACGGGCTCATTGCTATTGCCGATCGTCAGCCGCTCGAGCAGCATGCGCACCGCGGCGCAGGTCGACTTCCAGCGTTCCGCGGGCACGGCGCGTGCCGGTTCGACTTCGCGTTCGAGAGCGACGCCCCGATCACGAGCAATCGTCTGCTCCGGTGCGGCGGAGCG
>Ga0187847_10000382_pt1 | contig 51288 bp, 31 predicted proteins | sample June2016WEW_4_10_FD_132458 | JGI IMG/M metagenome (GOLD analysis project Ga0187847, IMG submission 132458) | Peatland microbial communities from SPRUCE experiment site at the Marcell Experimental Forest, Minnesota, USA - June2016WEW_4_10 | ecosystem: Environmental > Terrestrial > Soil >...
CCCCGAGGGCACCACGCCCGAAGAGCTGATCAAGGTTCCGCGAAACGCGCAGTATTTCGCAGCGCTCGGGGCAGTTGAGTTCGGCAAGGACGAGGAGCCTGAGGTTGGCCGCTATCTCGGTGTCGAGAAGCTTGCGTGGTACATCGACTTCGGACGCGCCGAAGAAAAGGCCGCATCCGGTGGCAAGGGGCTGGTTACGGACAACGCCGAGCTCGAAGAGTTCCGCTCATCCTACCGGCGCAGAAGATTTGTTCCGGTAGAGTTCGCACCGGGAGAGCTGATCTCCGGATTTGTCGGCGTCGACGGCGGTTCCACGTCGACCAAGGCGGTGTTGCTCGGCAAAAGTGGCGAAATCCTCTGCAAGGCCTACCAGCTTTCGAATGGAAATCCGATTGAGGACACGATTGAGATGTTCGAGAACCTGCGCAAACAGGTGGAGAGCCGCGGCGCAGCGCTTGAGGTGCTTGGCGTCGGCACCACCGGATACGCCAAGGACATTCTGAGAGACGTGCTCAAGGCTGACGTAGCGCTGGTTGAAACCGTCGCGCACACCGAGTCGGCGCTCAAGTTCTATGAGGACCCTCACGTCATCATCGACGTCGGCGGACAGGACATCAAACTGATCGTGCTCAAAGACGGCCGTGTGAAAGACTTCAAGCTGAACACGCAGTGCTCGGCCGGCAATGGATACTTTCTGCAATCCACTGCCGAAAGCTTCGGCATGAAGGTGGAAGAATTTGCCGACATCGCCTTCTCCGCAAAGTCGATGCCGTCGTTCGGCTATGGCTGCGCCGTCTTCATGCAGTCGGACATCGTGAACTTCCAACGCCAAGGCTGGCGCTCTGAGGAGATCCTCGCCGGGCTCGCAGACGTGCTACCCAAGAATGTTTTCCTCTACGTTGCTAGTATTCCAAATCTTGCATCGCTGGGCACTCGTTTTGTGCTGCAAGGCGGAACGCAGAACAATCTCGCTGTCGTCAAGGCTGAGGTCGACTTCATTCGCTCAAGCTTCCGCGCGAACGGAAAGGAGCCGGAAATCATCGTTCACGAGCACTGCGGAGAATCCGGCGCGATCGGTGCGGCTCAGGAGGCTTTGCGCCTCTGGCGGCGCGGCAAACAGACGACGTTCATCGGCATCGACGCCGTGCGCGCGATTCGCTATCGCACCACGCGCAATGAAGACACGCGCTGCTACTTTTGCAAAAACAACTGCCTGCGCACGTTCATCGATGTCGATGTGACCGGCGGAACTTCTCAGGAACTGGTTGCGCAGCAGCCGTCCCTGGATCGGGCCGCACAAGACCGGGCGGCCACCGACGAAGAAGTAGCCGCAATGGTTAGAAATCTTCCCAGCCTTGAGCAAATTCAGGCAAATCTCCCCACCGCTGCGCACGGCTCCTCATGTAGCACAGATCACGCTCACGATCACGCGGGTGGAGGATGCGGCTGCAACTCCACGTCCAGTACGTCTCTCCGCGCTAAGGTTGAGCCTCTGATCCAGATTCAGGCCGCGGCGGGCGCGAAGAAACCGATGGAGGTTCTCAAGCCCACCGGAGAATTCCAGCCGCGCAAGACCAAGGTCCCACTCCGCGTGGGCGAGCAGCGCCTGATCATCGCCACCTGCGAGAAAGGCGCCGTCGAAGACCTGAGCGACATGAAAGACATTAAGGCTGACATCGACAAGATCAAAGCCGCGAACCCCAACTTTGTAGACATTGCCGCGCGCGATGTCTTCCGCCATCGCGAGGTAGAACTCATCGCAGATCCGACTCCGAGCGCTAAAGGCCTGTTTGTTTCGAAGGCCGTTAAGGATCGCGCCGCTCTGATGGAGCGCCGTAAGGATTTCCGTATCGGCATTCCGCGCCTGTTAAACACATACACCTATGCGCCGCTCTTCAACGCGTACTTCGCGAGTCTGGGAATACAGGCTGAAAACATCGTCTACTCCGACTACACCACGCCGGATCTCTATCGCGCCGGGGCCAGCCGTGGCGCAGTCGATCCCTGCTATCCGTCAAAGATCGGCATTGCACACGTCTACAATCTGCTGGCCGCAAAGCATAGCAAGAAGCCGCTACACGCCATCTGGTTCCCGATGTACGACGTGCTGCACACACCGCTGGTGAATCTCACCGGCTCAAACGCCTGCCCCACGGTAACCGCTACGCCGAATGCGGTGAGGGCCGCCTTCACCAAGGAGAGCGATTTATTTGGGGAGAACGGGATCACGTACCTTGACCCGATTCTCAATCTGCAGGACCGGAGGATGTGTGCCGAGCAAATGTACAAGGCATGGGCGCCGATGTTGGGCCTGTCTCGTGAGGAGAATGATCGCGCCATCGAGATTGGATTCCGGGCGCTCGCCGATTACGAAAACGAGATCGGCCGCCAGGCACGCGAGACGTTGGATCAACTGGAGCGCGAAGATCGAATCGGCATCGTAATGCTCGGCCGTGTTTATCATCACGATCCAGGTCTCAACCACGAGATTATGGAAGAGTTCCAGAAACTCGGCTATCCAGTGTTCTCACAGAGCACGCTTCCGCTTGACGAAGATCTGCTGGAGCGGCTGTTCGGCGATGAGGTGCGCGCCGGCCTCATCACGCATCCGCTCGACATCAGCGACGTGTGGAAGAATCGTTATTCCACTAGCACCAACCACAAGGTTTGGGCGGCGAAGTTCACAGCGCGCCATCCGAATCTCGTCGCACTCGAGGTATCGAGCTTCAAGTGTGGCCATGATGCGCCGATTTATGGTGTAATCGAAGGCATCATCGAGCGGTCCGGCACGCCGTACTTTTCGTTCAAGGACTTGGATGAAAATAAACCTTCGGGTTCGATCCGCATTCGTGTTGAGACGATCGACTATTTCTTGCGCCGCTACCGCGACGACATCATAGAACGGAAGCGCAAAGAAATGGACATCGAAAGCGAACTCTCCAAATTCGCAAATGCCCTACGAGTCAAGGAGCAGGATAACTATGAACTGGCGATCGCCGGCGATTAACGTTCGCGGGAGGCGCTGGTCCTCTCAATGCGGAAGGCGAATGGGCCTGTCGGCCTTAGTCGGATGCGCAATCCTTCTCGTCAGTGCGGTCTCCTCACATGCGAGCGACCATTCCGCCAATTCACCCGCTGACGAAAGTACTGAGACCGCCTCGATTGTGCAGCGGCTGGTGGAGAGCAACAAGAATCGAGCGGACAGGTTACCGGACTGCGCTTCAAAGCGCCATTATCACATCCAGTTTCATGGTTTCGGCCGCACAATGGAAGCGGACATGAACGTCGAGGTGCTGGAACATGGTTCAGCATCAAAAACGTTCCACATCACGTCGCAGTCCGGATCGCATGTACTACTCGATCACGTGTTGAAAAAACTGCTCGAGAGCGAGCAAGAAGCAGCCCAGCACAGAAATCAGACGGGATTGACCCCAGAGAATTACAGATTTGCGCTGATTGGGACCACCGATGAAAACGGGCGGCAACTCTTCATACTGCAAGTTGAGCCAAAGACGAATCAAAAGCTTCTGTACCGCGGCCGGATCTGGGTGGATGCCGCCGACAACGCGGTTGTGAGAATCGAGGCCCAGCCCGCGGAAAACCCATCCTTCTGGATTCGAAGCACCGAGATTCACCACGTCTACTCAAAGGTGGGAGATTTCTGGCTGCCGCAACGGAACATGAGCGAATCGAAGATAAGGCTTGGCGGTACTGCAACGCTCACGATCGATTACGGCAATTACGACTTCGAGCGATCGGTATCTGCATCCGCGCAACCCATTTCGATCAACTCGACTAATAGGTCTAGCCAATGATCGGCCATGACAGTCTGAGCTGGGCCAGAGCCTGCGCGGTCTTGGGCCGCCGGCTCCAGGTCTCAAGTTCCAACCGCTGTTCGGAAGTGACCGTGGCAACCGCTACTGGACGACCTGTACGCATCGATACCCTCTACTGTATTCGATGCTCAAAGCCATCCAATTATGATAATTACTTAAGACTCAGAACGCTAGAGTTCGGTCGACTCAGGGATGCGATAAAGGCAATCCAATGAAGCTGAACAAGGTGATGAACTAGGAAGGGAAATCAATCGTTAGAACACTAGTCGTTGAAGACGAACTTACGAGCCGGATCCTGCTACAAAACATCCTCTCTCGCTATGGCGAGTGCAACGTTGCCGTCAACGGCGGAGAAGCCGTGGATGCATTTCGCATGGCCCTGGCCGAAGGGGCACCGTACGACCTGATTTGCATGGATATCCGGATTCCTGGAATGAGTGGGGTCGAGTCCGTAAGGCAGATTCGCGCCATGGAGACAGAAGATGGCGTACTGTCAAGCAACGGCGCAAAGATTATCATGCAGACGAGTGTCGACAATCCGAGGGATATCGTGCAATCCTTCCACGCGTTGTGCGACGCTTACCTCCCTAAACCCATTAGCGCGGCGAGCCTGATCGGTGAACTGCGGAAAATGACGCTCATATCATGACGCGCGAGTTGGCAGCGGCCATGATTTATGCGAAGCAGCGCTACCGGAAGAACCGAGGGCATCGTGGGCCAAGGCACCTGGTCTTCAATAACTGCTAAGAGATATCGATGCCGTGGCTTCTAACTTTGTGACAGTGTTGATTCAAGGAGCGACCCTACGCATGTGATCGCAGCTGTGCGCGACATCATTGGGAGCGAACTGGCTCGGAGAGATTCTGCGGGCAGCATTGAACATCACAGCGACCACCGATTTGGGTGGATATGGCGGGAGGGAGAGTTGTGGAAGGACCTGTACCCTTATACTGAACCTCGCTTTTACGCCACTCATCCTTCATAGGAACCGAATGCGTAGACGCGCACGTACGGGTCTGTCCGGGTTGCGCTTAGTGATGAGCGTCCCTACCGTGTCCAGATGGACTGAATATGTCAACGCTGGTCGACTTTGAGGAGTAATTCTGTAGACATCGAGCGATTGCCGAAAATACAGTAGTGATTCAAATTATCTTCCGATCACTTGAATTCTCGAGGTATCCAGACTCGAGGCACCATTTCACCCCTTGAGACGGTGAGATGGTGCCTCGATACGGTTGGCGCCCCCTGCACGCCAGATGCGCCGACGGCTTGTTGGGCTGCGAAGAAGTGGTGCCGACGAGCGAGCGGTGACTCAACCGCAGTGCGAAGGGCCGCCCATTTATAGAAGGCGAGATTGGTCTCCAAAAGATTTGTACGTTTGATGATGACTACCCCGTCCCAATTCTTACCAAAGCCGTGGGTGAACACGGCTTATCCTTTCAACGCAGCTCAATCTGCGCTCCATGGGTGTTAAGGGGAACTGTAACTCCCCAGCGACCGCCGGCTTGAGTGAGCGATGTGCTATTCCCATCTACTAACCCGCGACCGCTTTTCGGTGTCCAGCCTACTACCTCTATCCGGTATTCATGCCACCATGGTTTCCAGATACCTTCCTGCTCGCCGATGGTTACAGTCACGCTACCGTCGGTTTCCGTGGAGCATGTAAAGTGAACACGGGCAAAGACGCCGTTGCGAAAATCGAAACTGTGACCGTCGTCCGCATACACCTCACCCGCACACGATTCGCCTGGCATATTCAGGTCAGGAGGCAGAGGGTAGACGCGAAGAGTCAGCGGCCCATTCGGCACCTCCGCTGTGCTCTGGGTCAACGGAGCTATGGGGATGATGCTGCCGCCGCGCACGTAGACCGGCAATTGCTCCAGCTTGGGCGTGATGCTCAATGTCTTTTGGGCAATCACGTTATCGCGCTGTTCCAGGTCAAGTGGTCCACCGGATTTGCCGCGTGTGTACCGCTCGCCCGTCCAGTAGTCGTACCATGTGCCGGGCGGAAGGTGCACGGTGTACGGGGCAATCTCTTCCGGAGACGGGTTGGGTGCCACTAGGATGCGGCCGCCGAATAGGAATTCACTTCCGCCGGTGATTAAGTCCAACGGCGTGCCATTCTCGATGGCGTGAGGGAATTCGAGGAAAAGCGGCCGATCAATGGGTAGCCCATCGTGCGATGTTTCTTCGGCTACCGTGTAGAGGTAGGGCATGAGTCGATAGCGCTCCTCGATATAGCGGCGGCGAATGGCCTCCTGCTCCGGGCCGTCGACCCACACTTCGTGCATCCGCGTTCCTTTCGCGGAGTGATCGCGGTCAATCGGTTGAAAGGCCGAAAGCTCGATCCACTTAGTCAGCAAATCGGGAGGCGGCGATCCTGCGAATCCACCCACGTCCGCGCCGGAAAGTGAAAAACCGCTGAGCCCCAGGTTGATGAGCTGAGGAATGCTGATGCGCATGTGATTCCAGGTAGAACTGTTGTCCCCCGTCCAGGTTGCGCCGTATCGTTGTCCGCCTGCGAAGCTTGCACGGGTCATGACAAAGGGTCGCTCATTCGGCCGGAGCGCGAGTTCGCCCTCGTAAGTGCCGCGGGAGTTCTGCATGCCATAGATGTTGTGGATCTCGAGGTGCGTCGCGGTGCGCTTGCGAAAACCCGGCTCGTCGATTCTATGTTGCACGTCGTCGGGCATTGTCTTACCCGGACCATCGAACACGGATGGCTCATTCATGTCGTTCCAGAACCCAGCGACCCCGTCATCGATGAAGGTTTTGTAGAGAGTGCCCCACCACTGTCTGGTTTGCGACTGTGTAAAGTCCGGAAACACAGCGGAGCCCGGCCACACCTTTCCAATGTAAACGGAGCCATCAAGGTTTTTCACAAAGTGATCGCCGGCCATGCCCGAGTCATACGGCGCGTAGGCGACCTTCGGTTGTTTCGCAACATGGAGATCTGTGATGACCACCAGTTTGAAGTTCTCGCGTCCGAGATCTCGCACCATCCCGCTGAAATCGGGAAATGCCTGCTCATTGACTGTGAATGGCCAGTTGTCATGTTGAAAATCAATATCCAGCCAAAGCACATCGCACGGGATGTAATCCTTGCGGAATCGATCCGCAATCTCGCGGAACTGGGACTCCGGAAAGTAAGTGAAACGCGACTGTTGAAAACCGAGAGACCACAGAGGAGGTAGCGGTGTGGGTCCAGTTAGCCAGGACCACTTCGTGACCACCTGTTTTGGCTCCGGACCGTAGATGAGGTAATAATCGAGTAGCCCATTCACTGCGCCGAAGGTGTATTCGGTGGGATTGGCACGGCCGAAATCGAAATCGGTACGCCAGGTGTTATCGAGAAAGACGCCCAGGGCTCGCCCTTGGCTGATTTCCAGGAAGAACGGAATGCTTTTGTAGAGAGGATCAGTCGACTCCTGCCAGCCAAAGGAGTCGGTGTTCCACATCGTAAACGCTTCACCTGCGCGATCAAGGGGCCCCGGTTTGTCTCCGAGACCGAAGAAGTGATCATTGGCTGTTCGCTTTTTGCTGACGGTAAACCTGGTTCCTTCCCACTGCACGGCTGCGGCATCCTCCTGCAGCACATTTCCCGCAAGGTCGGCCACGGTAAGACGAAGCTGGTCATCTAGCGTGATGCGCAATTGCTTGGTCGCAAAACCGTTCGGCTCGGCAACAACCTGTACACTGCTGGTTCGGGCAGAAGCAAGGACGGCCCAGGAAGCGTCTTCCGGAACATCACCACCCTTCCATACGCGTACGCGAAGGACGTCGTCACATAGCGCCATCACTTGCAACGTTCTACCTTCACTTGTAGCGCTCACCCCGCCGGGTATTTGAGTAAACTGCTGGGCTCCTGCCGACTGCAATAGATTTGCGAGCGTCATGACTACCGAGAGCAAAAAACAAAGCCATTGTCTTTTCATATTCACTTCTTCTCAAAAATACGGAACTCGAACGCGTCTAATGAGACCGATGGAATCGCCACCTGCGAATCGTGGAAGAGAGGCTGTTTCACTTCCTGCCATTTACCTGAATACGTTTCCACAGTCCCGTGGAAAGGAGTGTTGGAGAAGTTGATGACCACGAGGAGTTCTTCTTTTCCCGAATCGCGTAGATAGCTGAGGACATGTTCCTCGTCGGAGTTGTGCACCCATGTGACTTGCCCGCGCCCGAGAGCAGGATGCTGCCTGCGAAAGGGAATCATGAAATCGTAGAACTGTTGGAATTCCGGATGTATCTCCGACCCCTGCCAATAAATTTTCAAGGTCTCGAACAGTGCGGGACTAGACGACGGTGTGGCATCTGCCACCTCCATGCCGTTGTAGAGCAAGGGAACACCATCCAAGGTGAACATCAAAGCGGAAGCAGCCAGTGCCCCCGGAACGCCGTAGCGCACGATTGCCCGGTCTTCGTCGTGATCGTCGGAGATCATCATGTGCAAGGCTTGTTCAGGGAATTTTGTCCGTTGCTGTTCGATAGTCTTGCGCAGATCGCTGGCGGGGGCGCCATGCATGATTACATCATCAACCTTGGACAGCAAAGGCCACGCATAGTCCACTTGAAAGGCACTGCGCAGCAATTCCGGCTTCGAGGCCTCAGCAAGCATGAGAATATCGGGATTCACTTGGTCCAACGCGCTGCGCGCCTGCTCCCAAAAGTCCGTCGGCACTTCTCCTGCAGCATCGCAGCGATACCCATCCACGCCGAAATTTTTTACCCAATACATGAGCACGCCGATCATGTATTGCCGCAGCGCCGGATTTGAGTAATCGAGTGCGGCTACGTCATTCCAGCCGTGAGGGGAGATGAGGCGGCCATTCTTGTCGTGCTTATAAAAGTCGGGATGAACCATCATCACGCTGTCGAAGGCAGTGTGATCGGCCACCATGTCGAGGATAACTTTCATATCTCGCCGATGAGCCTCATCGATCAGATGGCGCAGATCCTCTTTGCTACCGTAGTCCGGAGCAACGGCGTAGTAGTCTCTGACCGCATACGGGCTGCCGTTGGTGCCGAGTTTCTTGAGTTGCCCCACTGGATGGATGGGCATGAGCCACAAGACAGTGACACCAAGAGCTTTCAAACGATCTAAGCCGTTCGTGACTCCATTGAGGTTACCTTCTGACGAAAACGAGCGTGGAAACACTTCGTAGATCACTCCGTGACGAAGCCACTCCGGAGCGCTGCGGGCGCGCGTGGAGTTGGCCGGTTCGAAAAGATGTCCTGGCTCGGCGGGCTCTTGCGCGACGGTGATAAGATTGCCCACTGTCACGAGCGCGGTTGTCGTTAGCAGTAAGTTACACAGGCGGATTCTTCGCAAGGAGGTCCCTTTATCTGTCTTGATCTGATTGGTGGAGAAGTTAAATCATTGACAAGGTCGATACCCTACCCAATAAGACAAAACCCAATTCTCCTCGGTGCCGGAGAATTAAACGCTGAGTACGAAGCGAAATACAGACAACACCGGCCTTTGTAGCCGGTGTTGTCTGTGATGGAGTTGGTTAGAAGACGAAGCGCGCTGTCAACTGAAGTTGACGGACGTTGCCTACACGCAGCGAAGTGATCTTGCCAAAGTTGCCATCGCCCTCGCCGCTGTCTGGCTGCAGGAAGTTTGGAGTGTTGGCTATGTTGAAGAGGTCGCCATGGAGTTCCAAAATCTTTCCCTCGATGATCTGGAAATTCTTCTGGACACTGACGTCATCCGTCCGGTAACCGGGGCCGCGCACCCCATTCCGTCCCAGCGTTCCGACGCGCGTGTACACGGAGTTTCCCGACCCATCGGTTGCCGATGTGGTGGGAAGATTTGCGCTGGAGAAGGACGTGGTGTCAAACCAGGTGCCGGTGTTGATGCTCTTCGGGTAGCGAATGGGATGAACGAGGTCAGGCCGATTGCCGGGCTGTGCGCTGCCATTAGCGGAAATATCAACCGGCTCCCCAGACTGAAGAAGCAGGATGTTGTTGAACTGCCATCCACCGACCAGAGCGTCCAGTGCGCGGGGAGAGTTTGCCAGGTATTTTTTGCCGCGCCCAACGGGCAGATAGCCGACCATCGATCCACTGAAGACGTGGCGTTGATCTTGATTGGCACTGCCATAGTTGGCCCGCTGGTCGTTATAGAGCGGCCCAAATGCAACTGCCGTGCCGCCGTATTCAGTCGATGAATCGTCGAGTGCGTGGGCCCACGCGTAGGACCCGGTGGCCGTGAAGTAGGTGCCTCTGTGCTCAATATGCGCCTGCAGTCCGTCGTAGTTTGAGGTGGCGTTGTAGGCGTTTAGCGTGATGCCCTGCAAGGTTGGAAACGGCTTGGTGGTGGCGCCGATGGTGTAGATGTTGTAGGGGTAGTAAGTGGAGAGCCGGAAACCATGGGTGCCGACATACGCCACGCTAGCAACATTGTTCGACCCGAGCTGACGCTGGAGTTGGACGTTCCACTGCTCAATCCCGCTGTGTTCGTTATTCTGAAGGACGGCATTTGAACCATACGTGTTTGGAGGGTTGTCTGCATTGAAGTTTACGAAAGCCGGCGATGGCTGCCCATTGTAGGGGGCCGCGGCATCTGAATTGTAGGGGCAGCTGTAGGGGGTTCCGGTCGTTCCGCCCGGATTGGCAATTCCGGTGAAAGCGATGCAATAGCCGGCGTTGGTGCTGAAGGTTTGGGCGCCGCCAAACGGTTGCTGCTGACCCAACTGGTTGCTGATACCCCCGTAATCGGGGAAGTAGAAGATGCCATATCCGCCGTGAACCGCAGTCTTGCCGTCTCCGAACGGATCATAGGCAAATCCCACGCGGGGCGCGAAGTTGCCGTAGTCTTGGTTGATGATGCTCCTGGATATGCCGTTCTGACCAGCCAACATCACGTGGCCGGTCTGGACATTGAACGCGGCGTTCTGATTGTGTGCCTCATAGGGCCAGGTCAGGAAATCCCAGCGGATGCCGAGGTTGAGAGTGAGCCGCTTGTTGACGCGCCAATCGTCCTGGGCAAAAATGCCATCTTCCTGGCTGATCTCCGCAAAGTACCCGTTTTGAGTGCCGACAGCGTAGTTATCCACGAAGGCGCCGAGCATTTCGCTCACCTCATATCCGGTGAAGTCGGTTCCATCGCCGGCATAGGTGAAGAAACCCTTCCCGGAAATGGGGCGGAAGAATTCCACCTGACGGCGAAGGAATGTGCCGCCGGTGCTGATGGAATGAGCCCCGCGAACGATATTGAGGGTATCTGTCACTTCATAGGTGTTTTGAGGGGTGGCAAACAAGCCGTAATCGCCTGAGTACACGATTTCACTGTTCGTCGCGCCGATAATTGGGCCACCTTGATCTGACGCCGGGAGGTTCGAATTAATCATCCCATCGTCCGCGGCGACATTAGTTCCGATGTTGCTTGGGACGAAGCCGTAGTTGTCGCGGGTGTAGGCAAGACGCACTTCGTTGACGATTGTGGGCGAGAAGGTGTGCGTGTTTCCAAGAACCCAGCCACGAGCGTGGGTGTAATTTGTGTTGCCATTGTGTGACAACAGAGGTTCGCTAGGGGGCGACACAAGGTCCGATGTATTGAAGTTGTCGGAATTGTCATAGGACGTGCGCACGAAGTATCGATCATTTGACGCGCGGTCCCAATCGAGGCGGACATCGAAGGTGTTGAAGTTGTAACCCGTCTTTAGGGAGTATGCATCGTTGTTGAGGATGCCAGCCCGGCTTGGCGCGGGAAAAGACTTGAAATAGGCCAATGCCGCTGGATTCTGGCGGTTCGCTGGGATGATATTGGTGTTCGAGTTGGCGAACCCCCCGAAAGGCTGGCAGTTGGTGTTCGAAATCGCGTTGCAGGTCTCGGGGTCCCAAATATAACCCTTGCTTTGAGAGGTGGAAGTTCCGATAGCGCCGTTCAGATTGGCAGAATTGGGGTAGAAATGGGGAAATCTCGTGAGGAATCCAGTCGGATCTGTTGGAGAGCTTCCACCATTATTGACGGCGTTGAGCAACTCGGTGAAGTTACCTTGCCGCATGAGTGCAGTGGGAACGGTGTCAAACCCGGAGCCGTTCGGACTACCGTCGCGAGTGGCCTGGTAGTCGCCGAACCCGAAGAGTTTGTTCTTGAGGAAAGGGCCACCTACGGAGCCTCCAAACTGGTCGCGTCGTAAAGGAGGATTCACCGGGTTGGGGGAGGCGTCCAGGAACCGATAGTTAGGATTCGCCGACCATTTGCCGCTGCGGTTGAGGTTGAAGGCCGACCCGTGGAACTGATTGGTTCCGGACTTGATGGAACTCACCAGGAATACGCCACCGGCGCGGCCATACTGTGCAGGCGCCACGTTCGTATTTATCTTGAATTCCTCGGTTGCATCGACGGGGGGGAAGAACACAATGATGTTCTGCAATCCGTCATTGTTGTCTGCGCCGTCCAAGATGAAATTGTTCGCCTGGGAACGGGTGCCGTTGGCCGAGAGCTGGCCGCCGCCCGTGTCGTAGTAGCGGTTGATAGTGTCCTGGCCATACTCGACATAAGCGCCTATCGTCACTCCCGGGGTGAGCAACGCCAGGTTGAGCGTGTTACGGCCGTTCAAAGGCAGCTCGGTGAGCTGGGTTGAATCAATTGTCTCGCCAAGGGTTGGATTGGACGTGTTCACCAATGGCGCGGCACTTGTTACCACGATCGAGCTCGTGACCGCTCCCGGTGTCAACTTGAAGAGCAGGTCTTGTGTTTCGGTAACAGTCACCGAGATGGATTGGGTCTGAGACTGAAATCCAGGGGCCGAAATTTTGGCCGTATAGGCGCCACGTGCCACGGCGGGGAGATTCAACTCTCCGGCACCGTTCGAGGTGGTCGTCAATACAAGGCCGTTTTCATTGCTCATGAGGGTGAGTGTGGCCCCAGAGATAACAGCTCCGGTTTGATCTGTGACCGTGCCTACCACTTTGCCTGAATCGGATTGGGCGTTTGCCTGCACACCCACGCATAACGCGATGAGGAATACAAGAGCAGTTGCTCGGGTTGCGTGCCAGACACCTCTGAAGAGTGAGTCCGTTCTTGAAACCTGGTCCATGTCGCTGTTCTCCTTATAGTCTTGCGTTTCTGCGAACAAATGTGCCCCGTGCTTCCCATGTTTCCCGCTGTGGGCGTCGGAGCACCTTACCTCCAAACAGCTGTCACCACGGTGTTCGATTTCCGAGGCGGTGATAACAATCCGTGTTCTGCGCAAGGGAGCGCAATGGACGAATCATCAATTTCGCATTCATTCCGCATGAATCCACATTTACTCGCCATTAACTTCTAAAGCGCTTTTTATCAGTCGCTTATAGAGGAGTAAGCATTGAAATTGGAATTTCCGCGTGCTATTCGACGGTGTGTTAACCTTTGGTCACTGTAGGATTGCGGTCGGGTGGCTCGGAGTGGAGAATCTCGAAAAAACTGGACGAATCACCTTTGGTCTCTTTGAAGTGGATCTCCAGAGCGGAGAGATCTGGAAGTCCGGCCACCGGGTGAGATTGCAGGATCAGCCTTTCAGAGTGTTGGCGGCTCTACTGGCGAAACCCGGCCAAGTGGTGACCCACGGCGAATTACAGCTGCAAGTGTGGGGACCGGATACGAATGTCGACTTCGAGCGCGCTCTCGCAGTTGCGATAAAGAAGATACGAGAAGCTCTCTCTGACTCCGCCGAAAATCCTATATTCGTTGAGACGCTGGCGAAGCGTGGATATCGATTCATCGCGCCGGTGACGGTAACCTCCATTGCATCTCAGCCGTCGCCGGTCAATGGAACGGATGGCGATCGAAAGACGCTGGAAATCTCACCACGACCTTTCATTCCGCGAACGGTACCGGTTTCGACGCCGGTTCTTTTTTCGAGCATCCCGATCCGCAATCCGGAACCAGATGCGGGCCAACCACCGCCTGCGACCAAGAACACCGTTCGAAAACGGCCAGCTTGGCGCAGGCGCGAGCTAGCGCTCTCCGCGCTGGTTTCCGCGTTCCTTCTGTGCTTAGTGGCGATTTGGCTGCGAACCGGTCCGGCTGTCCTGCCGCCTTTGCGTGTAGAGCAGTTAACCCACGACAGCCCAGTTTCCGCCGGACCGCCCAGCATGGAAAACCTGCTCACGTTGGCTACGGATGGCGAACGCATTTTCGCTTCTGTACGAGGGAGTGGAAATCCCCAACTCGCGGCAATCGACATCAACACCGGCGGAGTGCAACTCCTCACCTTACCAACCCAACTCATCTCTGCGAGGGTGGCCGACATCTCAAGAGATGGATCGCACCTGCTGCTGCGTAGCCAATTGTCTCCCCAATCGGAACAGCCGCTTTGGATTGTTCCTACAGCAGGCGGAGGCGCGTTAAGGGTGGGGAATGTCCTGGCGCAGGATGCGACCTGGATGCCGGATGGAGCGAGCATCCTGTTCGCCAGCGGAAATGAATTGAATCAGATCCGGCTGGACGGCGGGACGATCACGCCTATTGCCAAGTTGACAGGAAGGGCCTTTTGGCTTCGCTGGTCCCCCGATGGCGCGCTGCTCCGCTTCACGGTCATGGATCCTTTGACACACACCGGCTCCTTATGGGAACTGAAGCGCGGCAGCCAGACCCCGCGGCCTCTGCTCAAGAACCACATAAGTCAGGTGCTCGACTGCTGCGGAAACTGGACGGCGGACGGCAAGACCTATGTCTTCCAGTCAACCGTAAACTCGAGTAGCAATCTTTGGGAGCTCAAGAGTAGCGGCATGGGGTCATCTTTGACTCAACTGACAAATGGGCCTCTCAGCTTTTATGCTCCCCTCGCCGCGCGGTCGGGTCAGCGCATTTATTTCTATGGCTCAGACCAGCCCTCCGGATTGCAGCGCTATGACGGAGACCAACTTGGCTTTAGGCCGGAGCGCAGCTTCCTTGCCGATGCAAACCGTGTGGCCTACTCTCAAGACCGCCAATGGGTTGCATGGGGAGACTTAGCTGGAAGATTGTGGCGTGCACGCTCTGCAGACGGTTCTGACAAGATACAGCTCACACCCAACGATCTTGAAGTTTTCTCGGCGCAGTGGTCTCCGGACGGCAGCAAGTTGGCGATCATGGCCCGGCGAGCCGGTGAAACGTGGCAAATTTACATCGTCAGTGCGGACGGGGGAAGGCCGGAGCTACTCATGAAGGACGACCGGAATGTCGCCGATCCATGCTGGTCCGCGGATGGGCGAGAAATCGTATTTGGTAGAGAGCCGGATTCAATGGGCAAGGAGAATGGACCACGTGTGATCGAGTTATTCAACCTGCAAAGCCAAACTAGGACCACCTTGCCTCACTCGGAAGGCCTCTTCAGCCCGCGCTGGTCGCCCGATGGCAAATGGATTGCAGCTCTAACTCTGGCGCAGAACAAAGTTATGCTCTTTGATGTTGCCAACCAGCGATGGAGTGAGTTGGCATCGACAAGTGCCTCTGATCCAACTTGGAGCAGCGACAGTAAGGCTATCTTCGTTCATGCATTTCTGACGGAGAACCAACCCATTCTCAGAATTTCGGTGCCGAGTGGCGAGGAGAAGGTGGTCGCCAGCAGCGCAGATTTTCATTCAGGTGAACCGGCGGACTACTTTTTCGGTGGTTTGACACCAGAAGGCTTTCCACTGGTCAGGCCGCGAGTGGGAACTGGAAACTTGTTCACGATGGACCTCGATCGACGTTAGTGATGTCTCTGCGATTTCCGGGCATCGAACCATTCCCATTGTTCCGCTGCAATCCAGAAGCATCCTTGCCATGAGATGCGCTCGAGCCTCCTCGCCTGCCTATCGTGGACGGGCGACCCCCGCTGTCCGAGCGCCGCCCGTTGAGAGCACTTTAGATTTACAGTTTGCCGTCGTTCAAGCTACTGAACCTGCCCGGTATAGATTGCGACCGCAGGCACAAGGGCGGTCCCGCTGCTGTTGGTTGGAATGCTAAGAGTAGCTTGACCACTGGAGTTAACGGTGACGGTGTCTGAAGTGCACTTGCCGCCCGACAAGCCGCCGTGCACCACATTGCAGTAGACGCCAGCCGGCAAACCGGTTGTGAAGGTCATGTTCCAGACGGTAGCGTCGTCGTTGTTCAAAGCGACAAAGCCCACGCTACCGCGGCTGAAGGCGATCTGATTGTTGGTACCGGTGGTCCAGTTCGCCTCGCTCAGGCCATAGGTGGCGGAGCGGAACTTAACCATGTTTGAGATATCGGTCCAGCGGTGGACGAAATCGTAGCAGCAGGTTGCGGTGCGGGTTGCCGGCAGTTGCGCCACGCCATTGATGTAAGCGAAGCTCGATGGATAGTCCTGGTTGTTGTTGGTAAAGCGGAAGCCGGACTCTACTGCCACCGTCGCAGCGTACGGCTGCGCCAACATAAAGATATTTGCCAGATCGTAACGATAGTTGCCCACCGCGTCGTTTTTGTCGCCGGTTAAATCGCTGGCAGTGAGCGAGCCCCCATTGGCGCGTTCCGTGTCCCAGTCGTCGACAAAAATCTTGACATCATTCGAATTAGACAAAAATCCGTAGGTTCCGCCCCAGCCGCTGGGAGTGCCCATTATGGTGGGAACAGACGTGAGGGTCTCTCCGCCAGTATTGCGGAAGGCCGCCAGCATGGCGTAGGTGAACTCGAACTCCTGCACCGCGCCCACGTCTTCATACCCACTGTAGTCGACTATGTCGTCAGGAGTAATCTCCTGGGTGATATACAGCTCATTCCCTAAGTTCGTTTTGGGATACTTGGTCTTCACGGCGGCGAAGATAGTATCCAGGTCCGCGTAGGGTTGGAACTTGGCGGCATCCATGCGAAAGCCGTCCACGCCCAGGCTGATCAACAACTCCATGTAGTTTTCAATCTGACCTTGGACATAACTGCTTTCGGTCTTCAGATCGGGCAGGCTCGCCAACCAGCAATCCCACACTTCGCTCTCGCTGGTATATGAACAAGTGGTGTCGGTGTGGAAGTCCGCAGAACTGAAGTACGGATATGTCAAGGTAGAGGAATCGTAGCTCGAGCCATCGGTCGCGGCACCTGGACCAACGGCCATATCGTTGACCGTCACGTCAGCGTAAACGCGGACGCCCGCAGCGTGGCAGGCATTAATCATGGCCTGATACTGGGCTTGGTTCCCCATGGTGCTGGTCAGCGAAGTAAAATTGACCGGCTGATATATGTCGTACCAGTAGCCATCCGAAATAGTAGCTTCCGGCGGCGAGGTCTGCACCGCACCATAGCCCTGCGGCCCTAGCCAGTTGGTGCACTCAGTGCCGATATTGGTCCAGCGCCATTTGAATAACGTGACCACTGTGGTGGCGGGGTTTAGCGTGGCGGCCTTTGCGGTCGGTGTCGGGATCGCCATGTTTGCAAGGGTAATAGCCAGGACAGCCAAGCCCTTGTAGGATCGCTTCAGAAGTTTCATCGTAACTTATCCTCGATTGGTCGTGTGATTGGGAGTGGATGTCGAGCCGGTAACTGGTCTCTGTTCTTTCGCGGCTACAGCGAAACCAGAGTAGTCGTATGCCGAAAGCTAAACGCCAAGTGGCTTTTTCCCTAAGACAAAGCCACCTCGCATGCCTTTCGCAAGGGCATGTTTATTCTGGTTTTGCTCTAACCTGCACCTCTACCGACGAGTGTTCGCGCAATGTGTGGGGAGAATTGAAATCGAGCACAACCCTCTGCCCGCGCCACAATTGCTGTCAAATCATTCGGTATAGATTTGAGGTTAATTTGGCCTTTCTAGGTAAGCCTTTGCAAGTGAGCATTTAACGGTCTGCTATAGCCACTTAGTTAGTAGAGGCTTTTCACTGCTCTTAAGTAGAACGGCAAAGGGAGCACCGTCGCTAACGAACTAAGTCGAACTAAGCGCGATCGGGGAGCCCTAGATCCCCTCCGTTTCGGAGATACTTGACGATAGCGACACCGGTTTCTGTCGGCAGCGGGAGGTATCGCCCCGGACTTGTTCGCTGCAGTTCCCCGAAAGATTATGGAGGTTGACAGTCTTTCCTCCGTGCAGCACCCTTGGCGACAACGCCAAACGTCAGTGAGATGAGCTAAGAGGTGCATCCAGCTGTCCAGAACAATTGCACCCCTATCTAACACTGCTATCCACCCGAAACTGAAAACGCCGCGAGCTTTCCGCTTAGCAACGTGCCGATCGTCGAACAGGAGCAAGAAGTAGGTTGGTGTGTAAAGAATCAAAACGAATCGTCTGATTCTTAAGAAGTTACTGATTAATAGAAAAGCGAGAAGGAATTAATGCGACAGGCATTGCAAAGGACCAGTTCCGTCGTCGATGGTTTCCCACTGTCAAGTTTCTCAGCCGACGATCCGGAGTGGAAACCCAGATGCGAAATTCCAGAATGCCCATTCAAAGGTCAGAAAGACATAGGACACCAAACCTTACAGGTATCTCTCAACTCAAAACCCTGTCTTTCGTGCTCCTCTTACTGGTCAGTCTGACCATTCCGGCCTTCGCACAGGTACTGGCCGGCGACATTCGAATCTACTATTACAGGCCCGATGGCAACTATTCAGGGTGGGCTATCTACACCTGGAATGCTTCAACCTCGGCTAACACATGGTGCTCCGGCGAAGTCCAGACCGACGGGAGCGACAGCTTCGGCATATATTTCGACGTCCCCGTGAATCCGACCTTTGGCTCTCCCGCCGGTCAACTTGGGTTCACTATCAACAACTGTGCCGACGGCCAAATCAAAGATCCCGGCGTCAACCAATATCTGCAAGTCACCGAATATAGCCAAGGTTGGGTGGTCTCTGCGAACCCGACGCTGTTTTATTCACAGCCTGCTATCGGTGACACTCCGATTCCCCGGGCGACGCTCGAATTCACTACTTTCGTGGGGATAGCACCTATACAGGATGGACCATCTACAGTTGGAATGCCTCTACCTCGACCAACACCTGGTGCTCTGGGGAGACACCTATCAGCGGCGTCGACAGCTATGGTGTCTACTTCGACATTCCCGTAAATCCCATCCAAGGTTCGCCCGTGAGTCAATTAGGACTCATTATTAACAACTGTGACAATGGCCAAATCAAGGATCCCGGGACAAACCAATATCTGCAGGTAACGGAGTACACCCAAGGCTGGATCATCTCTGGCGACCCAACTGTCTATGCAAGTCAGCCGGACACAAGCGCAATTCCTCCTGGCGACGTCAGAATTCACTATTACAGGCCGGATGGCAACTACTCGGGATGGGCTATCTACACCTGGAATGCCTCTGCCTCGACGAACACCTGGTGTTCCGGCGAAGTCCAGATTAGCGGTACCGACGGCTTCGGCATCTATTTCGACGTCCCTGTGAATTCCAAGCAGGGATCACCCGCCGGTCAACTCGGATTCATCATTAACAACTGCGACGAAGGCGGGGTGAAAGACCCCGGCCCCAATCAATATCTGCAGGTCACGCAATACTACCAGGCCTGGGTGATTTCCGGTGACCCGAACGTCTTCACCACTGTATCCACGGCAGCCGAGATCGCGAGCGCTGGATTCTATTCGCTCGGAGCGTTTTGGATCGACCGCAGCACCGTCGCGATCCCTCCCAGCGCGGCTGCACAATCCACCTGGACTTACTCCCTGCTTTACTCTGTCAGCGCCAGCTTATCGATCACGAGCAACGGAACAATCGCCGGCGGAACTGCTATTCCGCTAACATTCGCAACCACTGGGTTCACAGCGGCGGAAACTGCTCAATACCCGCAGCTCGCTGGCTACACCGTGCTGCATCTATCCCCTTCCATTCTGCTCAGCACCATGCAGGCAGCACTAACGGGGCAGATAGTCATTCAGGCAACCGATTTCAGCGGCAATCTGGAATACATCAGTGAAGTGCAGGACGCAGGGGCGCTCGATGACCTCTTCTATTACTCCGGACCGCTTGGAGCTGTGTTTTCCCGCGGCGAGCTATCAATTAACCTGTGGGCCCCACAGCCCAATCGGTCAAGTTATTTCTGTATACGGGCGAAAACGATACAACGCCGGCACAGACCGTGCCAATGACTAACAACAACGGCGTCTGGTCTGCAGCAGGACAGAACTCATGGAAGAGCGAGTACTACCTCTATGACATCGTGGTTTAACGATGCTGGATAACACTGCTGGTCGAATGGTCAGATGAATGGGGAATTGAGATCGTCTGTTGCCGCATTCAAAACGGCTTTTGGATATTTATTGGATATGAATGTACTATTTCGGCAACATCGTTTGCTTAAGTTATTGATTTTATTGGCGTCCCCGACGGGATTTGAACCCGTGTTATCGCCGTGAAAGTGGTCGCCTGTCTGGTAACTTATTGAAACTAGACGGCACGGATGGCACAGTAAGACACTTTCAGGCACAGTTGGAGCGGGTAATCGGACCATTATCGGACCATGATCGAAAGTGCTCTGGAGCCATTGAACATGGAACCAGTGCTTCAATCCATTCTCGAATCTCTTCCACCAAAATCCCCACGCTCAAAACTTGAGCCGCACCGCGAACTGATCCGGGAACTGCGCCGCAAGGGGCGGACATACCGGGAAGTCGCCCAGCTCTTTCATGAACGGCTCGGGCTGTACGTCGCGCCCAGCACGCTTCATTCGTTCGTGAAAGTGCGCGCCAAACATCGCAAGCGTACACAGTTTGAACTGCCACAGCTCGAATCAGTGGATGCGCAATCTGCAGGCTTCGCCTCCATCGCTGCTCTCAAGACAAAGCCGATTCTTCAGAAGCCGAAATCGGCGCGCTTCGTCTTCCGGGAAAATGAGCCACTAACCTTGACCGCCACTGGGGGTGAGCAATGACGGAGTTTTCAAAGCGCGTCGTCTTTACCATGGGCGGCAAAGGTGGCGTCGGCAAAACCGGCGTCGTGGTCGCCCTGGCCGAATGGTTTCAGGCCAACGAGATTCCCGTCACTCTTCTCGATCTCGATACCGAGAACAAGGCGCGTGGATCTCTGAAGCACTTTTTCAACGGGACCGTAACCAAAGTCGATGTTCATACCCCAGCGGGCCTGGATGCCTTCGTCGATCATCTCGATGGCGGCACTCCGATAATCCTCGCCGACATGGGAGCTGGGGCCGGCCAAGTTGCTGCCGGCTGGTTCGACTCTATGTATGAGGATGTCGCGGCGACCGGCGTCCGATTTACGGCGGTGGGCATCGTGACGCCCGACCCTGCCAGCGTCGAGAGTGTCCTGGCGTGGGCGAATCGGCTACAGGATCGGGTGGAGTATGTCATCGTCGAGAACGCGACGAGTGCACTGGCGGATTTCACATACTGGCGTTCAACGAAACAGGCCAACCAGTTCCGTCAAGTGTTCGCGCCAGCCATTTTGCAGATGGAATTTCGCTTGGCCGAACTTGAAAATCCGCTCCGGCAGCATGGCGTTCAACTCGGCCAGGTCGCAGGCCGCAAAACCGTGGTCGATGAACTCAAAAAAGCATCGCTCGTGATGCGCGCACAAAGCTATCGTCGGCGGCTCTTTTCGGAATTCGAGCGCGCAAGGGAGGCGTTCCTGCCATGAGCGCAACTCCAGTTACATCCAACATCGAAGTGATGCCTGTGGGGGAGCCGACGATGTTCGACTGTCTCGCCCGGCTTGTGCCCGACGAATTGCAGGCCGCATACTTTCGCGTCCTCGCGCATACACGAAAACTCAGCCCGGATGATGAAATGCTGCGCATTCTCGAAGCGATGGGCATTCTGGCGCTACTCACACGTCACACACCGAAAGATATTGCTGACGAGCGGGAACGATTGCAGGAGTTGCTTGAGGCTCATCAGCGACACTCAGAGCAGGCCCAGCAGAACATGCTGGGCTACGTCCACGAACTGGAGTCACGGCTCGCTGAACTGCCCGGCGAGATTGAAGCTGGTCTTGATCCGAAGGAGATTGCAAAGATGCTCGGTGAGAGCCTGCGTCAGCACTTTCTCCGTTCGGGCGTGCAAGACACTGTGAGCGCGCTGCAGACCACGAGCGCCGCCATGACTAGCGCACAGAAGGAACTCTCCACTGCTCTGCGCACGCTGTCAGATTCGCATGGCGGCGTTGTCGCACAGGTGGAACGCGCAAACAATCGCATCGAGTATTCGCTGGAGAGCCGGGTGAAAACGATGGATGCGCTGCTGCATGAATGGAAGGGCGATCTGCTACGCATTTGGATTCCCATGGTGGCCGGGGCTTGTATGCTAATCGGGCTGTTCGGTGGCATGGAGATTCAGGGCTGCCGCGACGTGCCTGCCGGTACACCATCAACTACAGCGGCGGTGCCAGCAGCTCCGTCTGTGGCTCCTCAAGCTCCGGCTAAGATTCCCAGACACGCCAGGGGGCAAAGGTAAGGCAGCAAAAATGAATAGGTCAGCGCCTGTTGCATTCGCTGTTCCTGAGTTGTCAACTCATAGGTTGACATCTCATGAGTTGACACACAAAAGGTGTTCAGGTCGCCAAATATGATGTATACATCAATTTTTACTTTACTGCGGCAGACTATTGATGTATAAATCAATTAATGAAGACACTACAGGAACTCGGAGAAGCGGTGGCCTCCGTGAGGCGGGAACTTCAGCTGAAGCAGAAGTCCGTGGCCGAGCAGGCCGGTATCACGCCGGAATCGCTTCTGCGTTTTGAGCGCGGGCAAGTCTCAGAATTCGGCTCTCGGAAGCTCCTTGCTGTGCTCGCCGTGCTCGGCATGGAAGTCACATTTGTGAAGACCGGCATGTCTGGCTCGCTCGATGAACTCCGGCGGGAGCGCGGTGGCTCATGAAACTCTCGGTCTACGTGCTCGGTCGTGAAGTTGCCGTTTTGGAATCGGCCGGCGACTTCAAAAGCGTCCTCTCCTATTTGCCGAACACAGTCGCCGAGGACTTCGTCTCACTGACGATGCCTGTCCGTACGGAGTCTTGGGCCTGGGACGACCAGCTTCCTCCCATATTTCAGATGAACCTGCCGGAAGGCTACCTGCTACAGGTACTGCAGGAACAGTTCGGCCCTCACGTCGGCGCGAGCCCACTCGCGCTCTTATCGGTCGTCGGCAGAAACATGGTGGGTCGCATCCAGGTAGCCGCCCACGGTGCGCAGTTGGAGGAGCCAGCAAAGTCCGTTGAGGTCGCCGACCTGTTGCAGGGCGACAACTCGGAAGAAGCGTTTGCGGAATTGGTACGACAGCACGCGACCAGCGGTGTCTCCGGCGTACTTCCGAAGTTTCTGGATGCGCAGGAAGAGACCCGGAAAGAAGCCCCATCCCCTGGCCGGCGACTTGGCCCGCATCAGAAAGCCACTCTGCTGACTCGCCGGCACATCATTAAAGGTTCTTCAGGCAGGCTGCCATTTGCGGCGCTGAACGAGTACCTGTGCATGCAAGTGTTGGCCAAGGTGCTTCCCAGCGCAAAAACAGAGGTGTCGCGAGACGGCAATGCTCTCGTCGTCCATCGCTTTGATGTGAACGACGAAGGACAGCCATTGTGGGGGATGGAAGACTTCTGTGCTCTGCTAGGCCTGCGCCCTGCGCAAAAGTATGAGACCACATGGGAGCGAATTGCGCGCGCTGTTCGCGATCACGTGCCCGGCAATCGCCAGTACGAAACCTTCCAGCACCTGACGACAATCCTGCTGCTGACGTATGCCTTGCGCAATGCGGACTGTCACGCGAAGAATATCGCTCTGCTGTACACATCACGAGCGGATGTGCACCTTTCGCCCGCCTATGACTTCCTCACTACGAGCGTGTACGCTGGCTACCAAAACAACCCTCCGGGAATTTCCTTCGGCGGCAAGAAGACGTGGACGCCGAGAAAGAACCTTTCGAAGTTCATCGCCTCAATGTTCGGCATACCGCTTCGGGAACAATCCGAAATGGTCGACCACATCAGCGATTCAGTTGCGGATGTCGTTCCTCTCGTCCGAAACAAAATGTCAGATCTTCCGGAATTCAAGGACACGGGCAACAGGATGCTGCTGGCATGGCAAGAGGGCGTAAACGGCCTGCGAGATCGCCGTATATATTCCGTTGGCGACTGGCCAGCGGGCAAAGTTTTCGAAGGAATCTCCGATGCGCCGCGGCTTGAGTCGCCAAGATCAGTAGTCGGTCGCTCACCCTTGCTCGGCGGCCGCTCGAAGGCCAATCGGAAGAGGACCTGATCAACCCACGTTCTTACCAGCATCTACTGAGATTCAAAAGCCACAACCGACAATCGATTTGTCGGGACCTTTGTGCGAGCGCAACAGGACGACTGCGTATTGGCGACATTCCTGGCGGGGAAAACTGAAGCCGCAATTATATGAGGCTGCAACTCACGAGTTGGTCTTGTTGATAAAGTCAATCGCACTTCTAGTCATGACATCGTCGATAATTGGCACCCATTCATTTCGCCACCGGACCTCAGCATTCTGGAAAGCGCGCGCAATGAGGCCGAGGATTCTGAAGCCATCCCTGCGCGAGACAAGAGTTTCAAGGAACGCGCGGACAACCGCTGCCCGTTCTTTGCTGTCTTGCAGTTGCCGAATCAGTTCTGCCGTGATCCCGCCGATAATGGCGAAGATGTTCTCAGTTATGAATAGATTAATGAATGGCGCGAGCGCGTGGCTGAAGGGAGAAACGCTCTTGTCAAATGATGCGCGACGGGCAGATTCAACGAAGATCGCGGGAGTGATTGTCACAACCTCATAGCGGTAACCGAGCATCGTGGTCACGGCTGCAACCGCGTCCTTGCGAGACAGGAAGCCTCTTGATTCCAAGTTGGCGACGACTAGCTCAGTCCAGGCAACACGGACGCCATACTCCTTGATAGCGATGCTGGACTGGACGAAATCGTCGGACCACAAAACGCGGCCTGGTTTCTTGGCAAGCAGTATTGCTTGCGTGCCGTACCTGCCAAATATGGCAATGAGAGGCTTCTTGGCTTCCTCCGCCATGCCCGAAAGCTCGCGGCATGGCTCTACCACCGCGATGGCGCGTACTTTCTCTAGTTGCTTCGCAAAATGCTGGTCTCTTTCGGCATGTTGTTGTTCCGTGACCTCGAATCCCACCATCTGCTCGTCTTGCCAGCCAATACGAAGCCCGGCGCGCGGTGAGCCGTCATGCGTCATGCCCGAGATCCTGTCGATCTCTTCGGCACATCCCTGAGAGATGATGATGGGCAGGTTTAGCTTGGTTAAAAGGTCCATCGCGTCGCAAAGGAACAGGGTGGCGATGGCCGAAAGGTCAAGGACAATCTCTGCCGCCGCACTCAATCCCATTGCCGCGAATACTCGTTGCTGCTGGTTCTCTGGTGCGCACCGAACGATGGACTTGGGATCATTCGCCAAATGAACGACTGCTTCGAAGGCACTTTCACCGAGGATTTCCCCGACGAAATGCAGTGGCAGCGCCTGAGCAGAATACGCCTGTATCGCTTGTCGTTTGCCGAGAAGCTGCTGCTCCATCTTGGCGCGTAGCTCGGTAAGGTCGAGTTCACCACCTGCACCGCGCGGCAGTTGCATGGATTGCAACTCGGTTGCTTCAGGGAAGCGAAGTTGCAATTCATTCATGCAGCACTGGTAGCGGTAGACGTATTTATTCAGGACTTGCCTTATTGTCGCTGGGCGTTCCGAAATTCTGCCGGGAGCAAGTGACACCACATCACCCGCACTCTTGCCGAGAAGGGCCTGTGAAATCGAGTGATCCGGTGCAAACTCATTCAGCTTTGAGTCGGGCTTTAATACATCCTCAATCACATGCCAACGAAAAATGTCTGTGCCGTGCTCAAGATATTCAACAGCGCAGCCCGGCCCAGCCCTGTGGGGCGTGGCGATCTCGATGGGCGGCCCCAATGGGGCGAACAGAAGCATGTAGGCACGGTGGGCATCAACGTCATCGAAGTAGCGGTGCAGCACGTCGTAGCCGTAGCGAAGGGCTTCCTCGTGGCGCTTTGTGTACTTGAGGAAGTAGGTGACGGCGCGGGCGAAGTACGGCTTCACCGTCGCCGTATCAGGAAGCGCATCCTCTGGGCGCTGAAGAAGGTCCGGGCGAGCGTGCTGGATTGCTGCGTAAGAAATGCGCAAGCGAATCACAGCATTGTTGGGATGGCGCTCAAGGAACGATTTCAAGATCGCTATGGCACCCTCGAAGTCGTCCTCCAGAAGAAGGTCCACTTCGGCCTGGGTTGATTCCTCCGTGGCCGCTCCGGCCTCACGCACTTCACGGCACAAGTCAAGAACAGTTGCATGGTCGCCAAGGCGTTGGGCGCAAACCATGGCTTGATGCGTGGCGAGCGGATTATGGACGCCAGCCAAGCGCCGCCACAAGCCGAGGGCCTGGCGATACTCGCCGATGGCGGTGTAAGTCGCCGCCATAAGCTCGATCTCGGCATCGACCGAATCGCCCGAGATTGCTGCTACGGCAGTTTCAAGGCAAGTATTGGCTGATACGTTGTCCTTCATCAGCCAAAACAGCCGAGCAGTCAGGGCCGAACGCGCCACCGAACTCAGCATCTGCGAAGTGGCGGCATCGATCAGAGCTTGCCCCTCGGAGATACGGCCCAATTTTGCGAGCACGCCTAACGTTTCCGCGAATGTGGTGTACCGAAAATCCTGACTAAGTGGCTCGTCTAAGAGGCAAATTTCCTTGAGCAGATCAGCCGCGCGCTGTTCGTCATCGTTACGCGCCCGGCTCAGCAAGAACCCAGCAAACTGTCGTTTGAGGCCACCGCCACCGGGTCCGGTGTAGGGTGTTTGCTCCATGATGGAGATTGCGCGGTCTGTGTCGCCTGAACGATGTTGCAGCAGAGCGTATCCCGCTTGCGTATTCGGCTCATCCGGGGCGAGACGGTGGGCATCTTCGACAAGCAGTCGAGCGCCTTTTTCATCGCCGAGTCTTTCCGTTATGCCCGCGCGCTCCATCATAGCCTGAGCGGCGATGTAGTTCTCATCGCGTTCTATCGCACTGGCAATCCCTTCCTTGAAAAGGTCATCTGCCTCTTTCAGCAGCTTCCTGTCGGTTTCGGAGAATCCCTCTATAGGTTTTGCCCCACTGCCCAACAGAACGTCATGCGACGTGCATTGGGCCAGCGTGATCTTGGAGATGGGCCAAGCGTTTTCTGCGTTGTCTACCACGTCTTGGGCGTATTTCCGGCCAGTTTCATACAGACGAGCACTCAGGGCCCGCATCGCAATCGTGATGCAAACTTCTTGCCGCGCCAGATCTGAGCTAGATGCTCGCGCGATGAGGTCGTCCAGTTTCTCGGAAAGCGGGGCGCTATGGATCAGCAGCATAGTGGCCTTCCACGATTCGGGGTGATCGACCTTCAACGCACTGGCCAATTCGTAGGCTTTCTCGTGCTCGTTGCGAAGAGCGTAGGCCTGGGCCTCAACCTCTCGATTTTTCATGGTGCCCTTGGCGTACTGAATCGACTGGAACAGAAGGGCTGAGGCTGGTTTGGCGAGGTTCCTGGCAGCCTCGATATGGCCGAGATTGGCAATGACCAGAAAACGCTGCTCGTCGGTGAGATTGTCCCATTTATCGCGGCGCAGCCGAGAAAGCTTCTGCTTCGCAAGTGCAAAGTCCCGGCGCTCGATTTCCTCCTTTGCCTCTGAAATCTCCGCATCGAACTGGTTATTCGTGACGGTGCTTTTTACTTCGGCAACGGCAGAGGCGATACCCGCAAGGTTGTCGTTGACTGCCACGAGCTGTGTGTTGGTGATAATCGTGAGCTTGTCCTGCGCGACTTCGGGGTGCTGGTCCAGAACCCGTTCGATCTCTTCCCATCCCTTGAACTCAACAATGAACTGTCCGATTTCCATGTGCTCCGCGTTGATCTGCGCGATGGCTATCTGCAATTCTGTCGATGTCTTGGAGGTCGTGAGAACAATGTAGCGCTTGAGCTTAAACGGGGCGGTCAGCGCCTTATCTACCTCAGCGCGCAGACTTTTCTCGGTATAGACTGTTTCGAGGTCTTCTGCTTTGCATTGAATCGCGACATGGGGCGGAGGGGATTCGAGGTCGATGATGTCTATGCCATGCTGACGCTGGCCACGTCTGCCATACCGCTTGAGTCCGGGCATCTTCAGGTGAGCCTGATAGAGGGCGAGGCAAAACTCTTCGAACTCGTCGTCGGTCTTCGGGGCACGATAACGGAAAGACGCCAAGGCACACCACCACCCCTAAATTGGGGCAAGAGGAACTATCTAAGAGTAATGCTAGGCCACGAGTACATTTATTTCCATTGATTTGCCGATAGGTCAGTTTTTGCTCGCAGATCCTCGACAGCCCAATTGAACCATCAACCAGCTTCCCGGACGATTGATCGTCGGGACGGAGCCGCATCGCTTTCTCAACGAGCGACAAATCGCCTGGTCACTCGTTGAAGCCGGATGGTAACGAAATGCCGGCAAGTGATCATGCGATACGACTTCTATGGCCACGCTGACAACGTCCTTGAACAACCTTCGAACGATGCCGAATCGCGTTCGAGCTTGTTCGAGCCCTGTTCGCAGCGACTTGTTTCACGTCACGCCCCTAAGCCGTGAGGCTTAGGGATGGTGTCTTGCTCCACAACACGCGCAGCGCGCCGCAAAGTGAGCGCGGCATCCTGCAGGGACGGACGCAGATCATACCGCCTAGGCTGCGCTGACGGTGAACCGCATATAGCGCTTGCAATCGAATTTCGAACAGAGCTACGGTCGAGGCTGTGCTCACCATTCGGGCCATGACGGGCGGCGCTGGCTACGCCCAGCGGCATCTGCAACACAGCGACTACTACGACGAAAATCGCCGCGTACAGGGCGAATGGCAGGGCCGCGGCGCAGAACTGCTTGGGCTGCGAGGCAACGTCTCCTCTGAACAGTTTGAGGCCGTGCGGGAAGGGTTACATCCCGAAACCGGCGAGTTCCTGCGCCCACGCCACAGTGTAGACCGGGTGAACGAGGACGGGAGCGAGCAAAGCAAGGCGCGGTCCCTCTACGATCTCACGTTCTCTGCGCCAAAGTCGGTTTCAGTGCAGGCGATGGTCGGCGGTGACGAGCGCCTGATCGCCGCCCATGATAAAGCCGTCCGAGAAACCCTGGCGGAAGCCGAAAGCTACTCGGCTACTCGCGTCCGAGTGGATGGCGCGAACGAGAATCGCACTACTGGCAACTGGATCGTGGCCGCATATCGGCACGACACAAGCCGCGAACTCGATCCGCAACTGCACACGCACGCCGTAACCGCGAATCTCACCTATGACGGCGTCGAGGGCCGCTGGAAGGCGTTACAGGCGTCAGGCATGTACGAGCGCCGGGCCTATCTTACAGAGGTCTACCGAAATGCGCTAGCGAATGAGGTGCTAACTCTCGGCTATGAGATTGAGTCCCGACGCGATTCTCGTGGGCGGGATCTCGGTTTTGAAATCCGCGGCGTATCAGATGAACTGCGGGAACGGTATAGTCAGCGCAGCGCACAGCGAGACGCCGCGATCACCGAATTCACACATGAACATGGGCGGCAGCCAACTGACAACGAGGTAGCCGTCCTGGTCCGCGAATCTCGCGCCGACAAGCTCACGGAGATTGCGACCGAACAGGTACGCCAGCAGCAGCAGGCGCGATTGTCACCGGCAGAATCGCAGGCCCTGGATCGCCTGCGAGGCGCATCCCTGGAGCAAGGCCGCAGCTGTTCATATGAACTTTCGCCGGCGGCGGATTCGCTGCAACACGCGAAGGACCATCTCTTCGAGCGCCGCTCTGTCGTTTATGATCACGAACTGCTAGCCGAAGCTCTGCGATACGGTCGTGGACGGGTCGATCTCAGCCAGTTGCGCGGTGCACTGGAAATCGAAACATCCCGAGGGACCGTCATTCATGCCGGCAACCGGCTATCTACGCACGAGAGCCTGGATCGCGAACAGCGCATGGTTGCCATGGTGAACCGTGGCATTGAACAGTACGGTCGGCTGGGCGGCACACATGAGTTTACGCCCGCCGAGCATTTGCACAACGAACAGAAGCGCGCTGTCCAGCAAATACTCGACTCGCGTGATTTCGCTGTCAATCTGCGTGGCGCCGCCGGGACCGGAAAAACGGCCACACTCCAAGAAATCGACCGGGGCCTGCGCGAGGCGGGTCGCGAGGTAACTGCAATTGCGCCCACGCGCAGCGCCGTGGAGGAGTTGCAAAAAGTGGGTTTTAGCGACGCCATAACAGTCTCACGCCTTCTTCAAGACGAAACGTCACAATCGGCGCTACGTGGCAGGGTCTTGGTCGTCGATGAGGCCGGAATGATCGCCGGGCGACAGATGGACAGCATTCTCGGATTGGCCGAGCAACATATGGCACGCGTCGTGTTTTCGGGCGACACTCGCCAGATTCAGAGTGTCGAAGCGTCCGACGCACTGCGCATTTTGGAGCGCGAATCGCAGATGAAGAGCGTCGCTCTGACCGGCGTGCAGCGTCAGACTCACGCGCAGTATCGAGACGCCATTCAAACCTTGCGCCAGGCTCCTGAACAGGGCTTTGAGAAGCTGGAACGGCTTGGCGCGGTGCACGAGGTTCCCTTCGTCGAGCGTAGCCGTGCGGTTGCTGATCTCTACCGAGATATGACCGCCGATCCGACCCGGCGTGTTTTGGTTGTCGCGCCCACGCATGAGGAAATTGGTCGTGTCACTCGTGCGATTCGCGATGACCTTTCTGAACGCGGTCATCTCGGCCATAGCGTCACGATGGATCGATACGTCCCTCTGCAATGGACGGAAGCGCAAAAACGTGATCTAGCGAACTACCGTGAGGGGCAGGTGCTGATAGTGCATCGGACAGCAAGGGGTATGGAGAAACACGAGTCCCTCACTGTCAGCCGCGTTGACTCTGGCACGGTGATCGCTCGCAACGCGCGCGGCGAAGACAGGAGCTTTACACCAGCACAGACGCGCTCCTTCTCTGTCCATGAGCGGCAATCCATTGACGTGGCTCCGGGCGACCGGCTCATGTTTACGGCCAATCGCCGAGATGCCGGTTTTCGCGCCACGAATGGCGAGCTGGTGACGGTACGGGGTATCGAGAGGGGGCGCATTCAACTTGAGGATGGTCGGACACTGCCGGGGAATTATCACCAATTCGATCACGGCTACGCCATCACCGCGCATCGCAGTCAGGGGAAAACGGTTGACGGAGTAATCCTGTCAGCCGATGTCATGAAACAGGAATTGTTCTACGTCGGCGCATCTCGTGGCCGCAGTGAAATTGCAATCGTCACGAGCGACCGTGAACAGTTGCGCGAATCGCTGGGCATTTCCTCCGCCCGTCCGTCGGCCTTGGAACTTGCTCGGGAGCAAGCCCGATCACCGGAGTTCGAGAATTCCATCCAGCATTTGCCGACTCATCAGATCGATTTGCCAATACCTCATCGGGATATCGGCCCTGCGCATGAGTTGGGGCTCGGCTTGTAAAGGGTATTCGGCGAACGTCTGCTCAACGGCTCAGTTCTCATGCCGAGAAGCCGGAATGCCTGCTGGAAGCGGAATCATCCTGTGGATAATGTGCGTCCAATAGGACATCTGTGGTCGATAAAAGGCTTCATTGTGCGCTTGATTCGGGACAAGGATGAGCTCACTGTGTATGCCGCAAGCAGAACTCAACTCGGAAGCCATGCGCACGGGAAACGCGCGATCGCGATCGCAATGCACGATTGAGACGGGGACGGAAAGGCCAGGAAGCGCTTCGCTGTTGCACCAAATGCGGGGTAGTGCAGGGGCGAGAAAGCGGGGCAGGCCAAGAACACAGGCTGCATCTCGAAACGAGGTGAAGGCGGAACAAAGGAAGAGACGAGCGGCGGGGATGCTGGGAAGAATGGCGGTCGCGATTCCGCTCCCCATAGAGAAACCAAGAACTGAAATCGGGGTGCCGGGAACAATGGTATTGAGAAAGGTAAATGCGGACACGGCGTCGTCTTCGCAGTGCCTCCAATTGAGCCTGCCCCGACTCCTGCCGTAACCTGCGTAATCGAAAACAAGAGAGGCAATCCCGTTAGCTGCAAGCAAGTCTTGCGCGGCAAGCCAATGTTCGACAATCTCGCCTATTCCATGACAGATTAGGAGAGCCGCGCGTGGAGGATCGGCGGGTTCGGCTAAAACTGCATCAAGGAGCCGATTTGAGCTGTGAATCAAATGCCGCGAAATCCGCACACCGGGCGTAGATGCTGAGGCGGACTTTCCAATTCGGCCGAGTAGCCTGTCCCGAAGGGTGAACATGCGCCAGGTCGCGCCGACCGAGATAGAGAAGAAGGTCTCCTGCATTCTGACTGCAGATGATTGTTGAGGCGGTTGATTCGCTAGCGACATCCAGGCCCTCGAGCAAAGAAGTGGTTTAATCAGGCCGACAATATCTTCCGCAAGGCCACATAATCCACTTTCGCGTTGTGTCGTTTATCCATCGGAATCGAGCGCAGCAATCGAACTTCGTCGATGAAAGCCCATTGAAGAGATTCGCGGGCGGCCTCTACTGCAGAATGAGCGGGGCTTTCAACGGCTAGAACCCTCCTGCCCTCAATCGACAGGATAGCCGCACGGGAGATACCAGAGATTTGGAGCGCTGCGCACTCTATTGCGAAAGGATAAAGTACCCCACGTTCATCTTTGATAGCTGCCGAAGCGCGCCCCAACAGCCATAGCCGACCCTGCTGATCGAGTCGGCCAAGGTCACCCGTTCTGTGCCAGCGAGTTCCGTCAACGTCGAATTTCGTTTCCGAATCGCCAAGTCCATGCAGATATCCGGGCAGAACGTGGTCGCCCGAAACAACAATTTCACCGACATCCCCGTCTGCGACGAAAAGCTTCCGGAATCCTTTAGATTCGAGCGTCGAGATCGGTGTGCCCCATTGATCGCGAATGATTCGCAGACTCAAGGACTGCACGGGATTTCCCGCCAGCAGTCCATGACCGTGTTCCATAGCCAGAAAATCATCCGCTGAGAATTGCGAGAGAGAGATCTCCGCAATCGGCTCCGCTTCAGTTGACCCGTAAACGGCTGTGATTTCCGCCTGCGGAAATGCGGTGCGAGCTCTGCGCAAGTTGCGCGGGAAAACCGGGGCTCCTCCCATGAAGACGTGCCGTACGCTTTCAACGTGGGCGTGTCCCTCCTCGATCCCGTCCACCAAACGCTCGACGAGGGCCGGCGAGGCCCCGACGGTCTCAATTCTCGCTTGCTCAATCTGACGCAGAACAGGGGCCGAATCGATCTTGCCGGGGCTTCGCAAATTAGCATCCGGAAGAACGCTTGTTACACCGGATGCGAGATTGGCCAACACAAAAACCGGTAGCGTTGTGAGGTCGACGATTCCTGCACGCAATCCAATGCTGCCTTCCAATGCCCGATGCTGCGCCAGCAGGAATCCGTGCGAACGAAGCGCGGCTTTCGGTTGTCCGGTGCTTCCACTGGTGAAGGTGATCAGCGCAGGCGCTGAGTCCATCAAGTCCGCAATTGGCACTTCCTGGGCGGCGTTCCGTTCCAGCGAAAATTGGTAGGTTCCCGGAAACCATCTCGATGACCATGCGAAGGGCAGGCGGCGCAGCGTCGGCACGGTCATTCGCAAAAAATGCGCCTTCCGAGACCCGAAGAATCCCTTAAGAGGAAACAGCTCGCAACAGCGAGCAATGTGGCGTTGACCCGCGGAGGGGTCGAGAAACACCGCCACCGCCCCGATCCGAAACAATGCCATCAGAAATGCGTATAGCTCGATAGACATTGGATGGAGGACGAGAATGCCATCGCCGGCTAGGATTCCCTGTGAAGCCAACTGAGCCCCCAACCGGGAGGTTGCCTGTTCAAATTGCCCGAAACTGAAAACCCGATCCCGCCCGCGGTGTACATCGATCAGCGCGGCCTCATTCGGCCGATGAGCGGCCTGTTCGTGCAGAACCTGCGCGACGTTCATGCGCTCAGGCTCCGGCTGAAGATTGCATAGCGGCGCATCAGTTGCGCATACCGGCGGCTTGTATTTCTTGACACGTTTCCCTCGTACATCAGGGCATGGATGCACCGACTAAATCCTAAAGCGCGGCCTGTTTGCTGCACCTGCTCAGCCATCAGGGCGCCTAACCCGGCAAGGGATGGATCAGGGAGAATGGCGACCGTCTTAAGGATGAAGGTGTCCATCGTCTGACCGCGCGCCGCCTGGGCCAAGTCCGGGATCGCAAAGAGAAATCCAACCAGATCTCCGCCGCGCTCTGCGAGCAGCAGAAGTTCAGGTCGAATCTTCGAGAGAAGCCGGGTGTACTGAGCCAGGTAAGCTCGTTCCGGCAGTTCTGTGTAGAGGAAGTTTTTCGCGAATGCGATCTGGCTGACGCTGTAGATGCGGCTAAGCTCGCGCTGCAACGACGAGCTTTCCGCAGCCCGTATGCGCACTCCCTTGTCATTCAGCCTCTCGCCCACGCGCACCATGCGCTCATCGGCTTGCGATAGGTTGGCATTCAACGCTGAGGTGTACTGGGCGAGTGGTGCAAATCCCGCCTGCTCCCATTCGAGCGGCCACGCTGGAGGATTTGCCGGTTCCAGAAAGAACGGTGGCTCGGTGCCGGCATCCACGACGAAGCGATAGCGTCGCCACGTATTACCATCCATCGGCCCTATGGCAATGGTGCATCGCTGTTCCCGAAGATTTTCGATTGCCGCGGCCAGCACCGCAGATGCCGCCTCGTCGCCAGTGCTGGCATAGTGGCCGATTATTCCGACTCTCTCTTCCTGATATACCGGTGCATCCGTCCACCACAGCGATGCATGGGCTTCGACTCTTCCCGTGCAGGAGACGGCGCAGAGGTGCAGGTCCACACGATGCTCGGCAAGTTGGGCAGCGTCGAATGGCGCGAGAGAGCGCGAGTGCTCCAGGATCGAGCGCTCTTCCGCTGTGCGCAGCGCGCGGACAATCATAGAAACCTTGCCATTCCCGCGCCGGCCAGCGTTGCTCCGAACACGATCGCCGCCTGGCGCGCCCAGCGAGTTCCGTTCACTGAATACAGTCCGTCCTGCCTGCGCTCAACCGTGCAGAACAAGGCAAAGGCCGCTCCGCACAGGGCCCCTCCCGCTAAGCTCCCGAGCAATGCAGCTCGCGAGAAGTGCTCTTCTGCCATCCACGGTAAAAAGATCAGCGCACAGCTGAATGCTACGATCGTAGGTCCTGATTTCCACGCGGCGTCCTCTGGATTTCTTAAGACCTTCAGCGTCCAGGCCAGTATCGCCAGTTGAATCGCATAACCGAGGGTATAGGGGTAGAGCAAAGCTGTACCAAACTTCACCTGTGCAAGAAACACCCACACCAGTCCGGAAGAGGCCGCACTCACAACCGCGTAAACATTGTGCGTGCGATCTACGCGCAAGACTTTGGCTGGATAGAACAGCGTGTAGGTCACAAACAGGGTGGTCGGAGCGATCAGCCAGCGCCATCCACCCAGCCCCCAAGAAACGTAGAGCACCAATACGGATGCCAGCAGCGCGCTTGCCTGCAGAGTTGTCCGCGAACGATAGAGAAAAACGAAGAGCAGCAAGCAGGCAGCGACGATCAGCCGCGTGACCAGCATCCACAGCGACAGGGTCATGTAGATATGGAGCAGAATGAAGACTCCGAGAGGGATGAACAGATTATCGAGTCCCCGCCATGCAATGGCTTCGAGCAGGGTGACGACCAGTGCGATGTCTATAGCGATCAGAAGCGTCTCCGGCCGGCCTTGTTCCGTGAATAACAACAGCGGAATATGGACGCTGAAGAAAGCTACCGTGAAAAAGCTCACCGAGCCTTCTGCGCTTTTGATGCCGCCAATCCCCGCGTATCCGTGCTTGCCATACTCCTCGCCGAGGAGCGCAGCCGTGCTGTCGGCGAATGTGAGCACAAGTAGAGGAATCACATACATCAGCTTGCCGCCGCGAGCCAGGAAAGACAGCAGCGCCACAGACAAGGGGAAATAGATCTCTCCGCGCGACTCGCGGCCAACATTCTCAAGCACACCCCCCATTCGCCTCTTCAGCGGCGTGTAGCGCCGAATCGCCACCATGAGCAGCGCCGCGAGACCGCAGACAATGCATACGGCAATCCATGAAGAGAATATCCATGCGAAGCTGATTGCAAGAACACCAGTTCCCAGATGCGCCAGCTTGCGCAGCTGTTCGGCAGTGATCGTCACAAAACGCCGCAATGCCTGCAGCAGCAAGAACAAAATCGCAACCGTCAAAAGAACTGCAACGATCCCCGCAATGTCTCCAGTTTTCATATCACGCGCTCCACCACAAAAGCGCTGTAGAAAAATGCCTTGTCCTTCCTGAATAAAGCGGCGCTGAGTTCAGGGAGTGGATCGAGCGAACCGGCGAGCGACTCAGGCCGACTGCGGGGCGCGAGCATGTTCCAGTAGGCGAGCCGCGCGCCCGGTTTCGACCGTGCCACAAGTTGGCGTAGCAATTGCTCGTATGCCTCAATTGACATGTATTCGAAGATATTGCTCAGGTTGAAGGCATCGAAGCGTTCTTCCTGATCCAGAACTTCCTCCAGAGCGCAGCGTCGCCATTCCAGTGCGCCCAGATTGCGCCGGATCTGCTCGAAGTTCTCCTCGCGTAGTGCAAACGGTAAAACGCCGTGAAAGCCACCTGTCATAATCCACTGCAGATAGGGGTTCTCCGCCGGTGCCAGTTCTGTCATGGCGTAACGGGCGCGTCCCAGAATCCGCTCCGCGACGCTTCCCTCCACATAACGGAAAAACTCGGGATCGCGCCCCATGGCGCCCATCACCTGGCGGGAAAAGAAGATTCGAAATAGAAGATTCCAGCGCAAGCTGTTCCAGCGCTGCTCGTAAAACTGGAAACGCTGCTCCTTAGATCTAGGCTGAAACAGTTCGCTTACGCGGCCAAGACTGTGAATCAGAGGAAGGATACGCGTCCGAAACATTTTAAAATACCGCTCGAATTTTCCTGCGTTTCCGATGCCTTCTTCGATCAAAGCGCGGCGCTCGTCCCAAAAGCGCAAACAGCCTGGCGACAGATGCTGTCGGCATGCATCGTAGAGTTGCCCGCGCCGTTCACAGGCAATCGAACCGACCAGTCCCAGCAGCTCGCTATGTTGCAGCCTCTGATAAGCCGCCACGCGCAGTTCCAGGCAGGCCAGCTGCGCGTCGCTCAGATCAATCGCGAGTACCCGCTCCGGTGCGCCCGCCAACAGCGCCAGCGTATTGTCGCCGGCGCTTGCGATCGAGAGGCATCTCTTCCCCGGCCCTGGCTCAAGCGCCTCCAGCAGTACGTCGGCATCCTCCCAGCACTGTGCGTACCGGATGCTGGAGAAGTCCGCGCGCTCCGCCGCTTCGCTACGCATTCTGCGCCTCGGGGGTAATCCGCCGCACGACGCCTTCTGCTCCGTCCAGCTCCACCACATCGCCGTCACTCAACCAATCTGTCAGTCCCGGAATGGAAACGACTGCAGGAATGCCAAGCTCTCGCGCCACAATCGCAGAGTGCGATAAAAGGCTTCCCCGCTCGACCAGCAGCCCACGCGCGGACGGAAACAGCATGATCCATCCAGGATCAGTATGGTCGGCTACCAGAATGCTCCCAGCCGGAAGCTGCGCGTTTCTGGGATCGCGCACCACGCGCACCGAGCCGCGAACCACCCCCGGACAGCAGCCAATTCCGCGACGCTCCTCACCTCCGCAGTCTGCGGCTCTCGGTCCGCCTCGCGAGGCATACTCCCGCGCGAAGTAAACGACCCCCCGCGTCTCGAATCGCTCCGGTGGAGACGGAGACTGCCGATACCGAGAGAATTCTTCTTTCCGAACCTTCACGAGCGCGCGCAAGTCGGTCGTCGTGGCCGTTCCATCGACCAGAGCCACGATCTCCTCGGCCTCGACATAGAAAATGTCCCGGTGATCGTCCAGTTCGCCCATCGCCTGCAGGCGCTTTCCGGCCTCTAAGAAAATACGGCGCATGCGCCCAAACAGGCGGGTTCGCTCGAATCGCAAATTCTCGCGTTGCCGCACACGTTCGCCGGCATTGCGCAGTACCCACCCAAGCACGGCTCGTTTCAAAGGCGCGCGGTTCAACCTTTCTCGAAGAGCGGCCTGTGCATCGGACAGGGTCGCTGAATGGTTTCTCACATCCGCTGCCCCGTTCTTCTCTGCGCGCGCCAGCTCTCCAATGCTGCGCAGCAGCACCGTCGGATTCTCGTGCAGCGTCTCGCTCTCCAGCTTCAGTTCCTCCAGGCAGCGATCGCCGAATTTCTCAAGATACGCGTCGTACCCCGCCCGAAACTCGCTGTGTCGTCGGAGCGTCTCAAGCACCCGCTCCAGAGGAGCTGAACAGAGCGCATCCACAAGCTCGGAAGATTCCCGCGCAATCTTCGCCAGCTCGCGCACGCGTGCAGCCGGCTCGGCGCTGATCATGATCCCCCTGCCGCGAATCGCATCATTCGCAAGCATTCCTGAGGTACCTCCGCACCACGCCGCCGTCAGCTTTCGCAGCGTGCCATGAAAGATCATCGCGAAAAAATCGTTTGACAGTGGAGCATCCCAACGCGCTCCCAACTCCTGTTGCAGCCAAACGAAATGAGCCGTCAGCTCATCGAGCCGCATGTCGCACAGTCGTGGCGAAGGCTCGGCGAGCGCCCGTTTCAGCCGCGAATTGAACTTCTCGATTTGCCCGTTGAGAGTCAGGTAATTGCGGAGCAGTCCGAAGAGCATCGCGGCAACGTGCAGGGAATCTATCAGCTTTTCGCCCGCTCCAGCTTTCTTCCCGCTGCTGATAGTCGACTCCGGCAGGCTTTCCCGCACACCCATCATTTGTTCCATGAATCGGTGATTCAGCGTAAAGCCGGGCAGCAATGCGAGCGCACGATACCAGTTGAGCAGGTTGTAGTACACACGACCGCGAATCAGTCCCAACATGTTGCGGAAGACTCGATCATTTTGAATGAGCGTTCTTTCCGGCACGTTGAGAATCCGGCAAAACTGCCGGTAGACAGACTCGTAGCTCGACCGTGCAAATGAGAAAGTCAGTGGAGTAGTGACCCCACTGTAGCTTTCCGTGATGTTGCTGTTGTCCCAGAGATTCAGTACGCCATCCGGATCGGCGACGCCGCGCAGCGTTGTGATCGGCCGTGATTGCAGTAAGTAGATGGCCCCGTTCTGTACGGCCCACTCAATATCCTGCGGCTGACCAAACACCGCGGCGGCTCTACGTGCCAGTGCGGCTACGGCGGCTGTATGTTCCGGCGGCAGCGCCGGCCGTTGCTGCAATTCTTCCGGGACAGGTCGCGCTGATACGCCTTCCTCGGCAGCTGGATCGAATCGGTGGGCCATTTTCTTCACAGCGATGGATTGCTCCTCAATCGCGCCGGAGCGATCGACATGAAATGTATCCGCGTCCGCGTCACCGCCAACAAGCGCTGTCCCGAGGCCAAACACTGCACTGACAATTGCTATCCCTCGACGGCCACTTACGGGATCGGCGCTAAATGCTACGCCAGCCGCATCCGCGTCCACCATTTGCTGCACCAGCACCGCAGGAGCCGATTGTGGCAGCGCAGCCAGCCTGCGCTGGCGCCGATACTCGACGAGCCTTGCACCAAAACCAGAGCGCCACACATCTGCAATCCGCGCGGCAACCGCCTCAGGCTCGACAAAGAGATATGTGTCGAGCTGTCCGGCAAACGAGTTTTCCGCGCTGTCTTCCTCCACCGCCGAAGACCGCACGGCAAATCGCCCTCCCTGGCCATTCACGGCTTCGAGCGCTGTGGCAATCTCCTCGGCCACGTTTTGTGCGAGACGCAGTGAGCTCAAACTTCGCTGGAGCATTTCCGCATTTTCCCCGTTCAAGAGCCGTCGCTGTTCCTCATCGAGACTTACCACGAACGCTTCGGGTGGCACTGCGAACCACGGAGGAATTGGCAGCTCCGCCGCAGTCAGCCGCGCTAAGGCGAGCGCTTTGCCGCCGATCTCCTCTACCGATCCACTCCGCAGGGCGTATTTCACCTGTGCCTCCAGTAGCGCAGAGCAATCGGAATGACTCCCAGACTGAGATACAGAACCAGGCTCCAGATTCCACCGATCATCTCCAGAGACTTGCCGCGTCCGGGGACTTCTGTCGAGAGGAATCGTGCGCTCAGAACACCTGCGGCCGCCACTAGAGCCCCCAGCAGGAAAGTGGCCGGCAGGCCAAACGCTATGCTGCGCGCAGCCATAATTGCCAGTAGCGCGGTCAGGCTCATCATGGCTAGCCACACTGCGACGGCTCGCCCACGTCCCCACAAAAAGCTGTACGTCTCCACTCCTGTTTCCTCATCGACAGGCGTCCGGATCTTTCTTCCAATCTCCAGCACCACGCCGTTGCAATAACTCACCAGCAGAAACCACAGCAGACCCGGCGGCGGTTTCCTGTAACCCATCGCCACCCAATCGCAGGATGTCGTGTACAAGTCCACCAGCGGCATGATCGCCATGTGCGTGACCATATAAACGATCGGCCGCGCCTTCAGCCAATCCCGCACGAAGAACTCCTTGCTCATTAGGCCGAGATAGATCCACGTGACTAAGAGTAGGCCAATCAGCCTTGGTGACAGCCATAGAGCCATAACCAGCTGCAGCACGATGCACGCGATCCAGATCCATGCCAGTTCGCGAAGCTTGATGAGCCCGCTGGGTACCGGCCGGTAAGGACGATACTTTGAGTCCTCCTCAAAATCTTTGAACTCATCCGCCAGGCGCAGTTGCAGGAACGTCAAAAAGGAGTTGGCAAATGCAACAAAGCATGGCTTCCATCCCGGCAATTCAGTCGCGCCGCGGAGCAAAGCCGAGTAGCTCACTGCCGACAGACTGAACGCCAGAATGATGGGCGAATGGGCAAGGATGGGGAAGCGTTCCCGCTGGTACACCCACCAGCGGTTAGCCACGATGGCCGTCTGGGTCGGCATTGCGTCCTCTTGCCCGCTTGCGGTGTGCGCGCGTAAAGTCCCGCGAACACAATGCCGCTGCGATCGAGATCTCGCCGGCTAGCGCCAGCGCACCACACAATTCGGCAAGCCCGCGGGCTTTTCCCTCGCCGGCCATGCCCAGGATTTCCAGGCAGGCGCGTTGAGTCGGCAATGCCGTACCGCCGCCCACTGTCCCCACTACGATGCTTGGCAGCGTCACGGCCGCGTAGAGAGCACCACCTTCGGTCAATTCGAACCGCGTTATACCAACAGAGGACTCCGCAACGCACGCTGGATCCTGACCGGTTGCGATATAGAGCGCAGTCAGCGCGTTCGCAAAATGGCCCTGCATTCCGATGCTGCCACTTTGAACTGCCCCAAGGGAGGAAATCCTCCAATACTTCTCCATCTGCTCCGGTGTCGTGTTCAGGCGCGCCTTGATGAGGTCGGCCGGCAACTTTACCTCGGCGGTCACCTTCTTGCCGCGAACGGTCACGAAGGAGTGCGCCGTCGCCTTCTTGTCTCCAGCCAGATTGGCCTCTACGCAGAAGAACTCCGGCGTGATCGGGGCATTGCTCACGATGTGCTCGCATATTGCCTGGGTCGCGATCGTAACCATGTTCTGCCCAGAAGCATCGCCAGTCGTGTAGTCCAGTATCAGATAAAGGTGGTTGCCCTCTATGGCAATGCCCAGGTCAATTAGCTCGCCATGGTGGGTTGTCGAAGCTGCAGCGTCACTCAGCGCCTGCCGCTGGTCAATACACCAGATTGCAAATAATCCGGCATCCTTTACAGTCTTAAATGCAAATCCGGGGGTTCGCCGCATCCCTTCGTGCAGGAGAATACTCACGCATCCGCCCGCCTCCGTTATGACTTGGGCACCGCGTGAATAAGAGGCAACCAGAGCAGCCTCGGTCGTTGCCAACGGCACATAGAAATCACCAGATGCGAACATCCCACGGATGCGCAAAGGCCCGGCAAGTCCGACCGGCACTTTCACCGTGCCAATGCAATTCTCGATATTGTTCTGGTATCGCTGGAGTTCCGCATTTGAGCCCGGAGCCAGCAATGCTTGCCGAGTCTCTGCCGACGAATGAATCAGAGTCCAGCGGCGTTCAATAGCGAGATCCGAAACCGAACTTGCTCCCGGCACTTTGGGAGGGATTGGTCTTTCCTCACCCACCAGCGATTGCGCAATTTCAAGAGCCGACCTCTGTTGCAGGAGACGGCGCAGAAATTTCCCGACTCTCTCTTCGCTGCTCGCCATGGCCCCTCACTGGTGGTTCCACCGCATCCGTACTTTGTGCTCTGTCTCCCGTAATATGCTCGTCTGAGCATGGCCACCGTTGGAAAACCAGTTTCACGCCGCTCCCCACTGCCTCGCGGGACGAGTCTCGGGTGAAAACTTATAAAGCAACGCATCTATGGTTACCGCAATTCTATCCCGTCGCTACTAAATGGCGTATGCCTCCTTTGAGGGAAGCGATGAACGCAGTACTAACCGATGCAGCGTGGATTCCGACTTTTGCGCGGAGATCTGCATTTCGGCGAAGACCAAAGATGCCCCTGGCCGGGTGCATGCGATGGGACTTGACCCCGTCGCCGGTGGCCGCGTGGGGCTGTCGCCAGGATTGCCCCTGCGGGGCGTGGGGTACAGAACTCTGTAAAAGGAATACTGACATTCCCCGGATATTGGGGTTGTGCGTCGAGGCGGAGAGGGCGGTGTCAAGGGTCTTGACCGCTTCGCGGCGGCGTAGCCGCCCTTGACACCGCCCGCGCCTCGGCTATGTTGCTGCTATCCGGGGAATGTCAGTTGGATTTGTCCAGTGGAATAGTGGTCCGAAAATAATTTTACTTTCGTGAGATCGAAAATTGGGGAGGACAAAGAATACCAAAGAAGGACAATGGCGCACCTCCGTGCACTTCCTATTCCTAACGCTTCGCTTTTGTTTCGTGCGGCGAATCCATGAGGATGAAAATACGCCCCAAGCGCTGGGTTGACATCGCTCCATGACCCCACACATTGTGGTTCCAAGGAGTGTGCGAACCATGTTCGATTTCCCTCATTCTCCCGATTCATTCGAACCGCTGCTGGACAGTGATCGGGCGGCAGCTATCATTCGAGTTCACCCCAAAACCCTTCAGCGTTACGCACGAAATGGGATCGTTCATGGTGTGCGAGTAGGCAAGCTGTGGCGCTTCCGGGCCTCGGACCTGTTTCAATCCGGCGAACGGATCAATCCACTCGACGACGACCTCAAGGCACAGTAGGCTGAAAGTAGCCATCCGTGCCGTCTCACCACCCTTGGATTTGGAGAGGAAATGAGACGTTCACGATTTCAGCAAGGCAGCCTCCGACTTGTGGAGCGCGCCGGAAGCCCTAAGGCTTGGGAGTACCGATGGTACGAAGCCCAGCCCGACGGCACACGCCGCCGCCGCAATTTGGTGGTGGGAACGCTTGAACAGTACCCGAACGAAACCGCTGCACAAAAAGCAGTGGTTGCGCTTCGGGTTGACATTAACGTTGAGAGTCCGCGCACGAGCCTGGCCCCGATCAGTGTTCAGATACTTATCGATCACTACCGGCAAAAGGAACTCGGCGAAGGCTCGAACAAAACCTACGCGACATGCAGGACGTATGAAGGCTACTTCCGCAAGTGGATCTTGCCCCGTTGGGGCGAGTACCGTGTGAAGGACGTTCGAGCGGTCGTTGTTGAAGAGTGGTTGCGTTCGCTAAAGCTGTCGAATGGCAGCAAGGCGAAAATGCGAAACATCATGCACGCTGTCTTCAATCACGCAATTCGGTGGGAATGGCACGAACGGAATCCGATCACGCATGTTCGCCAAAGTGCGAAGCGGGCGAAGATCCCGGTTGTGCTAACAGTTGAGGAGGTTGCCGCGCTGCTTCGCTTGTTGCGGGAGCCTGCGCGCACGGCGGTCTTCCTCGATGTGCTCACGGGGCTGCGCGTCGGCGAGCTGCTGGCGTTGAAGTGGAATGACATTGATTTTGAAAAGTCCCAAATCTCTGTCACGTGCTCCATCGTCATGCAGCGCATCGGCGATTGTAAGACGGAGGCCAGCCGTAAGCCCGTACCGCTCGATCTCCGGCTTGCAGAAGCTCTCTACGATTGGCGTCTCGCGAGTCCGTATCCGTTACCAGGGGATTGGATCTTCGCAAGTCCGCATTCCAATGGTCGATTGCCCTATTGGCCCGGCGCATTCTACCGGGCGCATATTCTTCCAGCAGCCCAGAAGCTCGGCATCGAAGGGATTGGCTGGCATACGTTCCGGCGCACCTATGCGACGTTCCTCAAGGCCAACGGTGAGGATGTCAAGACGGTGCAGGAACTCCTCCGCCATGCCAACAGCCTCGTGACAATGAACCTCTACGCACAGGCAATCACGCAGAACAAACGCGACGCACAGAGTCGCATTGTGACGATGGTGCTTGACGACAACCGTCTGCGCAAAGCGCAGCCCAGCGGGAGCACTTCCGCTTATCGGACCATAACGGACCTACAAAATTCTGGACGGGATTTGCAAGTAGCTCGATCTATTGGCGTCCCCGACGGGATTTGAACCCGTGTTATCGCCGTGAAAGGGCGGTGTCCTAGGCCGGGCTAGACGACGGGGACGCTGGGAGGGTCGTGAACGGCTATGATTCGGCCGAGAGCGCCCTTATGAAGGCTACCAACTTGGGATGTGCATGTCAAAAGGGGTGGCATACCCCGTGGATGGCTTGGCCAGACCGCGGCAAGGGCCTGTCGCACGCCGAAGACTTATGAATACATTCAAGCTGAAAAGGCGGCCCCTCATTTTTTGCGTCGATGGGGCACCCTAGGGCGTCAGAATAGGAACGGTAAGGTTTCCACAATTCTTCGCTAGCTGGTGTTGCGCATAAGAGCGGGAACCAGGGGCCCAAACAAAGTCCCGCAGCCCTGCTTCGGGAACACTCCGGCCTGGAGCTTAGTGCCGGAAGAATCCAGACAATGGAAAGATCGATTGAGGAATAGCGCATTGAACCGCATTCTTAGCGTAAGTTGTATTGTTTTAGCAGGGCTGGCGACTACTGGCTGCCAGAAAAAGCAGGCGGCGCCTGCAGCCGCAGGCATGCAGGGCATGCCGGTGCAGACCGTTGCCGTCACCCTGTCTCCGGTGGCGCAGAGCAGTGAATACGTGGCTACCATCAAGTCGCGTCGCTCAGCCACATTGATGCCGCAGGTGAACGGGCTGCTGACCAAGATTCTTGTTCACTCCGGTGATCACGTTAAGGCAGGCCAGGAGTTGATGGAAATCGATCCGCGCCAGCAGCAGGCGACTGTCGACTCGCAGCGCGCCACGGAGCGGCAGAAGAAGGCGCTCTTTGACTACAACTCCGTGGAGATCGAGCGGCAGCGCAAATTGTTTGAGGCAGGCGTCACCAGTCGTGACGTCTACGACCAAGCGCGCCAAGCCTATGACAATTCCAAGGCGGACTACGAGTCGGCTGTGGAGTCGCGCAAAACGCAGGAGGAACTGCTGGCCTACTACACAGTCCGCGCACCCTTCGACGGCGTGGTGGGCGACATACCGGTGCACGTCGGCGACTTCGCCTCGCCGACCAACTCGCCGCCAACTGTACTTACCACGGTGGATGAGAACCGCGATCTTGAGGCGTACATTTACATTCCCACGGAGCGCTCCGCCCAGGTACGTCAGGGGCTGGTCGTGGATTTGACCGACACGAACGGCAAGATTCTTGAGAAGACCAGTATCGACTTTGTGTCGGCGCAAGTGGATAGCACGCTGCAGGGGATTCTCGTGAAAGCCCCGGTCCACGTTCCCTTGGATGTTGTGCGCAATGCTCAATTGGTCAAGGCGCGGGTTATCTGGAGTACGTCGCCGATGGCGGTCATTCCGGTTCTCGCCGTCACTCGGCAAGGCGGCCAGAGTTTTGTCTTCGTGGCACAGCAGAAGGACGGCCATTTCTTTGCTCACCAGACGCCGGTCACGCTCGGTGACACGGTTGGCAACACTTATTCCGTGCCTTCCGGCCTGACGGCCGGTGACAAGGTCATTGTGACCAACACGCAATTTCTGGTGGAGGGTATGCCGGTGATGCCCTTGGGCGGGTAATTCAGTAGACGTACTCCAACTTCCGGCGCTCCGCGCTGCATTGAGAGCGGATCCGCGATGTCTGCTTAAAACGAACAGGAAGGACGCCTCGCAGTGTTTGTTGATTTCTTTATCCACCGGCCTGTGTTCGCCACGGTCTGCGCGCTGCTCATCATTCTGGCTGGCGCGGTTTGTATTCCCACGCTGCCCATCGAGTTGTATCCGAACCTGGCCCCCCCCCAGGTTTCCGTCAGCTGCAACTACATCGGAGCCAATGCCGACACCGTCGAGAAGGCGGTCACCATTCCGTTGGAGGAAGCAATCAACGGCGTCGAGGGGATGCGTTATATCTCCTCTTCCAGCACTAATAGTGGTGTGAGCTCCATCATTATTTCCTTTCAGACCGGATACAGTCTCGACATCGCTGCCGTTGACGTGCAAAACCGCGTTGCCAGCGTGCAAGGCCGCTTGCCTGCCGCGGTGAATGCCACCGGCATCAGCATCGTCAAAGTCAGCCAAAACTTCGTTTTTGGCTCGGGCTTCTTTACACGCGACAATCGCTACTCGTCCGAGTTCATCTCCAACTACCTTGACGTTTATGTGAAGGATGCGCTCAAGCGGGTACCCGGCGTGGGCGACGTTGTCATCTTCGGTGAGCGCAAATATGCCATGCGCGTTTGGCTTGACCCCGCAAAGCTGGCTGCGCGCTCGCTCACCGCGAACGACGTGGTCAACGCGCTGCTCGAGCAGAACGTAGAGGTCCCAGCCGGGCAGCTTGGCCAGCCTCCATCTGACTCGAAGCAGGCCTTCCAGGTCCCGGTCCGCGTGATCGGTCGACTCAGTGATCCATCGGAGTTCGACAAGATCATCCTCAAAAATACATCGAACGGTTTGGTGCTGCTTAAGGATGTTGGTCACTCCGTGGTGGGAGCCGAAGACTACAGCTCCAACCTTAAATACAGTGGATTCCCCGCTATGGGCATCGGTGTTCAACAGCTCTCCAACGCGAATGCTCTCGATGTTGATCGCAAAGCAAAGGCCGTGCTCGCCGAGTTGTCCAAGAGCTTTCCGCCGGGACTTGAATACGCCATCGCCTTCGACTCCACAACCATCGTGGGCGACTCCATTCACGAAGTGCTGACGACGCTCGCCGAGGCCATTGGCATCGTCATCCTGGTTATCTTCCTGTTCCTGCTCGATTGGCGCGCAACCATCATCCCCGCCGTCACTATTCCGGTTTCTCTCATCGGCACATTTGCTTTCATCAAGATATTCGGGTTCTCCATCAATTCGCTCACCCTCTTCGGCATCACGCTCGCCACAGGACTCGTGGTTGACGACGCCATTGTGGTCATCGAAAACGTGCAACGCCACATTGCCGCCGAGCACTGCGATCCGCATAAAGCCACCTCTGAGGCCATGGGCGAAGTAACCAGCGCGGTCATCGCCACATCACTGGTTCTCATCGCGGTCTTTGTGCCGGTCTCGTTCTTTCCCGGGACCACCGGCATTCTCTACCGGCAGTTTTCGCTCACCATCGCGTTTGCTATCGCCATCTCGGCCTTCAACGCCCTCACGCTTTCTCCAGCGCTCTCGGCCCTGTTTCTGCGCGGTGAGGAGGAGCGCCCTCACCAACTCGACTTTTTGCACATCGGATTTCTCTCCAAAGCATTCGCTGGATTCATTCACGGCGCCGACGCCTCTATCGGTTGGCTGGGCAGCACATATGCCAAGGCCATCCATCTGGCGTTGCGGCTGCGCTACCTTGTTCTGCTTCTCTTCGTTGGCGGGCTAGCCTATGCGGGATGGATGTACCAGCACGTGCCCACGGGTTTCATCCCGCAGGAGGATCAGGGTTTCCTGATCGGCTTGGTCATAGCCCCGCCTGGGGCATCCTTGTCTTACACCACTGCAATTGCGGACAAGGCGCAAGCGGTGATTTCCACGAACTCCGATGTGGTCGGTTCTTTCGCCGTGATGGGCTTCAGCTTCTCGGGGAATGCATCGAATCAAGGCCTCATTTTCCTTGCCACAAAGCCTTCCGATCAACGTCGCAGCAAAGGCCACTCGGCCGCGGACATTGTGCAGGATCTCACGCCCAAATTGCTTATGATTCCCGGCGCTTATGTGGGAATCTTTCAGCCCCCGGCGGTCAACGGCGTGGGCGCCTTTGGCGGCTTCCAGTTCATCCTCCAGGACCAGGGCAAGAACACCCTCACCGACCTGGACCGTGTGGCCCACCAGATGGTCGGCGTAAGCCGTGCACCGGGAAGCCACCTCACCGGTTTGCAAACCACATTCTCCGCGAATGACCCTCAGACCCTGGTCACTATCGATCGGGAGAAGGCCAAGGCTCTGAATATTCCGCTTTCGCAGATCACCACCGCCCTCGGTGTGTTCATGGGTTCGCAGTATGTCAACGACTTCGACTATAACAACCGTACCTATCGCGTTTACGTGCAGGCCGACCAACAGGATCGCATGACTGCAAAGGATCTGCACAATTTCTATGTGCGCTCCGACTCAGGCCAGATGGTTCCGATGGATAACCTGGCAACGGTTGCGGAAAGTTCGGGACCGCCGGTCATCAGCCACTACAATCTCTTTCGTTCCGTCGAGATTGATGGTTCTGCCGCGCCCGGCTACAGCTCTGGCGAGGGTACGCTAGCCATGCAGGATCTGGCGCAGAAGATGATGATGCCTGGAATGAAATACGAGTGGACAGGCCTCACACTGGACGAGATCGAGTCAGGCGGCAAGGCGATGATCATCTTCGGCCTTGGCGTGCTCGTTATCTACCTCACGCTCTCTGCGCAATACGAGAGCTTCGCACTGCCTTTCATCATCCTGTTGGCTGTGCCCATGGCCGTTCTGGGCGCGCTGGGCGCGGTATCCTTGCGCGGACTCGCCAATGATGTCTACTGCCAAATCGGCCTGGTGATGCTCATTGGACTGTCAGCCAAAAACTCAATTCTGATTGTCGAGTTCGCCGAGCAGTTGCGTCGAAAGGGACGCTCCATCGCCGAAGCGGCCATCGAAGCCGGCGAGTTGCGCCTGAGGCCTATCCTGATGACGTCGTTTGCTTTCATCCTGGGTATTCTGCCGCTGGTCTTTGCCACCGGTGCGGGCGCCCTGGGCCGTCATTCAGTCGGGACCACCATTGTGGGTGGTATGTTGCTTTCGACGGTGCTGAACCTGATCTTCATTCCCGTGCTCTATGTCATGCTGAGCTCGATACTGGTTCGGTTCGTGAAGAAGCGCGTTCCTGCGGAAGGTTGCTGACAAATCGAATTGGAGGATAGGTGTGGGCGGCCCAGGTCTCGATTCTGAGACCTGGTTCCAACGCTCATTCACTGTTTGTCGCGATGGGCAATTACATAGTCCTTGATGCGGTCGTAGACCTCACCACTCACCACGCCCTTATCCACTAGGTCGGTCTTGGCGTGGTAGGGCCGGAATCGCACAACGCGCTCGGCCCAACTCCGCGTCAAGCCCGGAACCTTCAGCAACTCATCCACAGTCGAATGATTGATATCGATCCGTGCCTCTGAAGCTGGCGCGGTTGGGGACGTCTTGGACGGTCGATTGAGGTCTCGGTCCTGGTTTTGCGCTAGTCCGCAAGTGCACAACCACAGAGCTGCAACCGCAGAACCCGTCAATAACCTTGCCGTCTGCATCGCTCCATTCTCCACCTTACCTCCCGCGAACCGCGTAGCCGCGTCGCTCGTCGTACTCACTATACATGCAGCATTCCTGCGGCTTCTGATTCGCACTTCATTTATAGACTAGTCCCTGGAATACCGTTCAATTCTTAACGGCAATCCGGAGGGAGTTCTGTGAAAATAGGTCCATGGCAATTCCCCCCGCAGCTTCCCAGCCAAGTGCTGCCTCCCCTTCGCGCATTTTTGGCCGAATCCGGCTCCTTATTCTTTTGTCCTTATTTGCTGTCCTTGTCGTGTGTCTGGTTTTTGCGTGGACGACACGGGACGCGATGGCGCATCTGCCCTTCCTGCAAGCACATGCGAAAGGGCTGGCGCCCGTTGGAAGTCAGAGGACGCTCGTGGATCTTCGCCCCTGGCAAACAGCGCAGGCGCTGGCGCCTCTAGCCGTCACCGCCGAAGAGACCGAGTATGCGCGTGATGCGGTGCGTCTCGCTGATCACGAAGTGGATCAGGCATTCGACTCGGCCTTGCGCTTGGCCAGCGCCCAGGCGCGGCATCGCGTTCTTATTGGAGAAGCTCTGGAGCTTTCGCAAAAAGTTACCAGGCTCCGCCAAGTTGTGGCGCAGGATCAAGTGCTGGTTGATAGCCTCACGTCTAATTCACCATCCAAGGCCGCTCCGGCAAATTCTGCTTCACAGCCTGTTGCCGACGGTGGCGATCTTGAAGTTGCGAAAGCTCAGCTTGGTCTCGACTCCGATGACCTTGCCGACGCGCAGCGCGATCTTGACCGAGCCTCTGGCGACAATCGCGCACAAATCCAAAGTGAACTAACCGCGCATCAGGCGGCAATGCTCAAATACAACAGCCAGGCGAGCGGTGATGCCCAAGTCGCGGTTGTCTCCGCCAGGCAACACGGAACCCTGGCAAGCCGGGTCAAGGCCTGGTTCGATCAACGAGATCGATCCCAGTTGATTCAACAGGCGTTGCAGCAGGCACAAGCCGACATCGCCGCACTGACCACCGAGCACAACAAACTTGAGGCGACTGCCGACACAACCGCGGCCGCGGCACCATCCGCGGCACCGGCGAGTACGGACCGGCTGGCCGACATTAGAGATAAACGCGAGCAGCGCCAGCTCCTGAGCATCTACGACGACCGCATCCAAAACGAGCAGCAGCTTGCCGGTGTCTATTCCAAGTGGTCCGCGCAAGTGCTTCTGCAGCATCGCATCGTCCTTCATCTCATGCTGCAATCACTGGCGTGGATTGTCTTGATTCTCATCTCCATGATTCTTTGCGATGCCCTCGTGAGGCAACTGCTGGCCAATCCGTCGCTCGACTGGAAGCGCATGCAAACGCTGCGCACCGTCCTTGAGTTGGGTGTTCAGGTGATTGGCGTGCTGCTCATTCTCTTCGTACTTTTTGGGCCGCCCCAGCAGTTGAGCACGGTTTTGGGCCTTGCTACCGCCGGCCTCACTATTGCATTACAGGACTTCATCATCGCGTTCCTCGGCTGGTTCGTCCTTATGGGCAAGAACGGAATTCGGATTGGAGACTGGGTCGAGATCAATGGAGTCGGTGGCGAAGTCACTGAGATCGGCCTCATTTACACCACGCTTTTAGAAACCGGCGATTTGAAAAGCAGGGGTCAGCCCACGGGTCGCCGTATCACATTCATTAACAGCTACGCCATCAAAGGACAATACTTCAATTTTTCTACCACAGGCCAATGGATGTGGGATGAAATCACTGTTCCCATGCCCGCGTCGATGAACACACAAGAGGTGGTCGATCGCATCGAGAAGGCCGTGAAGGAGGTGACGCAAGAGAATGC
>Ga0187847_10000383_pt1 | contig 51272 bp, 41 predicted proteins | sample June2016WEW_4_10_FD_132458 | JGI IMG/M metagenome (GOLD analysis project Ga0187847, IMG submission 132458) | Peatland microbial communities from SPRUCE experiment site at the Marcell Experimental Forest, Minnesota, USA - June2016WEW_4_10 | ecosystem: Environmental > Terrestrial > Soil >...
AGCTTCTCTGCGAAGTGCGCGAGCAGGGCGTTCGCGACCCCGAGATTGCCCTCGGCATTTTCGAAATCGATCGGATTGATCTTGTGCGGCATGGTGGAGGAGCCGACTTCACCGGCCACCGGCTTTTGCTTGAAATAACCGAGCGAGATGTAGCTCCACATGTCGCGCGCGAAATCGAGCAGCACGGTGTTGGCGCGGAACAGCGCGTGACAGTACTCGGCGATCCAATCGTGCGGCTCGATCTGGGTCGTCAGGGGATTCGGCTCGAGGCCGAGCGATCGAACGAAGCGCGCGCTGAAACCCGGCCAGTCGACCGACGGCAGCGCCGCGACGTGGGCGTTGAAGTTACCGACCGCGCCGTTCAACTTGCCGAGAATCGCGACCCGGGCGAGACCCTCGCGCTGGCGCTCGAGCCGTGCTGCGACATTTGCAAACTCCTTCCCCACGGATGTGGGCGTCGCCGTCTGCCCGTGCGTGCGGGCCAGCATGCCCACGGCCGCATAGCGCTCCGCCGACGCATCGGCGAAGCTGCCGATGGCCTCGAGCGCCGGCAGCACGATCGAATCGCGGGCCCTTTTGAGCATCAGCGCGTAAGCGAGATTGTTGATATCCTCCGAGGTGCAGGCGAAATGCACCCATTCGAGCTGCGCCGCGCGTGCGCCGCGGAGCTTCAGTTCGCCGCGAATCCAGTATTCGACGGCCTTCACGTCATGCTTGGTGCGCGCTTCGATCGACTTGATGGCTGCCACGTCGGTCGGCGCCGGGTCGGATGCGAGCGATTGCGCCCACACGCCCGCCGCGGCCGGCAGGTCGCGCAGCGTGGCCTCGGCCGGCCCCTCCGCCAGCGCGAGAAACCAGGCGCATTCGACCCGGACCCGCTCACGCATCAAGCCGGCTTCGCTGAACACCTCGCGGAGCGCTGCGAGCTTTCCGGCATATCGCCCGTCGAGCGGCGACAACGCATCGGTGGGCTGGCCCTTGTCGGGCTTGGACATCTCGAATCCCGTTGCCAAATTGATAGAATGAATGTGCGATATTACAGCAAACCAACCACACACGGGCTCCGGAAGGAAGACGCGATGAGCACATCCGATTATCGCGTCGAGCACGACAGCATGGGCGCGCTCGATGTGCCGGCGAGCGCGCTCTGGGGCGCGCAAACCCAGCGTGCGATCCAGAATTTCCCGCCGAGCGGCCTCACGATGCCGCGCGCCTTCATCCGCGCGCTGGGCCTGATCAAGCAGGCCGCGGCGGCCGCAAATTGCGAGCTCGGCAGCATGCCGGCGGATCTTTCCGCCGCCATCCAAGCCGCGGCGGGGGATGTCGCGCAGGGGCGGTACGACGAGCAATTCCCGGTCGACGTGTTCCAGACCGGCTCCGGCACGAGCAGCAATATGAACGCCAACGAGGTCATCGCCACGCTCGCCGCGCGGCGCCTCGGCCGGGCGGTGCACGCCAATGACGAGGTCAATCGGAGTCAGAGCAGCAATGATGTGGTACCGACGGCGATTCACGTCGCGGCGGCGTTGCTCCTTTGCGAAAACGTCCTTCCGGGGTTGAAGGGCTTGAGCGCCGCGCTCGAGTCGCGGGCGCAAGAGCTCGCACACGTGGTCAAGACCGGACGGACTCATTTGATGGACGCAATGCCGATCACGCTCGCTCAGGAGCTCGGCGGCTGGCGGTCGCAGATCGACAAGGGCTGCGACCGGTTGAGCTCGGTCATGCCGCGGCTCAAGGCGCTCGCGCAGGGCGGTACCGCGGTCGGTACCGGCATCAATGCCGATCCGAGCTTCGGCGCCGCGTTCGCGAGACAGCTCGCCGCCGCGACGCGGGTCGATTTCGTGCCGAATAAGGACTATTTCGAAGCGCTCTCCTGTCAGGACACGGCGGTCGAGCTGTCGGGTCAGCTCAAAGTGGTCGCCGTGAGTCTGATGAAGATCTCCAACGACCTGCGCTGGATGAACAGCGGACCTCTGGCCGGTTTGGCCGAGATCGCGCTGCCTGTGCTGCAACCCGGGTCGAGCATCATGCCGGGCAAGGTCAATCCGGTGGTCCCGGAGTCGGTCACCATGATCGCCGCGCAGGTGATCGGGAACGATGCCACCATCACCGTGGCGGGCCAGTCGGGGAATTTCCAGCTCAACGTCATGCTCCCGGTGATTGCCTACAACCTCGTTCAGAGCCTCGAGCTGATCGGCATCGCGTGCCGGAACCTCGCCGAGCATGTCATCGCGGGATTCGAAGTCAACGAGGATCGACTGCGCGAAGCGCTCGATTTGAATCCCATTCTCGTGACCGCGCTCAACCCGATCATTGGTTACGAGAAGGGCGCTGCGATCGCGAAGAAGGCGTACGCTGAAGGTCGGCCGATACTGGATGTGGCTGCGGAAATGACCGGCATGAACATCGAGGAACTGCGCCGATTGCTCGATCCACTGACGCTGACCGGCGGGGGTGTGAAAGGACAGGGGTCGTCCGGATAACGATGGATCCTCTTTATTCCAAGGCGCATATCCGCGAGTCGCTCAATCCGTCCCCTTCCTCGCCGGATGAGGACATGCTGTGGCTCGCCGGCGGATCGCGCGAGATGCTTGCAGAGATTCGTTCCAGGGCGCCCGCGCAACGGGTCCCTGCTGCCGTGCTGGTACCGCTGGTCGAGCGCCAGGGCGGCTGGACCGTGCTGCTCACGCAACGCGCCGCCACTTTGAAGGATCATGCCGGACAGATCAGTTTTCCGGGCGGGCGCATCGAGCCCGACGATCCGGATCCGTGGCGCGCGGCGCTGCGCGAGGCGCACGAGGAAATTGGCCTCTCCGACAGCTTCGTGGAATTCGCGGGCTACATGCCGGATCACTGGGTGGGCACGGGATTTCGGGTGACGCCGGTGGTTGCCTTCGTCAATCCTGCATTCGAGCTCAAGATCGCGACTGCCGAGGTGCACGATGCATTTGAAGTACCGTTGGGTTTCATTCTCGACGCCGCCAATCACAAGCCCCGCCAGCTGCGCATGGCCGATCTGACGGTGGAGGTCTACGACATTCCCTACGGCGAGCGCATCATATGGGGGGCTACCGCCGGCATGTTGATGACCCTCCGACGTCTGCTGCAGGCCCGGCAGGCGGCGCTGACCGGCGGGGCACCCGATAAAGCGAGACCGTCATGACCTCGCGACTGCCCGAGCTCATCTCGATCATGAGGCGCCTGCGGGCGACGGACGGCTGTCCGTGGGATCGACAGCAGACCTTCGCCAGCATCGCGCCCTACACCATCGAGGAGGCCTACGAGGTGGCCGATGCCATCGACCGGGGCGATCTTGCGCATCTCAAGGATGAGCTGGGCGATCTTCTGTTCCAGGTCGTGTTCCACGCGCAGATGGCGAGCGAGCAGGGCGCCTTCGACTTCGAGGCGGTGGTTGGTTCGATCTGCGACAAGCTCGTGCGCCGCCATCCCCATGTGTTCGGTGAGGGCGTCACGCTCACCGCGCAGGAACAGGGGGCCGCCTGGGAGGACATCAAGGCCAGCGAGCGCGGCGCCGAAGGCGCGCTCGACGGAGTTCCGCAGGCGCTTCCGGCGCTGATGAGGGCGTACAAGTTGAGCAAGCGCGCAGCCCGTGTCGGCTTCGACTTCGAGCATCCCGCACAGACCGCCGACAAGGTCGAGGAAGAGCTCGCGGAGGTACGCGAAGCGGCCGCCAACACGCAAGCAGCGGGAAATCATGCCGCTGCCCCGTCGCGTGAGACGTTCGAGGAAATGGGTGACTTGCTGTTTGCCGCCGCCAATCTCGCCCGCAAGCTCGGAGTCGATGCGGAGAGCGCTCTGCGCGCCGCGAACGTGAAATTCGAGCGGCGCTTTCGCGCCATGGAGATGCTCGCGAAGTCGCGGGGCGAGGAATTTTCCGGATTGAATCTCGACGCTCAGGAGAGCCTCTGGCTGGACGTCAAGCGTGCGGAATGAGGCGCCCGCAGGGCCGGCCGGAGGTGCGCCCGCAGGGCCGGCCCGAGCTGCGCCCGCTCCAAACCTCCCCCCGCTGGTCTTCAAACACGATCCCGACCTGCCGATCTCAGCGAGCCGCGTCGCGATCCAAGAGGCATTGCAGCGCCAACAGGTGCTGATCGTCGCCGGGGAGACGGGTTCCGGCAAGAGCACGCAGCTGCCCCAATACTGCCTGGAACTTGGGCGCGGACGTGAAGGCCTGATTGCGCACACGCAGCCGCGGCGGCTCGCCGCACGCGCGTTGGCCGCACGCATCGCGGAGGAGCTGTCGCAACCGGTGGGGGCCACCGTGGGATTCCGTGTGCGGTTCGCCGATCAGCTGTCCGCGGCGACGCGCCTCGTGCTGATGACGGACGGACTGTTGCTGGCGGAGCTTGCATCCGATCCGGAGCTTCGACGCTACGACACCGTGATCGTCGACGAGGCTCACGAGCGCTCGCTCAACGTCGATCTGCTGCTCGGAGTCCTGAAACGCATCCTGCCGCGCCGGCCGGAGCTCAAGGTGATCATCACCTCGGCGACGCTCGCCGTGGAGCGCGTCTCGCGTTTCTTCGGCGCCGCGCCGGTATTTCAGATCAGCGGTCGCGGCCATCCGATCGAGGTGCGGTATACGGTGGCAGCTTCCGCGATCGAGGCGGAAGAGGCTGACCTGCCGAGCGCCGTGCTCGAGGCCTATCAGGATATCGCGACCACGCCGGGTGCCATCGGCAACGGCGACGTGCTGGTGTTCCTGCCCGGAGAGCGCGAGATCCGCGACGTGGCGGAACTGCTCGAGCGCGAGCTATCGGGGGTGGATGTGCTCCCGCTGTATTCGCGCTTGTCCTGGGAGCAGCAGAGCAGGATCTTCAAGCGCGGCGCGCGCCGCCGCGTCGTGCTGTCGACCAACGTGGCGGAAACCTCCATCACCGTGCCCGGCATCAGGGCGGTGATCGATTCGGGGCTTGCGCGCATCAGCCGCTACAGCCCGCGCAGCCGCCTGCAGCGGTTGCCGATCGAGCCGGTCTCACGCGCGAGCGCGGATCAGCGCAAGGGACGCTGCGGCCGCATCGGAGCGGGGTTGTGTTTGCGCCTGTACTCGCAGGAGGACTACGAGGCGCGCGAGGAGTATACCGAGCCCGAAATATTGCGCACCAACCTTGCGGCGCTGCTGTTGCGCCTGGCCGCGGACGGGCTGGGCGATGCCGAGACCTTCCCCTTCATCGATCCGCCGGACACCCGCGCGTTGAACGACGGATACCGGCTGCTGCAGGAGCTGCAGGCATTGAACGAGGAGCGCCGCATCACGGGCCGGGGACGCGCGATGGCGCGCCTGCCTTTGGATCCAAGGCTCGCGCGTGCGCTGCTCGAAAGCCGCCGCTTCAACGCTGAAACGGAGATCCTGGCCATCGTCTCGGGACTCTCCGTCCCGGATGTGCGCCTGCCCAATCCGGACCGGACCTTGGGCGAGGAAAGCGCGGATGGGGCGGTGTTCGAGGATTCGAAGTCGGAGTTCAACGGGCTGGTGAAATTGTGGCGTGCCTACCGCCAGATGCGGGAAGGGCCGCGGCGCGAGCTTAGGCGCTGGTGCAAGGAGCGGCGTCTGTCGTTGCTGCGCTTGTCCGAATGGGAGGACGTGCATTCGCAGGTGTCGGACCGGGCGCGAACGGCCGGCATCGCGGCTCAGCGCAGGCCCGCGAGCTATACCGGCGTGCATCGGGCGCTGCTCGCGGGCTTCTGCACGACCGTGGGGGTGCGCAGCGAGGAGGGAGACTATCTCGGAACCCGGGGGATCCGTTTTCACATCTATCCCGGATCGCCGCTCCGACGCCGCAAGCCGCGCTGGGTGATGGCTGCCAACATCGTCGAGACGTCGCGCGTATTCGCGCGCACGCTGGCCGAAGTCGAACCCATGTGGATCGAGGCGGCAGCGCGGCACCTCTGTAAGCGGGAGTTTCTCGAGCCGGACTGGGACGAGAAGCGCGGCGAGGTCGTCGCGCGCGAGCGCGTGACGTTCCTCGGCTTGACGCTATCCGCGAACCGCGTCGTCAACTACGGGCCGATCGCGCCGGAGGAGTCGCGGCGCATTTTTGCGCGCGAGGCATTGGTGCACGGTCGTCTCGAGGAGCGCCCGGCGTGGGTCCAGGCCAATGATGCGGCGATCCGCGAGGCCGAACGGCTGGAGGAGCGGCTCAGGGTGCGCGACCTGTTGCAGCCCGCGGAGCATTTCGTCGATTTCTACGCGCGCGCGCTGCCGCGACAGGTGTCGAGCGCGGCGAGCCTCGCGCATTTCACCCGGCACTTGACGGAGGCCGAGCGCGGCGCACTCACGCTCGGGCCGCCCGACATCTACGCGCGCCGCCCGGACGAGGTCATCCTCGCCCGATATCCGGAGGCGGTGACGCTCGGTGCGCTGGAGGCGCCCGCCGAGTACCGTTTCGATCCCGGAAACCCAGCGGACGGCGTGACCCTCACGATCCCCCTCTTGGCGCTTCCCGGGCTGACGCGCGCGGCCGTGGATGCGTCGGTCCCGGGCCTGGCCGAGCCCCGAATCGTGGCCGCGCTGCGCTCGCTTCCCAAAGAGGCGCGGCGCACCCTCATTCCGATCGGCGCTACCGCCGAGAGTTTCCTGTCCTTCGCGGGCGCAGCGTCCTCGGATCTCGCTGCGCTCGGAGCATGGCTGCACGAATCGCGGGCCATTCCCACCGAGCAGTTGCGGTTCGATGCGACGCAGATCCCCGTGCACCTCGTGCCGAGAATTTCGGTGGTCGCGCAGGGCGGCGAGATCGCCGCCGGAACGGGTCTTGCGGAACTGCGCCGACGCACCGCCTTCGAGGCGCGCCGCGAGCTGGATCATCGGGCGCATGGCGCATACCCTGAGCCGTGGCGCCGTTTCGAGCTGCCGGAGCTGCCCGTCAGTGCGCGGCTCGAACTGCAGCGGGGCGCAGTGGTGGTGTTCCCCACGCTGAAGCGAATCGGCGGCGCGACCCAAGTGCGCTTCGAATGGAGCGCCGCGGAAGCCGCGCAATCTTTCGCCGAGGGCGCGGTACAGCTCGCCCGCACGATGCTCGATCGCCAGATGCGCGATCTCGCCAAGCTCGCCGTGGCGGACATGCGGCTGCTGTTGGCGGCCTCCGCGTATTTCGGGCGCGACGCGCTGATCGATCTTCTGCTGCAGTTGAGCTGCCGATGCGCATGCTTCGCGGACCTTGATCCGCCGCGCATACGCGAGGCCTTCGAGTCTGCGGTCGATCGAGGGCGAGCCGACCTGCACGAGATGCTCGAGCGGGCGATCGCCGAGGTGGGAGGGTGGTTGGCGGAGGCCCGCAACTTGCGCCGCCTCCTCGAGGATCCACGGGCGCGGGCGCACGGTGAAGCGGCCGAAGAGACGCAGGCACACGTCACGCAAATGATGCGCCCGGACCGGCTCCAAGCGCTGTCCCCGGATTGGTTGCGGCAAGTGACTCGCTGGCTGAAGGCCGAGGAGCGTCGCTGGCAGCGCATTTTTGCGCGCGGCAGCGAATCTCCGCAGGTCCTTGCCGAGCTCCAGGCATGGTCGTCGCGGATGGCGTCTCTGGAGGAGCGCGCCGCGTCCGAGTTGCGGCGGCCTCCGGAGCTCGAGGAGCTGCGGCTGTGGATCGAGGAATATCGGGTGTCGCTGTACGCCCAGGAGCTCAAGACCCGCATCACGATTTCCGCCGCACGGCTCGCGGAGCGCGAGGCCGAGGTGCTCGCCTGGTTCTCGCGCTAGCGCCCTTCAGGACAGGTCGAATCGGATGCCCTGAGCGAGCGGCAGCTGTGAGCTCCAGTTGATGGTGGTGGTCTGGCGCCGCATGTACGCCTTCCAAGAGTCCGATCCTGCTTCGCGACCGCCGCCCGTGTCCTTCTCCCCGCCGAATGCACCCCCGATTTCGGCCCCGGAAGTGCCGAGGTTCACGTTGGCAATACCGCAGTCGCTGCCTTCCGCCGACAGAAAGCGCTCGGCGACCTTCAGCCGATCGGTGAACACCGCGGAGGAGAGGCCGTACGGCACGGCATTCTGAAGCGCCACGGCTTCCTCGAAGGTCTCGTAGGGAAGGACATAGAGAATGGGTGCGAACGTCTCGGTGGAGACGACGGGCATGTCGTTGGAGGCACGCACGATGGCGGGCTCGACGAAATGGCCCGGCCCCTCGAGTACGCGCCCTCCGCATAGCAGCGTGCCGCCCTGGGATTGCGCCAGAGCGAGGGCGGCCTGATAGCGCTGCACCGCTCCCGCGTCGATCAGCGGCCCCATCAGGGTGTCCGGATCCAAGGGATCGCCGATTCGGACCTGGCCGTACGCAGCGACCAGCCGCCGCTCGAGCTCCGCGGCGCGCGAGCGATGCACGAAGACGCGGCGCGTCGTGGTGCAGCGCTGACCCGCCGTTCCCACGGCACCGAATACGATGGCGGGGACCGCGAGATCGAGGTCGGCGCTCTCGTCCACGATGATGGCGTTGTTGCCGCCCAACTCCAGGAGGCTCTTGCCGAGCCGTTCGGCCACCCGCACGCCGACCTGGCGGCCGACATGCGTCGAGCCGGTGAACGACACCAGCGCAACTCGGCGATCGTCGACGAGGCGGGAGGCGAGTTCGGTGCCGGCATCGATGAAGATCTGAAATATGGCGGGCAGAGCCAGGCGCTCCATGACGCGATTACAGACCTGCTGAACGGCCAAAGAGCAGAGCGCCGTCTTGGGCGAGGGCTTCCAAACCGTCGCGTTTCCGGCGATGGCTGCGAGAAATGCGTTCCAAGACCACACCGCCACCGGAAAGTTGAACGCGGAGATCACCCCGACGACGCCGAGCGGATGCCAATGCTCGTACATGCGGTGCTGGGATCGCTCCGACTGCATGGTGAGGCCGTACAGCATGCGCGATTGGCCGACGGCAAAATCCGCGATGTCGATCATCTCCTGAACTTCGCCGTCGCCCTCTGCCTTGATCTTGCCGTTCTCGAGCGATACCAAGCTGCCGAGCGCATCCTTGTGAAGGCGCAATTCCTCCGCGATCACCCGGATGGCCTCGCCGCGCTTGGGCGCAGGCACGCTACGCCAGCGCCGGGCAGCCTCCACCGCCGATGCGAGCACTCGCTCGTAATCTTCCGAGGTGGCCGCGCGAACTCGTGCGAGGGTCTGGCCGTTGGCCGGATTGATCGACTCGATCAGCGCCCCGGATTGCGCGCTGCTCCAGCTTCCGGACCAGGCGCCGGCATTGGTTTCGCCGAGACCCAGCGCCTGCAACGTATCGGTGACTTTCGACATGGGGGAGTTCCGAGTTGAGAATTTGGGCCGGCATTCTGCCGTGCCCGCATCTCGGGCGCCACTTTGCGCGAACTGCGGGCCCTGTGTAGCATCCCCCGCCATGTCCAAATCATTGGCGCTCACCAATTGGCATCCCGCGAGCTGGCACGGCCGGCCGGCGGCGCAGCAGCCGAAATACAAGGATCCGATCGCTCTGCAGCGGGCGGTCGCGGCGTTGAGCCGCCTTCCGCCGCTGGTAGTTTCCTGGGAAGTGGAGGCCTTGCGTGCCAAGCTCGCCAAGGCGCAGTGCGGAGAGGCGTTCCTGCTGCAGGGAGGCGACTGCGCGGAGACTTTCGAGGACTGTGAATCGGACAATATCGCCAAGCGCCTGAAGGTTCTGCTGCAGATGAGCCTCGTGCTGCTGCAGGGGATGAAGAAGCCCATCATCCGGGTGGGGCGGTTCGCCGGGCAGTACGCCAAGCCGCGCTCGACCGATACCGAGACGCGGGACGGCGTCACCTTGCCTTCGTACCGGGGCGACAATGTGAATCGCCCTGGGTTCACCGCGGCGGAGCGGGAACCGGATCCGGAGCTCCTGTTGCGTGGGTATGAGCGCGCCTCGCTCACCTTGAACTTCGTGCGCGCGCTGATCGACGGCGGTTTTGCCGATCTTCACCATCCGGAATACTGGGACTTGGGCTTCCTGCGTCATGCGCCGTTGCGCGACGCCTATCAGCGCATCGTCGACTCGATTGCCGAGTCGCTGGAGTTCTTCGAATCCATGAGCGGGCGCGAAGTGCACGCCGCCACCCGCGTGGATTTCTACACCAGTCACGAGGGCTTGCACCTGTTGTCGGAACAGGCACAGACCCGCTACATCGAGCGCCAGAAGAAATGGTACAACCTGTCGACGCACATGCCGTGGATCGGCATGCGCACGGCCGCCATCGACGGCGCGCACATCGAATACTTCCGCGGCATCGCCAATCCGATCGGGGTCAAGGTGGGAGCGTCCATGAGTGCGGAGTGGCTGCAGGAGCTGGCGCAGGCCCTCAATCCGCAGAATCAGCCCGGCCGGCTCACCTTCATCCATCGGTTCGGCATCAAGGACGTCGAGCAGCGGCTGCCTGAGATGATCGAGGCGGTGCGGGCCTCCGGTGCGCAAGTGCTGTGGGTGTGCGATCCGATGCACGGGAACACCGAGACGACCGCGGGGGGCATCAAGACACGCCGTTTCGATAATATTCTAGGAGAGGTCGAGGCGGCGTTCCGCATCCACGAAGAGCTTGGATCGACGTTGGGTGGGGTGCACGTCGAGCTCACCGGAGAGGATGTCACCGAGTGCATCGGGGGTGCACGGGACCTCAAGGAAGCCGACCTCGCGCGGGCCTATAAGTCCCAGGTCGACCCGCGCTTGAACTCGGAGCAGGCGCTTGAGCTCGCCATGGTGATTGCGCGGCGCGCGCGGGCTCGCCGGGGAGTAGGGTAAACCCCTAATATTGGCCATCCTCCCATTCCTCTCGTTTTTTTAAATTATTACAAATCATAGTATTACATAACTAATCTCGATTAATTATTCTGACTCCGCATCGCGGTTTTGGAAAAACTTTCGTTGCCTAGGGTGGCACAGGTGCTATCCTGCCGCGCAAACCTTTCCCGCCCTTTGAAGTTGAGCGCAGGCAAATCTTCGGGCCTTTTTGGGGCCTGGCTGTTGCATGGACCGCAAAAATATTTAGCCGAGCGCAAGGAATCTTTGTGACCGAGACGGTCCAAGGTAACGTCGGCGACGCAGCGGGTCGGCGGATCGGCCCAGGTCGCGAAAGGTTGGGTTGCGCTCGGGTTAGTCCAAATTCGAGGCGCGATCGACGGCGGGCTACGCGGGGATCCGCGTAGCCCGTTTTTTGTTCAGCTCCATTTTCAGACGACTACGGCCGACCGATCGGCCGAATCGATCGGTCCTCGATGAGCAGTATTTTCGATCCAAGTTGCCGGCGCTGTCCGCGCCTCGCGGCCTTTCTCGACTCGGTCAAGCACGAAAATCCCGAGTACTACTGCAAGCCGGTGCCGCCATTCGGGGATCCCGATGCGCGACTCTTGATCGTGGGCCTCGCCCCGGGAATGCACGGCGCGAATCGTACCGGCAGGCCTTTTACCGGGGATCACGCCGGGATTCTGCTGTACGGCACCTTGCACAAGCTTGGCTTCGCGAGCGCCGCGGCCTCCGTTCATGTGGGCGACGGGCTGCGCCTCGAGGATGTGCGAATCACCAACTCGGTCAAATGCTTGCCGCCCGCGAACAAGCCGCTGCCGCAGGAGATCAAGACCTGCAATGCATACCTCGCGGCCGAACTCGGGCAGAGTCCGACGGTACGGGTCGTGCTGGCGCTGGGCGCCATTGCCCACACGGCCGTGCTGCGCGCGGTGGGCCTGAAGGCGGGCGACTGCAAATTCGCGCATGCAGCCGAACATGAGATCGGTGCAGGCCGGGTTCTGTTGGACTCCTACCACTGCAGCCGCTACAACACGCAGACACGCCGCCTTACGACGGCCATGTTCGAGGACATCATGAAAAGGGCGCAGGGCCTCCTGGGCGCCCGCGCAGCAGACGGCAATGACCGAGGCATCCACTCTTAAAGATCCGGGCAGCGAATCGCCCGCGCCGTTCGACGCGAAGTCCTTCGTGGACTCGCTCCCGAGCCGGCCCGGTGCCTATCGCATGCTCGATGCCGCCGGGGAGATCCTCTATGTCGGCAAAGCGCGCAACCTCAAGAGCCGCGTCGGGTCGTACTTCCAGCCGAGCAACGTCCAGCCCAAGGTGCAGGCGCTGGTGGCGAAGACCGCCAACATGGAAGTCACCATCACCAACTCGGACACCGAGGCGTTGCTGCTCGAATTCAATCTCATCAAGAAGCACCGCCCCCGATTCAATGTGGTGCTGCGCGACGACAAGAGTTTCCCCTACCTGCACTTGGAGACCCGACACGAGTTCCCGCGGCTGAATTTCTATCGCGGCTCGCGCAAGGAGGCGGGGCGTTATTTCGGACCCTATCCGTCGGCCGGCGCGGTGCGCGAGAGCTTGCAGCAGCTGCAGAAGTTGTTCCGCTTGAGAAATTGCGACGACCTGTATTTCGCGAACCGATCGCGGCCGTGCCTGCAGTATCAGATCGAGCGCTGCACCGCGCCCTGCGTCGGACTCATCGGCAAGGAGGAATATGGGCGCGACGTGGAGTCGGCGATCCGCGTACTGGAAGGGCGCAACGATGAGGCCCAGCGCGAGCTCGCACGGCGCATGGAGTTGGCCGCCGAGCAATTGAAATTCGAAGATGCCGCGCGCGCCCGCGATCAGCTGAAAGCGCTGCGCGCCATCCAGGCGCAGCAGATCGTCACCGCGGACATCGACCACGACGCGGACGTGATCGCCGTAGCCGCGGGAAACGGTGAGTTCTGCATCGCGCTCATGTTCGTGCGAGGCGGGCGCAGCCTCGGCAGCACCACGTTCTTTCCGAAGGCGCCGCTTGCGGAGCTCAAGGAGGTGCTCGCTGCGTTCGTGACCCAATATTACCTCGAGCGCGAGTCTCCGCCCGAGATCATCGTCGAGACCGATTTCGAGGAAATGCAATTGCTCGAGGCCACGCTTGCCGAGCGCACCGGCCACAAGATGAGGATCACCTCGTCGGTCCGCGGTATCCGCGCGCGCTGGGTCGAGATGATGCACGAGAACGCGGAGCAGGCCTTGAAGATGCGCGCTCTCGCGCGCGGCAGCATCGAGGCGAGTCTCGAGGAGGTGCGCGATGCCTTCGATCTCGCCGAGATGCCGACCCGCATCGAGTGCTTCGACATCAGCCACACCGGTGGCACCGACACGGTGGCATCGTGCGTGGTTTTCGGGGCGGAAGGCCCCATGAAGAGCGAGTATCGCCGCTTCAATATTTCAGGAATTGCGCCGGGAGACGACTACGCCGCGATGAACCAGGCGCTCACGCGGCGCTACAAGCGGGTGCGCGAGGGCGAGGTGACGGCGCCGGACGTACTTCTGATCGACGGCGGCAAGGGTCAGCTCAGGGAGGCACGCACGGTGCTGGCCGAGCTCGGACTCGCGGGCATCGCACTGATCGGTGTCGCCAAGGGCGCCGACCGGCGCCCCGGGCAGGAACAATTATTCACGCCTGATCGGGACATCCCGACGATCTTGCCGGCCGATTCGGCCGCGCTTCATCTCATTCAACGCGTGCGCGACGAGGCCCACCGGTTCGCGATCACCGGACACCGTCGCAAGCGCGCGAAACGTCATAGCCAGTCTATACTCGAAACCATACCCGGGCTGGGCCCGGTCAAACGACGCGAGCTGCTGAAACAATTCGGCGGTTTGCAGGGGATTTTGCGTGCCGGCATCGATGATTTCGTACAAATTCGCGGCCTCGGACGCGAACTCGCCCAGGTGATCTATGAGCACCTCCATCCCGGCAAATAAGAGCGTCTGGTACGGGAATCTGCCGAACACCCTGACCTGGCTGCGAATCCTGATGATTCCGGCGATTTTCGTGCTGTTCAACCTGCCGTACTGGTGGAAGGACCCGGCCGCATGCGCAGCCTTCGCCCTGGCCGGAATCACCGACAGCCTTGACGGCTATTTCGCGCGCAAGTGGGGGCTCACCTCGCGGCTCGGCGAGTTTCTCGACCCCGTCGCCGATAAGTTGATCGTCGCCACCGCGCTGGTGTTGATCGTGAGCGGCGACCCGAAAAGCTGGTTCCTGGTGATTGTCGCCATCGTCATCATCGGCCGGGAGATCGCAGTTTCGGCGCTGCGGGAGTGGATGGCGGAGATCGGCGCCCGCGGGCGCATCAAGGTGTCCATATGGGGCAAGATCAAGACCATCATGCAGATCGTCGGACTCTCGTTTTTGCTGTATCGGCGCGATCTGTTCGGCATTCCCGTCTACAAGCTCGGCCTGGTATTGACCGGGATCGCCGCGGTGCTCACGCTCTGGTCGATGTTTTTATACCTGCGGGCGGCGTGGCCGGAGCTCAGGGGGAGCTCGCGGCTCTAAGCGGCTGGGATCGCGGATCGCTGGCGCGAGAAATGCGCCTCGTTTCAACCGTTTGGCGCCGAATTTGGCATGCCGTGGCTTGACTCCGGGCGGTACCGCCCTACAATTGCGCCTCTGCCCAAAGGGCGGGAATAGCTCAGTTGGTAGAGCGCAACCTTGCCAAGGTTGAGGTCGGGAGTTCGAGCCTCCTTTCCCGCTCCAAATCCTTTGTCGTGTCGCCCGGTCCGAGGAGCGCGGCAAGCGCCCGGTCGCAGTCTTGGATTTTCTTGCCGATACGCAGGGCTTCCGCAGCGGACTCGCCGTATTTCACACCCAGCACCTGGTAGGTATCGAGGGCTTGCTGGTACCAATCCTTGGCTGTCCGCCAGTCTTGCACGCGCTGCGAACGGCCTGATTGCGCATTCCCGCCCAGCGCGGCGTAGGCGCTGCCCAACTCAGCCTGTATGGAAGCCCGCACATAGCGAAAATATCCATTGGTCGCGCCCGTTTCGAGCGCGGCGGCACTTTGCGGCAGCGCCTCCTGAGCCAGTGATACTGCCTGCCTCGGCTGCCCACGATCATCGGCGATGTGCGCCAAGCTCTGCAGCATCAGCGCCACGTCGGCGTGGTACTCCGCGATTCCTGGGTCGGCGGCGGAAAGCTTCTTCAGTATGCGAAGCGCGGCGTTTCCGTGCTGCGCAGCCCCCTCCAAGTCGCCCAAGTCGATCAAGACTCCGGTGATGCCCCAATCCGCGAAAGCCAGCAAATGCGCAAGATCGACATTGTCCGGCGCCGCATCGACCAGTTTCTGCAGGATCTCCCGCGCACTTTGGTCCATCGACAACGCTTCCGAAGAGGTCTTTGGGTCCTGGGACAGGATTTCTCCGGCGCGGGTGTAGGCAAGGGAAAGTGCTCGGCCCATGGCCGGATCGCGCGCATCGGCCGTCCACAGAGCTCTATATAGGTCCAGTGACTGCCTGATGTAGTTGAGCGCAGCAGCGGCATCGCCTTTGATCTTGAAAAGTTGGTAGCCATGGCTGAGCAGGCTTCTCGCCATGACGCTCCGATATTCCTGGTTACCTGGATCGGCCGCCGAGAGTTTGCTGCTGTTGCTGACCGCCTCCCGCGAGAAGGCCAGGACATCCGCCGCATTGCCGGTCAGCAGCAACAGCTCGCTCAGCTTGATGTAGTTGGTTACCAGCTCGCGACGCACCTGCGAATTACCGGGCTGTGCGATGAGGATCGATCGGCGCAATGCCAGCGCGCGCCGATAGCTGTCGGCGGCGCCGGCATAATTGCCCTGGCTCGCCTCCAGCGCCCGGCCTTGCACGTCTCCCAGCCTTTCGTAACCGGCAGCCACCTCTCCCTGCAGCGAGGGATCGCCCGCCGCTTCTTTCGATAGGTCATTCAGATACTGCAGACCCGTCGTCACGATCAGGTGCCGGGCCTCGCTCGAGCCGGATAAATCCTGAATGGAGTCGTGGATATCGAAGATCAGCGAATGTGCCAACCGGCGTACGTCTTCGAAGCGGTGTTCCGCGCGCGCTGTCTCGTTCTCGGCAATTCGCGCCTCGCGCGTCGTGATGAACAAGCCTGCCATGAGGCCCAAGGCGAGTACGCCGCCGGCCGTCAAGCCGGCGGCGTAACGAGTCATGAATTTGACCGTGCGATAGCCCGGAGTGTCCGCGCGCGCGACAACCGGGCGTGAGGAGAGATGCCGTCGTAGATCTTCGGCGAATCGTTCAACCGAATCGTATCGGCGCGTCGGATCCGTGCGCAGCGCCATCAGCAGGATGTTGTCCAGATCGCCACGCAGACGCCGACTGAGCCTTTGCGCAGAGCCTTCACGCGTGGCGCTGCGAGTCTCGGGACCGCTCGGTTGTCCGGCACCGGTACCGGTGGATTGCGCGCCGGGACGCCGGACCGCGGAGCTCGGTCTGCGCGGTTCCCAATCTTTCACGGACGACGGCAGTGTCAGCGCCGTGCGCCCCCAGGCATCGGAGGGCTTCAGGCCGGTGAGCAGTTCGTACAGCACCAGACCCAACGAATAGACATCGCTCGCCGTCGTGATCGGCTCGCCCCTGACTTGTTCCGGGCTTGCATAGTCCGGGGTCAGCAGCCGGTGCAAACTCCTCGTGCCCTGAAATTTCTCTGCGCTCGACCCCGACTCCAGGATCTTGGCGATCCCGAAATCGAGCAGTTTGGGAGCACCGTCCTCGCCGACCAGAATGTTGTTGGGCTTCAGATCGCGATGCACGATCAGGCGCTGGTGCGCGTACTGAACCGCCCCGCACACCAGTAAGAACAAACGCAGGCGCGCCGTGATATCCAATCTTCGGCGATCGCAATAGCTGTCGATGGATGAGCCCTCGACGAGCTCCATCACGAAATAGGGCAGTCCTTCTCGGGTAGTTCCGCCGTCGAGCAGCCGGGCGATATTCGGATGATCGAAACTCGCCAGAATCTGGCGCTCATTTCTGAAGCGCTGCACGACGTGTGCGGAATCCTGGCCGGTCCTTATCAACTTGATGGCGACCTGTTTCTGGTATTCTTCGTCGGCGCGGGTGGCGCGATACACCTCGCCCATTCCTCCCGACCCGATTTCCTCCACGAGTTGATACTGGCCGATGTGTTTCCCTATCCACGGACCGGGGGCCGCGTCGTCTGCGCGCCATTGGATGGTCAGCTCATCGGGGGATCGGTCGGACAAACTAATCAACCTTCGCCGTCGCGCGTTCGCATTTCATCTTTTCCGCTATTTTGCTGCGTTCATCCGGCTGAGTCGAGGTCAACTGTGGTGCGGCCCAGGGGTCTGGAGCCGGAAGTTTGCGTTTAGTTAACTCGGGAGTACGCGGGCTTGGGCGCAGCGGGCGGGCGCCAGCGGCCCATCAGGGATGTCGACGGGTAGGGTAATTCAACTACGGCCTGACTATCATCTTCCCCATGGCAACCAAAAGATCCGGACGCCGTGGCCGGCCACCGCATGATGACGTCTTGACGCCAGCCGAGTGGCGCACTACGCATGCTGTCAAACACGGCATGTCCAATCGTGAGATCGCACGGCGGCGAGGCATCAGCGCCGACGCCGTAAAGTTTCATGTAAGTAACGCGCTTGCGAAGCTCGGCTTCACGAGCCGCCACCAGTTGCGGAAATGGTTTCGAGTTCCTCTGGGCAGTGCCCTCGAAGGGCAACGGATCGATATGCAGCAGCCATTGATACTTGGCAGCATCGGGCAGATTTCTCGCACGGTGAGCGATATTGCGCGAGCGGAGACCTGGTATGGGACCGTGCTCGGACTAAAACACCTGTATACCTTCGGCAAGCTGGCGTTCTTCGATTGCGATGGTGTGCGTCTTGTGTTGAGTGGTGAGACCAACACGCCGCTTCCCGCCGAGTCGCTGCTTTATCTTCGCGTGGAGGACATTGGGCGGGTGTACACGGAACTCCAAGCCCGCGGAGTCCGGTTCACCCACGCTCCGCATCTGGTGCACCGGCACGCCGATGGAACGGAAGAGTGGATCGCGTTTTTCGAGGATCCGGAGGGCAGGCCGCTCGCGATCATGTCGCAGGTGAAAGCCCAACTTGTGTGCCCTGTGGCGACCTGATAGAATGGAAAATTGGTTGGGAAACCAATGAGTTATGCGATACAGCCGCACCGTGCAGAGGTTGTCGTCGTAGCTTCGATCCCGGTTCCCGCTCCATTATCGATGTAAAGACCCGGCGACTCCGTCGGTCGTTGACCTAGGGCTAAGTGGCAGAGTGGTCATGCAGCGGCCTGCAAAGCCGTGTACGCCGGTTCGATTCCGACCTTAGCCTCACCCCGCTCAAATGATGCGCGAGGTGCATGGGCGCACCCCTCAGCGGCGCGCACTTTTGCGCGTACCAACGCCTTGCGCATGCCCTGCGGAGCTTAATCCCCCGGTTGTAGTTTTTTAATCACCCCTAGGTTTAACTTGAATTGTCGGAGGAAATAGCTATCCTCGCCCCTTAATTCGAACGGTGAGGCATAAGCGCAACACCGAGACGACAAACAATTGAGGGGAAATACCATGCACATCAGGCGAGGGCAGCGCGTTTTGCGCTCCACAGTCTATGAAAAGTCGCGACACGCATTCAACGTCGCCGCCGCGGTCGCGTCGATTCTTGCGGGGGCGTCAGCCGGCGCGCAACAGGCGACGAGTTCGTCCGCCAATGCGTCAACGGATCTGCAAGAGATCGTCGTCACCGGCTCGCTGATCAAGCGCACCGACACGGAGACGCCGAGCCCGGTGCAGGTGATCAGCGCCGAGGACATTAAGAACACCGGCTACACCAACGTTTCGGACGTGCTGCGGACGCTCTCCGCGAACGGCTCGGGCACTCTGAACCAGGGCTTCGGCCAAGCGTTTGCGGCGGGCGCCTCCGGCATCGCGCTGCGCGGTTTGTCGGTGGGCGACACGCTCACGCTGATCGACGGCGAGCGCATGGTGTCCTATCCCTTGAGCGATGACGGCGAGCGCAGCTTCGTCGACGTAACCGCGATTCCCATCAACGCGGTCGAGGGCATCGATGTGTTGAAGGACGGCGCCTCGGCGACGTACGGCGCGGATGCCATCGCCGGCGTGGTCAATATCAAGTTGAGGAAGAGCTACGTCGGTTCCGAGTTCACCGTGGAAGGCGGCTCGACCCAACATGGCGACGGTACCACCGAGCACGCGAACGGCATCTGGGGCATGGGCGATCTCGCGAGCGACGGGTACAACGTGTACGTCGCCGTCGACTGGCACCACACGGACAAGATTTTGGGCGCGAACCGCGACGGCGCGTTCACGACGACCAACTGGTCGTCATTGCCTGGCGGACAGAACACGCAGCCGGGCGCCTTTGGTGCGTCGGGTCTGGGGTATCCGGACAGTGTCACGGGCTACCTCGTCAATGGAGCAACCGGCGCCGTTAGCGGTTATCTGCCAGGCTGCACGGCAGCCAAGCAGGCGGCGGATCAATGCACCTTCGCGTTCCCAGGAACGCTCCAATCTCCGACCTCGCAGATCAACCTCCTGAGCAAGTTCACCAAGGCGCTCGCCAACGATTGGACCTTCACGGTCACGGGCTCCGTGTTCGATTCGAGCGCGCAGCAGATCGCGGCCACGAGCTTCGGCCATGCGTTCACCAATACCGGGCAGGAGCAGGGCTCCATCGTGAACATCACCTTCAGCCCGGGCAAGCTGGCGGGCACGGTGGTGTATCCGGTGCTGACGCTGCCGGGAACGTCCCCGCTCGTCACGGCAGCCGGGGCAACGGGGACGCAAAACCTGGTCTATAGCTTCCCGGACATCGGTCCTGAACAGGTCGACGTCGACACGATCACCTACCGCCTTTTCGGGGATTTGCACGGCGCTGCCGCCGGCTGGGACCTCGATGGTCAGGTGGGCGTGATGTACGCGAGCATGACGCAGAAGATCTTCGGCCTGATCGAGCCGGGTGTCGCTCAGACGGACCTCACCAACGGTACCTACGTGCCGGGCGTCAGCACCAACGGCCAACAGTTGTTTGCGCCGGAGGAGTCGGACCATCCGTCGAGCACCTTGGGCGTGATCGATGCGCATGGCACGCACGACCTGTTCGATATGCCGGGCGGACCCGCGACCATGGTGGTCGGCGGCCAATACATCCACAAGGCGTTGAATGCCCAGAATCCACCGTCCGTGGTCTCGGGAGCCCAGGAGGGAACGATTGCGTTCGCGGTCGGCTCGCAGGATGACGCCGCAGGATTCGTGGAGTTTGGCGGTAAGCCGATCAAGCAGCTCGAAATCAATCTGAGCGGCCGCTACGACCACTACGACACGTATGGTGGTTCGGCGACTCCGAAGATTGGCGTCAAGTTCCAGCCGATCGAGCAAGTCGTGTTTCGCGGTACGTGGGGTCAGGGCTTCCGGGCGCCGTCGATTGCGGAATCTGGCACGGCTGGCTTGGCGTTCGGCCAGGGCAATACCAATGACCCGGTGCTCTGCCCGGGTGGAGTGGCGAACGTCAAGGGCACGTTCAACGCGTTGTGCGCATATCCTGCCGTCGGTGTCGCCGCCAGCAACCCGGATCTGAAGGCGGTCAAGTCGACCAATGCCACCTTCGGCGTGATTTTCGAGCCGTTCCGGGCGTTCAGCACCTCGATCGACTGGTACCACATCGTTCTCAAGAACGACATCATCTCGGCGTCCTCGGCGGGCGGATTCTATGTAGATTCCATCGAGCTCGTGCGCGGTCCTTCGGCCACGCTTGCGGAGTGCACGAATACCACCACGGGAGGCAAACCGTGCAATACGGTCACTGTGGCGACGCCGGTGGGCTACCCTTCGTACACTCTCATCCCATATGTGAACGCCGGCTCGACCAAGACCTCCGGCTTCGACGTGGACATGAAGAGCCAGTTCGACGTCGGCGATTTCGGTCGTTTGAAGGGCGAGCTCAACTGGACCTACATCCAGCAGTACGAGCTGATCGCCAACGACACGATCTTCGATCTGGCGGGAACGCACGGACCGCAGAGCATCTCGGGCGATACCGGCAATCCGCGCCAGCGTGCGGTCGCATCGCTGACCTGGGAGCTCGGTCCGTTTTCGAGCACGATCTCGGTGAACTATCAGAGCGCGTTCTCGATCGTGGATCCTTCGTCGGGCTACAACACGTGCCTCCAGGCGTTGCAGGGCCGTTCGCCGTCCGCGTACGGCTCGGCGATCTCCTCGGGTGTCAAGACGCTGCCGAGCGCTTGGAACTCGTACTGCTCCGTGGCGCACTTCACCAGCACGAACCTGTTTGCTTCCTATCAGGCGACCGATCACCTGCAGGTGCACGGCTCGATCACCAATCTGTTCGATCAGCCGCCGCCGGTCGATCTGCAGACCTATGGTGGTGGTGCGGAGCTCGCCTACACCACGTTGGATCAGGACGGCGCCGTCGGCCGCTTCTTCCTGGTCGGCGCGACGTACAAGTTCTAAGCGCCAAGCTCGCCGGTGCGACACCGCGCCGGCGAGATTCCGCGTAGCTTTTGTGGATCGGCCCCTTCGGGGGCCGAATTTTTTTACGAGCGGGCGCGCCTGACTTCCGCCGACGCGCTGCGCAAGCGTGTCATTGTGCGATGCAGCAAATTGGCTGTCTTGCGGGCCGCTATACGGTCATCCGGGCGCTGCTGTATTGTCGCGGGATTACAGACCGGGGAATTGCCATGTCGGACGAGACTTCCAGCCTGACCAGCATGCGGGTCGCGAATACGCCCAATACTTTCGACCTGCGGCGCGTGGGCGCGCATCCCGATTACTGGTATCCGGTCGCCTGGTGCGATGAGCTCAAGACGGGCAAGACACTGGGCCGGCGCTTTGCCGCCGAGCCCATCGTCCTGTATCGGGGACAGAGCGGTCAGGTGTTCGCGCTGGAGGATCGTTGTGCCCACCGCCAGGTGCCTTTGCATCTGGGCGTCGTCATCGGCGATGAGCTCAAATGCCACTACCACGGTTGGTCTTACGGATCCAACGGCAAATGCGTGAGCATCCCGTATCTCGGCAAGGAGCGGCTGCCAAACGGCGTGAAAAGCTACCCGGTGCGCGAACTCGACGGACTCATCTTCGTCTTCCCGGGCGACCCGGCGCTCGCCGAGAGCCGTCTTCCCAAGACGCTCGGGGCCTCGCAGCGCAAGGAATACAAGACCCGCCGGCTGAACCGGGAAGTGGCGTGCCACTACACCTTCATGCACGAGAACCTGTTCGACATGAATCATCAGTTCATGCACAGAAAGCAAATGGGCTCGATCAAAGCCAATTGCCTCGGGCGCAAGCACGGCGAGGACTGGGCTCAGGTCGAGTACAGCTTCAGCCGCACCGGCGGCAAGAGCTCGGTGGGGGAGCAAGTGATCGTCGATCTCATGCGCAAGCGCACCGAGGCGAAAAAGGATTTCTCGGATCACATGCGGATCCGCACCGATTATCCCACTCAAAGCCTCAGGGTCTGGGTGGGGCGCGACATCCAGGACACCATGGATCCGGTGCTCGAAGTCTGGCTCGGGTATACGCCGCTCGATGCCGAGCAGCGCACCAACCGCACCTTCGGCTATCTCTCCGTGAAAAAGCCCAAATTCCCGATCGTGATCCACGCGGTATGGCCGTTCGTCGTATGGTTCACCGAAAACATCTTCCGCGAGGACAAGGACATCGTCGAGTTCGAACAGCGCGCCTACGATGCGCAAGGCGCGGATTGGAACAACGAGGTGTTCCCCGCGATTCGTGATCTTCGCGGCGTACTGGCCCGTTGTGGCAAACCGATGGAGTAGGTGCGCGCCGTCCCCTAGCCCGGATACCAATTGAAACGGCCGCCGATCGCCATGACGGCGGGCACGACGAAGGTGCGGATCACGGTGGCATCCACCAGCACCGCCACGCACAGACCGACCCCCATCATCTTGAGCACCGGCAACTCGGCGCCGACGAATGCGCCGAACACCACAGCCATGATGAGTCCGGCCCCGGTGATCACCGGGGCCACCGCCACCAGGCCGGAGACGATGGCCTTGTCGTTGTCGCGCTCCGCCTCGTAGGCGCGCTTGATCCGAAACAGCAGGAACAGCTCGTAATCCATCGACAGTCCGAAGCTCAAACAGAACACCATCATGGGCACTTCGAGCGGAATGGACACGAAGGGCCGCTCCAGTCCGACCAGCCCATTCAGCCAGCCGAGCTGAAAGACCGCCACCACGGCGCCGATGCCCGCGGCCACCGCCAGCAGATTCATGAGCACCGCCTCGATCGGCAATAGATAGGAACGGAACGCGAAGAACAACATGATGAGGGTCGCACCCACGACGAACCCGACTATCTTCGGCAGGCTCCTGAACATGTAGTCGCTGAAGTCATTGTGCTCGGCAGGGTTGCCGGCGATGGCCACGGTGAACGGCCCCTGCGGAGCGATCTTGCCGAGGTCCCGGGCGAGGGCCTCGATTTTCTTCACGCTGAACGAGTCGGCCGGTGTGATCTGAAACAATGCGCCGGTGCGATCCTTGCTCACGTATAGCTCGGCGATCTGCGGATTGCCACGCAAGGCCTCTTCGGGATTTCGATAGAGTGCGGAATACTGCGCCGCGCCGAATCCCTTTTGGAGGCTGAAGGGCGAGGCGACCGAGGCAATGCGCGGATCGCCCGCGAGCCGCGCCGCATACTCGGACAGCGGCGCGATGTGCGGCGCGGCGAGGAGCGGTGTGCCGTCGGTGGTATGCACGATGGCATAGATCGTGAGCGAGGAGTTGTCGCTGCGCAGCGTGCTCAATATCTCGGCGCCGGCGCGGGATTCGGTCGCGCGCGGCAGGAACCAGCGCTCGTTGCTCACCCCCGTGCTCGCCTTGAGCAGGGGGGATGCGAGTGCAATCACGCAAAGGCCCGACACGAGGAGTGTGGGACCCGGGTGACGGATGATCCATTCGCCGAGCCGCCGCCAGAGCTCAGTGGTATTTCCCAGCCGCAGACGCGGCGGGACCACCGACCAGCGGTCGATGTACGGACCCAGCAGCACCAGCGCGGCGGGTAGCAACGTCAGGGCCGCCAGCACCGATACGCACACCACCAGCGCGCCGCCGATGCCGGCGCATCGAGTCTCGAGAATCGGGCTGAACAGCAGACCGAAGAATCCAATCATCACGGTCACACCCGACCAGGCAATCGTTTGCCCGGCGCGCGCGACGGTGTCGGCAACGGCTTCGGCGACGGTCCCTCGGCCGCGGTTCTCCCGATAATAGGTGACCATGAGCAGCGAATAATCGATGCCGATCGCCAAACCGATCATGGTGACCACATTGCTCAGCAGATTCGACACCGGGACCAGCTCGGCGATGAGAAATGCGATGCCGAGCGAGACCGTGGTGGTCGCAAGCCCCATGAGGAACGGCAGTCCGGCCGCGACCAGCGTGCCGAACGCCATCAACAGAATGATCAGGGTCAGCGGCAATGCGTGCTTCTCGGCGTGATCGCCTCCGGTGGCGCTCCAGGCATTCACGTCGAAGTCTGCCGCAGGACCTCCGGTCACGGCGACTTGAGACGAGGCATCGAGACGCAGCAGCTCGGCGCGCAGCGGGGCGACAGCCTCGCGAACCTGCACGACCGCGCGCTGCTCGGTCTCCTTGTCGGTTGAGGACAAGCCGACGAGCAGCAGGGTCACGTGGCCGTCCGCGGAGCGCATTTGCGCGTCTTGCGTGGTCGGGTAATCGGCGACGCGGCGAACGGAGGGCAGCGCGCCGAGCACGCGGGCGGCGGTTCGAACCCAGGCGAGATAGGGCGCTTGATCCACGCTCAGCCGGGGGGCCGAGACCGCGATCACCAACGGATCGATGAACGGATTGGAGAATTCGGTACGAAGCGCATCGCTGGCCGCGATCGACGGGCTTCCGGGGATGCCGGCGGTGCCGCCTATGGCGACCGTGGGTAACTTGTGGGCGCCAACGGCGCCGAGGGCGATCGCCACGACCCAGCCGAACAGCACGATACGGGGATGTCTGGCCACCCATCGGCCAAGCCTAAAAAATCCGGATTTCACACTTGCCCTGTAGGATTGGCCTTGGCCGCGAATGGTAACGGTTTTTTAGCGGCGGGCGAAAATAGTTTGCAGCGCCGCGTGGGGGAAGTGCGCTGGCGCGGGCCGCAGGCCGCACGTATCATCTCGACCTGGGCCGTCTCGCGCGAATGACCTGTCATCGGCGGTACGCAACGCTTGCCGAGTAATCGAGGTCGAGACTCGCGCAGCTCAGTCTGTTCCGCATTTCCACCAATGGGCAACTTGACCTCACTGGACATCGACCGATTGCTGCGATGCTTTGCGCGGTTGCGTGGCTGAGCTTGCGCGCGTGAGCTATGCGGCCGTGCGCGGCTCATCGCCCGTCGTGTCGCTGTGCGTCTGGATCGTGCTGGCGCCAGGGCTCGCCGGGCCGTCGTGGTCCGACGCGGCGCTCGACCGGCTCACGACCGGGAGCGGGGATCCTTATCTGGCCCAACTCCAGCCGGGCAACATGCCGCCTACGTCGCCCATTCCAGAGCCGGCGCCCGGGCAGGTGGGACCGAAGGAGCCCGGGGCGCCCGCGCAACCGCTCCAGCCCGGCGAGTCCAAGCCGTGGTACTCACCGATCTCTCGTTGGTTCGATCCGAAGGCCGCGCCCTTCATTCCCGTGCCGGAAATCGCCGTCGATCCCGATTCCGGCACGACGCTCGGCCTCATACCCACGATTCTGATCACGGACGAGAACGATGACATCCGCAAAATCATCGCGCCGGACCTGATCCATAACCCCTATTTTGGCTGGGGGGTGCACGGACGCATCTACAGTTTCGACTCCCAGGATGAACAGTGGTCGATCGTCACGGGCATTCAGGAGCGTGTGGAACGGCAATTTGACGGCGAATATCAGATCGGGCGCGAACGGCAGGATCGCTGGTCCTTCAACGGCAGCTTGATCTACGCGGTGGACGGAACGCCGCGGTTTTATGGGTTAGGCAACGAATCGCCCGCGATCAACGAGACCGACTACACGGCGCAATCCGAAATGCTGCAGCTCCAACCGGGCTACAACATCAATCATGCGTGGCAGCTGCAATACACGGCGCGCTTTCAAAACGTCGATGTGCTGCCCGGAACGCTGGCTAAAATCGCCTCGATCGGGACGCGCTTCAGCAAGATCCTCGGGGAAGGCACGAACCACAACTTCTTGAATCGAGTATCGATCGTCTACGACACGCGCGACGACATCATCATTCCGACCAAAGGAACCCAATTGGTGGCCTACGGCGGCATGGCGAGCCGCGACGGGGCGTTCAATGACTCGCTGTATACCGAGACCGGTTTCGACGGACGTGCATTCGTTCCGCTGCAGGCGAAGACGGTGATCGCGATGCACATGGCTTTGCGCTATCTGCCGACTGCGCACGACGTGCCGTTCTGGGCCCTCTCGAGCATCGGCGGAGCCGACACCGTCATCGGCGGCTCACAGCCGCTGCGCGGCTTCGGGAACGGACGCTACTATGATCGTGATTCGTTTTCATCCTCCGTGGAATTTCGCCGCAACGTGGCAACCTTTCATGCCGTCGCCACCTCGGTTGAATTGGAGCTCGCTCCCTTCATCGACGTGGGCCGCGTCTTCGACCGAACGAGCACGCTGCCGTTCGACCAGCTGCACCGGGTGTATGGACTGGGATTCCGAGGCATCGCGCGCCCATTCGTGGTGGGCTTCGTCGACATCGGTTACGGCAGCGAAGGCGCCGCGGTGTTTACCGGGTTGAACTATCCCTTCTGAGTGTGCGATGCGAAAAAGCGCCGCGGGTACGGATGAAATTTGATCGTCCATACCCACTTTTCTTTTGGCGTGTGCTAGCTTTGGCTGTGTCCGCCAACCGCGCTTTTGTAAAAAAAACAATTGCTCCGCTGCTCGCGTTGTCTCTCCCGGGTTGCGGCGGCGTGCTCGACCCGCGCGGTCCCGTCGGGGCCTCCGAGAAACTCATACTCATCGATTCGCTGACGATCATGCTGTCGATCGTCGTGCCGGTGATTCTCGCGACTCTCGGCTTCGCATGGTGGTTTCGTGCCTCGAACACCCGGGCGACCTATCGGCCGAATTGGGATTTTTCCGGCAGTCTCGAACTCATCGTCTGGGCCATACCGGCCTTGGTGATCACCTTTCTCGGCGGCATCGCCTGGTTCGGATCGCAGTCGCTCGATCCGTTTCGCCCGCTCGACAGCAAGCTCAAACCCATCGAGGTGGAGGCCGTCTCGCTCGACTGGAAATGGCTCTTCATCTACCCGGATGAGGGCATTGCCACGGTAAACCAACTGGTGGTGCCGGCCGGCACGCCGGTGCATTTCAAGATCACCTCCGCAAGCGTCTGGAACGCGTTTTTCGTGCCGCAACTCGGCAGCATGATCTATTCCATGGCGGGGATGACCACGCAGTTGAACCTGCAGGCCGACAAGCCGGGGACTTTCCCCGGTCTCTCGAGCCAGTTCAGCGGCGATAAGTTCTCCGACATGCACTTCGACGTGCGGGCTGTGGAGGGGGAGGCCTTTCACCAATGGGTCGCGGGCGTCAAGGAGTCCGGCACGGCGCTCGACGTGGCGGCCTACGCTCGGCTTGCGCAGACCGCGGATACAGCGCCGCTGGCCACCTATAAAACCGTCGATCCGACGTTGTTCGCGGCGATCGTGGCCGGCACCGCCCCCGAATCGATCGGTGCGCCCCAGATCACGAATGCACCGTAAGTGAAATGCTGATGCCATCTGAGGAACACGAATAATGTTGGGCAAGTTGAGCTGGTCTGCGATCCCTTTCAGCCAGCCCATCCCCATGGCCGCATCGGCCTTGATGATCCTGGGCATCATCGCACTGCTTGGCTGGCTCACGCTCAAGGGTCATTGGCGCTATCTGTGGGTTGAGTGGTTCACCTCGGTCGACCACAAGCGGATTGGGGTGATGTATTGCGTGTTGGCGCTGGTGATGCTGATCCGCGGGTTCACCGACGCGCTCATGATGCGTTCCCAGCAGGCCCTCGCCTTTCATTCGGCGGGATACCTCCCGCCGGAGCACTACGACCAGGTTTTCACCGCGCACGGCACGATCATGATCTTCTTCGTGGCGATGACCTTCGTGATCGGCCTGATGAATTTCGCGGTGCCGCTGCAGCTCGGCGTACGCGACGTGGCTTTTCCGACGCTGAATTCGGTAAGCCTCTGGCTCAACGCCGCCGCCATCCTGCTGGTCAATATGTCGCTCGTGATCGGCGAGTTCGGCAGGGCGGGATGGTTGGCCTTTCCCCCGCTATCGGAACTCAAGTATTCCCCGGGAGTGGGAATCGATTACTACCTATGGGCCTTGCAGATCTCCGGTATCGGCACGCTTCTCACGGGCGTCAACTTCGTGACCACGATTCTCAAGATCCGTGCGCCGGGCATGACGCTCATGCGCATGCCGATCTTTTGCTGGACGTCGCTCGCTTCGAGTCTTCTGATGGTCGCCGCCTTCCCGATTCTCACCGCGACCTTCGCCATGCTGCTGCTCGACCGCTACCTCGGGTTCCATTTTTTTACCGACACGGCGGGCGGCAATTCGATGATGTACATGAACCTCATCTGGGCATGGGGTCACCCGGAGGTCTACATCCTCATCCTGCCGGCGTTCGGCGTCTTCTCCGAGGTCATCTCGACCTTCTCGGGCAAGCCGCTATTCGGCTACCGCTCCATGGTCATTGCGACGATGGCGATCTGCATCCTCTCGTTTTTGGTATGGCTGCATCATTTCTTTACCATGGGCGCCGGGGCCGACGTCAACGCCTTCTTCGGCATCATGTCGATGATCATCGCCGTACCGACCGGTGTGAAGATCTTCAACTGGCTCTTCACCGTGTGGGGCGGGCGTGTGCGGTTCGAGGAGCCGCTGCTCTGGGCGCTTGCCTTCATGATTACCTTTGCCATCGGCGGCATGACGGGCGTCCTCCTTGCGGTTCCTCCGGCCGATTTCGTGCTGCACAACTCGCTGTTCCTGGTCGCGCACTTCCATAACGTCGTCATCGGCGGAGTTTTGTTCGGTGCGTTCGCCGGGTACTCGTATTGGTTTCCCAAGGCATTCGGCTTCCGGCTGGACCCGCGAATCGGGAAGGCGGCCTTTTGGTGTTGGACCATCGGCTTCTATGTCGCGTTCATGCCGCTGTACATCGTCGGACTCGAAGGCATGACCCGACGCATGCAGCATTACGATGTCGCCGAGTGGCATCCCTGGCTCATCGTCGCCGCGGTCGGCGCGGGCATCATTGCCTGCGGCATCGCGTTGCAGGTTGCCCAACTCGTCGTCTCGATCCGCAACCGCGACAAGCTGCGCGACTTGACCGGCGACCCGTGGGACGGACGAACCCTCGAGTGGATCACCTTCTCGCCGCCGCCCCATTTCAATTTCGCCGTAATGCCGAACGTCACCGGCGCCGAGGCCTATTGGGGCATCAAGCAGAAGGCGATCCAGCAGCACCGGCTCATGGACCTGCCGGATTACCAGCCCATCGAGATGCCACGCAACAGTCCCACCGGATTCATCGCCGCGTTCTTCGCGGTGGTCACCGGCTTCGCGCTGATCTGGCACATCTGGTGGATGGTGATCGTCGGCTTGATCGGCGCCTTCGGAACATTCGTCGGTTTCGCCTGGCGCAATCGCTACGAGTACGAATTGCCGGCGGCGGAGCTCGCGCATATTGACGACGAGCGGCGCCAGGCTCGAATAGCGCTCGTGGAGGGCCGCGAAAAAGGCATCCATAAGGTCGAGTATTCGGAAACCAAGGCGCACGGTTCGCGCAAGGTGGGTTGGATCGAGGAGCCCCACGGCGGGCATCTGGGACCGGCCACCAAGCGAATCATCACCGGCTATGGCTTTTGGATTTTCCTGCTGTCGGACTTCATCTTGTTTGCGGGATTTTATGCGGCGTACGCGGTGCTGGCGCACGCCACCGCGGGCGGTCCAACGGCCGTAAAGCTGTTCGATCTCAGAATCCTGGCCATCGAGACGGGTTGTCTGCTGCTCTCGAGCTTCGCCTGCGGCTTGGCGAGCATCGCTGCGAATGCACGCAACATGCTGTGGACGCAGATCGGCTATGTCATCACAGGGGCACTCGGGTTGGCATTCATCGGCCTCGAGGTCAGCGAGTTCGCCAAAATGATCGCCATGGGTGCGGGCCCCGGCCGCAGCGCGTTCCTGTCCGCGTTCTTCGCGCTGGTCGGCCTGCACGGGGTGCATGTGACGATCGGTCTTTTGTGGCTCGGAACCATGATGGCGCAATTCTGGGCCAAGGGATTTCGAGCCGACATCATGCGGCGCGGATTGTGCTTCGCGCTGTTCTGGCATGCCCTGGACATCATCTGGGTCGGCATCTTCACCAATGTCTATCTTCTGGGGACGAGCCCATGAGCGAACACGAGATCAATTCAGCCGGCCGCAGCCATGGCATCGACGCCGCGCCGGGCGATCCGGAGACGGCCGAGGAGTCCGTTGGGGAAGGTGTCCGAAACTACCTGATCGGACTGGGGCTCGCTGCGGCCCTCACGATTGCATCGTTCTGGGTGGCGAGCGGCACGAGCCTGCTCTACGTGCCCGGAGTTCCCATGGCGCTCGCGGCGCTGGCCATCGCGCAGATGGGCGTGCATTTGGTGTTTTTTCTGCACATCACCACGGGCCCGGACAACATCAACAATTCACTCGCGCTCGCCCTCGGCGTGCTGATCGTCGGCATCGTCATCGCCGGATCGCTCTGGATCATGTATCACATGAACATGAACATGGGCGTTATGCCGCCCAGCGACATGTAAGGCCCGCCGGCGGTTCTCAGGTGAGCCGTTTCCCGATGATATCGGCGACCCGAAGCGCATTGGCAATGATGGTCAGCGTCGGGTTGACCGCCCCGATCGAGGGAAAGAAACTGGCATCCGCCAGGTAGAGATTATCGAGCTCGTGCGCCTTGCAGTCGGTGTCGAGCACCGAGTCGGCAGGATGGGTCCCGAACCGTGCCGTGCCCGCCTGATGCGCAGTGCCGCCGATGGGGATCTGTTTGCCGAGGTACAGGCTGCGTTCGAGCAGCACGGGATGCGCGCCGATGCGTGCCAGGATCTGCTCCAGCTTTTTTTTGAGGCGGTGGTGCGCCTCCATATTGTTCTCCTTGATGTCGAGAATCACGCGCTCAGCGTCATAAAAAATCCGATTCTCCGGCCTTGGCAGATCCTCGCTGGATAGCCAGAAATCCATCGAGTGGCGGGCCATTTCATCGAAGGGGGCTCTTGGCAGCCACTCCAGCCATGCCGGCAGAACCTCGCCGCGAACCTGTGCGCCGTGGGAGTTTGCGCACATCTGGATGAGCCCCAACGGGTATTCCCAATCGTCGGCACCGAAATAAAAATCGCTGATCGCGAGCGTCTTTTGAAATACCGTGTCGTTCGGCTCGCGCATCCAGGCCATCAGCACCGATTGGTTGTGGCGCATGTAGTTGCGACCCACCTGGCCCGAGCCGTTCGCGAGCCCGTTCGGATGAGCGGCGTTGGCCGAGCGCAGCAGCAGCAACGCTGACGACAGTGCGCCGCAAGCGACCACGACGATGTCCGCCGAGTACTCCTCGGTGCGTCCATCGCACTCCACTTGTACGCCGCTGACGATGTGCCCGGATGGGTCCGTGTGCAGTTTCGACGCATAGGCATTGGTTTTGAGGGTGACGTTGGCGTGCGCTCGAAGCGTGGGGTCCACGCACATCACTTGAGCGTCCGCCTTGCCGTTCAATGGACAAGGAAAGCCGTCGAAAGTGTCGCAGCGGATGCAGGTGCTGGTGGGCGTCGCCTTGCTGTCCTTCTCGTCGAGCAGTATGCCGAGCGGCAGATGGAAAGGCTGCAGACCTTCGCCCCGCAGCCCCTCGTTCAGTGTCTGAATGGCGGGCTCGTGCGATACCGGCGGGAACGGGAACGGCTCGCCCGAGGGCGGTTCATTCGGGTCTTCGCCGCGCAGGCCATGTACGTGGAACAGCCGCTCGGCCTCGGTGTAATAGGGTTCGAAGACCTCGTAGCGAAGCGGCCATGCCGGCGAGATACCGTCCGCGTGGCGTATCTCTTCGAAATCGCGCTCGCGCAGGCGCAGCAACGCCGCGCCGTACACCTTGGAATTCCCGCCGACGTAGTAGTGAAGCCCGGGATGAAACTCACGGCCGTCGCCGCCATACCAGGTTTCCTTGGCCTGGTATGCGCCGTCCACGAACACCGTCTGCGAATCCCAGTTCGCCCGGGAGCGCGGCAGGTAATCGCCGCGTTCGAGGATCAGGATCCGCTTGCCGCTCGGGGCAAGCTTGTGGGCGAGCGAGGCGCCGCCGGGACCGGAGCCGATGATGATGAGATCGTAGTGGGCGTCTGACATGGCGTGCTCATCCGCCGGTCGCGAAGCCGGGGTACAGAGTCATGCCCCCGTCGACGAACAACGTGGTGCCCACCACGTAGTCCGAATGATCCGAGGCAAGCCACACCGCCGCGCGGGCGATGTCCTCGGGCTCGCCGATCCGTCCATACGGAACCAGCGTCATCAACGAGTCGTAGGCCTCCTGGGTGTTCCAGGCGCTCGTGTTGATCGGCGTGCGTATGGCGCCGGGAGCGATGCCGTTGACGCGGATGCGATGCGGGGCGAATTCCTGCGCCATGCTCTCCATCATGAGCTTGATGCCGCCTTTGGATGTCGCGTAGTTCGCATGCCCGGCCCAGGGAATCTGTTGATGCACCGAGCTCATGCAGATGATCTTGCCCGCCGCGCACGACACGGCCGGCACCACGCCGCGGCGCAGGAACTCCGCCACCGCCTGGCGCGAGCAGAGGAACTGGCCCGTGAGATTGACGCTGAGCACGGTGTTCCACTGCGCCAGGGTCATGTCCTTGAACGCCGAATCCCGCTGCAGCCCCGCATTATTGACCAGGATGTCGACGGTGCCGAAGCGCTTGATCATCCCGGCGAACATGGCCGCGACATCGCTTTCGGATGACACGTCGGCCTTGATGGCGTGCGCCTCGGAGCCGGCGGAGCGGATCTCCTTCACCACGGCCTCGGCCGCCTCGTCGTCGGACACATAGTTCACGATCACGTCGGCGCCCGCTTGTCCGAGCGCGATCGCGACGCCGCGGCCGATGCCGGAGTTGGCGCCGGTGACCAGGGCTTTCTGCCCGGCCAGAATGCGCTGGGGAGGCAGGGGAGGGGCGGTTGTCATGACGGCATCGAACTCCTTTGGAGTGGACTCAAGGGCGCGCTGCACCGCGCTGATTCGTGTATAGCGCATAGAGCGTGTGTGACCCGCAAATGAACAGGCGGGAACGGTTGCGGCCGCCGAACGCGAGGTTGGAAACCGGATGAGGGGTTTTGACCTTGCCGAGCAGGACGCCATCGGGCGAGATGCAATGCACGCCGTCGGCGGCGCCAGCCCAGAGATTGCCATCCTCGTCCGCGCGAAAGCCGTCCGTGTATCCGGGCGTCGTCCTGTGGAAGATCCGGCCGGCCCCAAGTGGGGCGCGGCCCGACGACGACCCCTGAATCGAATCTGGCGCGTCGGTTTGGACATCGAATACCCGGATGTACTGCCGGGGATCGGCATCGAATTGCTGTCCGGTCTCCGCAATGTAGAGCCGGCGCTCGTCGGGCGAGAATGCCAGCCCATTCGGACCCTGGAAGTCATCGGCGACGAGCGCGAGGTCGCCGTCTTCGTCCAGCCGATAGACCGCGGGCGGCAACTCGGACTTCTGCTTGCCGCCTTCGTAGTCGGTACTGATCCCGTAAGTCGGATCGGTGAACCACAGGCTCCCGTCCGAATGGCAGACCACATCGTTCGGCGAGTTCAGACGCCTCCCCTGAAAGCGGTCGGCGAGCACGCTCACCGTTCCGTCCCACTCTGTGCGAAAAACACAGCGGTACCGATGGGAGCAGCTCACCAGCCGCCCCATTCGGTCGCGGGTGTTGCCGTTGGTGAAGCCCGAGGGCGCGCGAAACACGGTGACACCCGAATGCTCGCTCCAGCGCATGAGCCGGTCGTTCGGTATGTCGCTCACGATGAGACAGTCGTGACGGTCCAGAGATGCCAGTACGCGAGCTGCGGACGTGGTCCTATACTGTCACCCATCGAACACCTCCACGCGGGAACGGTTGATTTCGTGACGTTCATGAACGATTACGCACCGACGGTGCTGCGGGTTTTCCTGGTCATCCTGTTCCCATTCAGTGGACTGGATAAAATCCTCAACTGGCCGTCCGCCATGAAGCAAGCCGGCGGCATCTTCTGGCCCCGGGGAATGCTGGTCGCGTCGATCGCCGTGGAATTGCTTGCTCCCGTCTGCATCGTGACGGGCTGGCACGATCGCTTCGCGGCGTTCGTTTTGGCCGGATTCTGCGTCATCACCGCAGTCCTGTTTCATCAATTCTGGCGCTATCCCGAATTCTGGCGATTCAAGGAAGGCGCGGGCCTCGAACATTTCTGGGAGTTCCTCAAGAACTTTGGGTTGGTCGGAGGACTCGGACTCGTCATGCTCGGAACTCAAACATCGAGCTTCAGTCAATTCGTCAGCCATCCGTTCGTCTCCACGCATGTCTCGGGCCCTCACGCGGGGCGGCCCAAGCAAGGACCGTGACTCACGAGCACGAAGCGATGTCCGTCCGGGTCACTCACCGCGGCGATTTTTTTCAGCAAGCTCGGCGCGGGTACGCGACCGGTCGATGTCGCCGGACCCGGGATCGCGTCACTCGCGCTTCCCGCCATAACTGCACTCAGCGTCGTCCAGTCCACTGACAGATCGGTCACGCTGCAACCCCCCAGCGGGCGTCCCGGCGGCCGATAGGCGAGCAGTTCCAGGCCCGGTCCGGCGCTGCCGGCGGCACGAAGGCTGGTGACGCGCACGCGCGCTGCGCTGAGACCATCCAGGCGGGACTGAGCCGGGCCCAAGTTCACGGACTCCTCCGCAATGTGCAGTCCGAGAGACCGATAGAAGGCGAGGCTTCGACGGGCAGATTTCACCGACAGTGCGCCATGGTCGATGCCGAGAAACGGCTCATCCGACGGAGCCATGCGGGCCCGCTCCTGCCACTTGGGGCTCGCGGGGCGCGGCGGAAACCACAGGAGTTCCAGCGGATGACCGTCCGGGTCGCGAAACTTGAACGCACGGACGCCGCCGCTGGATTCGGGCAGAGTTTCCGGACCGTCCGTGCTGATCGGCTGCCAGCCCGCGCTCGACTGAATCCGCGAATAGGCCACGTCCATGTCGCTCACGACGATGGCGAGATGATGGAACCACAAGTCGTTGCTGCGGCTGTCCGCCGGATACTCCCGCCCGGCCGACTCGAATTGCACGAGCACGAGTTCCTCCTCGCCGAGACGCAATTTCAGTTCGCTGGCATCGGATTTGGAACCCAAAGCCCGCAGCACCTCTGTATCGGCCCGCCCACGCGATACGTTTTGGAATCCCAGTACAGAGCGATAGAAGGCCTCCGCGCGGTCGAGATCGGAGACCACGCGGCTGATGCTCAAGATGGATTGCGCTTGCACCCAGACGTTGCGCGACTCGCGCATGGCGCTGGCGCCTATTTCGCGGCCGCTCGACGGTGGCATCGCGCTTCTCCGAATGAACTGCTATCAATAGTGGGTTGACGCGGGTCCGCGAGCGAACGGTAAAACGCGTCAACTGCTGTAGGAATTGACCGACCGGGCCCGAAGGGCAGGGCATAGGGAGTCGTCAAGCGCGCATAATTCGTTCCTAGGAGGAGGATCCTATGCCGACACTCGACCAGTTCGCGATTACCCGTAAATGGCCCGCCGCACATCCCGACCGCATCCAACTCTATTCGCTGCCGACGCCGAATGGGGTGAAGGCCTCGATCATGCTGGAGGAGACGGGCCTGCCCTACGAACCTCACCTCGTGAGCTTCGACACGAACGATCAATCGTCGCCGGAGTTTCGCTCACTCAACCCGAACGGCAAGATTCCCGCAATCATCGATCCCCACGGCCCGGACGGCGCACCGTTCGGTTTGTCCGAGTCTGGCGCCATTCTGCTCTATCTGGCCGACAAGGCCGGCGCGTTCCTGCCGAAGAGCGGCGCCGGGCGTCACCAGACGATTCAATGGCTCATGTTCCAGATGAGCGCGGTCGGTCCGATGTTCGGGCAGGTCGGTTTCTTCCATAAGTTTGCCGGCAAGGATTACGAGGACAAGCGGCCGCGCGACCGATACGTGGCCGAGTCCAAGCGTCTTCTGGCGTTGATGGACCAGAGGCTCGCCGAGGGCACATGGTTCCTGGGTGACACGTACACGATCGCGGATATCGCGATCTTCCCGTGGATCAACAATCTCATCGGGTTCTATGGCGCCGCAGATTTGGTCGGCATCAGCGACTATGCCCACGTACAGCGCTCCCTCCAGGCGTTCCTCGCGAGGCCCGCGGTAGCTCGCGGGCTTCAGATCCCCCAGCGTGAGGGCTGATCCCGGCACCCTCGAAGGTGCATGCACGCGGAAGCGCGCCTTGGTGCATACTGGCGCCCGCGGCGCGATGCCGCAGGCAGTGTTCCATAGCGAGCTCCAGGAGACGGTGTGTCGATTGTCCGAGTGATCGAGGGCTGACGGATGGGCGCCATGCCTCCCAAAATCCGCGCCACCAATTCCCTGACCGTTGCGCGAATCTCGCGCCCCCGGATGACCAAGACCACTCGGGTCAGCGTCCTGTTCGTTGATCTCCGGGGGTATACCGGGCTCGCCGAGAGGCTGGCGCCGGCTCAAATCGTCCCATTGCTCGACGAGTTTTTCGCGGTGCTCGCAGCGGCTACTGCTTTGCACGGCGGCCAGGTGTACCACGTCGCCGGCGACGGCATGATGGCGGGCTTCGGCGTGGGTGAGCCGGCGGAGCAGGGCGCGCGGGCGGCGCTAGCGGCGGGTCATAGCATGCTCGCAGATTTTTCGGCCCTGGCCGAGCGCTGGCGCCAAGACCTCTCGATCGAGACCGGCATCGGCGTCGGGCTGCACACGGGAGAAGTGGCGCTCGCGTTGCTCGGACCGCCAGGCCAGAGACGCACCACGCTCGTGGGCGATACGGTGAACGTGGCGGCGCGGCTCTGTGGACGCGCACGGGCCGGGGAAGTGCTCTTCTCATGCACGGTGGCAGCCGCACTCGATGCAAGAACCACGCGCGGGGACGCAAATGCCCGGCCGATCGCGTTCCTCCACCTGCCGCAATTCGAACTGCGCGGCCGCGCCGCACCGCTCGATATCTGGTGCGTGCCGGCGCCGGAACGCGTCGCGGTTTCCTGAGGCTCACCTCGGGGCGAGACGCCGGAGATACCGGACGCTTTGCTACACTCCCGCCGGCAGCCCCCGTGGCGGAATTGGTAGACGCAACGGACTTAAAATCCGTCGGTTAACAGCCATCCCGGTTCGAGTCCGGGCGGGGGCACCAACAAAAACAATATCTTATCCAGCCTTCGCCGCCGACGCTGTCTTTTCATCTAACGGCTGTCTAACGTCCGGCTAGGCTCCCCCTTCGAGCACTCGAAGTTGTGGCTTCACATCAAACACTCGATCCGCCACTCGCTCGGCAACGCCTGCCATTCCGGACGCCAAGCTGTGCGCGTAGACGGCATTCACGAGAGTCGATCGCGAATGGCCCATGGCTCTCGCCACATTGAGGCGCACAGCGCATGCGGCGGAAAATTCGGCAAGCCGAGCAAGGTGGCGGCAGGCAAGACTGAGAGTTACCGCAACCGAGAGCTCGGTGCCGTGCTCAACGGCGATTCAGATCCGCGTCCGGATTACTCGGGCGGGAAGGGGCGCATAAAGCATCTATTTGAGGGGCAAGTATCGGCGAAGGTCGTGGATTCCTCCGGCTTGGCGGCTGGAACGGTTACTGCCAGTTGCACGATCACGATCCGCCCAGCGCCAAACTTTTCGATCTCGGCTTCGCCTGCTTCGCTGAGCATCGTGCAAGGGAGCGCGGGAACATCGCTGATTACCACGAACGCCCTGTATGGATTCGCAGGGAGCATCAAGCTCCAACAGTCGGGTGCGCCAACGGGCACCTCCGTTACATTCTTGCCGGCCTCAGTGTCGACGGGAAGCACGTCCCAGATGCAAGTGACGGTGGGCAGCAGCACGGCGGCAGGAACCTACCCGGTAGCTGTGACCGGCATGAGTGGTGCGCTTTCGCATATGACGACCGTTTCGTTAACCGTCACCGCATCCCCGCTGAAACCGAGCGCGACGCCGAGCAGCTTGTCGTTCGGCACCGTGCGTCGGTTTTCGCTGCACTTCAAGTCGGTGACCCTGAAGAACACCGGCACCGCCGCGGTGACGATATCAGGAGTATCGGTGACTCCGGGCGCTGGAACCGACCCCCATGACTTCACGCCGATCAGCCTATGTGGACGCACACTGGAGGCGGGGCGCAGCTGCGAGATCGTTGTTGTGCTGTTCGCCGAGCATCTGGGATCGTTGTCCGCAACGCTCAACATCCCGAACGACGCGGTCACAAGCCCGCAGAGTGTTTCCCTAAGCGCCGGGGTGATCCAATACTGGTGGGGCCAACCGATGGAGAGCCCCGCTAAACAGCCGTGACATGCGGCATCCCTCGCCGTCCTCCCCGCAAGCTGCCGGTCACTTAGGACCGCTCAGGGTCGAGAGTACGCGTTGGCGGCCCCGTTGCCGGGCGACGGTCTCGATCCGAGCCACTGTGAGACATTCGCCAATAAAAAATGCGGGGCGAATCCGGCATCCACATGATCATGGAACTTGCGCCGACCAGTCCGCAGTAGCCGACGAATAAAGTTCCGAGGATTCATAGTGAAGTACAGTTGCCGGGCGCGTAAGAAGATACTCGTCGTCCGCCGGATAGTAGCGAGCCTGGTCCACAGGGTCGCCTGCGAATGCACCAATGACGTCCAAGGAGGTCCACCAACTCAACGTGACGATTTCACTGCGATCCGCGTCGAGATCGCGCACGGCGACGGTGGCACCAAGGTTCCCCGGGGTGCCCCTATAGCCTGCTATACCGGTCGTGCGGACGTACTCTACATAGGCTGCTTTCTTTGCGCGCCGAATTTCAGCACGCCACTCGCGAAGTATCGGCATTGATGTTCCCCCTAGAAAAGACACCCGCTGCCAGCAAGCCTCACTTTACGGCCGGCGTCAAATCGTGAGCCATGAACTTGATTGAGTGATTGAGTAGCCCGATACCCGCCTTTCACGGCCGGCGGGTTTGGGTCGAACCCTGCCAGCCCTGGTAGCTGCCTGTGGAACGGCACTCCGGTCGCGTCAATGAAGTAGTTGTCCCGGCCACCAAATCTTGCGCGACCCCAGATGGATCGGGATCAGGCGCGATCTTTTCGACGACGCGCTCGTTCCGCTCAACACCGATCTGGATCAGAATAACGACCCGGAAGTAGCGCAGCGCGGCAGGCATCTCGATGCATAGCAAGCGGCTTGAACCCCACGAACTCGACAAGATCGCCACAGCGACGCTCTCGTACTATGAGCAGCGCGCTGAGGACTTTCGCGCTGGCACGCGAGATCACGATGTCAGCCAGAACATCGCCACACTATTACGGCATATCGACGGCGAGTCGCCTTTAGTGATTCTCGATTTTGGCTGTGGGCCAGGACGCGACCTCAAAACTTTTGCGGGATTAGGCCACACGGCTATCGGGCTGGAGGGAGCCGCCGGCTTTGCTGCTATGGCGCGTGCCGACACCGGTTGCGAGGTATGGGAGCAGGATTTCCACAGGCTTGACCTGCCGGGTGAGCGCTTTGACGGCATCTTCGCGAACGCTTCGCTGTTTCACCTGCCGTCCCAAGAATTGCCGCGCGTGTTGCGACAACTGCACGTCGCACTGAAGCCGGGGGGCGTGCTGTTCAGCTCCAATCCGCACGGCCAGAATGAGGAAGGTTGGAACCGCGGGCGCTACGGCGCTTACCACGATCTTGAAGCGTGGCGTCGCTACATGTTGCATGCGGCGTTCATAGAACTCGAATATTACTATCGGCCGACGGGATTACCCCGCGAACAGCAGCCGTGGCTGGCGAGTGTGTGGCGCAGGCCGCCTCCATAGAAGATCGGTACCGTCTGAGTTTCTTTTGACCGCTCCATCGCGGACTCTCACCAAGGGCAGCAAAGGGTCCGATCGCGGTCTTTATGCGCCCGCCTCCTTTTGAGGGGCGTACTACTTCGGCTCGTCGAACGCGTTGCGGATCTTTGATGTCCACGCCTTGTATCGAAGGTAACTGTAGAGGTCGGAAGTTATGGCTGAATGCCGAGATCGCAAATTCTTTTCCGTTACGCCGGCTGCGAATGAGACTGAATGAGCGACAATCTTTTCACCGGAAATAAGCGGCATGAGCGGATTCTGAAGTTTCGCTTTGTCCATGGGTTGTACGCCTTTATGTCAGTTTCACGGATACTCTGACACGCGGGCATCGTCAGAAACGGCGGATATGTCAGCCTAGGGATATGCGTCTCGGACCACCTAACAGTAAGTTAAATCAGGTGTTGAATGCTGATCGCTGTCATCCCACTGCTAACCATCGCGTTTCGTGTCGCACCGTTGCGCAAAATGTGTTGGCCGCCCTGGTCGGAGAGCTTGATCACGGTCAGCGGTTTTCGCGGCGGCAGCGGCAGGCGCGCGTCCTCGTAGGCACTGGTGACATATCACCTTAGGGACTGCGTCTTCCGTCGCGTTTGTGCAATCCGGCATTGCCGCCATTCAAGGACCGCTTGAGTATCGATCACACCCGGCGCCGCGGATAAATTGGGGAGTAAGGCTTCCAGTCGCGCTTGACTCGCCTTTCTTCTGCGCGCCGGGACCCCCTCTGCGGCGGTCTCACAAAAACACGCGGTAGGGTGCGGCACTACACAGGCCGCCTGCTCTTGGGGCGGTCCTTTTCTTTATCTGTGCAAAGTCGCCGGATATGCGACCGGGGCCACTGGCGGCGTCGTCACGGCCGAACCGCAGTCACCTCGATCTCCACCAAAAACCCAGGATTCGCCAGCGCCGCGACCTGCAGCGCCGAACGCACCGGCAGGTTGGGTTGACTGGGCGTGCCGAAGAACTGGGTGTAGCCCTGCATGAATCCTTCGAAATCCATCTTGCCGCCCTTGGCGGGATCGCCGACCAGGAAGGCTTGCATCTTGATCACGTCACCGAGTGTCAGGTGCAGGCTCTCGAGCGAGCCTTTGATGGAGGTGAGTGCACCGATGGTCTGCGTCTTGGTGTCGCCATAGGCGGCGGTGCTGTCTTTTGGCGACTTCGGATCGCTGACGGGAGGGACCATGCCGCTCAAGAACACCAGCGTCTTGCCGGCGGGCACTTCCACCGCGGCCGAAATGGGGAAGGTGCTGCCATTCGGCAATTTATGCCGGATCACGTCCTGCGAGAGTGCAAAGGCCGGCAACATCAAAAGAACGAGCGAGGTGGCTGTCTTGATCATGGCGGATCCTCTTGAAGTTAATCGAAGCCAAACGCAAAAATCAGGCGCGCTAGTGCGCCGGAAGGAGCCTGTCGGTACTCGGTCGCCGCAGTGCCTTGACCTCCGTCGCGGTGATCCGGCCCTTGAAATGGTTGCCGAAGCTCGAGCGCACATAGTTGATCACGGCGGCGATCTGGTCATCGTCGAGCGTCGGAACGGAGAAGAACAGGCCCATATCGCCCGTCCCGCCAAAGGCGGGCATGTTGCGCCGGCCTTCGAGGAGCGTCACCGCCATGAACTTCGTGGAGGCGAGCGCGCCGTCGCCTGCGAGCGCGGGATAACGGCCGGCGCCGCTGGCACCCTTGCCGTCCGGCATGTGGCAGCCCTGGCAAATATTCTGGAACACTTCAGCGCCCGAGATGGTCTTGAGTTTTCCGGTGCTGAACATGCCGACGCCTTCCTCTTGCGGCCATGCCGGCTGGGCTGTGACCCCGGCGAGCGCCAAAGCCATGCCGGCTGCGAGTGCGTGCCGGGCTCGAATGCGGATTCCAACGTTGCGGATGTTCATGCGGACGACCCTGAAAATGCGATTACTGATTCGATCACGACGGCATCGCTCCGGCCACCGCGCGGCGATGCAGTCGACCAATGGCATCCAACGCCGACATCAGCGCGCCTTCCTGCCAGGCCGGAAGATACGAGGCGTGCTCGCCCGCAAGCACGATGCGCCCGTCGATCGCGCAGAGCGCATCGTAATGCGCAGCTCGCGCCTCTTCGGTCCACATGCCGAAGCATCCCATGGTGAACGGCGAGCGGTGCCATGCGACGGCGACGCCGGTGTCGAATTCCTTCGGGTACTGCGGGTGAATCTGGCTGCCGTATTCCACGGCCTTGGCGACTCGCTGGTCGGGCGTCATCGCCGTGAACTTTGCGGCGTCGAGGCCCCAGAGATAGCCGCCGAGCAGGACGCCTTTGCCGTCGCCGAAGAAACCGGAGTTCGGATAGCCGATATTGCTGATCGGCAGGTCAGTGTAGGTGATGCCGCCGTAGATCTGCTCGTCCTGTTCCCAGAACCGGCGTTTGAATTGCAGTCCGACTTTCACGGCGGCCGCGTAAGGCACCGCGGCGATGGCGTTCGCCATGGGTGCGCCCACTTTCATCGGAATCTGTCCGAGCACCGATAAGGGAATGGTACACACGCACCAGTCCGCATGTACCGTTTGGCGCCCCGCAGAGGGCGCGGCCGTATCCTGGAAGGTGGCGGCGACTCCGTGGTCGTCCTGCTGAATGTCGATGACCTTGGCGTTGTAGCGGATCAGCGGCGCGAGTTCGCGTGCGAAAGCCTGGCCCACCATGCCCATGCCGCCAACCGGTTGGAAAATGGTCTGCTGCATGTCGTAGACGTCGCACAAGGTCAACGCCTCCCAAAGACCGGAGCGCAGAACCTCTCGCAGTTGTAACGGCTCGGAGAAAGCGGGGCGTCCGCCGAGTCCGCCGCCGGGATCCTTCTCGAAGCCGCGCCGGTCGCTGCTCAGAGGGCCGGCCGCATAGCGGTAGCTTTCGTCGAGCGCTCCCCACTCGCGAAGCGAGGTCAACAGGCGCTCCTGGTCCTCCACAGTCACCGAGGCGTCGAGATTCTTGCTCTGCACGGTCTTCGCGAGAAGCTCCGCGACGTGACCGTGGTAGTCCGCCTTGATCGTGCGAAACCGCTGCGGCTTACCGCCGAACGCCTTGGTGCGGTGGAGAAAGGCGTTGTAATTGCACTGGACGAAAGGCTCGAGCTGCACGCCCAACAGCTTGCAGTAGCTCAACATGCCGCGATGATGGTAGGGCAGCCGCCAAGGCCCGGGGTTGATGTAAAGGCCCGGGTCGAATTGGCATTCCTGCGTGAATCCACCGAGCTCGGTGTATCGGTCGCCGCCTCTCAACGTCCAGTTTCGGCCGCCCGCACGGGAATTATATTCGAGCACCTGAACCTGGTAGCCGGCCTTGCGCAGCTCGTACGCGGCCACCAGACCGGCGATACCTGCGCCGAGCACGAGCACCGAGGCTCCCGAAGGCGCGCCGCTCAGTTGAATGGGTCCCTGGTAACCAGAATCCGCGGCGAAACCGAGGCTGGTCATCGCCTGATACATCGCAGCGCTTCCCGCCGACACGCCGATCATGGAGAGCAGCTCCCGCCGCGTCATCGATCTGGCTCGCTCGCCCATGCTTTTCACCCCGATTGTTATTGTGCGCGCGCCCAAGCGCGTCGTCTGTATGTAGATCTTACATGAGATTTTCCGCGGATTTTTTTGATCGGCAAGCGGTGCTACGATCTTCCCATGTTTCACCTACGGAGTTTGGCCGATGAATAACGCTAAAAAATTGTGTACGTCGCTGAGTTTGGCCGCGCTTATGCTCGGAGGCGTGGGCAGCGCTTTGGCGGAGCCTCCGCACGGCGGCGGCGGAGAGCCACACGGTGGCGGAGAGCCGCATGGCGGAGGGGCGCCGCATGGTGCACCCGCTCGCGGAGAGCCGCACGCAGGTCCGCAAGGATATTCGCGGGTGACTGAGCCGAAGGGCTGGGACGCGCGTCCCGCCAACGCCGATCGCGGCGCCTATCAGCACAACTTCCAGGCGGCGCGCAGTTTTAGAATCGGGCCATACCACCGGCCCCCGGGCTGGGCTGCGCGGCGTTGGGGCTACGGGCAGATTCTGCCGCGTGCGTATTGGGCTTCACGGTATGTGATTGGAGACTACTGGCTCTTTGCGCTGGAAGTGCCGCCCGGCGGCTACGAGTGGGTGCGCGACGGCAGCGATGCGCTGTTGATCGACACCAACACCGGCGAAATCCTGCAAGTCGAGTACGGCGTGTTCGCTTAGCATTCTGTTCAATGGGTGCGGGCGCTGCCGCGAGCAGCGCCCGCACCTACGCGCGAATCGGATAAATCCCACGGCAGGAACCCGCGAGCGCTCGATCAACCGAAAGCCACCGTCCGCGTTACAAGTATCTGGGACGAGAGAATCGGGTTATCGAGGGAAGATAGAGATGTCGTGGTTCCTCCATGAGGGCAGCGCGCTGCATTACCTGCAGCGCGGACGAGGCGAGCCGCTGTTGCTGATACACGGTCTGGGTTCGAGCGGCGCAGACTGGGCGTGGCAGGTGGCGGCATTGGAACGCAAGTTCCGGGTGATCGTGCCGGACCTACCGGGTAGCGGACATAGCGCACCGCTTAATGGGATCTGCAGCATTGAAGGTTTGGCGCGCTCGCTGTGGGCCTTATGCGATCACCTCGGGCTGGGCTCCGTCAACGTCGTCGGCTTCTCGCTGGGCGGCGCCGTCAGTCTGGAAATGGCCCTGCAGCGCCCCGAGCGCGTGCGGCGCCTCGGGCTCATCAACAGTCTCGCCAACTATCGGCTCGATCACTGGAGCAAGTGGATCGAAGCGGCGCTGACGCTCGTGCTCGTCCCGCTGCTCGGCATGCGGCGTGCCGCCCGCCTCGCCGCCAGACGCTTGTTTCCCATGCCTTGGCAGGGTGTGTTGCGGGAACGTGCTGCCGCCGTGGTGAGCGCCATGCCGCCGGGCAATTATTTGTTGACCGGCCGCGCGCTGCTCGCGTGGACAGCCCTCGAGAGGCTGCATCTCATCAAATCTAAAACGTTGGTGATCGCCGCGGAAAATGACTTCACGCCGCTCGCGGAAAAGCGCGCATTGGCCGCCGCGCTGGGTGCGCAGTTCATCACGATCCGCGGCTCACGTCATGGCACCCCCTTTGACGCGGTGGCGGCGACCAATGCCGCATTGACCGCTTTCGTCGATGACCTGCCATTGCCTCACGGCGGACGCTGGAGGTGCGATCGGAGCTCTCGAGCGCTGCGATTCCCGGGCAGTCTGGCGGACGAGCATGCCGCCAGCGCGGCGTCGATCGCCGCTGGCGCGCCGACTGCCGCGCTGGTGTGACTGGTTCGCTCGACCCGCCGGTTTGACTTGCAGACGCTCGCTACTTAGCATTCGTGGGACTGTGCACACGCCGCGCAAGTGGTTCCAGCGCTTTGCACTGAGCCCGACCGATCTTCTTCGCGATCGCACCTACCGGCGATTGTGGACCTCCATCCTGATCTCCTCGTTCGGTGGGCAGGTCACGCTCCTCGCGCTGCCGCTCTCGGCGGCGGTCCTGCTGCACGCATCGCCCACGCAAATGGGCTTTTTGGCAGCCGCTGAAATCGTGCCTTTTGCGCTGTTCTCGCTGCCCACCGGCGTGTGGCTGGATCGGGTGCGCAAGCTTCCCGTTTATGTCATCGGCGAGTTGTCGATATCCGCGACCGTGGCCTCGGTGCCGCTTGCCTGGTGGCTCGGACGGCTGTCGATCGATTGGCTCTACGTGGTTGCCTTCGTGATCGGTGCGGTCAACACCACGTCCGGGAGCGCCGCGCAGATCGTGCTGACCCAGATCGTACCGCGCGAGCGGCTGGTCGAGGCGCATGCCAAGAACGCGCTGGCGTCATCCACTGCCGAGGTCACCGGGCCCGGCGCTGCCGGCGCGCTGATCAAGATCGCGGGGGCGCCGCTCGCGCTGCTCGCGGATGCTGCGCTGTTGCTGGTCTCTGCGACCATCCTGCGGGGCGTCAAGGTGATCGAGACACCCGGCACCCTCAAGATCGCTTTCTGGCCCGCGATGCGCGAGGGTCTGGACTTCGTTCGCGGACACCGGCTGCTCGTCGCCATGGCGAGCTGCGTCGGTGTCTGGCAGATGTGCAATCAAGCGGCGACTGTCGTCCATATCCTGTTCGCCACGCGGCAGTTGGGCCTCTCCGCCCGGGCAGTAGGCTTCAGCTACGTCGCTTTGGGGGCCGGCACGGTGCTCGCCAGCGCGCTTGGGTCTCGGGTCGTGAGGCGGTTGGGGCCGGGTCCGACGATGGTGCTCGGATTTGCCATCAGCGGATTCGGATGGGTGGTGCTCGCCTGTGCGCCGTTGAACCGCCTCGGTATCGCCGCCTATCCCTTGATGCTTTTGTTTTATGGGGTGGGCGCAGTATTCATCACCATTAATTTTCTGTCATTGCGCCAGTCGGTAACACCCGGTCCCATGCTCGGCCGGATGACCAGCACCATGCGCTGGTTGATTCTCCTGCCGGCGGGACCGGGCGCGCTGATCGGGGGATGGCTCGGCGAACACGTCGGCTTGCGCGTCGCGTTGGGCTTTGCGGGGGCCACCGCGCTGTTGCTGGCGGCGGTCGCAGCGCGTCTTCAAGTGATACGCAGCGTGAAAACGCTTCCGACGCTCAAGGCCGAAGCCATCACGCCCTACTCATCGGACATCGACGCGAACGTGTGACCCGGCTTTCGCCGGCGGCGCCGCAAAATGCGGTGTCGTCCTACAGACGCAAAGCGGGGCGTCAACCGAGCATCCCTCGCGCACGTTATGCCATTGGAATCAGGAGTATCGAGATATGAACCAATTTGGAAAAGCATTGATCGTCAGTCTGAGCATGGCGGGCAGCGCCGTCGTTGCGCCCGTGGTTGCTTCGGCTGCTGTGGGAGTGGATATCACCGTGGCGCCGCCCGAGCCGCGCGTGGAGGTGGTGCCGCCACCGCGTGCAGGCTTCGTCTGGGCTCCGGGATACTGGGAGTGGCGAGGCGGTGCGCACGCCTGGATTCCGGGCCGCTGGGTCGGCGAGCGCCGGGGCTATCATTGGGCTCCGGATCGCTGGGAACAGCGGGGTGATCACTGGCATCACTGGCGCGGTCACTGGGAACGCTAAACCCTGGAGCGGCAGGGCGCAGGCTCGTCAACCGTCATCTCGAGCCTGCGCCCTCGGGCCAATTCGGTCACGTGAATTGAGTCAGACATTAATAGGTAGCTTCAACTCTTTGATTTAGCTAAGATCGCCGCCTCATGAACATTGCGGCTGACGGTCTTGGCGTTGAAGCAGTCCACGTTTGGCGTGGCGATCGCCACGTCTTGAAGGCTGTGAGCCTGCACATCAAGCCGCGCGAAGTGCTGCACATCTCGGGCAGAAACGGCAGCGGCAAGACGACGCTCCTCAAGGTCGCGTGCGGTCTGCTGAGACCGGAGCAGGGGCGGGTCACCTGGCTGGGCCGATCCATCTCCGAGGTACGCTCCGACTATCAGCGCGCGCTCGCCTACGCTTCGCACGAGCCTGCGCTCAAAGGCGATCTGACCGCGCTCGAAAATCTGCGCTTCATGGTCGGCCTCAGGCGCCGCGCGAGTGCCGCCGAACTCGCCGGCTGTCTGCAGCGGACCGGTGTCGAAGGCTGCGCGGATCTGCCGGTGCGGGTGCTGTCGGCGGGACAGCGCCGGCGCGTCGCCATGGCCCGGGTGCTCGGGATGCGCGCTCCGCTCTGGCTGCTGGACGAGCCGTTCACCAACCTCGATGCCGGCGGCTCCGAGACTTTCGCGGCACTCATCGCGGAACACGTGAGCGAGGGTGGCATGGCGGTGGTGGTCGCCCACCATGAGCTCGTGCTCCCCACTGAGGCGCGCCGGCTGGAGCTGCCCGGATGAGCGCCGCCCATGCCCTGTCGCTCGTGGTCGGACGTGAGCTGCGTCTCAGTTTCCGGCGTCCGGACCAACTTCTGCAGCCGCTGGTGTTCTTTCTCATCGTGACCACCCTGTTTCCCCTCGGATTGAACCTTCAGTTGTCGCTGCTGAAGGACATGGCGCCCGGTGTGCTTTGGACGGCCGCGCTGCTATCGTCGCTCTTGTCGCTCGAATCGCTGTTCAAGGGCGACGCGGACGACGGCACGCTCGAGCAGCTGGCGCTGTCCGGCCACAGCTTGACCTTGATCGTGATCGGCAAGACGGCGGCCCATTGGCTTCTGAGCGGCGCGGCCCTGGTGCTGGCGTCGCCCCTGGTCGCCATCGCGCTCGGTATCCCAACCACGGCGTTCGGCACCATGCTTGCGAGCCTCGCGCTCGGCACCATGACCTTGAGCTGGCTCGGTTCGATCGGCGCAGCGCTGACGGTGGGCCTGAAACGCGGCAACGTGCTTTTGTCGTTGATCGTGCTGCCGCTTGCCATGCCATTGCTGATCTTCGGCGCCGGCGCAACGGACCGCGCCATCTCGGGGACTAGCCCGGCGGGGGCCCTGTATTTTCTTGGATCGTTATGCGTATTCACCTGTACTCTTGCACCCTTCGCGGCTTCGGCTGCGCTGCGCATCACGCTCGAATGACGCTCGGAAAGACTTAAGGCACATGTGGACGTGGTTTTATCGCTTGGCCTCTCCTCCGTTCGTGTACCGGACGGCGGCCGCTTGCACGCCTTGGTTCATGGCGGCGGCGGTTGCGGCCATCGGCTACGGCACGATCGCAGGTCTGGTGTTTGCGCCTCCCGATTACCAGCAGGGCAACGCCTTTCGGATCATTTACGTGCATGCGCCGAGCGCCTGGCTCTCGATGTTCGCCTACACCACCCTGGCCGTGGCGGGCGCGATCGGGCTGATCTGGCGCATCAAGATGGGCCATGCGGTGGCGGCGGCGAGCGCCCCCATCGGCGCCTCCTTCGCGCTGGCGGCACTGGTCACCGGGTCGCTCTGGGGGCGCCCCATGTGGGGAACTTACTGGGCCTGGGACCCGAGGCTCACTTCCGAGCTCATCCTGTTGTTTCTATACGTCGGAGTGATGTCCCTGCGCTCCGCGTTCGAGGATCCCGGCCGCGGCGACCGCGCTGCGGCGCTTCTCGCCATTGTCGGGGTTGTCAATATCCCCATCATCCATTACTCGGTTGTTTGGTGGAACTCACTGCATCAAGGGGCTACGGTTGCTAAAATCGGCATGCCGGAGATGCCCGGCAGCATGCTCTGGCCCCTGCTGTCCATGCTGCTGGGCTTCATGTGCTTTTACGGAGCGGTGTTGTGTATGCGGCTGCGCGGCGAGGTGCTCAATAGAGAGCGCCAGGCAGCGTGGGTGCGGGAGGCGGTGAGATCGTGAGTGCAGGCGGATTTTGGTCGATGGGCGGTTACGCGCGCTTCGTGTGGCCGTGCTTCGCGTTGGTGTTCGGCGTCCTCGCCTGGAATCTCTGGGCGGCGAACCGTTATCAGGCCGAGGCGCGCAAGCGGGCGCAGCGAGCGCTCGCCATGATGGGAGATCACCCGTGACGCCGCGGCGCAAGCGTCTTTTCGTGGTGCTGGCGATCTTGGGCGGCGTCGCCGCCTCGGTGTCGCTGGCGGTGATGGCCTCGCGCCAGAACATCATGTTTTATTACGACCCGAGCCAGATCGCCGCCGGCCAGGCGCCCGCCAACAAGCGCTTCCGCGTGGGCGGCATGGTCGTGAAAGGGAGCTTGGCGCGCAAGCCCGGTGACCTGCAGGTGCGCTTCGTGCTGACCGATTTCGCGCATCAGATACCGGTCGAATATACGGGCGTCCTCCCCGACCTGTTCCGCGAAGGTCAAGGGATCATCGCGCATGGGACCCTGGGACCTGACGGCGCCTTTGTCGCCGATGAGGTGCTCGCCAAGCACGATGAGAAATACATGCCCCCGGAGGTCGCGGCTTCGTTGAAGCGCAATCCGCCGCCGGCCCACCCGGGTAGTTAGGAAGGAGTCGTCATGGCAGCGGAACTCGGCATATTTGCCCTCATCCTCGCCTTCGTGTTGAGCCTCGCGCAGGCCTTTTTCGGGTTGATCGGCGCCTATCGCGTCAATGGCGACTGGATGGCGGTCGCGCGCCCGGCGGTCTCGGGACAATTCGTCTTCGTTGCGGTGGCGTTCTCCTGTCTCGTGTACTGCTTCGTGACGAATGACTTCTCCGTATCCTACGTGGCGCACAATTCGAACACGCATTTGCCGCTGTTCTACCGCGTGGCGGCGCTCTGGGGCGCGCACGAGGGCTCGCTGCTGCTGTGGATCTCCATTCTCGCCATCTGGAGCCTGGCGGTCGCCGCATTCAGCCGGCAGCTGCCGATCACTTTCTCCAGCCGGGTGCTCGGCATCATGGGACTCATCAGCGCGGGCTTCATGCTGTTCACGCTGTGGACCTCGAATCCCTTCCTTCGGCTGATGCCGGCTGAGCGCGACGGCGCCGATTTGAATCCGGTGTTGCAGGATTTTGCGCTCGCCATTCATCCGCCCATGCTCTACACCGGGTATGTGGGGTTCTCGGTCGCCTTTGCATTCGCGTGCGCCGCGATGCTCGAGGGGCGGCTCGACCAAGCCTGGGCCAAGTGGACACGTCCCTGGACCATTTTTGCGTGGACGTTTCAGACCATCGGCATCGCGCTCGGCAGCTGGTGGGCCTATTACGAGCTGGGATGGGGCGGCTGGTGGTTCTGGGACCCGGTGGAAAACGCGTCCTTCATGCCCTGGCTCGTGGGCACCGCCTTGATCCATTCTTTGAGCGTCACCGAGAAGCGCGGCATCTTCAAGAGCTGGACGCTGCTATTGGCGATCTTCGCCTTCTCGCTGAGCCTCGTGGGCACGTTCCTGGTGCGATCGGGCGTGCTCGTCTCCGTGCACTCGTTCGCCACCGACCCGCAACGGGGCCTCTACATCCTGGCGTTCCTCACCCTGACCATCGGCGGTTCCCTGACGCTCTACGCGTGGCGCGCCCCGAAGCTGTACGTCCCCGGAGGTTTCGAGCCGTTCTCCCGGGAATTCTTCCTGCTGGTGAACAACGTGATCCTGGTGAGCGTCGCGGGGCTGGTGCTGTGGGGGACACTCTCGCCGCTGGTGTACGAGCTCTTCAATTTGGGCAAAATTTCCGTGGGTCCGCCGGTGTTCGCCGTGATGTTCCTGGTGCCGATGTTTCCGCTGATGGTGTTTCTCGCCATCGGCATGCATTCGGCTTGGCGCCGCGGCAGACTCACCGCATCGGCGAGGCCGCTCTGGTGGTTGCTCGGCGCGGCCGCGCTGGTGTCCGTGCTGGTGCAGGGGGTGGGATTCGGCACGTTCCACTGGATCGGCCTCATCGGTCTGCTGTTCGGTTTCTGGATCATTTTCTCGGCCTTGATCGAGCCGGTCCAGAGGCTTCGCCGCGGCCAGAAGCTCACGTCGGGCCTGCTCGGCATGGTGGTCGCGCACATCGGAGTCGGCGTATTC
>Ga0187847_10000387_pt1 | contig 50736 bp, 47 predicted proteins | sample June2016WEW_4_10_FD_132458 | JGI IMG/M metagenome (GOLD analysis project Ga0187847, IMG submission 132458) | Peatland microbial communities from SPRUCE experiment site at the Marcell Experimental Forest, Minnesota, USA - June2016WEW_4_10 | ecosystem: Environmental > Terrestrial > Soil >...
GACGGTCACGAAGTCGGTGTTCATCATGCCGCCGGCGGTGTCGGCGTTGTAGGAGAGCAGGTTGCGCACCTTGACCTGCTGGGTCGTGGGCAGGTTCTCGAGGATGCTCAGGCGCCGGTCCTGGTCGATCTCGCTGATGAGGTCGGCCGCGTTGTCGGGCTCCATGCGCGACAGCAGCCGCGCCGCCTCCTCGTCGCTACGGCCCTCGAGGAACTCCAGCTGGTGGGTGACGTCGAGCTCTTCGAAGACGTCGGCCTCGAGCTCGCGGTCCAGGCCGACCGCCTCGATGATCTCCTCGCCCTCCTCGTGACTGGCCTGCTCGACCAGGTCGGCGATCTGGGCCGGGTGCAGCCGGGCGAGCTTGCGGTACGGGATGCGCAGCCTCGCCGAGGGCACGTGGGCGACGAAGGGCTCGATGGACGCGAAGTCGACGATGGACTCGGCCTTCACGTGCTGGCCGAAGCTGCGCCCGAGCACGCGGCGAAGGAAGGGGCGCCGTCCGGGGTCGACGCCCACGACCTCCCAGCGGCCGTCGATCTGGGCGATCTCGATCTCGTTGGCGATGATGAGCCGCCCGCGCACCAGGTTGATGAGATGGCGCGCGAGCAGGTCCTCGGCCAGCAGCAACTCGCCGGGACGGCGCTCGAAGCGGCGCAGGTCGACCTTGGAGCCCTCGAAGGTCATGCGGCCCTCGCTCAGTCCGCCGATCTTGCGGATCGGCACGAAGAGGTTGCGGCCTTCGATGCGGATCACGACGCCCACGATGGGCGGGTGGGCGTCGTCGCCGAGGCGCGCGACCAGGTCCTGGACGCGGCCGATCCGGTCGCCGGCCTGATCGAAGATCGGCCGGTGCAGGAACGTGGAGAGGTGGAGGATTTCAGCCATGAAAGTGCCTTTACGACCTTCTAAGGCTACCCGTTGAGGCCCGCGAACGGCCAAAAGATGTGCGAACGCTGGGCGAACTCTCGGGACCGACTACGGGTTGGTCGGGGTGAAGTTGGCCAGGACCTCGCCGACGTAGTCGACGTCCTCGTCGGAGATGCCCGCGTGGGTCACGAAGCGCGCGCGGCGCGGCGCGATGGTGCCGCCGAGCACGCCGAGCTGGGCCAACTCGTGCGTGATCTGTCGTGCCTGAGGGTGGTCGAAGGCCACGATGTTGGTCCGACAGGTCGAGGGGTCGTAGCGCGACTCGGGGAAGGCCGCGGCGAACATGTCGGCGAGCGCGCGGGCGCGCTCGTGGTCGTGCGCCAGGCGGTCGATCATCGTCTCGAGCGCCACCAGTCCGGCCGCCGCGATGATGCCGGCCTGGCGCATGGCGCCGCCGAGTCGTTTGCGTTCGATTCTGGCGCGCTCCATGACGTCGCCCGATCCGGCCAGCAGCGAACCGACCGGCGCACACAGTCCCTTGCTCAGACAGGTCATCACGGTCGTCGCCGGGGCCGCGAACGCGGCGGCGGAGGTGCCGCTCGCCACGACCGCGTTGAACAGGCGCGCGCCGTCGAGGTGGATGGCCCGTCCCCCGATCGCCGCGGCCAACTTCTCCAAGTCCGTCACGTCCCCGACCGTGCCCCCCGAGGGCATGTGCGTGTTCTCGATCGCCACCATCGCGACGTGCGGTCGATGGTCCTGCTCGCCCTCGATCACCTCGAGCACGTCATCGAGGGCCAGCGCGCCGTTCTCGTCGTCGATGCCCACGATCTGGACCGACGAGTTGCGTGACGCCGCGCCCAGTTCGAAGCTGACGAGGTGCTGGGACCGCCCGGCGATCACCAGGTCGCCCGGCTCGGTCAAGACCCGCACCGCGATCTGATTGGCCATCACCCCCGAGGGCACGAAGAGGGCCGTCTCCTTGCCCACGAGTTCGGCGTAGCGTCGCTCGAGGGCGTTGACGGTGGGGTCCTCGGCGTAGCCGTCGTCGCCGACGACGGCCGTCGCCATCGCCTCACGCATCGCCGGCGTCGGCTGAGTCACGGTGTCACTGCGCAGGTCGACGCGTCGGGTCACGACCCGAGGCTACCGGGCGACTCGTAGGATGGCCCGATGAGCGAGGAGATGGCGCAGCGATTCACCGCGTCGCAGAACGTGCACGGTCTGCTCGGGGTGCAGATCGTCGAACTGACGCCCGAACGGGTGGTCCTGTCGGTCGAGGTCGGGCCCAAGGTCCACCAGCCCTACGGCATCCTGCACGGCGGGGTCTCGGCCCTGCTCGCCGAGAGCGCGGCGTCGGTCGGCGGAGCCCTCAGCATCGGTGCCGATCAGATCGTGGTCGGCACCGAGCTCAACTGCTCGCACCTTCGATCGATGGCCAGTGGCACCTTGATCGCCACGGCGACGCCGATCCGGCGGGGGCAACGGGTCCACGTCTGGGCGATTGACCTCACTGACCAGGAGGGACGCCAGATATGCGTGGCCCGCTGCACCCTTCAGGTGCTGCCGGCACCGTCCTCGACGGAGTCGACCACGTAGACTTTGCGCAAGGCATTTTGGCGATAGGGGCTGGTATGGGCGTTCGATTCAAGGGCTGGGGCATCGCCGTACCCGACCGAATCGTCACCAACGACGAGCTCTCGCTGACCCTGGACACCTCCGACGCCTGGATCACCGAGCGTACCGGCATCCGCGAGCGCCGCATCGGCGGCAGCGCGAGGACCCTCGGCGCCCTGGCCGGCCAGCGGGCCCTCGACGACGCCGGGCTGGCGCCCAGCGACATCGACTTCCTCCTGCTCGCCACGACCACGCCCGACCGGCTGATCCCGGCGACGTCGTGCCTGATCGCCGACGACCTCGGGCTGGACTGCGCCGCCATGGACCTGAACGCCGCGTGCAGCGGGTTCATGTACGCCGTGCGCACCGCCCAGGGACTGCTCGAGACGGGCAACCGCCGCATCCTCGTGATCGGGGCCGAGCACCTCAGCCGCTGGGTCGACTGGAGCGACCGCAACATGGCCGTCCTGCTGGCCGACGGCGCCGGGGCCACGGTGCTCGAGTACGACCCGAACGGCACCGACGTGCTGTCGTTCTGCCTCGGGGCCAAGGGCGCCGACGCCGACCTGCTCACCTGCGAGCACGGGGGCTTCGTCCAGATGGATGGCCGAGAGGTCTTTCGCCGGGCCGTGCGCGTGGTCGTCGAGTCGGCCGAGAAGGCCATGGAGGACGCCGACGTCAAGATCGACGACATCAGCCTGGTCATCCCCCACCAGGCCAACATCCGCATCATCCGGGCCGCGACCCAGCGCCTCGGCATCGAGATGGAGCGGGCCGTCGTCGTGCTCGACCGCTACGGCAACACCTCGAGCGCCTCGATCCCGCTGGCCTTCGACGACGCGCGCCAGAACGGCCGCATCAAGCCCGGTGAGTTCGCCCTCATGACCGGCTTCGGCGCCGGCATGACCTGGGCCTCGTCGATCGTGCGGTGGTCGTGATGGGACCGACCCTCGTCATCCTCGCCGCAGGCCGCGCCCGCCGCTACGGCGGGCTCAAGCAGCTCGCCCCGATCGGCATGCACGGCGAGGGCGTCATCGACCTCATCGCCTCGGACGCCTTCGCGGCCGGCTTCGACGAGATCGTCATCGTCGTCAACCCCGACACCGGCCCCCAGATCGTCGAGCACGTCGGGCAGTTCTGGCCGAGCGGGCACAAGATCTCCTTCGCGGTGCAGGAGAACCTGCGCGGCACCGTCGACGCGGTGCTCTGCGCCATGCCCTTCGTGCGCCCCGACACCCCCTTCGGCATCGCCAACGCCGACGACCTCTACGGCCGTGACGCCCTGGTCCAGCTGGGCGATCACCTGGTGTCGAGCAAGAACCACTGCCTCGTCGGCTTCCAGCTCGACCGGGCCCTGGTGGGCGACCTGCCGGTCTCGCGCGGCACCTGCAACGTCGTCAACGGACACTTGACCGAGATCGTCGAGCGGCGCAACGTGCACGCGACCCTCGACGGCTACCAGGCCGACGACGGCGAGGATCCCGCGGTGCTGAGCCCCCACTCCATCGTCTCGATGAACCTCTGGGGCTTCCAGCCCTCCATCTGGCCCCTCATGGAACTGGCCGTCGAGGATCACGACTTCACCGAGAGCCCCGAGGTGCTCCTGCCGATCTTCGTGGGCAAGATCCTGCACCACACCCCGGTGCGCTTCGACGTGTTGTCCACGACGTCGCGCTGCATCGGCGTGACCTACTCCGAGGACCTGCCCCTCGCGCAGATCCTGGTGCGCCAGGACATCGAGTCGGGACGGCGTCCCGAGTTCGCGTTCTTCTAACTAGCGCCAGTCCCGCGACGGCGTCACGGCGCCCAGGTGCAGCACCTGCACCGACTCGGCCATCAGCGCGATCGACCCCTGACCGCGCTGGAGCGATCCTTGGATGATCAGCGCCGGCTCGCGTCGCGCGACCTCCTTCCAGCGCAGCCACGCCCCCTTGGAGAAGATCACGTTCACGTGACCGGTCTCGTCCTCTAGGTTCACGAAGACCGCGCCGCCCGCCGTCTCGGGGTGCTGGCGATGGGTCACCACGCCGGCCACGGCGACCCGGGCGCTCTCGACGCCGGCCAGCGCGTCGGCCCGGGTGACGCCGCGGGCGTTGAGCTCGTCGCGCACCAGCGCCATGGCCGTGGCGTCGGGCGTGAGGCCCATCGCCCAGAGGTCGTCCGCGACCCGTTCCATCTCGCTCGCCTCGGGCAGGACCGGCGCGCACAGGCCGGTCACCACGCCGGCGAGGCGCTCGGGCGTGCCCTGGGCCGCGGCCGCGGCCGACCAGACCAGGGACCGGCGGCTCGCGCCGAAGCAGTCGAGGGCCCCCGCGACCGCGAGCGCCTCGAGGTGCTGGTGCTGGGCGAGCGCGCGGCGCACGAGGTCCTCGCTGTCGCGCCAGGGTGCGCCCTCGGCGATGCGCGCCGCCAGCTCGGCGCCGACGGAACGCACGCTCTCGAGGCCCAGGCGGACCTCGGGCTCCTCGCGGGTCCCCTCGAGCGTGGCCTGGGCACCCGAGCGGTTGACGTCGGGACGGTGCACCCGCACCCCGTGACGCTGGGCGTCGGCGACCAGGCTCTGGGGCGACCAGAAGCCGAGCGGCTGGGCGTTGAGCAGCGAGACCAGGAAGGCCGCCGGGTAGTACAGCTTGATCCACGCCGAGCAGTAGACGAGGTGGGCGAAGGAGACCGAGTGCGACTCGGGGAAGCCGAAGTTCGCGAAGGCCGCCAGCGCGTCGAACATCTGGTCGGCCGCTGGACCGGTGATGTCGTTGGCGGCCATGCCGGCGTAGAAACGGTCCTTCAGTTTGAGCATGCGCAGGTCCGAGCGCTTGGCCGACATGGCCTGGCGCAGCTCGTCGGCCTCGGCCGCCGAGAAGCCGGCCACGGCGACGGCCATCTCCATGAGCTGCTCCTGGAAGAGCGGCACCCCGAGCGTGCGCGACAGGATCGGCTCGAGGCGCGGGTGCAGGTAGGTGACGGCCTCGTCCCCGCGGCGCCGTCGGATGTAGGGGTTGACCGCGTTGCCCTGGATCGGACCGGGACGGATCAGCGCCACCTCGATCACCAGGTCGTAGAAGCACCGCGGCATCACCCGCGGCAGCGTCGCCATCTGCGCGCGCGACTCGACCTGGAAGACGCCCACGGTGTCGGCCTCGCAGAGCAGGTCGTAGACGGCCGGCGCCTGCGGCAGCGACCCCAGGTCGAGCGTCACGCCGTGGAAGTCGCGCACCACATCGACGGCGCGGTGCAGGGCGTCGAGCATGCCCAGCCCCAGGAGGTCGAACTTCACGAGCCCGATCGCCGCGCAGTCGTCCTTGTCCCACTGCAGCACGGTGTGCCCGGGCATGCGCCCCCACTCGATGGGACAGACCTCGAGCACCGGCCGGTCGCAGATCACCATACCGGCCGAATGGATGCCGAGGTGGCGCGGGCGATTGAGCAGCCCGGTCGCCATGGCCGCGATCAGCGCGGGCGTGTCCGGTGCCATCGGCGTCGCGCTGTGGCGGTCGACGCCGTCGCGCAGCTTGTCCGACTCCTCCTCGCTCAGCCCGAAGGCCCGCGCGACGTCGCGCACCGCCGAGCGAGGACGGTACGTGATCACGGCCGCCACCTGGGCGGCGTGGCGCCGTCCGTAGCGCTCGTAGACGTACTGGATGACCTCCTCGCGCCGACCGGACTCGATGTCCACGTCGATGTCGGGCGGGCCGTCGCGCGCCGGGGAGAGGAAGCGCTCGAAGAAGAGGTTGAGCGCCACCGCGTCGGCGTTGGTAATGCCCAGTGAGAAGCAGACCGCCGAGTTGGCCGCCGAGCCCCTTCCCTGGCAGAAGATGTTCTCGCGCCGGCAGAACTCGGTGATGTCCCAGACCGTCAGGAAGTAGCCGGCGAAGCCGAGCGTGGCGATGACGGCGAGCTCGTGGTCGATCTGGCGCCAGGCGCCCGGCACCCGCTCGTGGTCGCGGGGACCGTAGCGCTCGCTCGCGCCGGTGGCGACCAGCGCCTCGAGGTAGGCCTGCTCGTCCATGCCCGCCGGCGTGATGAAGGCCGGCAGGTTCGGCGCCACCAGGCGAAGGTCGAAAGCCAGCTGGCCCGCGATCTCGCCCGCGCGCTCCACGACGCCCGGCCAGCGCGCGAAGCGCCGGCGCTGCTCGGCGTCGCTGCGCAGGTGCGCGAGCGGCGACGAGTCGAGCCAGCCGCGCATCTCCTCGAGGCTGGCCCGGGCCCGGATCGCCGAGAGCACGTTGGCCCGGGCGAAGCCGTCGGGCGTGGCGTAGTGCACGTTGCCCGTCGCCACCGGCTCGACGTCGTAGCGAACGGCCAGCTCGGCGAGCGCGTCGTTGCGCGCCACGTCGTCGGGGGCGCCGTGGTCCCACAGTTCGACCGCGAGGTTCTCGCGCCCGAAGGCACCGATGAGGCGCTCGAGGGCCCGCGCGGCGGCGCGCGGGCCCTCGAGCACCAGCGCGCGCGCGAGCGGCCCCTTGCGACAGCCCGTCAGCACCAGCCACTGCGTGGCGTGGCGCGCGACCTCGTCGAGGCAGAAACGCGGCGCCCCCTTCTCGCCCCGGGCCAGGTGGGCCTCGCCCAGCATCGTCGCCAGGTGGCGATATCCCTCGGGAGAGCGCGCCAGCACCACCAGGTGCTCGCCCGACGGATCGCGCACCCCGACCCGGTCGTCGGAACCGTCCAGGGTCACCTCGGCGCCGAAGACCGTCGCCAGTCCGACCGACCGTGCCGCCTCGGCGAAGCGCACCACCCCGTAGAGGCCGTGGTGGTCGGTGAGGGCGAGCCCGGAGAGCTTGAGCCGCGCCGCCTCCACGACCAGCTCCTCGGGGTCGCTCGCCCCGTCGAGGAAACTGAAGCCCGAGTGGGCGTGCAGCTCGGCGTAGGCGGGCATCAGTCGTAGAGCCCCACGAGCCACCAGCGGCCGGCCTCGGCGACGAGCAGCACCGCCTCGCCGCCGCCGAGCAGCAGCTGCAGGTGCGCGCGTCGGCGACTGCGCCCCCACCAGCCCTCCAGCGACGGCCAGGGGCCGGCGTGCCAGATGACGTCACGGCGTCCCTCGGGCGAGAGCAGCGTGCGCGGACGGGCGCTGAGCAGTCCGCGCGAACTGACCCGCACCATCTCGGCGTTGCCGTCGTGCAGTTCCACGCCCTGGCGCACGCGCAGCGTGGTCGCCGGCGAGGGCGAGCGCAACTGACCGGGCCACGGCGCGTCGTCGCGCGCAGGGCTGGCCGGCGAGCCCCAGGGCACCAGCGTGGCGCGGTCCTCGGGGACCCGCCCTCCGCGCAGCGACGCCACGACGACGCCGCCGGCGCCGAGGCGCGACTGCACCCGCTGGGCCGCCGCGTGGGCCCGGTCGTCGTCACCACGCTGACCGAAGAAGCCCAGCTGCACGTCGGACAGCTCCGCGCCGTGCAGACGGCCCAGGCGCCCCAGCAGCTTCGTATCGCGCTGGGTGGCGAGCTCGCTCAGCTCGCCCCGGGCGACCTGGTGCAGCACCACGGCGTTCTTGTTGAAGCGCTCTGCGACGCGGGCGCGCTCGACGTCGGCGAAGGCGCCCACGGTGTGCAGCCCGAGGCGCCGACAGGTCGTCACCAGGTCCTCGCGGCCGAGGGCCGCCAGCGGCTGGCGCCGGCGAAAGGACGGCGTCGCCCCCGGCGCGACGAGGACGCGCTCGCGCGCGGCGATCTCCGCGCAGAAGAGCCCGTCGGCGATGCCGAGCGACGGGTCGTGACCGGTCACCTCGCGCACCGTCGCCGCCACGACGTCGAGCACGGCCGCCTCCCCGCCAAAGAAGCGGCTCGGCGCGCGCACCGGCAAAGCGTAGAGGCCGAGGCGCACCGGCTCCGTGAAGGGACAGAGCAGGCTCAGCGCGTCGAGCAGCGTCGAGTAGTCGCGCAGCGTCGAGCCGTCGGGCGCCTCCTCGGCGAGCGCCTCGACGTAGACGCAGAGCAGGCGCTCCACTAGCGCGCCGCCCGTCCTCGCCGGTCCGGCACCACCACCACGTGGGCGACGGCGCGCGCCGCCTCACCGCGGCCGCCCACCAGCACCGTGAGGTGACGCGCGTCGAGGCGCGACGACGTGACCCAGCGCGACTCAGTGATGGTGAGCGAGAGATCACCGGGCAGCGGCCACGGCGCGTTCGGCTCGACGAGGACGATCATCACGGTGCCGCGCTCGCGCACGCGGTCCACCAACCGGCGCGCGGCCCCGTAGCCGCAGCGGGGCGGGGCGCGAACGACCAGCAGGTCCACCCCGTCGAGCAGGTCGGCCGCCGACTCGGCCCACGCGCCGAGTGGACGGGGCACGAAGAGCACCCGACGCAGGTCCACCCCGAGCTCGGCGATCGCCACGACGCCGGGGTCGCCGACACCCACGACGCCGGTCCAGTGGCCCTCGACGCTCGCGCGCGCGACGAGGCTCAGGGCCAGACTGAGCCCGCCCGAACCGGGTGGCGCCTGCACGACGACCGTGGTGCCCCGGCGCAGCCCGCCCCCCGGCACCAACGCGCTCCAGGGCTCGCCCAGGGGCAGCGTGCGGCTCGTCGCGAGGGCGACGGGGCGCAGTGTCGCCACCAGATCGGCCGGCAGTGTAGGGCGTTCAGTGGGAAAAGCGAACATATGTTCGTAAGCGTAGCCACCGCCGGTGACGGGCGCCAACGGCCTAATCTCGAGGAGAAAAGGAGTCTCCATGTGCGGCCGTATCGCCCTGTTTACCCCTCCGGCACGGCTGGCCCGGCTGCTCGACGCCGCCCTCGCCGCCGGTATCGAACCCGAGGGCCATCCCAGCTGGAACGTCGGCCCCCAGCGCCGGCTCTTCGGTGTGAACGACGAGGACGGGACCCGCACGCTCGACCGCTACCGCTGGGGCCTCATCCCGAGCTGGGCGAAGGAGGCCTCGATCGGCAACCGGCTCTTCAACGCCCGCGCCGAGACGGTCGCCGAGAAGCCCTCCTTTCGCAGCGCCTTCGCCAAGCGGCCCTGCGTGATCCCCGTCGACGGCTTCTACGAGTGGGACCACCGCGACGGCCACCAGAAGCAGCCCCACTACTTCAGCCGCGTCGACGGCGAGCCGCTGCTCTTCGCCGGCCTCTACGAGCGCTGGCACGACCGCAGCGAAGCCCAGGACGCCCCCGCGGTACAGACCTGCACGGTGATCACCACCGAACCCAACGCCGACCTCGACGAGCTGCACAACCGCATGCCGGTCATCCTCGCCGCGAGCGACGTCGAGACGTGGATCAACGTGACCGACTTCAGTCCCGACGAGCGTCTCGCGCTGCTGCGACCGGCGCCCGACGGGACCCTCTCGCACTACGGCGTGGACAAGGCCGTCGGTTCGGTACGCAACGACGGTCCCGAACTGATCGAACCGGTCGAACCGCAGGCCCTCTTCTAGGAAAGAAAATAGGCCCGGGATGCCGAAAACCCCGAGTGACCAGTGAGTCGAAACTCGCCAGCCCCCCGGGGTCTCCGAAGGCGCATCTCCCGCTGACCCGTGTCGGACAGGTCACCGTTAGACGGCTGGTACCTCACGTCTTTCGTCTCTCGCGGACCGCGGACCGAACTCCGCTGCCCGTCTGGAGGTTTCGTTCCTCTTGCGAGGCCCCTCTCCCCCCTCGTCGTCTTCCCCTTGCGGTTCTTCCAACGTTCGACAGGTACTACGTGAACTACGAGTGATACTGTGCCAGAGTTGCACTGGCCTCGCCGGGGAAAATCACGAAATCAGAAACTTATGCCCAGGCCGTATCCCTTTATCCACCGATTTGTCACCAAATCGAAAATTATCAACTGGTAAGTCGCAACTTTTGCACAGCGCACCATTTTCGATCGGCCGCAAGGGGCCGCGAGGAGCTCCGCCCGCGGCGCCCCAGGCCGCTCCGCGCACCCCAAGTTCACCCCGGGCACACGTCGGGGACGACAGTCGATCCGTCCCTGGTCGGCGCGGCTCGACCCATCCAGTCACGTCCTGCGACGTGACACCACACGCAGTCATCGACGAGGAATCTCCAGTCACGCCTTGACATTCTGAGGCCCGCGCACGCGTCGCTGCAGACCTCGTGTCGAGTGATTGGTACTAGGTTGCCTACGTGAGATCGAGCCGGCCAGCGAAACACACGACCACGTGGCTGGCCGCCGTCTCACTCGTGTTGACGATGACGATCGCCTTCGCGCCGTCGGCGTCGGCGGCGACGATCACCCAGACCGGCGACGCTACGGGCACCACGACGACGACCGCATCGACGGCCTTCACCGACCAGCTCGGGCCGACGACCGACCCCAACAACTCCAACGCCGTCACTTTTCTCGCCACCGGCGGCGCGAACGAAGCCGACTTCTCGGTGAGCCCGTCGGGCGCCGTCAGCGTCGTGGGGGGGCCTCTGGCCGCTGGCGGCTACACGGTGACCGGCACCGACTCGGACAGCTCGCTGGTCGACAGTGGAATCTGGAGCTACACCCTGACCGTCAATGGCGTGAACATCGCCCAGACCGCGCCGGCGTCGGCCGCTACGACGACAAGCGGTTCGACGACCTTCAGCGACCAGCTCGAGCCGACGACCGCACCGACCACGAACAGCCCGGTCTCCTACCTCATCACCGGTGGCGCGAACGAAGCCGACTTCTCCGTGACCTCGGCGGGCCTGCTGAGCGTCGTGGGCGGCCCACTCGCCGTCGGTCCCTACACCGTGACGGGTATGACGTCCGACCTCCTGGACGACGCGGGCACGTGGACCTTCACGCTGACGGTCGGTGCTGGCACGATCACTCAGACGGCCCCCACCTCCGGCAACACCACGGTCGCCAATTCGACGCTCTTCAGCGCCCAACTGGAGCCGACCACGAACAGCGGCCACGCCGTCAGTTACCTCGCGACCGGTGGCGCGAACGAAGCCGACTTCGCCGTCACCAGCGCGGGTGTCCTGAGCGTCGTCAACGGTCCGCTCGGTGTCGGCGACTACACCGTGACGGGAACGGACTCGGACACCCTGTCCAACGCCGGCACGTGGACCTTCACGCTCGACGTCGTCACGTCGGGCGGCTCGCCGCCGGGCGGCGTTACGCTGAAACAGTCAGCGCCGACGTCCGGCACCACGACCACCACCGCATCGTCCACGTTCACGGCCGGACCACTGAGCGTGAGCAACGCCACCGGGGCCGTCACCTTCACGACAACCGCCACGAGCCCGGCCCTCAGCGTCAGCCCTTCGGGCGCAATCACCACGACCGGCCCGTTGACGGTGGGTAGTTACCTCGTCTCCGGCACCGACAGTGACACCTCGGGCGACACGGGCACGTGGAGCTACACGCTCAACGTGACCTTGCCCGACGTCGTCGTGACGTTCGAGGCCAACGGTGGCACCGGATCGATGACGCCCGAGAGCAACAACGGCCCGAGCGCCCTCACGCCCAACACCTTCACCTGGGCCAAGCACGCCTTCACCAAGTGGACGACCGCCGCCAACGGCTCGGGCAGCAGCTACGCCAACGGCGCGACCTATCCCTTCAGCGCCGCAACCACGCTGTACGCGCAGTGGGTCGCGACGACGCACCCCGCGATCAAGCACACGGTGACCTTCAACGCCAACGGCGGCCGGGGTGTGACGGCCGCGCAGACCAACAGCGTGCTGGCGACCCTGACGACCAATGGCTTCACGCGAAGTGGCTACACGTTCAAGGGCTGGAACACCTCCGCCAACGGGTCAGGCACGAGCTACGACAATCGCGCGGCCTACAGCTTCAAGAGGTCAACGACCCTCTACGCGCAGTGGTCGGTCCGTTCGTACAAGGTGACCTTCGACGCCAACGGTGGATCGGGCTCGATGACGCCCGAATCCAAGAAGACGGCCGGCCGCCTTTCGTCGAACGGGTTCACGCGAAGTGGCTACACGTTTCGCAAGTGGACGACGGCCGCCAACGGGTCGGGCGACAGCTACGCCAACAACGCCGTCTACCGATTCACCAAATCGGTCACCCTCTACGCGCAGTGGACCCCAAAGAAGGTCGTGGTCGTCGTTCCCGTGCACGCCGTGGTGACCCTCGCCCCCTTCACCAACAAGTCGGACGCACTGTCGCCGGCGCTCGAATCACAGATCACAGCTCTCGCGGCACTCGTGAAGGTGGACCACGACACCAAGGTGGCCCTCGTCGGATTCAGCGGTGACCTCACTACGGCCAACGAATCGAACGAGGAGGCGTGGTCGGCGAGCCTGACCCTGGCCATCAATCGCGCCCAGGCCGTTAAGACGTACCTCGCCCAGCAGCTGGACGCGCTCGGACTCTCGGGCTACCTGATCACGACCAGCGGCAGTACCAAGGCCTTAGTGGTCGCCTCCGCCAACCAGCCTCAGAATCGCAAGGTTGTCGCGTCCATCAGCTAGCGGCTGGCGTCAATCCTGAGTTAGGGACGCGATCTCCTCAGCCACCACCTCTTCGACGCACTCAGCAACCGCGGACCGCGCCCTCCGCGCCCCGAATCGCCGCACCAGGCTCACCACGTGGGCGCGCTCGAACCTCCTCGAGAACTCGTGAGCCGACGCCTCGTCGATCGAGCCGCACACCACGAGCAACGTCGCGCGCCCTACGAGTCGCGCGACGGAGACGACCACCTTGCCTTCGAGACTGCCCCCGTCGAAGCGACCCTCGCCCGTGACGACGAGCGACGCACGATCGATGCGCTCCTGCAGCGACACCGCCTGCGCCACCGCCTCGAAGCCGCCCGTGAGGACGGCGCCGAGCGCGGCGAGCGCGCCCGGAATACCGCCCGCGGCTCCCGCGCGCTCCAGTAGCTCGACGTCCACACCGCACTCAGCGAGATAGACCTCTCGGGCCCGCTCGAGTCGCCGGTCGATGAGCGCCAGGTCGGACATACGAACCCCTTTTTGACCGGCGTAGCGCTTGAGTCCTGAGAAACGGGCCGTCACGTCGGTCGCGACGATTACCGGGACCGAAAGGCCACCGGCCTCCTTCAACGCCCGGTAGCAGCCGAGTCCGCCGTCCGAGGTCGCCGAGCCGCCGCACCCCATGAGAATCGAGCTAGCTCCGAGACGCTGTGCGGCGAGTATCAAATGGGCCGCTCCCTCGCTCGACGCCTCGAGGGCCTGCTCCGGCGTCGGCGAGACCAACCGCTCACGCCCGAGCACCTGGGCGACCTCCAGCACCGCCCGAGAGCCCGGCGACGACTCGATCAACGTGATCCCCGCGGCCACCATCTCCCCGAGCGGACCGGGGACCTCGACGATGACCTCATCGCCATCGAAGGCGTCGCGGAATCCCTCACCGCCGTCGGACATCGGCTGACTCTCGGCGTCGGCCCCGCAGAGACGGCCCGCGCGGGCGACGGCATCGCTCAACTCGCGGGCCGAGGCGGTGCCGCGGAACTTGTCCATCGCGCCGAGCACGAGCGTCAGAGACGGCCCGTTCACCATCGACTCAACCGCGACGCGTCACGTTGGCCGCCGCGACGCGGTGGGTATTCCTCGAGACACGTCGAAAAGTTGCCGACCAGGTCTAAGAACTCGGTGTCGCGAGGCATGGGGTCGAGAACACCGACAAACGAGGACGCGCCCGACACGAGGCAAATCTATCAATCACCCTTTCGATTGCCATCCCGAGCCGCCCCGGCCCCTCGACTCTCTCCTACAGCGGCGACGGGACTACGCCGACGAGTCGGCCGCGGGAAGTTCGCCGAGAGACGCGTGGTACTTGTTCGTGATCGACACTGACCGTGCCACCGATTCGCCGATCGGCAACGCCAGCAACGCCGCGAAGACGATCGTGATGAGTGCGGAGTGGCTCTTGCTCAGAAAGTCCTGCGCCGAACGCAGCACGACCAGCAGCACGACCAGTGCGTACTCGGCATTCGATCGGGTCAAGACCACGCTCTTGGTGCTGGCGATCGCGCGAACGAACTGCACCCGCGAACGAAGCCAGCCAATCGGGATGCCGATCGACGCACCGAGCACCGCCGCGACGACGTGCCAGACGCTCAGTCTAAGTTCGTGACCGAGCAGCGGCCCCACGACGATGATGGCCAAGACCGGATCGAGCCATTCCAGGGTGATGGGGCGGATGCGCTGACGCGGCTGGAGCGAGGGGATATTGGGATCGGTCCGGCCCTTGCGCACGAGGGTCGACGCGAACACCGCGAACAGGACGATCGCCACCGCCTGGATGCTGTTGGCCGTCTTCAACGCTCATCCGTTCGGTGGCGTAGTCCCGTCGATGGGGGTCGAGACGAGGGCACATCCGTTGCGAACCCCGGGAACGAGCCAATAGTCGAGACCGAAGGCACCGAGAGCTACTGCTTGACCACGTTCTTCACGGCCTTACGAAAAAAGAACCGCGATACCAACCATGAGATCAGTGGGAGAAGCCCCGCCGTCCACAGGATGACGCCGACGTAGTGCAACACGTGCCCCACCGGAGCGAACATCAGCACTATGGCCACGAGGTACGTCCAGAAGGTGATTCGCTTCCAGATTCGCGCCACTCCAAAAAGATTGGCGATGTGCTCGCCATGGGTGGCCCGTTCGGGATAGCTATCGCGCCAACGATCCGCCCCGCTCTGCTCTATTCGATCCAGGGTTCGCATGAGTATTGTCGCCATAGGCCTCCCTCAAGGATACTCCGCAGAGCACCGGCGACTCCCCGAGGCGGATCACGTGGCGCTCTCGACGAAGGCCGACGAGGCCGCCCACCCCATTACGTCTGACGGGATCGTTCGATCGCCCGCGACGTAAAAAAGTGGCTGCGAGAATAAGCCGCGAGAAACGGTTGATCCCGCCCATCGAATTGCGTAGGTCATCACGCTCTCAGAATCGTGGTCCACCGTGCGGGCGTTGGGCACCGAGTGGACTTTAATTGGCACAGGAAGGGCCAATAACCGAACTCCTATCGATCGCCGTAGTTGATGCGGCAATCGCCACGACTCTGCGAACGATGAGATGACAATCTCTGTTCCGAGAGGGCGTGACCAGGGAACTTTGTGATCCCAACCTTGAGCACCGATGGGGCTGGCGAAAATATAGCATTTATGTACTATATTAGCCCCATGATTAGTGGAGACCTGATCAGGGAAGCTCGATTGCGGGCCGGCTTGACACAATCCGAATTGGGCGCGCGGCTCAACAAGGCGCAGTCCGTGATAGCCCGCTGGGAACGTGACGACGTGTCGCCGAGTCTTGAGACCGTACGAGGGGTCGTGCGCGCGTGCGGATTGGAGCTCACGTTCTCCATGTCCAAGTTTGATGACTCGAACGTGACGATCATTGACCAACATCTACGAATGACACCGGCCGAACGATTCGCTGATCTCATGGCCCGCGTTCGATTCCACGACCGCCGTGAGCAACGTGAAGCGAGCCGTCGTGGCTGAGCTGGTCCCCTATCGCCCCGACGAGATCCTGGCGGTACTCGAACGCCACCATGTGCAGTACGTCGTCATCGGCGGACTGGCCGCAGAGTTGCGCGGATCGCCCTACGTCACTCGTGATGTGGACATCACGCCTGCTCGCAACCGAGAGAACTTCGCGAAGCTGGCGGCAGCGTTGAGCGAGCTAGGTGCCAAACTTCGGATTTCCGACGTGGAGGAGCCGTTAGCCATTCCGCTCGATGAACATTCGTTCGAGCAACGTACGACCTGGACCTTCGTCACCCAACACGGGTACCTGAACATCCCACTTCTTCCCGACGGTACGCGTGGCTACGACGATCTACGACGGTCCGCCACTCGAGAGCGACTGACAGACACCGTGACAACTTCGGTGGCCGCGCTGGCCGATGTAATCCGGTCCAAGGAGGCAGCCGGTCGGGACAAGGACCGCTCGGTGCTGCCGATCCTTCGCCAGGTCCTCGAACGCTCACAAACACCTGACAGTTAGCGCCGCCAGAAAAAAAGATGCGTCACCCCACTCGGGCTCGGCACTTTTTCCAAGAAGAAACGGTCGACCAGATCGTCGGGACTTTCCCACACTCTCTCGCCGCGACCAAGCTCGATGGGCGCAACTGCGAAATGCATTTGGTCGATGAGATCGGCGTCGAGAAACTCACGCACCGTGGCGACGCCGCCACCGAGGCGCACGTCTTTGCCCTCGGCCGCCTCGTACGCCTGCGCGAGTGCGTCCTGCGGTGACGCATCGAGAAAGTGGAACGTGGTGTCCCCCAGGGTTATTGAGGGGCGCACATGATGCGTGAGCACGAACACTGGCGTATGGAACGGTGTGTCCTCGCCCCACCACCCTTCCCAGTCAAGGTTTTCCCACGGTCCTCGCTGGGGACCAAACTTATTGCGCCCCATGATTTCGGCACCGATGTTCCGGGTGAAGTCACGGGTGCAGTAGTCGTCAAATCCGTACGTTCCCCCCGGATCGGTTCGATTGACCCAGTGCGCGGTCGCTCCCGCCCAGGAAAAGAGGTCGGCAGGATTCGCGTGACCGAACGGATGCTCGAGGCTCTGCCCCACACCGGAACCGAAGCCATCGCTCGACACCATGAAATTGTGAACTCGGACCACCTGGGTCATTTAACACTCTCCTTTTCACGCAATAACGTGTGAAGCCTCACCACTCTCTCAAGAGCAGTCCAAGCTAGATCTTGGGATCGAGTCGTACCACCTGAAGGATACGCACGGTGAGAGTTTCGTAGTGGGCCCAGCCGGGGTAGAAGTCAGTCAATATGGGCCACACGCTGGATCGTTCTTCGGTGTCGAGAACGCGGGCGGTGCCATCGAACCTTCTTGAACCGGCTTGAACCTTCACGTTGGGCTCGTGTCGAACGTTGTAAAGCCAATTCGGGTTGCTCGGCCGGCCCCCATTCGAGGCAACAACGTAGTAGTGACCGTCACGTTCCAGATAGAGCAAGGCGTGCGTACGTGCGACTCCTGTTCGTCGTCCGGTGCTGGTCAAAAGGAGCATGGGCCCCGCGGGGCTTCGGTGTCCGACACGGCCCCCGGTTAAGCGATAGAGGCGATTGTGGACGGGGTACGAAACTCTTCCGAGAATCCGGTCGAAGGCGACGGTGACAGTTCCAATCGCTTTCTGTCTCTTCTCGATTTCGATCAGCAACCTCCATGTCACGAACTCTTGCGATTGCGGTCAAGGACTCTGGGTGGAGGTGATGGGATTCGAACCCACTGCCTCTACATTGCGAACGTAGCGCTCTACCGATTGAGCTACACCCCCGAAGGAGTTACCACTTTAGCCCACGGCGTAATGAGTGTGCGCGTCGCGGCGCCAGTCCCCGAGCGCGTCTGGGTCGAAGAATTCCTCGTCGTCGTCCTCGTACTGATCAACCTTGATGGGTTCCAAGGTGGCGACACGACGGCCCTGGGGAATGCGGATCGGCAGCGACGACTCGTAGAGGTAGCCCTGGCTCACCGCGAAGAGCGCCAGCGACACGTAGCAGAGCACGGCCATCCATCCGAGCACCGCGAAGTCCTCGGCGAGGGTGTACCCCATCGCGAAGCCAACGCCGCTCAAGAGCACGGCCGCGGCCAGGAGCGCGATGAAGAACGTCTGACGGCGGGCCCTCATGGAACCGAGGCGACGCGACGCGCTGAAGCCCTTCGCCATCTCGATCTCGTTAGGGACCGAGGAGTAGGCGCTGACGTAGCGGTTGACCGGTTCGCTCGAACGAGAACGCTCCTCCTCGCGCTCGAAGTCGTAGTCGTCGGCCCACTCGTCCCAGGAATTGCGCGCTTCAAGTGAACGAAAGGTGTCATCCTCGTGCACGACGGTCAGCCGGGGCCGTTGGGAGCGGCTGGGGGGGACCTCGTCCTGGTCGGGAGGGTCCAGACGGTGGGCCGGCGCCACGGCGTACTCCTGGCGGCTCAGGACCTCGTGCTCGGCGTGGAAGGAGTGGATGGAGCGCTCGGTGCCGCTGTCGCGAAATCGCCGTACCGCCACCGGCACCAAAATAGCGACCCAAAAAATCCCGAGAATTATCAGAAGCACTTGGGCGATTCCTCAATGAAACGCACGTACATTGGCTACAAATGTACAGTCCACACCGGTTTTTTTGGTGGATATCAGCCCTCGTGCAGCCCGCACTCCTCTTTGTCGGCCCCGGCCCAGCGGCCCGATCGGCGCTCGCCCGGCACGAGCGGCTTGAGCGTGACGGCCTGGCAGCCGATCGAGGCGTAGCCCTGCGCCCATAGCGGGTGGGTGGCGAGACCGTTCGCGCCGATGTAGTACATCACGTCGTCATCGCTCCACGTCGCCAACGGGTTGACCTTCACCAGGGAGAATTTCTCGTCCCAGAGCAGGGTTTTCATGTTCGCGCGGCTGGCGGCGTCGACCCGCTTGACCGACGTGACCCAGGCCGCACGGCCCTGCACCGCGCGCTTGAGCGGCTCCACCTTTCGCAGTTCGCAGCATCGCTCCGTGCCACAGGGCCAGGCCTGCGCCTCGGGGCCGGGCACCGTTCTCGTGAGGTTGAGCGACCACTCGCGCTCGATGCGGTTAGCGAATTCGAGGGTCTCGTCGAAGTGGCCCAACGTGTCGAGGAAGATGATCTCGGTCTGTGGGCGCAGTTCGTGGACCATGTGCAACAGCACCAGATCCTCGAAGGAGCAGGCCATCGCGACGTCGTCGCCGAAACGCTCGAAGGTCCAGGTGAGGATCTCGAGCGGGCTCGAGTTCTCGAACGTCTCGTTGGTCGCCTCGAGTTCGTCGAGCAGGGAGGATGTCGGTGCCGTCATAGTGGATTGGCGCGAAAGCCTAACATTTCCATTGCTTTACTAGGATATAAGTACCAAACCCGAACTATGTCACCGACCCCTCTACGCCCACCCCAGAGCGCCGACTACCTCGACCTGCTCGAGTCCCACGCCATCTTCATCCTGCGCGAGGTGGCGGCCGAGTGCGAGCGGCCCGTGCTGCTCTTCTCGGGCGGCAAGGACTCGGCCGTCTTGTTGCATCTGGCGATGAAGGCCTTCACGCCCCAGCAGTTGCCCTTCCCGGTGATGCACATCGACACCGGGCAGAACTTCCCCGAGGTGCTCGAGTTCCGCGACAAGCTGGCCGCGTCGCTCGGCGTGCGCCTCATCGTCGCGCGGGTCCAGGACACCATCGACCAGGGCAAGGTCGTCGACCCCGGCCCGATGGGCCCGCGCAACCGCCTCCAGTCCGTGACCCTGCTGCACGCCATCACCGACCACGGCTTCGACGCGGCCTTCGGCGGCGCGCGCCGCGACGAGGACAAGGCCCGCGCCAAGGAGCGGATCCTCTCCTTCCGCGACGCCTTCGGCCAGTGGGACCCCCGCCAGCAGCGGCCCGAACTGTGGCAGCTCTACCAGGGCAAGGTCAACCCCGGCGAACACCTGCGGGCCTTCCCGCTCTCGGACTGGACCGAACTCGACGTCTGGCAGTACATCGAGCGCGAGCGCATGGAGCTGCCCTCGATCTACTTCGCCCACGAGCGCGACGTCGTGCTGCGCGACTCGATGTGGCTGGCCGTGGGGCCGTGGGTGGAGCCGCGCGACGGCGAGAACGTCGAACGGCGCATGGTGCGCTTTCGCACCGTCGGCGACGCCAACTTGACCGGCGCCGTCGACTCGAAGGCCGACACCCTCACCGCGATCATCAACGAGGTGGCCAGCGCCAACGTCTCCGAACGCGGCGCCACGCGGGCCGACGACCGATTCTCCGAGACGGCCATGGAGGACCGCAAGCGCGAGGGTTACTTCTAGATGGAGATACGCACCCCGACCAAGGACCTCCTGCGCCTCGCGACGATCGGCTCGGTCGACGACGGCAAATCGACGCTGATCGGACGGATCCTCGTCGACACCCGACAGCTCTTCGACGACCAGCTCGACGCGGTCAGCGCGGCCTCGGAGCGGCGCGGCGTCGGCGACTTCGACCTGAGCTTCGTCACCGACGGGCTGCGCGCCGAGCGCGAGCAGGGCATCACCATCGACGTGGCCTACCGCTACGCCGCGACGCCCAAACGTAAGTTCATCATCGCCGACTGCCCCGGCCACGTGCAGTACACGAGGAACATGGCGACCGGCGCCTCGACGGCCGACCTCGCCCTCGTGGTGCTCGACGTCACCCACGGGCTCAAGGAGCAGACCCGCCGGCACCTGTGCATCGCCGCGCTGCTCGGCGTGCACGCCGCGATCGTGGTCGTGAACAAGATGGACGGCGTCAACTGGTCCGAGACGGCCTTCCAGCGCGTCGTCGACGAGATCGAGACCCTCGCGCGCCAGCTCAGCTTCGACGAGTTGAGCATCATCCCCGCCTCGGCCCTGTACGGGGACAACGTCGTCGAGCCCTCGGCCCACGCGAGCTGGTACGAGGGACCGACCGTGCTCGGGGCCCTGGAGAGCTCCGGCGCCGGGACCTGGACCAAGACCCATCACGGCGCGCGCCTGCCGATCCAGTGGGTGCTGCGCCAGAGCGGCGGCGGGCGCACCTACGCCGGCATGGTCAACGGCGACTCCTTCTTCGTGGGCGACCCCGTCACCCTCATGCCGGCCAGGATCGAGACGACCATCCGGGCCATCTCCTTTGGCGGCGTGGGGCGCATCGAGGCCAACGTGGGCCTCTCGATCGACCTCGACCTCGCCGACGAGACCGACGCCGGGCGCGGCGACCTCATCGCCACGACCCCGCTGCCGAACGTGACCAAGGAGCTGACGGCGACGATCTGCTGGTTCGGCGAGCAGCCGCTCACCGTCGGCCAGCGGCTGCGCCTCAAGCACACGACCAAGGTGACCCCGGCGCGCGTCACGGACATCTCGGGCGTCGTGGACATCGGCACGCTCAAGATCGACGGCTCGTCGTCGCTAACGACCAACGAGATCGGCCTGGCCACCCTGCAGACGGCCGACGCGCTCGTCGTCGACGACTACCGCGACAACCGCGTCACCGGCAGCTTCGTGCTCATCGACGAGGTGACCAACGCGACGGTCGCCGCCGGCATGGTCGGGCGCGCCACCTTCTTCTAGAACTGCACCAGCATCACCACGAGCGCCAACGCCACGAGCAGGAGCAACGCGTCGACCGAGCGCACGAGGGTGGCGCCCATCTGGGGCGTGGCCGCTCCGTCACGGCGGATGATCTGCGTCATCGAACGCTCGAGCGGCAAGGTGCGCGCCTCGAGGTGGCCGGCGGCGGCCAGGTAGAGCAACAATCCGACGCCGACCCAGGCGTGGGCGAACGAGACGCTCGAGCCGCCACTGGCGACCAGCACGAGGCCCGTGATCGGCATCAGGTGGATCACCCGCGCCGCCCAGTTGCGCCGCGCCGGGAAGCGGGCCTGCTGGGTCGCCCCGTCGGCGCCGCGCACCACCAATTGGGCCGACCAACGCATGGCGACGAGCACCGTCAACGTCGCCACGGCCGCCATGACGTGCACCAGGAACACCACGTCGTAGGCCACCGAGGTCGCGATCATGTGCGCGCCAGCAGCGTCTCGGCCGCCCGATAGGGGTCGGTGGCGCCGGCGAGCAGACGGTCGACCTCGCTCTCGTAGGCCGCCCCCCGGGCGAGGTCGTGTATCTGGGTGCGTACGGTCGCCGCCAGCACTTTGTCCAGTTCGGCCTCGGTGCGTCGGCGCCGGCGCTCCTCGAGGGGCCCGTCTTGGAGGAAAGCGCGGTGTTCGATGATCGCCCCCCACAGTTCCTCGGTGCCGGTGCCGCTCGTGGCCACCGTCTCGAGGACCTTCGGTCGCCACTCGTGGTGCCCGCCGAGATCGAGCATCTGCTCAAGATCGCGGCGGGTCTCGGCCAGTCCGGCGCGGTCGGCCTTGTTGATGACGAAGATGTCGGCCACCTCCAAGAGGCCGGCCTTGTTGGCCTGCATCGCGTCGCCCCAGCCCGGGTTCACCACGACGACCGTGGTGTCCGCGGCCGACGCGATCTCGACCTCCAACTGGCCGACGCCCACCGTCTCGACGAGCGCCAGGGCGAACGTCGCGGCCCCGAGCACCCGCACGGCGTCGGGCACGGCCAGCGACAGGCCGCCCAGGTGACCCCGGGTCGCCATCGAGCGGATGAAGACGTGCTCGTTGGTGGCGTGGTCCTGCATGCGAATCCGGTCGCCCAGGATGGCGCCGCCGCTGAAGGGCGAACTGGGATCGACGCACAGCACGGCCACCTGGTCGAAGGGGTCCGCGCCGTTGAAGGAACCGGCCTCGAGCACGGCGGCGATCAGCCGGTCGGTCAGGGTCGACTTGCCCGAACCCGGAGCGCCGGTGATCCCGACCACGTAGGGCGACGGCGCCCGGTAGGCGAGGGACGCCGTGGCCCGCTGGGTCGGACCGCCCGACTCGACGTAGGAGATGAGCCGAGCGAGCGCGGTGCGCGAGCCGGCGCGGGCCTGGGTGACGAGCTCGGCGGGCTCTTTCACGCCAGACGCTCCACCCGGGCCCCGAGTGAGTTCAGGCGCTCGATGAAGCTGTCGTAGCCGCGCTCGATGTGGTGCAGGCCGTCGACGGTCGTCTCGCCCCGGGCGACCAGCCCGGCCAGCGCCAGCGCGGCCGCGGCGCGGATGTCGCTGCCGTGCACCGTGGTGCCCTCGAGGTGCTCGACCCCGCGCACCATCGCGTGGTGTCCCTCGGTGGTGATGTTGGCGCCGAGGCGCACCAACTCGTCGACGTAGCGGAAACGGCCGGCGAACAGGTTCTCCGTCACCACGGAGGGGCCGTTCGCGACACTGAGCATCGTCGTGATGAGGGGCTTGTAGTCGGTCGCCACTCCGGGGTAGGGCAGCGTCGCCACGTCGGTGGCCGCCAGCCTCGCGGGACCGCGCGCCGAGATCCCCTCGCCGGTCGTGTCCACGACGGCGCCCATCGCGCGCAGCTTGTGCAGCAGCATCTCCATGTGATCGGCCCGCGCGTCCACGACGCGCACCTCGCCCGCGCTGATCAGCCCGGCCGCCAGGTAGGTCGCGGAGACGACCCGGTCGGTGATGACCTCGTGGCGCGCCGGGCGCAACTCGGCGACGCCGTCGATGGTGAGGCGCGACGTAGTCAACCCCTCGATGCGCGCCCCCATGGCGATCAGCTGGCGCCCGAGGTCCTCGACTTCGGGTTCGCGCGCGGCGTTGTCGATCACCGAGCGGCCCTTGGCCAGCACGCAGGCCATCATGAGGTTGTCGGTCGCCGTGTGGCTCGGGTACTCGAGCGTGATGCGCGTCGCGCGTAGTCGCGTCAGTGCGGTCGAGGCGTGGATGGAGTTGCGGTCGTTGTGAAAGCTCGCCCCCATCGCGGTCAGCCCGTCGGTGTGGAAGTTGATCGGCCGCTGGCCGAAGTCGTCGCCGCCGGGCAGGGCCATGTTGGCCTCGCCGCAGCGCGCCAGCAGCGGGCCGAGCACCACGATCGACGCGCGCATGGCCTCGAAGAGGTGGGCCGGGGCGACCGGGTGCAATGACGCCGCCTCGGGCACGTCGATGACGAGCTCGTGGCCGCTCGGGCGCACGACGGTACAGCCGAGGGCCTCGAGCAGCTCCACCATCACCGCGACGTCGGTGATGTCGGGCACGTTGGTCAAGGTGTGGCGTCCCGACGCCAGCAGACAGGCGGCCATCTGCTTGAGAACCGCGTTCTTCGCGCCGCCCGCGCGGACCTCGCCCGTGAGGGGTCCGGCGCACTTGATAACGAGAGAACTCACCCTTCAAGTATGGCCGAAACGCCAAAACCCCAGGTCGCGACGGCCGCTCTCGACGAGGTCTCGGCTAGTACGCTTCGGGCGTGCAGCCACCCGACAGTCCCGATCGCAACATCGCGCTCGAGATGATCCGAGTGACCGAGGCGGCCGCGATCGCCTCCGCGCGCTGGGTCGGGCGCGGCGACAAGAACGCCGCCGACGGGGCCGCCGTGGACGCCATGCGCTTCGTCCTGGGCGCGATACCCATGGACGGCGTCGTCGTCATCGGCGAGGGCGAGAAGGACGAGGCGCCGATGCTCTACAACGGTGAGGAGATCGGGGACGGCAGCCCGCCCAAGGTCGACGTCGCCGTCGATCCCGTCGACGGCACCACGCTCACGGCCATGGGCCGCAACGGCGCCCTGTCGGTGATCGCGCTGTCCGAGCGGGGCACCATGTTCAACCCCGGACCGTGCGTCTACATGAAGAAGATCGCGGTGGGCCCGCGCGGGCGCGGCGCCATCGACATCAACGCCTCGGCGACCGACAATTTGAGCGAGCTCTCCAAGCGGCTCAAGATCCCGGTGCAGGAGTTGGGCGTCGTGATCCTGGACCGTCCCCGTCACGACGAGCTCGTCGCCGAGGTGCGCGAGGCCGGCGCGCGCGTGAAGCTGATCTTCGACGGCGACGTGGCCGGGGCCATCGCCACCGGCTGGCCGAACTCGGGCGTCGACATGCTGATCGGCATCGGCGGCACGCCCGAGGGCGTCATCGCGGCGGCCGCGCTGCAGGGGCTCGGCGGCGAGATCCAGGGCATCCTGCATCCCCGCGACGACGAGGAACGCCGGCTGGCCGAATCGCTCGGCTACGACTTCAACCGCGTGCTCTCCAACGACGACCTGGTGGCGAGCGACAACTGCTACTTCTCCGCCACGGCCATCACCGACGGGGACTTCCTGCGCGGGGTGCGCTTCCACGAGTTCGGCGCCACGACCCAATCGCTGGTGGTGCGCTCGCGTTCGGGCACGGTGCGCACGATCGAGACCTTCCACCGCCACAGCAAGCTCCAGGAGTTCTCGACCGCCGGTTTCTAACCGTCCGGGCCGCTACGGGCCTGAAATATCGCGTGGGCGCCTTGACTGATTGTTCACAACCGACAAGATTCTTAACCGATTCAAATCTTCGCGCCGTAAGGTCCGCCTTAGAGCCGTTCCCGGTTCCGACGTGGCTGCAGAGCGAAATGGGGTGCGTTATGAAGGTTTCGAATCTATTGGCGACAAAGGGGCGCGACGTCGCGACCATCTCCCAGGAACGTAGTGTCACCGACGCCCTGGCGATCCTGAAGGAGCGCGGCGTGGGCGCGCTCGTGGTGACCGGATCGCTGCCGCCCCTCGTGGGGATCCTCAGCGAGCGCGACATCGTGCGCGCGCTCGCCACCCAGGGCGTCGACGCCCTGGACGTCAGCGTCGCCGAGCTCATGACGAGCGAGGTACGGGTCTGCGACGAGGAGACGTCGATGCAATCGCTCATGGGCCTCATGACCGAGCACCACATCCGCCACGTGCCCGTCGTCCAGGAGGGCCGTCTCGTCGGCCTCGTCTCGATTGGCGACGTCGTCAAGGCCCGACTCGATGAGTTGGAGAGCGAGAAGAAGGAACTGCTCGACTACGTCTCGGCCCGTTAGGGCTTCGTCGACGCGGCCGCCAATCGCAGTTCGGCCCGCGCCAGGGAGTCGAGGGCCATCTGGTGGGCGACGGGGTCCGACATCTCGTCGCGCGCGTTGAGTTCTGCTTCGGCCCGCTCCCGGGCGGCCTGGGCGCGCGCCACGTCGATCGACGTCACCAGTTCGGCGACGCCCGCCAGCACCGTGACCAGCGTGACGCCGTCGCTCGGACCGTGCACGACCTGGAAGTAGCCGCCGTGCACGGCGAAATTCAAGTTCCCCTCGACCGTCTCGACACGCACGAGACCGGGCACGAGGTCACCGACGGTGTCGGTGTGTTCGGGCAGGACCGTGAAGAATCCCTCGCTCGAACGCGCGACGAAGGCCGTGGCCTCCCCCGTCCATAGCGCCACCTCGGGCGACACGATCTCGACGTGCAGTGTGGCCATGACCTACTTCTTGAGGATCTCGGCGGCCTTGCGCTCGACGTCGCTCGCCCCGCCGACGTTGAGGAAGGCCTGCTCGGGGAAGGCGTCGAGGTCCCCCTTGACCAGGTGCTCGAAGGACTCGATGGTCTCCTGCACCGGGACGTTGATGCCGTCGATGCCGGTGAAGACCTTCGAGACGAACATCGGCTGGGAGAGGAAGCGCTGGATCTTGCGCGCGCGTGAGACCGTAATGCGGTCGTCCTCGGACAGCTCGTCCAATCCCAGGATCGCGATGATGTCCTGGAGCTCCTTGTTGCGCTGCAGGATCTGCTGGACCTGGCGCGCGACGGCGTAGTGTCGGTCCCCCACGATCTCGGGCGCCAGGATGTTCGACGTCGAGGTCAGCGGGTCGACCGCCGGGTAGATGCCCAGCGCGGCGATCTGTCGGCTCAACTCGGTCGTCGCGTCGAGGTGGGTGAACGTGGTGAAGGGCGCCGGGTCGGTGTAGTCGTCGGCCGGCACGTAGACGGCCTGCAGCGACGTGATCGATCGCCCCCGCGTCGAGGTGATGCGCTCTTGCAGTTCGCCCATCTCGTCGGCCAGCGTCGGCTGATAACCGACCGCGCTCGGCATGCGCCCGAGCAGCGTCGAGACCTCGGAGCCGGCCTGGACGAAGCGGAAGATGTTGTCCACGAAGAGCAGCACGTCCTGGTTCTTCACGTCGCGGAAGTACTCGGCCATGGTCAGCGCGGCCAGGGCCACGCGCAGGCGCACCCCCGGCGGTTCGTCCATCTGGCCGTAGACCAGTGCCGTCTTTTCGATGACGCCCGACTCGCGCATCTCGAGCAGGAGGTCGGTGCCCTCGCGGGTCCGCTCGCCCACGCCCGCGAAGACCGACACGCCGTTGTGCTGCTCGGCGACGCGGCGGATCATCTCCATGATGAGCACCGTCTTGCCGACACCGGCGCCACCGAAGAGGCCGATCTTGCCGCCCTGCACGTAGGGCGCGAGCAGGTCGACGACCTTGATGCCGGTCTCGAACATCGTCGAGTGTGGTTCGAGCTGGTCGAACGGCGGAGGATTACGGTGGATCTCCCAGTGGTCCTCGACCGCGCCGATGTTGTCGGTGTCGAGCGGTTCGCCGAGCACGTTGAACACGTGGCCCAGGACGGCGTCGCCCACGGGCACCGTGATGCCGCGCCCGGTCTGGCGCACGACGGTGCCACGAACCAGACCGTCGGTGGGCTTCATGCACACGCAGCGAACCCGCCCCTCGCCGATCTGCTGGGCCACTTCGGCGGTCACGGTGATCTTCACGGCGTCGAGCTCGATGTCGAACTCGACCGCGTGGTTGATCTCGGGTAGCGCGTGGGGCGGGAACTCCACGTCCACGACCGGCCCGGCGATCGCGACGACGCGACCGGTCTCCAGTGTGGTCTTCTCAGGTGCGATGGTCATTTGCTTCTCACTTTCCCGAGCGGAGCGCTTCGGCGCCGCTCACGATTTCCATGATCTCGGTGGTGATCGAGTCCTGACGGGCCCGGTTCATGATGCGTGTCAAGTTCTGGCCGAGTTCGTCGGCGTTGTCGGTGGCGGCCGCCATGGCGCGCTGCTGGCTTATATGGAAGGAGGCCGCGCCCTCGAGCAGGGCCGAGAAGATCTCGCTCTCGAGGGCCCGAGGGGCCAGCGACACGAGCAGTTTGGAGACCTCTGGCTCGAATTCGGTGTAGCCCTTCGCCGGTGCCGGGTCTTCGCTGAGTTCCGACTCGGGCATCGACAGCGGGAGCAGTTGCTCCATGGCCACGCTCTGGCTGCCGGCCGACTGGAAGCGCGTCGAGACCATGAGGATCTGCTGGACCTCGTCGAGCACGTAGGGCATGGCGATGGTCGAGGCGACGAACTGGGCATCAGAGAACGTGGGACGGTCGGCGAAGCCCGCGAAGCTACGTTCGACGTCCATCCCCCGGTACCGGAAGAAGGCGGCCGCCTTCTTGCCTACCGCGAAGAGGCGCACGGCGGTCCCCTCGGTGCGCTCGCTGATGACGAGGCGCTCGGCGGCGCGCATGACCGACGAGTTATAGGCACCCGAGAGCCCCCGGTCGCCGGTTATGACGAGCACCAGCGACGTTTCGATCTTTTCGGGGATCGCGAGCAGCTTCTTCGCCGCCGCGGGGTCGCCGATCGCCGCTTCGACGATGATGCGCTGCATGCCACGTCGGTAAGGACGGTTCGCGACGATGCGCGCCTGGCTTCGCGTGATCTGGGAGGCGGCAATCAGCTCCATGGCTTTGGTGATCTTGCGCGTGGCCTGCACCGACTTGATCCGTTGGCGCAGAATGCGCTCCTGTCCTCCGGCCATGGTCCCTCCTTTCCCTCGTTCGCTTCGCTGACGATCTAGTTGCTGGTGGCGAAGCCGTCGACGAAGCTGCGCAGCGCGGCGTCGAGCGCGTCGGTATCGGGCAGGGTGCCGGCGTCGCGGATCTGCTCCAGCAATTCGCCGTGCTGGGCCCGGAAGTTGGTGAGCAGTTCGGACTCGAATCGCCGCACGTCCTCTACCGGCACCGTGTCGAGCCACCCCTTGGTGCCCGCGTAGATGACGACGACCTGTTCCTCGACAGGCACGGGGGCGTTGAGCCCCTGCTTGAGCAGCTCGGTGAGCCGGTAACCGCGGTCGAGCTGGGCCTGGGAGGACTTGTCGAGCTCCGAGCCGAACGTGGCGAAGGACTCGAGGTCGCGGAACTGGGCCAAGTCGATCTTGAGCGTGCCCGCGACGGCCCTCATTGCCTTCACCTGCGCGGCGCCCCCGACGCGCGAGACCGAGTTACCCACGTTGATGGCCGGACGCACGCCTGAGTAGAAGAGGTCCGACTCGAGGAAGATCTGGCCGTCGGTGATCGAGATCACGTTGGTGGGGATGTAGGCCGAGATGTCGCCGGCCTTGGTCTCGATGATGGGCAACGCCGTGAGCGAACCTCCCCCCATCGCGTCGCTGAGCTTGGCGGCGCGCTCCAGGAGCCGGCTGTGCAGGTAGAAGACGTCGCCGGGATAGGCCTCACGGCCCGGCGGACGCCGAAGCAGCAGCGAGATCTGACGATAGGCATCGGCCTGCTTCGAGAGGTCGTCGTAGACGACCAGGGCGTGCTCGCCGCCCTCCATCCACTCCTGGCCGATCGCGCAGCCGGCGTAGGGGGCGAGGAACTTGAACGGCGCCGGGTCGCCGGCCGAGGCGACGACGACGACGGTGTACTCGAGCGCGCCGAAGTCTTCCAGGATCTTGACGGTCTGGGCGACCGAGGAGTTCTTCTGGCCGATCGCCACGTAGATGCATTTGACGTTCTGGCCCTTCTGGTTGAGGATGGTGTCCACCACCACCGTGGTCTTTCCGGTCTTTCGGTCACCGATGATGAGCTCGCGCTGACCGCGCCCGATCGGCGTCATCGCGTCGATGGCCTTGATGCCCGTCTGGAGCGGTTCGCTGACCGGCTGGCGGCCGATGATGCCCGGTGCCTGAACTTCCATGCGGCGGGTCTTGGCGCCCACGAGCGGGCCCCGGCCGTCGATGGGCTCGCCGAGCGCGTTCACGACCCGCCCCAGCAGCGCGTCTCCCACGGGCATCGACAAGATCCGCCCGGTGGAGCGCACGATCTGCTCCTCCTCGATGGAGTCGACCGAACCGAGCACGACCGCCCCGATGGTTTCCTCGTCGAGGTTCATGGCCATGCCGAGGGTCCCGTCTTCGAACTCGAGCAGCTCGTTGACCATGGCGCTGGGCAGGCCCGACACGCGCGCGATCCCGTCGCCGACCTCGACCACGCGCCCCACCTGCTCGGCGCCGACGGCCGGATTGAACTCCGTCACGTGCTTGCGCAGCGCCTCGGTGATCTCGCTGGCGCTGATGGTGAGTTCGGTCGTCATAATTTCCTTGTCCTTATTCGTTGCTGTTCAGTGAGGATTCGTACAGTCGCTTCGAGGTCACGCTGTCGTGCAGCGCGCCGAGGCGTCCCTTGGTCGTGGCGTCCAGGCGCAAGTCACCGATCTCGACGAGAACCCCGCCGAGCAACGACGGGACTTCGGCGATCTGGAGTTCGACGCTCTTGCCCGTGAGGGTCGCCAGGGACGCGACGAGCTGGCTCTGGCTGTCGCTGTCGAGGTCCCGGGCGCTGAAGACGCGCGCGACGCGCCAGTCGCGAGCCCGCGCGACGAAGTCGACCAAGAAGTCGAGCGTGCCGACCGTGTCGCGGGCCCGGCCTCCGACCACGACGTAGCGCGCGAGGCGCAGCGTGACCGGGTCGACCTTGGCACCCAGCAGCTCGTCGATCGTCCCCAGTCGTGACGCCACCGGGGCGTCGCGATCGAGCATCAGGTGACGAAGCTCGAAGTTGGACTCGATGGTGCGCGCCCAGCGAAAGAGCTCCTCTTCGATGATCGAGAAGTTGCCGGAGTCGATGTCGTCGAGCAGGGCGTCGCAGTAGCCTCCCACGCGCTTGCGCGCGTCGATATGACCGAGGTTCAACGGGTGGAAGTGGCCGGCGTGGCTGAGGTGGCGCACGACCACCGCCAACTCGTCAACGGCGCGCGGCACCTCCTGGGCCGGCGCCGCGGCGGCGGCGTAGACGCACAGGCGAAGGGTGAGCGTGTCGACCTTGTCGACCAGGAGATCTCGAACGATCTGGCCGCGGGCGTGGCCCGCGATGGACGTGTCGGTCAGCACGGCTCGCAGGTCCGCGCGCGCCAGGATGGTCCGCTCGACGCGCGAGAGCTCGTCAGCGATTCCCGCGAGCGCGTCGACGTCGAGCGGCTCGGTCAGGGCGGCCGCGAATCCTTCGAGCTTGGGCAGCATGGCTAGTGCGTCGCCCCGTGCTGCGCCTCGGCGTTGAGCGCCGCGACCGCTTCGCGCACGAGGTCCTCGTGTGCCTGCTGATCGACCTCGCGACCCACGATCTTGGTCACGAGGTCGAAGACGATTTCCCCGATGCGAGCCGACGCCTCGTCCACCGCGCGCTGGCGGGCCGTCTCGACCTCGGCGATGGCCGAGGCCACGATCCGTTCGTACTCCTGCTGACCCCGTCCTCCAGCCTCGGCCCTCACCTGGTCGGCGGTGGCCTGCGCGCTGGCCACGATCTCGCGGGCCTGGTCCCGGGCCTGGGCGAGGACCTTCTGGCGCTCGTCACCGGCGGCCGCCGCCTCGGCGCGGGCCTGCTCGGCCATCTCGAGCGAGGAGCGGATCTTCTCCTGGCGACCCTCGATGGCCTTGTTGAGGGGCGGCAGGATGTACCTCGTCATGAGGATCAAGATGACCAACACGACGATCAGCTCGACGAAGAACGTGCCGTTGGGTATGAGGAAGATGGACTCGGCGATCATCGGCGACGACCTTCTTTCACTAGTGGACTGAGCGACCGGCGAGCCGGCCACACGGGATTACTGCTTGGAGAAGACGTAGACGAACACGACCATGAACAACAGGTTGATGAAGTACATCGCCTCCACCAGACCGACCGTCAAGAAGAAGTACTGACGGGCCTTGTTCTCGATCTCGGGCTGACGGGCGATGGCGGCGATGGTCTGGCTGCCGGCGAGACCGTCACCGATCGCCGCGCCGATCGCGCCGCCGCCGAGGGCGAGCCCGCCGCCGACCAGTGCCCCGGCGATGCTGATCGCACCATCAAGTGTCTGTGTAGCCATTATGTATTTTCCTCCTGGTTTGGGATTAGTGAGAAGCCTCGAGCAGCGTTTCCGGCTCTGGATCATGACTGGTGGCGAAGCTGATGTACAAGATCGTCAGCAGCATGAAGATATAGGCCTGGATCGCCCCGATGAAGAGGTCGAACGGCTTCCAGAGCACCTCCCCGAAGGGGACGCCGCTGATCGGCACCAGCAACGCGATCACCGCGATCATCAGCCCGCCGGAGAAGAGGTTGCCGAAGAGTCGAAAGGTCAGCGTGATGGGCTTGGTGATCTCTTCGATGACGTTGATGGGCAGCAGGGCCTTGAAGGGCTGGGTGTAGTGCTTGAAGTAGCCCTTGAAACCGCGCGCCCGGAACGACTCGATATGCACCCAGACGATCACCATCAACGCCATCGCCAGGGGCAGGTTGACGTCGCCGGTCGGGGCCGGCAGGATCTCGCCCGACGCTCCCGGGTGCATCGCGGAGGGGATGAAGCCAATCCAGTTGCTGATCAAGATGAAGAAGAAGACCGTCACCCCGATGGGCACGTAGCGCTTGCCCTTGGGCCCCATGGCCGAGGTGGCGAGTTCGTTCACCTGATCGAGAATGACCTCCCAGACGATCTGCAGCTTGCCCGGCACGCCGTCGGTGACGGTGGCGCGCATGCGAAAGCCGAGGAAGAGCAAGATGGCGGCGGCCACGAGCGTCGAAGTGACGATGTCGGTATCGATGACCAGGCCGAACAGGTGCACCGTCGGGTGCACCCCCACTGAGAGGGTCTTCGCTGCGTACAGCGTCCTCACTCAATTCCTCCCTGATTGGCCACCACGCGCATGACGTTGAAAACAAAGACAATTTGGTAAAGCACAAGCCCTGCAACAATACCGATTCCCAGGGGTGCGTCCAGCCAGACGAGTCCCAGCACGACCACGGTCACCACGGCGAGGCGGCCCATGGTGCGCCCGCCCAGCTGTCGCCGGACGGCCTTGGTGCTCTGCTCGCCCTGTAGTTCGACCCGGGCGGCCTGGCGGTCGAGGAAGCGCAGGTTGACGATCGCCAGCCCCACGCCGATGACGATGCCCAGGGCCGCGAGCGGCGGTGCGACAAAAAGGGCGACGACGAAGCCCACAAAACCCACAATGATGGCCGACAAGATGGTTCGACGGAGAAGTCGTGGCAGTGTGTTGGTGGGTAGGTTTTCGAGCACGGACAATAGGGTTTCTAAAGGAAACGCCGGACCAGCTGCAAAACGCTCACCACGGCGGCGACCGTTCCTAATGCTATCCCGATTAGCAACCACAGCGGCGCGGCGCCCCAGGCCCGATCGGCCCAGAGTCCGAGCACCACGCCCACCGCCTCGCACGCGGCGATGGTCGTGCCCATGGTCAAGAACGCGACCATCCCCGGCAGGTCCGGCAGGCCCTTGCCCGAGGGCGACTCGGACCCCTCTCCATCAGGGGGAACGCTCACCGGGCCCTGCTCTTAGGTCCCAGTTCCTTCGCCTCGTGCTTGGGCCGACGCCGGATGAAGGACGGCGTGGACCAGGAGAACAGGCCGACGACCAATACCGCGACGCCGAGCGGGATGAAGACGTTGAAGCGCGGTTCGAAGAGCGGGAACAACACGAAGCCGCACAACAGCGCCGTCCACGACCAGAGGATCACCACGGTGCGGCGCTGACCGTGGCCGAGGCGCATCAATCGGTGGTGGATGTGGTTCTTGTCGGGCGTGTGAAAGCCCTGTCCCGACGCCGTGCGGCGAAGGAAGGCCCACACGGCGTCGATCAGCGGGACGCCGAGGATGAAGACCGGGATCAGCAGCGGCGCGAAGAAGAAGAAGGTCACCCCGCTCGCCGGCGGGGTCCGCCCGCCGATGACCATCGTCGACGCGCTCATGAGTAGCCCGAGCATCAAGGCGCCGGCGTCACCCATGAAGAGCTTGGCCGGGTGGAAGTTGTCGCGCAGGAACCCGATGCAGATCCCGCACGTCAACGCCGCGATGAGCGGCCCGACGTTGGTCACCGGCAACAGGCCGAGGTCCTCGAGGCGCAGACCGTAGATGCACAGCGTGCCCGACGCGATGGCCACGATGCCCCCCGCCAGCCCGTCGAGGCCGTCGATGAGGTTCACGGCGTTGGTCAGGGCGAAGACCCAGATCGCGGTGATGATCGGCAGGATCGACGGGCCGAGCACCACGAAGCCGGCGAAGGGCAGCTTGAGCTGGTACATGGTGCAGCCGCTGAAGTAGAGGATCGAGGCGGCGAGGCACTGCCCGGCCACCTTGGCCGGGGCGCTCATCTCTCGAAAGTCGTCGAGCATGCCCACGACGAAGATGACGCCGGCCGCGAGCAGCACCCCGAGCATCTCGTGTGACGAGGTGATCACCGATCGCAGGGCCGGGATGAAGACCGCGACCAGCAGCGCGACGCAGAAGCCGATCAGCATCGCCGCCCCGCCGCCGTAGGGCGTGGCCTTCTCGTGGACCTTGCGCTCGTCGGGCTGGGCCAGGTACCCCACCCGCAGGGCGATGACGCGCGCCGGGATGTCCGCGGCCCCCGTCACCAACGCTCCTACGAGCATCACTACTACGTAGGAGGCGATGTTGTCCATCTACAACGTCGTGAACCCGGCGTAGGGATTAAAGGTCTTGCACAGCTGCGCCACCTCGTCACGGACCTGGGCGAGCACGACGTCGTCGCTGCGTTCGCGCAGCGCGCGCGCCATCAACCCGGCGATGATGACGAACTGCTCCTCCTTCATCCCGGCCGTCGTCTCGGCGGCGCTGCCCAGGCGCAGGCCCGACGTGATGAAGGCGCTGCGCGGGTCGTCGGGGATCGTGTTGCGGTTCGTCGTGATGCCGGCCCGGTCCAGGACCTCCTGGGCCTGCTTGCCCGGCAGTTCGGCGTCGAAGTCGCGCAGGTCCAGCACGACCATGTGATTGTCCGTGCCGCCCGAGACGAGGCGGAAGCCCTGCGCGACGAGCGCATCGCCGAAGGCCTGGGCGTTCTTGACGACCTGGTCGGTGTAAGTCGAGAAGCTCGGCTGCGCCGCCTCCTTGAACGCCACCGCCTTGGCCGCGATGGAGTGCTCCAGCGGTCCGCCCTGCTGGCCGGGGAAGACGGCCATGTCGACCGCCTTGGCGTACTCCTCACGACAGAGGATGGCGCCGCCGCGCGGACCGCGCAGCGTCTTGTGGGTCGTGAAGGAGACGACGTCGGCGTAGGGCACGGGATTGGGGTGCGACCCCCCGGCGATGAGCCCGGCCACGTGCGCCGAGTCGAACATCAGCTTCGCGCCCACCTCGTCGGCGATCTCGCGGAAGGGCACCGGGTCGATCACGCGGGCGTAGGCCGTCGCGCCGGCCACGATCAGCTTCGGCCGGTGCTCGAGCGCGAGGTCGCGCACGTTGTCGAAGTCGATGTACTCCCCGTGCTCGGCGGGGTCGTCCGAACGGGGACGCACACCGTAGGAGACGAAGTTCCAGTACTTGGAGGTGATCGACACGGGCGAGCCGTGCGTGAGGTGGCCGCCCTGGTCCAGTCGCATGGCCATGATGGTGTCGCCCGGGTCGAGCAGCGCCTGATAGACCGCGACGTTGGCGTTCGCCCCGCAATGGGGCTGGACGTTGGCGTGGTCGGCGCCGAAGAGGGCCGTCAGTCGACGCCGGGCCAGGTCCTCGACCTCGTCGATGATCTGGTTGCCGCCGTAGTAGCGCCGTCCGGGATAGCCCTCGGCGTACTTGTTGGTCAGCACCGACCCCGTGGCCGCCAGCACCGCCGGTGAGGCGAAGTTCTCGCTCGCGATGAGCTGCAGCGTCGAGGTCTGTCGATCCCACTCCTGGTGCAACAACGAGGCGACCTCGTCGTCATTGGTGATCCACGCGTCAAATGGTGAAGTGCTCACGTCAACACTGCCTTTCCCCCGGGGCCGTGCCTGTCTCGGCCGCTGAACGCTGCGCCGGCCTCTCGGGGCCGTACCCCTCGACCCCCGACCGGGCCACCATCGCCCGTCGCCGACGAGGTCGTTCGAGATCAGCGCGCATCGTCCCCACCCTACCTGGCCCCTTTCGTGGTGCGAGAACGGTTCACGGGCCGCTGCACGCGAGTGGCCGATCGCCACTTCGCCCCGCGCGGCGAAACCCGTCGCGGGCACCGGCGAGGAAACTCGTGCGAAACATCGGCGTGGTAGGAAAGGGCCATCACATCACCATTCATCGATTTTGATACCTCGCAGGCGTGGGACGAGGTCTTCTCGGCGCCGGGCGTGCCGCGGCCCATCTACAAGGAGATCGTCGACACGCTCATGGACTTCAACGCCGACGACCTGCAGTCGCGTTTCGAGCAACTGGGGCGCTCCTTCGCCGAGCGCGGGGTCACCTTCGCCCTCGGCGGCGAGGAGCGGCCCTTTCCGCTCGACCTCATCCCGCGCATCGTCACCGCCGTCGAGTGGGACGCGCTCGCGGCGGGCATCCGCCAGCGCGTGCTCGCCCTCGAAGCCTTCCTTAACGACATCTACGGTGCCGGCGCCTGCCTAGACGACGACATCGTGCCGCGCACGTTGGTCGCCTCCAGCGTCCACTTCCGCCGCGAGGCCAAGGGCGTCGTGCCGGTCAACGCCGCGCGCATCACCGTGTCGGGGATCGACATCGTGCGCGACGAACAGGGCCACTTCCGGGTGCTCGAGGACAACGTGCGAACCCCGTCCGGCGTCTCCTACGTCATCGAGAACCGGCGGGCGATGACCCAGAGCTTCGGCACGTTCTTCGCGCACTACCGGGTCCACCCGGTGGACGAGTACCCGGCCCGACTGCTGGCCGCGCTGCGGCGATCGGCCCCAGAGGGCGTGCGCCACCCCACCATCGTCGTGCTGACCCCGGGCGTGCACAACTCGGCCTACTTCGAGCACGTGCTGCTCGCGCGCCTCATGGGCGTCGAGCTCGTCGAGGGCAGCGACCTCGTCGTGTTGGACAACAACGTCTACATGCGCACGACCCAGGGCGAGCGAGCGGTGCACGTCATCTATCGCCGGGTCGACGACGAGTGGCTGGACCCGCTGCAGTTCCGGCCCGAATCGCTGGTCGGCGTCGCCGGCCTCGTGAACGCGGCCCGGGCCGGGACCGTCACCATCGCCAACGCGATCGGCAACGGCGTCGCCGACGACAAGCTGCTCTACACCTACGTCCCCGAGCTCATCCGTTACTTCTTGAACGAGGAGCCCCTGATCGACAACGTCGAGTCCTACCGGCTCGGTGACCCCGACGCGCTGGCCCAGGTGATCGACAACCTCGAGCGCTACGTCATCAAGCCCGTCGACGGGTCGGGCGGCAAGGGCATCGTCATCGGACCCCAGAGCGACGAGGAGTCCCTGACGCGCCTGCGCGCGACGGTGGTGGCCAATCCCCGGGGGTACATCGCCCAGCGCACCGTCGCGCTGTCGACGATCCCGACCTTCGTCGACGACCACCTCTCGGCGCGACACGTGGACCTACGGCCCTTCGCCATCCACGACGGCGAGGAGGTCTGGGTGCTGCCGGGCGGCCTCACCCGGGTCGCGCTGTCGCACGGGGCGCTCATCGTCAACTCCAGTCAGGGCGGCGGATCGAAGGACACGTGGGTGCTCGCCGACCCGTCGGTCGTGGCGGTACCGCCCTCGACGAGCTCGACGCCCGATCGCGCGCGCGCACCGGCGCACGCGAGTGAACGCACGAACGCACCGCACGACGAGTCGGGAACCAACGCGTGACCCGGGGGATGCTCTCGCGACAGGCCGAGCTGCTCTACTGGACCGGGCGCTACGTCGAGCGGGCCGACGACACCTCGCGCATCGTCGACGCCTACATCCACCGCATCGCCGAGGACCCCTTCGGCGACCCCGACGCCGCCTGCCACTCCCTGTTCGCCACCCTGGGCATGGAGGTGGACGCCGCTACCCCGGTCACCCAAGAAGACGTCCTACACCAACTCGTCTTCGACCAGGCCAACCCGAGTTCGATCACCGGCGCGGTGCTCGCGGCCCACGAGAACGCGCGCCGGGCCCGCGAGGTGATCTCCTCGGAGATGTGGATCTGCCTCAACGCGACGCGCAACGAGCTCTCGGGCCAACGGGCCGTCGCCCGGCGAATCGGCCCGGCCAGCTTCCTTAAGTTCGTGCGGGAACGTTCGGCGCTCTTCGCCGGGCTGACCGACAACACGATCAGCCACGACGAGACCTGGTGGTACCTCGTGCTCGGGCGCAGCCTCGAACGCATCGACATGACGGCCCGCCTGCTCGAGAGCCGACTGCTGGCCGGCGAGCACTCCCCCGACTGGCTCACCCTGCTGCGCGCGGCGGGCGCGATGGAGTCGTACCTGCGCGCCTCGGCCGGGGGGTCGGACCCCGAGGCGATCGCCGCCTTCCTGCTGCTCGATCGGGCCTTCCCCCGTTCGGCCTTCCATTCGCTCAACGTGGCCGACCACTGCCTCGAGGAGCTGACCAACGCCGGCGCCAAGTCCCAGGCCGTCAACCAGGCCCGACGCACGATCCGTATGGCCCAGACCCGCCTGGAGTACTCCGAGCCGAACTCCTTGATCGCCGAGCTCGTCGAGATCCTCGACATGCTCGAACAGACGAGCGCGGTCGCCAACGATCAGGTCACCGCCTACTTCTTTCGCCACGTCGTCTCCAAGCCATGGGAAGCCGAGGACGGGACGTGAGCCTCGCGGAGTCCAAGGTGCTGCGCATCCGCCACGTCACGGGCTTCAGCTACCTGGGCAACGCGGAGTCCTCCTACAACGAGGCCCGCATGACCCCCCAGCAGTCGCCGCACCAGTCGGTCGTGGAGGCGACGCTCGCCATCACACCCGTCGCGGTGCAGTCGACCTACCGCGACTACTTCGACACCATCGTCACGACCTTCGACCTGCACGAGCCCCACGAGCGGCTCGAAGTGGTCGCCGAGGCGACCGTGCACACCTTCGTCGACGCGCGCGACGGCCACGACGTGACGGTCAAGTCACTGCGAGAGCCCCGGGCGGTCGAACGCTTCGCGGAGTTCCTGGCGCCTACGACACGCACGTCGATGGCTCCCGAGGTGCTCGAGGACCTTCGCTCCTCGACCGGGGACGGTGCCGACGTGCACGCGACGGCGCGCGACGTGGTGGCCCGGGTCCAGGACCACGTCGACTACGTGCGCGGATCCACCCAGGTCTCCTCGACCGCGCAAGAGGTCTGGGAGCAGGGTGCGGGCGTCTGCCAGGACCTGACCCACGTCACGATCTCGATGCTGCGCTCACTGGGCATACCGGCCCGATACGTGTCGGGCTACTTCCACTCCAATCCCGACGCCACCGTCGGCGAGGAGATCCTGGGCGAGAGCCACGCGTGGGTCGAGTACTTCGCCGACGGGTGGTCGGGCATCGACCCGACGAACGCGTCGAGCATCGGCACCAACCACGTCATCGTCGCCAAGGGCCGCGAGTACGGGGACGTGCCGCCGCTCAAGGGCATCTACCACGGCGGCCCCTCGAGCGCCCTCGGGGTGGTCGTGCATATCACGCGCGTGGCCTAGGTCGCCGATCAGTCGACGTTAAAGGCCAGTTGGGCCCCGTCGGGCGCAGGCGACGTGATCGGCGTCATCGCGACACTCGGTCCCACCGTACGAACGAACAGTCCGACCACGATCGCCGCGAGCGCCACCAGCAGGGCGCTCACCTCGAAGGCGGTCGTGTAGCCGTGCACGTTGGCCGACTCCACGACCGGTGCCGTCACGACGCGCGTGGCCAGGTAGGCCGTCGTCGCCGAGGCGGCGACCGTGTTGAGGAAGGCCGTGCCGAGGGCGCCGCCGACCTGCTGGGTCGTGTTCACGAGCGCGCTGGCCACGCCGGCGTCCTCGGGATCGACTCCGGACAGCGACGTGCTGTTCATCGGCACGAAGGTCAGACCCATGCCGATGCTCACCAGGATCTCGGGGCCGAGCACGTGCGCGAGGAACGTGCTGTCGACGCCGATTCGCGTGAACCAGAGCAGGCCCAGGGCCGCCATCGACAGGCCGGTCACCATGAGGCGGCGCGCCCCGAGTCGGGGCAGCAGGCGGCTCGAGAGCGTCGCGCCCATGATGATCCCGCCCGAGAAGGGCAGGAAGGCGACGCCGGTGCGAAGCGGCGAGTAGCCGAGGGTGCCCTGGAGGAAGTAGGTCAGGAACAAGAAGGTGCCGAGCAACGCGCAGCCGACCAGCAACGAGGCGAGGAAGGAGCCACCGCGGTTGCGGTTGAGGATCACCTTGAGGGGCAGCAACGGGTGGGCCGAACGCATCTCGACGACGACGAAGGCGCTCAACATCACGAGCGCCCCGACGAGCAGTGACACGGTCAACGCTGACGTCCAGCCGTGCGAGGCGACCATCGTGAAGCCGTAGACCAGCAGGAAGAAACCGGCCGTGGCCGTGATCGCGCCGGGCAGGTCGTAGCTGTGTCGCACTTCGGCGCTGCTCTCTTTGATGAAACGGCGGGCCGAGACGGCGGCCACCAACGCAATGGGCACGTTGATCAGCAGCGTCCAGCGCCACGAAGCGAACTCGGTCAGGATGCCCCCGAGGACCAGTCCGATGGCGGCGCCGCTGCCGGCGACCGCGCCGTAGACGCCGAAGGCGCGGGCCCGCTCGCGGGCCTCGGTGAAGGTGGTGGTGAGCAGTGAGAGGGCCGCCGGCGCCATCAACGCGGCGAAGGCCCCCTGTAGGGCCCGGGCCCCGAAGAGCATGGCCGAGTTCTGGGCCAGACCGCCCAGCGCGGAGGCCGCCCCGAAACCGAGCAGGCCCACGATGAAGATCCGACGTCGCCCGAGGTAGTCGGCGATGCGCCCACCGAGCAGCAGGAGGCTGCCGAAGACCAGGGTGTAGGCGCTCATCACCCACTGGCGGTTCGCGATGGAGATGTGCAGGGCGTGCTGGGCCGACGGCAGCGCCACGACGACGACCGACGCGTCGAGCACGATCATGAGCTGGGCGACGGCGATGACGGCCAGGGCCCAGTAGCGCTTCGGGTCCAGGCCCTCGGCCTCGTCGGTACTGTGGGGGATTCGAACCTCGGTGGTCATCTGACACTCCATTTCTGCTCGACTCTTGAGCGACTGCACAACGGTCCTACGGCTGTTCTCCCTGGTAAACTGGGTTCGACCGGGGATAAATCGGAACTAGAGTTCCGGATATCGACTACTATAGTAACGATGGTTCCGTTTGTCAACTATTCGTCAGGAGACCTGTTTCATGGCTGAGGACTCGATGTCGACCGATCCTCGTGGCGCCGTGACGCCCCGCGACGGCGACCCCGACTCGACACGCCCGATGCGCGCCGACGCCGCTCGCAATCACCAGAAGATCCTCGAGGCGGCCGAGGAGATCTTCGCCCTGGACGGGGTGGCCGTCCCGATCGACCTCATCGCCGAACGGGCCGGGGTCGGCATCGGCACCCTCTATCGCCACTTCCCGACCAAGGAGTCGCTCTACGAGGCGATCGTCAGCACCCGCCTCGCCGCGCTCGTGGCGACGGCCGACGAGTTCAGCCACGACCCCGACCCCGGCGCCGCCCTGTGCACGTTCCTGCGAGAGTTCGCGAGGCAGGCGTCGGCGAAGCAGGATCTCTTCGACGCCCTCAACCAGTCCGGCATCGACTTCAAGTCCAAGTTCTCCGACCTCGTCGAAGCGCTGATGGCGAGCATCGACCAGCTGCGCCGGCGGGCCGTTCAAGCCGGGGCCATCCGCGCCGACGTCGCCACCACCGACATCATCAGCCTCGTGGTGGGCAGCTGTCACGCCGCCGGCCACTCCGGCGTCGACGCCGATTCCCTCCAGCGCCTCGTCGGCATCGTGATCGCGGGACTGCAGCCGGCGCACACGCTCTGACGGAACTTCGACACGCGCTTCGTCGCCGGTCGCACGCGAGACGCCCTCGGGGACGAATCGACGCCCTAACTAGTATCACAACATGAAGCCATCCCTGTTGGCGACTCCCCTCGTGTCACGCCTGGACCCCACGTCGGTCCAGTTCCTCCAGAACCGCTCCGACATGCTCGAGCAGCTTGATGTGATCGACGCTCTGCTCGATGAGGCCGAGGCCGGAGGCGGCCAAAAGGCCATGGACCGCATGCGCGAACGCCACAAGTTGCCCGTGCGTGAACGGATCGCCAACGTGCTCGACCCCGACTCACCGTTCCTCGAGATCTCCGCGCTGGCCGGCTACGACTCGGAGTACGCCATGGGCGGCGGCATGATCGTGGGACTGGGCGTCATTGCCGGCACGGAGTGCCTGCTCATGGCCAACGACCCGTCGGTGCTGGGCGGCGCCCTGACCGCCTACTCGGCCAAGAAGTGGATGCGCGCGCTCGAGATCGCCCGCGACAACCGGATCCCCTACGTCAGCTTCGTCGAGTCGGCCGGCGCCGACCTGCGCGTCGGTCGCGGCGGCGGGGGACGGATGCAGACGGGCCACTTCGCCGAGAGCGGACGCTTCTTCTACGACCTGATCGAGCTCTCGAAGCTGCGCGTGCCGACCGTGTGCGTGGTCTTCGGCTCCTCCACCGCCGGCGGCGCCTACCAACCGGGGCTGTCGGACTACAACATCGTGGTCAAGGACCAGTCGAAGATCTTCCTCGCCGGCCCCCCACTCGTGAAGATGGCCACCGGCGAGGAGTCCGACGACGAGACCCTCGGCGGCGCCGCGATGCACGCCGAGGTCTCGGGGCTCGGCGACTACTTCGCCGAGGACGAGATGGACGCGATACGGCTGTGCCGCGAGGTCGTCTCCCACCTCAACTGGCGAAAGGCCGGGCCCGAGCCCTCGCTCGACGCGAGCGAACCGGTCTACGACGCGCAGGAGTTGCTGGGGATCGTCAGCCGCGACCTCCGCCAGAGCGTCGACGTGCGCGACATCATCGCGCGTGTCGTCGACGGCTCGCGCTTCGAGGAGTTCAAGGCCCGCTACGGCCCCACGCTCGTCTGCGGCTGGGCCAGCATCCACGGCTACCCGGTGGGCGTGCTCGGCAACAACGGCGTGATCCACCCCCGCGCGGCCGAGAAGGCCGGACAGTTCATCCAGCTCTGCAACCAGATCGACGTGCCGCTGCTCTTCATACAGAACATCACCGGCTACATGGTGGGCAGGGAGGCCGAGGCCGAGGGCATCATCAAGAAGGGCTCACAGATGCTCAACGCCGTCGCGAACTCGAACGTCCCGCATCTGACCCTCATCGTGGGTTCCTCCTACGGCGCGGGGACCTACGGCATGTCCGGACGGGCCTTCGGCAACCGCTTCACGTTCCTGTGGCCCACGGCCAAGATCGCGGTGATGGGACCCAAGCAGATCGCCGGCGTCATGTCCCAGGTGCGCCGGGGCCAGGCCGAGCGCAAGGGTCTCGAGTTCGACGAGGAGGAGGACCGCCAGGTCGTCGCGTCGGTCGAGGAGGCCCAGGAGAAGGGCTCGCTGGCCCTCGCCGCCACCGGGGCCATCAGCGACGACGGCATCATCGACCCCCGCGATACCCGTACCGTGCTCGGGATCTGCCTGTCGGTCGTGCGCAGCCGGCCCGTCGAGGGGGCCACCAGCTACGGGGTCTTTCGACTGTGATCACGAGCGTGCTCATCGCGAACCGCGGCGAGATCGCTCGGCGCATCATCCGCGGGGCCCGTTCGATGGGCATTCGCTGCGTGGGCGTCTACGTCGACGCCGACACCAACAGCCCCTACGTGACCGAGTGCGACGAGGCGGTCAGGCTCGCCACGGGCTACCTCGACGCGGACGCGATCCTCACCGCCGCGAAGCGCGCCCACGTGACGGCCGTGCACCCCGGCTACGGCTTCCTCTCCGAGAACGCCGCGTTCGCGCGCCAGGTGGAGGAGGCCGGACTGACCTGGGTGGGGCCGCCGTCGCGCGTGATCGCCGCGATGGGCGACAAGCTGGCGGCGAAGGAGATGGCGACGAAGGCCGGCGTCGTGACGCTGCCGTCGAGCGAGGATGCGACCAACGGCGACGCCGTCGGTTACCCGCTGATGGTCAAGGCCGTCGGCGGTGGCGGCGGCAAGGGCATGCGCATCGTCGAAGGTGAAAAGGAACTGGACGACGCCGTCGCCGCGGCCCGGCGCGAGGCGAGAGCGGGCTTTGACGATGAGAGGGTCTTCCTCGAGCGCTACGTCGCGTCGTCGCGTCACGTCGAGGTCCAGATCCTGGGGGACCGCCACGGCCACGTGATCCACCTGGGCGAGCGCGAATGCTCCATCCAGCGCCGCCACCAGAAACTGATCGAGGAGTCGCCGTCGCCCTACGTCGACCAGGAGATGCGTGACCAGATGACGTCGGCGGCCCTGAAGATCGCGCGGGCCCTGGACTACGAGTCGGCGGGAACGGTCGAGTTCCTCGTCGACAACGACACCGGCGATTTCTACTTCCTCGAGGTGAACGCCCGACTGCAGGTGGAGCATCCCGTCAGCGAAGAGGTGACCGGCGTCGACCTCGTGCGCGAGCAGTTCCGCGTGGCCAACGGCGAGGAGCTCGACTGTGACCAGGAGGACGTCTACTTCGACGGCCACGCCATTGAGGTGCGGCTCTGCGCCGAGGACCCGGCCGCGGGCTTCCTGCCGGCGACCGGCACGATCGTGGCCTTCGAGGCGCCCGACGAGCCCTCCGTGCGCTGGGAGTCCGGCGTCGAACGGGGTTCGGTCGTGAGCGTGGCCTTCGACCCGCTGCTCGCCAAGGTGATCTCGTACGCCCCGACGCGGGCCGAGGCGGCCGCGGTGCTGGCGCTCGCGCTCGAGAGGCTGCACTTGGGGGGCGTCGTGACCAATCGCGACTTCCTCGCCGCGACCCTTCGCCACGAGGGATTCCTCGCGGGCGACACGACGACCGACTTCATCGACCGCTACGGTCCGGCGCGCACGCTGGACCTCAGCGACACGGAGTTGCGCACGAGCGCCATCGCCGGGGCGCTCTGGCTCCAGGGCGAGCATCGCGCCAACGCCCCCGTGCTGGGCGACGCCCCGAGCGGGTGGCGCAACGCCCGCCTACCGCCCCAGCGCACGACCCTTCGCTGGGGCGACACGACCGTCGACGTCGACTACCGCCGACATCGCGACGGGACGTTCTCGGTGCCCGGGGGCCGGGTGCGCTTCGCCCGCTGGAGCCCGACGGGGATCGAGCTCGAGGTCGACGGCCTTCGCGCCAACGCCCGCGTCACCCGCGACGGCGCCAGCCTCTACGTGCAGTGCCCGCGAGGGACCGTCGCCTTTGAGATCGTGCCGCGCTTCGAGGTGCACGGTGTCGAGATAGCGCACGGCGGATTGACGGCCCCGATGCCCGGACTCATCATCGACGTGCGCGTCGAGCCGGGACAGCGAGTGAGCGCCGGGGAGACGCTCGTGGTGATGGAGGCCATGAAGATGGAGCACGTGATCGCGGCGCGGGGTGACGGCACCGTCACGTCCGTGATGGTCGTGGCCGGTCAGCAGGTCGAGGGCGGCGCGTCCCTGCTCAGCATCGACCCCGACGAGATGGCGGACCGGTGACGAACCCCCTGCGCATCGCCAACTGCTCCGGCTTCTACGGCGACCGGCTCTCCGCGGCCGCGGAGATGGTCGAAGGCGGGCCCATCGACGTGCTGACCGGCGACTGGCTGGCGGAGCTGACGATGCTGATCCTCGCGCGCACCCGGGCCAAGCGGCCGGGCACCGGCTACGCCAAGAGCTTCCTCGTCCAGATGGAGCAGGTGCTCGGGCCCTGCCTGGACCGGGGCATCAAGGTCGTCTCCAACGCCGGCGGCCTCGACCCCGATCGCTGCGCACAGGCCGTCGCCGAACTGGCCCAGACCCTCGGGCTGCGCGCCACGGTGGCCTACCTCAACGGCGACGACCTGCTGCCCCGCCTGGGCGAGCTGCAGTCGGCCGGGGTGGACCTGCGCCACCTCGACACCGGTGAGGCCGTCGGCGACGTCTCGCGGTTCATCACGGCCAACGCCTACCTCGGCTGCTTCGGCATCGTCGAGGCGCTGACGCTGGGCGCCGACGTCGTGGTGACCGGTCGGGTCACCGACGCGGCCATCGTCTGCGGTCCGGCGGCCTGGCATCACGGATGGCGCCGCGACGACTGGGACCAGCTCGCCGGGGCGGTCGTGGCCGGCCACGTGATCGAATGCGGCGCCCAGGCCACCGGCGGCAACTACTCCTTCTTCAAGGACGTGGCCGGCATGGAGCACGTCGGCTTCCCGTGGGCCGAGATCGCCCAGGACGGCTCGTCGGTGATCGGCAAGCACGACGGCACCGGCGGCGAGGTCTCGATCGGCACCGTCACCTCGCAGTTGCTCTACGAGATCGCGAGCCCCACCTACCTCGGTCCGGACGTCTCGGCTCGCTTCGACACCATCCATCTCGAGCAACGAGGCCGGGACCGCGTGTCGATCAGCGCCACGCACGGCGAGCCGCCGCCCGCCACGCTCAAGGTCGCGATGAACGAGGTCGGCGGATTCCGCAAGGACCTCTTCGTCGCCCTGACGGGCCTCGACATCGCGGCCAAGGCCCACCTCGTCGAGGAGGCCTTCTGGCTGGCCTGCCCCTACGGACCGGAGGAGTACGACACGGTGAGGACCCGGCTGCTGCGCACCGACAAGGCCGACCCCGCGACCAACGAGGAGGCCGTCGCCCTGTGGCACCTCACCCTGAAGGACCGCGACGAGCGAAAGGTCGGGCGCGACGTCGCCAACGCCGCGGTCGAGATCGCGCTCGCCACCATCCCGGGGTTCTTCAACGTCGGTTCGAGCGCGTCGCCCGGCGGACCCTTCGGGGTCTACCGACCGGCGCTGGTGCCCTCGCACCTCGTGCCCCAGTACGTCGTAGTACTGGACGGCGTACGCACGGTGGTCGACTCGGTCGCGCCGGGCGGCCACGTTGACGTCATCGTCGACGAAGGGCCGACGCTCCCGGTACCCACCGGCCCCACGGCGCCGGTGGCGCTCGGACGTCTCTTCGGGGCCCGTTCCGGCGACAAGGGCGGCAACGCCAACGTCGGGATCTTCGCACGCAGCGACGAGGCCTGGGCGTGGCTCGACTCGTATCTGAGCGTCGAGGAACTGAAACGGCTGCTGCCCGAGACCGCGCCATTACAGGTCGACCGCTACCGACTGGCCAACCTGCGCTCGCTCAACTTCGTCATCCACGACCTGCTCGAGGAGGGCGTCGCCGCCTCGACGCGCCAGGACGCCCAGGCCAAGGGGCTGGGCGAGTGGCTGCGCAGCCGCATCGTCACGGTCCCCGTCTCGCTGCTGGATCAGGCGTGAGCGACGCCGTGGTCGAACGGCGGACACGCCTGGGCACGGTGCGTCACGACCTCGCCGACGAACAGGCCGCGCTCGACGACCTCGTCGCTGACCTCGACGACGCTCGGTGGGAACTGGCGACACCCAGTCCCGGCTGGAGCGTCGCCGACCAGATCGGTCACCTCACCTACTTCGACGCCTCGGCGACGACGGCGATCCTCGACCCCGAGCGTTTTCGCGCCGACCTGGACGAGCTCGTGCGGGCCGCGTCACGTGACGGCATCGACGAGTACACGTTGGCCCCCTTTCGCGCCCTCTCGCATCGCGGCCAGCTCGCCACCTGGCGCGAGCATCGCGCGGCGCTCGCCGAGGCGACGACGACACTGCGCGAGGACACGCGGGTCACCTGGTACGGACCGTCCATGGGCGCGACCTCGTTCGTCAGCGCACGGCTCATGGAGACGTGGGCCCACGGGACCGACGTCGCCGAGGCGCTCGGGGTGACGCCCGTCGCGACCGATCGCCTCGAGCACGTGGCCCGCCTCGGGCACCGGACCCGAGCCTGGTCCTACCGGGTGCGCGGCGAAGGGGTGCCCGACGGGAACGTTGGCGTCGAGTTGCGGGCCCCGAGCGGCCTCGTCTGGTCGTGGGGGGACGAGAGCGACGCCGACTGCGTGCGCGGTTCGGCCGAGGAGTTCTGCCTCGTCGTCACCCAACGGCGCCACGTCGACGACACGTCGCTCGAGAGCGGCGACCTGGGACGGGACTGGTTGCTGCGCGCCCAGGCCTTCGCCGGCGCCGCGTCGAATGGACCCCCACCAAGGAGAACTCGTGCAACTCGTCGAGACTGACTTCGCCCACGGCGTGTTGACGATCACGCTGAACGACGAGGAACGCCACAACACCTTGAGCCGCCAACTGGTGAGCGAGTTGCTGGCGGCGATCGACCTCGTCGACGCGGACCCGCAGATCCGCGTGGCGGTACTGACCAACCGCGGATCGACCTTCTGCGCCGGAGCGGACCTGCGAGAGCGGACCTCGGGCAGCGAGGGCGAGGAGGGCGGCGCCTCGGTCGAGCTCAGCACGCTGCTGCAGCGCTTTCGCAACTCCCCCAAGCCCTTCGTCGGGCGCATCGCCGGCCACTGCGTCGCCGGCGGCGTCGGGCTGGCCGCGGTGCTCGACATCTCGATGGCCCTCGACACCGCCACGTTCGGCTTCAGCGAGGTCCGGGTCGGCGTGGTCCCGGCGACGATATCGGTCGTGTGCCTGCCCAAGATGAGGCTCGCCGACGCGCAGTCGGCCTTCCTGCGGGGCAATCGTTTCCTCGCCCCCGAGGCGGCCCGGATGGGCCTCATCACCGCGGCCGTGGCGGCCGAGGACCTCGACCGCGAACTGGCGACAGTCATCAACGACCTGCTGGCCGGTGAGCCACGCGCCCTGGCCCTGGCCAAGCAGCTGACGACGTTCGTCCCGTCGCTCTCGAGCGAGGAGGCGTTCCTGCGGATGACGCAGCTGATCAACGAACTCTTCGTGAGCGAGGCGGCCCAGGAGGGCATGACGGCCTTCTTGGACAAGCGCCCCGCGTCGTGGGTGCAGTCCCTGCCCGACGACTGGCGACCGACCTAAACGGGCGTCGTTTCGCCGAGCACCGAGGCCAGCGCCGCGCGATCGATGGCGCCCTCGCGAAGGAGGCGCCACTCGCGCGATGCGACATCAACGACGGTGGAGGCTGATCGATCGCACGCTCCCCCGTCGAGCACGCCCGCCAAGTCGGGCCGTTCGGCGAACACCTCGAGCACCTGCGCCGCGCTGGTGCACGCGGGCTGCGCGTGCACGTTGGCGCTCGTCACGGCCAGCGGGCCGGTGCGGGCGAGCAACTGAGCCAACGGACCGCTGTCGGGTCGGCGGAATCCCACGGTGCCGTCGGCGGCCCCGAGCCGCCGCGCCAGCGTCGTCGGAACCGCGACCACGATGGTGAGCGGCCCGGGCCAGAAGGCGCTGGCCAGGGCGCTGGCGCGGGCGCTCCACGTGACCCCGAGCCGCTCGATCTGCTCGACGCCCTGCACCAGTACCGGCAGCGCCAACGTCGCGGGACGTCGCTTGAGCGAGAAGATGGCCTCGATGGCCCCCCGGTGCTCCAGCGAGGCCGCCAGGCCGTAGACGGTGTCGGTCGCCAGGGCGACGACCTCGCCGCGCGTCAGCGCTTCGACGGCGGCGTCGGTGTCGAGCCGCCGGTTCATCGCCGTCGGGCGACCAGCACCCGCGGGTGCCCGGCCAGGTCGTCGCGGTCCTCGTACTGTCCAAAGCCGGCCCTCGCGGCCGCATCGAGCACGGCGTCGCGGTGCACGTTGGCGTGCTCGCAGACGAGTACGCCGTGAGGCGCGAGCCACGCGGGCGCCTCGGCGATGATGTGCTGCACGGCGTCGAAGCCGGCGACGCCGTTCTTGTCGTCGGCGACGATGGCCCGACGGGGCTCGTGACGAAGGACCGGGTCGAGTTGCGCGAACTCATCGTTGCCGACGTAGGGCGGATTGGCGACGATCAGGTCGACGCGTCCCCGCAGGGAAACGTCCAGGTCGTCGAACCACGACGATCGCACGAAGGAGACGCCGTCGAGACCGTGCCTGCGGGCGTTCGCGCGCGCAACGTCGAGCGCCTCGCTCGACTCATCGAGGGCGACCACCGTCGCGACGACGCCCCAATCACCGAGCTCGGCCACGAGGGAGAGGCCAATGGCCCCCGAGCCGCACCCGAGGTCCACGATCAGCGGCGCCGGGACGTCCATGTGGGCGAGCATGGTCAGCGCGACCTCGACCAGCTCCTCGGTCTCGGGCCTCGGGATCAAAACGCGGGGATCGACCTCGAGGTCGAGGGAGCGAAAGGGCCAGTGGCCGATCACGTACTGGATCGGCTCGCCACGGAGGCGCCGCTGCGCCGCGGCGGCCAACGCCGCCTCGTCGAGCGCACCGTCGGAAGTGAACTCCTCGACCAGCCACCGGGCCTCGTGCGCGGCGATACCTTCCTCGACGAGGTCGGCCACGTGAGCGGCCTTAACGTCCGTCACTCTCGCCCAGTTGGCGAGCCCGCTTGTCCGCGAGCAGCGCGTCGACGTAGGTGTCGAGGTCGCCCGCGAGCACGGCGTCCAGGTTGTAGGTCGTCAGGTTGATCCGGTGGTCGGTGACCCGGTTCTCCTTGAAGTTGTAGGTCCTGATCTTCTCGCTGCGCCCGCCGCTGCCCAATTGGGAGCGCTTGATGTCGCCCAGTTCGCTGGCCTGCTGGTCCTGGGCGGCCTTGAGCAACCTCGCGCGCAGCACGATCAGCGCCTTGGCGCGGTTCTGGATCTGGCTCTTCTCGTCCTGCATGGACACGACGATGCCGGTCGGCAGGTGGGTGATGCGCACGGCCGAGTCGGTGGTGTTCACGCTCTGCCCGCCGGGACCGGAGGAACGGTAGACGTCGATCTTGAGGTCGTTAGGGTCGATGTCGACGTCGACCTCCTCGGCCTCGGGCAGTACCGAGACGGTCGCCGAGGAGGTGTGGACCCGGCCCTTGGCCTCGGTCGTGGGCACCCGCTGGACGCGGTGCACGCCGGCCTCGTGCTCGAGTCGGACCCAGGCGTCGTCGCCGCGGATCAAGTAGATGGCCTCGTCGATGCC
>Ga0187847_10000389_pt1 | contig 50525 bp, 38 predicted proteins | sample June2016WEW_4_10_FD_132458 | JGI IMG/M metagenome (GOLD analysis project Ga0187847, IMG submission 132458) | Peatland microbial communities from SPRUCE experiment site at the Marcell Experimental Forest, Minnesota, USA - June2016WEW_4_10 | ecosystem: Environmental > Terrestrial > Soil >...
TGCCAGGAGCACAAGCCAGCAGACGACGGCTGCTGCACCCCATATCGATGCGGAACCAGGCCAGGAGTTTTGAAACGTTAGCCCTAGCTTCCAGGCGGGCCCTACCGGATCGTGAATGCCGAAATCCGGGGTCATCTTCTCTGCCGGAGCGACAATGCTGCCAATGACAAAAACGTTCGCTGTCTTGAGGAAGCCAACCAAACTCAGGCGGTTTAGATAATGCCTCTCTCTGCTAAAGTCAGTGAAAAACTCTGCCGACGGCATCAGCAGCTTTTCCACGGACCAAAGAACGGTGACCAGGAAAAAGCCGTTCACGGAAACTTGCAGCCATTGCGGCCACGAAGTCTTGCGGAAGGTGAGCAGGAGGCCGAGAGCCCAGTTAGTAACAACGATGCTAAGCGATGTTGCGCTAGCTAATACTCTTCCGGCAGATTCCCATCGTCCGCCTTGCGAATAGAGGATCAAGGCAATGGTGGCAAGGATACTGACGGAGGCCAGACCATAGGTTTCCGGAACAGCGAAGAACAATAGTCCAGCGGAGCTGAATAGACCTAGCATTGCTGCGCCTGATGCCAAGACGCGATCAAAGCCGAGTTTACGAATAACCAAATACATGAGGATCATCCATACAGCGGCGGTGAGCGCCAGAAAGACATCCGCCCCCTCGTTCAGATCAAGATGCGCTGCCTTTCGGGCGGCTGCATCGCAGCTATATCCAAAGAGCGCAAAAATGGGATGAACTTGCGATCGGGTCTGTAAGCTTTTGCGCGCCGAGATGTTATAGAACACGCGCATCGCATCGGCTTCGAACCAAAAGTTGTCGGACCCTTCCGCGCGCAATCCCACAGGAAGACGATGTGCCAAGTTCCATACGAAGGTATACGCCGCCGCTGCAAGCGGAAGCATCGGGATGGAGTCGATCCAAGTAAGGGGACCAAGTGAGACGGCCGTATTCTGACGGGCCATAGAGAGCCTTGAGGTCCTTCCTCTCAAAATCTATAGTGAATGAGCCAATGCGAACAAAGACACTTACTCGCGGCCGTTCTGCCATTCGCTATCCTGATACATCAGAGGCTAGCCTTGTGTGAGGGCAAGCATCTCGACGGAAACCGTCAAAAGCTGGCGATTCCATGCAATTCCGCGATCTGTCCAAGACCTTGTTATCGTCAAGATCGAACTTCACTCACCGTGCCCACGAGATAGTAAGGGGAATGAATTCATTTCATTCCCTCTCGCGGCGCCAGATGAGCTTGGAATGAACCCTTTGCTCTTGCTACTGTGCTGTCGTGATTAGCATGCTGCCACACACCTTCAAACCAATAAACTGAGTGACGCACAAATTATTCCCAAAGCGGTAGATAGGCTCGGGCGCTGAATGAGGTGGACGCCGCGTTCTCAGGTCGCGCTGGTTCGGTTGATAGTCGAACAGGGACGACGAGAAGGGCAGCCGCAGCGGCATTTCATCTGCGCAGCCTCGATCATCGTGAGCGTGACTCCGCTTCGCGCTGGGTAAATCCAATGCGGATCGAGCCGAAGCGGCGAGGGAACCGCGAGGAGCTAATTCCCGTTCAACCTGTAATCTCGATTAGCCCAGCAGGGAAAGGGGGATGTGCACGCCCGTTGCTCCGTTGAGGGCCAGTGCCTGATAGATGAGGGTCACGGCCTCGCACCGTTTCCCCTTGATCGGAGGTGCGTATTCGATTTTGGAGATAACGGCGTTGGTTAGGGTGACTCTTTGAGCCACAGTCTCTTTACCGCCAGTGCTCGGTTGCGAGAACTGGAATGTGACGGATTTAATGATCTCGCTTGTAACCAGGGCATGATAGAGCAGAGGCGAAGCACTATCTACCGCTTTTACAATCCTGATGGGTTTTTGCTGAGCGCTGCTTGAGGGAATGCCGGATCCGTTGTTGAAACTAGGGCCAGGGAGAGTTGCCTTGCCGCCACCCCCGCCACCAGCCGCGGATCCGATTTTCACCGGGTTTGAAGCACCCTGGCTGAAACTGAAAACCTCTATACTGCCGGTGTGGCTGGAACCGTTGAGTTTTCCCTGTGTCTGAAGTTGAATCGTCATTGAGACGTTGGCTGACATCGCGATCCTCCTCATTTACTGATGGGCGCTCTCAATGAGAGAGGGGTCGCCTCACGCAGCGGATTATAAAGGAGGTTCGATTGCCTGCGACACAAGATTCTTTTAGAAGACTCACGGTGAGCGGAGGTCGCTGCCGAGGGCAGGAATACTGGAAGGAAGGTCAGCTGAGTCGCGCTGCTAGAAGGATGGCGTCGACTGCCTGCTCGGGGGTAAGCGCATCTACGGGAATGGAGACGTGGGCTGTGCGGTAGAGCGGGAGGCGACGTTGGTAACGGTTGGCAAGGTTAGCCTGGTCGGCGAGGACGGGACGGGCATGCTCGGTGCCGGCGCAGCGGGCAAGGGTAGTTGCCAATTCGACTTCAAGATGAACCAGGAGCGTTGCAGGCGCGGCGATGAGAAAGGAACGGGTGGCTGCATGCTCGATTGCTCCACCGCCGAGGGCGAGGACCAGCGCGTCGCCGGCAGCCAGACGGATGACGGTTTCATGTTCGCGGAGGCGGAATGCCGGCTCCCCGTGGAGGGTAAAAAGCTCAGTGATGGTCACGCCGGCTTCGGCTTCAATTACGTCATCCACATCAATGAATTTCCAGCCGAGACGTGCGGCAAGCAGCGGGCCGACCGTGCTTTTGCCGGAGCCCATGAAGCCGGTGAGGACGATGCGGCGGGGCGGGGCAGACGTGGAGTGGATTTGAGAGGTCATTCTTTTTCAGCAGAGGTTTGATTTCCCACCTTGGCCGCAAGGACCAGAACGCGGCGAGTACGGGGCACGCTTGAGACCGTTCTACTTAGTATAAGAAGCCTGAGCAAGGGGTCAGTCAGGCGAGCACCATGACGATGGCGCCGGCGGTGATGAGCAGACCGCCTGCCACCGCGGGGAGGGTGAGCTTCTCGCCCAGCAGCAGCCAAGCGAAGAGCATGACCAAGGGGACGCTGAGCTTGTCGAGCGGCGCGACGCGTGAGGCTGGTCCTAACTGAAGGGCGCGGAAATAGCATAGCCAGGATAAGCCGGTGGCGAGGCCGGAGAGAGTGAGGAAGAGCAAGGTGCGACGGTCGAGGGATCGCAACTCGTTATGTTTACCCAGCGCCAGCGCGATGCCCCAGGCAAAGACTACGACGACGGTTGTGCGGACGGCTGTGGCCAGGTTCGAATCGACATGCGCTACGCCCACCTTGGCGAGGAGGGCGGTGGCGGCGGCAAAGAGTGCGGAGAGAAGCGCCCATCCAATCCAGCTCATGGGGAATATGGTACGCGGATGCGGTGGGATGGCGATGATTTAGACTCGACCGCATGGAGACTGGCCGCGCCAGCAAAACTGCTCTCGGTGTGGCCATTCGGCGAGCCGCGCATCAGCTGGTGGATCGGCCGCCGGTGCTGGTGGATCCGATTGCGGTGCGGCTGGTTGGAGAGGGACATCCGCGGCTGATGGAACGCGCGATGCACCCCGTGGGTCGGGACTTTCGCGCCTTCATGGCGGTGCGCAGTCGTTATACAGAAGATCAACTGGCAGTCGCCGTTGCGCTGGGTGTTACGCAATACGTGGTGCTGGGCGCGGGGTTGGATACATTTGCGTATCGCAATCCGTTCGATGCGCTGCGGGTGTTCGAGGTGGACTTTCCCGCTACGCAAGCAGGGAAGCGAGACCGGCTGGCGGAGGCTGGGATTTCGGTGCCGGAGAGCCTGACTTTTGTGCCGCTTGATTTTGAGCACCACACGCTGGCGGAAGGGCTGGCTGATGCGGGGTTTGACGCGCGGAAGGCTGCATTTTTCGGATGGCTGGGGGTGGTGCCTTATCTGACGCCGGAAGCTTTTCGCGCGACCTTGGCTGCGATTGGGCAATTGCCGGCGGGGACGGCGGTGAGCTTCGATTACGCGATTTCGCCGGAGACGCTGGGGCCGCTGGGGCGTGTGGCATTTGATCGGCTGGCTGAACGAGTTGCGGCTGCGGGCGAACCGTTTCAATTGTTCTTTACGCCGGAGACGATGGAACTGGAGTTGCGGCGGGCTGGGTTTCAGCGTATTGAGCAGTTGGATTACGAACGGCTGAACGAGCTTTACTTTAAGGATCGTGCGGACGGGCTGAAGCTTTCAGCCGTGAGGCTGGCTATGCTGACTACGGCTTGGGTGTGAGTGGGGCTGCAAGCTCGACGAGAGAGGAGCGAGCTTGCAGGCATGGCTATCAGGTGGACGGAGCGAGCGTGCAGTTCTTGCTGCTCATTCCTTGTCGCTTACGAGCGAGAACATGGCTCCCTGCGGGTCCTGGCCGTTGATGATCCAGGCGCCGCCGGGCACTTGCATGGGGCCATTCATGACCTTGCCGCCGCCGGATTGAACGCGCTGGATGGCGGCCTTGATGGAATCGACGTGGAAGTAGAAGGTCCAGCTCGAGACGGGTATATGCGGTGCTTTGCCCATCATTCCGCCGTCGCCCATCTGCTTGTGGTCACCTTCGTCGAAGATGCGATAGATTCCCATAGGTCCCATGTCCATATCGCTGACCTTGGCCCAGCCAAAGAGCTTGCTGTAGAAGCTGAATCCGGCCTCGAGGTCGCTTGTGTAAAGCTCGTGCCAGCCGACAGTGCCGGGAGTGGGTGGTTCGGGGCGGACCGGCGAAGGCATGGCGGGGTTGGCCGTGAAGACGACAATGGCTGCGCCCTGTGGGTCAGACATGACGGCGAAACGCAGCATTCCGGGAACATCGGTGGCGGGTCTCAGTAGTTTGCCGCCGGCTTCGACGATTTTTTCGATGTGCGCATCGACATCATCGACCGAGATGTAGCCGACCCATGCGACATGTCCTGGGATAGTCAACATGCCGGCGATTCCGACGTTACCGAGGTTGAAGATGGTATACGGTGGGCCGCCTTCACCGGGCATTTCCTGAGTGGTCCAGCCCACAACATCGGAGTAGAACTTGCCTGCGGCTTTGGTGTCGCTGGTCATCAGTTCGTACCAGCTGAACTTTCCTTTGGGTGAAAACATGGCGGGAGTTCTCCTTTTTGGGTGGACCGCGGTATCGGGGTCCAGTCGACTCGTATGTTGATATCAACTGAATCGGAGGTATGTCAATGCGGTGGCATATTAATTCTGGTGAGGCGGATATGGGAAGGCGGAGGCGTTGTTCTGGATGAACCCGATGGTACAGTATTGAAGTTTTCCGTTGAGTTGTGTTGTTCGGCTGAGGGCGCGCGAGAGATCCTAACGTATTGCGATTATGAGCAACCGGCATTTGCCATTCCGGTATGGACGAACTCATAACTGACCCTTTGGCGACCATCCTTCCGGAATGCGAGATTTTGAAACGGCGAGCTTGCCGCGTTCCTTAGACAGCTGCACCGCGATCAGTGAGAATTCAGGATCGCAGAAGCGAAGAAGCCACCAAATAGGAAAGCGAATCCGATTAAGGCAAGGGTCCACATCTGCCAGCGTTTCGGGATTTTTGGAAACATCTCTGAATGCAGACTGAGAACTTTATACATCTTCCAGCGACCCACGAATTCGATCTTAGCTTCTTTAGGTAACCGCCGATTGACCTCTTCCAACATCCAATAAAGCCATATATTGGCAGCGATCACGAGGGTGATTGCGACCAAGAAACACAAGACGAAAGCCCATCCTGATGCAGGAATCTCCGTATCCTCTGTCGGGGGCAATTCTCTCACACCGTCGAGTTATGCCCGAATCACCTGCAAACCGAAAATAACCAATTCGTCGACAACTGCTGCGGAGTGCTCTCAAAATTGAGAATTCCTGGTGGGCGAGCTTGAACAATACAAGTACGACGCTGAACCCGGGGACCTGAAGTGTGTGACCGATCGCATGGATTCCTAAGAGCAACCGCAGATCTTTCGACTCCGCTACGCTTCGCTCCTGATGACAGCTCATTATTCACCGCTCAACATGACAATGTGCTTGGAGTCAGCTCGAATCACTAGCAAACCGGAAACTGCACCGCTACCATTCGGGGCCAGCTTGCGATTGCGCGCTAAGATTAGATATGCGCCTGCCCGTGCTGTTGACGATTGCGATTGCCCTGATGGGATTGTCGGGGTGCGGCTACCACACGCTGGGCGCGGCAACCCATCTGTCGCCTGATGTGCATACCCTCTCCGTGCCGCTCTTTATCTCGCGCACAGACTCGTACCACACGGAGACGGTGATGACGGATGCGGTGATCCGCGAATTTGCTGCCCGTACGCGGTTCCGCGTGACGCCGGACTCGAACCCGGACGCAGACGCTGTCCTGCAGGGGACCATTCTCAAGGAGGCGATAGCGCCGCTGACGTACAACGCAGCTACGCAGGAGTCATCGAGCTTCCTGATTACCATTGTGGCTTCGGTCACCCTGACCGGCCGGGACGGCAAGGTTCTCTACGAGAACAAGAATTACGTCTATCGCGAGCAATTCCAATCAACCACGGACCTGCCGACCTTTATTCAGGAGAATCCGGCGGCCATGGAGAGACTGTCACGCCAGTTTGCGCGGCAATTGGTGGCGGATGTGCTGGAAGGGTTCTAGCAACGCAAGCTGACTGGCTCAACGGTTCTGGATTTCAAAACCGTCATTGCTGCAATTCAGTCGTCCCGATGCGGCGGGTTACCGTGCTTGGCAGCAGGAATCCGACGGCGATGAGCCAGATGAACCCAGGGAAGCGCGTGAGCGGAATGAAGAGCAGCGCATTGGGAACAACCATGCTGATCCAGCTCAGCTCGCCACAGACGGCAAGCACCAAGCCGAAAACCAGAAGCCATTTTGGCAGTAGTTTGGTGAACCAGGCTGTGACGGAAACTCCGGCTATAAAAAGGCCCATGGGCACCGAAAAGCCGGGGCCGCCGAGACCATACCCGATGAAATAGAGCGCTCGCAGCAATGTGGGGTCCTGCGCGATGCCGGGACGGATCATGGTCCAGCCAATGTGCGCGCCGGCCATCATGTCAAAGACTGTGGCGAAACCGCCGAAGAGAGCGATGTAGACACCGGCGGCCCGGACGCCGAGGAACTGCAGGCGACTCACAATGGTTGCAATGCAGATACCCAAGGGAACGGTTGCACCAAACTGAAGGAAGTTGCAGATGAGCACCGGCGTGGGGTTCCCCTGGAAGTAGGCCGCGATTGTCTCGGCCGATTCCCAGGGGCCGGGATAGTGCGGGCCTCCGGTAAAAGAGACAACCGGATAGAGGCCGGCGATGAAAAGCACCATGTAGACGATGGCCAATGCGCCGGGATGCGGTCCTCGATGACGCAACGTGCTGATTGCGGGCTTTGTCTCGTTGGGCGGGTGCATAGTTCCTCCTGTTCGTATGATTCATGTATAGAATGATTCATTATTGGAATCATTGTCAAGTGGTATTATTGCGCAAATGACCTCGGAGATGAAGCCACCCTCAGAACGGCGCACATCGGGCGCTGCCTTCCTGCTGGCGCAGGTGGGCGCGCAGGGGGCGCGTCGTTTTGCCGAACGAATTGCCGAGATTGGATTGACACCGGCGGACGCGGGGCTGCTGCGGAAGATTGCGTTGGACCCCGGAATCAGCCAGCAGGCATTGGCGGAACATCTGGCTGTGATGCCCAGCCGGATGGTTGCTCTGGTGGACGAGCTTGAGGGCAAAGGCATTGTCGAACGCAGACGGAGCGCGGAAGATCGCCGCAATTATGAGCTACACCTCACGGGCAAGGGACGACAGGTACTTGGGGACGTGGGCCGGATCGCCACGGAGCATGAAGAGGCGTTTTGCGCAGCACTGAGCAAGGAAGAAAGAGCCCAGTTGAGCGACTTGTGCCGACGCATTGCCGACGAACAGGGGCTGACGCCCGGCGTGCATCCGGGTTACCGATCACTGGGAAGAAAGAAACAAAGTGACTAGCAGTCCTCCGGTGAGGCGCTCAGGATGCGACGCGAAGCTTGCGTGCTCGGATGAAACGGGTTGGACGCGCGATAGTTCCGGCCGGTTTTTGCACGTCTTTTCAGCAACATGGACTGGCATGGCTGTGCCGGGGAAGATATTCTGGAGCCGCATGATACACGCGACCAAAGGCCTTGCCGCAAGGAGACAGAACCTGTGAGCACGGCTCGCTGGGGTGCCGGATTTGCAGCCGCAGGCCGCTTTGCGGCTGAGATTGAGGCCGCCGCGGCTGGCAAAGGTGCGTTGCGCGCCGGGTACGTACTGGTCGGCGACGAGGCCTTTCTGCTTGATCGCTGCCGTGCCGCGGTGCTGAAGGGATTTGTGCCGCCGGACCTGAAGGACTTTTGTCTTTCAGAATTTGACCTCGGCGCTACCTCGATTTTCGAGGTGCTGGATCGGGCTCAGACGCCGTCTCTGATGGCTCCATTTCAGGTGATTTTTGTTCGCAACGTGCGCCAGCTTTATACGCGCGGCGCCAAGAAGGAAGAATTTGCAGCGCTGGACAGGTATTTCCGCTCGCCGAACCCGCAGGCCGTTCTCCTTTTTGTAGCCGACTTTGTGCGCATTCCTTCCGACGCGCGGCGCATGGAGATGGACGACAAGAACCGTTTCGATCGATTGACCGAGACGCTGGGCGAACATTGCGGCATGGTGGAACTGGCGCATGTGAACGAAGAAGACGCCATGCGCTGGATTGCAGCGACCGCGATGGAAGCCGGAGCGCGGATGGATCCCGACGCGGCCCGCGAGCTGGCGGACGCGCTGGGCGCGGACATGATGCTGATCTCGTCTGAACTGGAAAAGCTGCTGCTCTACACACTGGGCCGCGGGCGCATCACGCTGGGCGACGTGGAGACGATGGTGCTGGGAGCTAAACAACGTTCGCTGTATGAGCTGACCGACGCGATCAGCGCTCGGGACCGGGTACGGGCACTGGCATTGTTGCACGGGCTGTTGAACAGCTCCGACGCAGGTGAGGACGCTGCGATTGGTCACCTGTACATGCTGGCTCGAACGTTTCGCCAGATGCTGGTGATCCTGGAAAAGAATGTGCGGGACTCGCGCGCCATCTGGCAGGCATTGTGGCAGGGGTTCCGGATGCCGCCGTTTGCCGCTGACGATTTGATCAAGCAGGCTAGGCGGTACAAAAGCCGGCGAGAGCTGACCCGCGCCTTGCGGTTGATTGCCCGCGCCGACATGGAACTGCGTTCTTCTCCACCGGACAAGCGGCTGGTGCTGGAGCGGCTGGTTTACGAACTGGCGTCCGGGCCGGAGCCCGAATCGGCGCTCTTCGCGTCGACGCAGCTTTCGTTTGAGGTGTAATTCGCCAAGCCCAGTGCTCTTTCAGCCAAGAGACATACTTGCAGTCTGTCTATCGAATTTGGCTGGTGAGTCAATCGTTAAGGAAGCTCAGAAAATGATGACTGAGGTTGATCTCGCCGCGCTCATATCGGGCTGCGTACTCCTGCATCAGGCGAGTGGGGGATGCGTATTCTCCCGCTGACGAGAACATGCAATCAGCTTGCCGGACGGGAAGGCGGGGAAGTTGATCCTGATTGATAGAGCGGCTCAGCTTCGCTGCGGACTCCGCAGTGCGTTGCAGGTGGGGAAACTATGTTGGAAGTTCTTAACGGATGTCGCACGCGTTGAGCCAAGGGCCATATTCCTGGTCTGGGCCTTCGATGTGCTTGAGGTACGCGTCGCGCATGGAACAGAGCAACGGCCCCATCTGCACGCCGTCGCCGTATTGGATGCGATGGGCTGACTGAAGCATATGCGCCAGCATGCTGTGGTGTTCTGCGCGGTGTTCCAGCAAGCCGGGAAAACTGCACTGCTCCATCAGTTGCTCTTCGCTCCAGAAGTGCATGCGCGTGAACTCGATCAGCCGGTCAACGAGTTCGCTCAACTCTTCTCGGCCACGTCCGCGCTCCACCGCAAGGCGGAGTTCGTTCATGGTATCCATGAGAATGCCGTGTTGATCGTCCAGGGCTCGCACACCGACGGTGCAAGCGTGGCTCCAGGTCAAAAGTGTCACTTGGGACTCCATGAATAGCTAGAGTATTTATCGGACGATCAGTAGAGAATCCTCTTAAAGTTGTAATTTTCGACTTACGAAAGTGTCAGTCATCGAAAATGATGCAAAGGGGTCGCGGCTGGATTGTTTCTCAGCTTTGCCGGACCGGAATTCCGCGCGGAGTCTGGTGCGAGATGGAGCAGAATAGGACTGGGTTCGATGATCACTCCTGCGAATTCGATTGCTGCGTTGCTGACGCTGATTCCGTTGTTAGCCGCTGCGTTTTTTCAGGAGCGCCTGGTTGCGTGGGTCGAGAAGCTTCCGGTATGGTCGCGGCTGGTAAGTCCTGCAGTCTTGAGCGTGCCGTACGTGCTGGTGAACTGCGCTGCGGATGATTTTCATTGGGGCTGGTTTGCGTTGTATGCGTTGCTTCCCGTGGGGATTGCAGGTCTATTGTGGCAGGCAGGCACCAAGGATACTGAGCAACATGGCAACTGGAGGGATTTTCTTATCCTTGCTGTGCTGGGTCTAGCGGTAGATCTGCGTTGGTTTGAGGGGGGATGGCCGGCGCACTTGGCGATCTTCAGCAAGATGCTGTTGCTGGATGCGGGAATCTACGGGTTCCTCTTGATTCGGCGGTTGGATGGGACTGGCTTTGACCTGCGTCTGCGCTGGCGAGACGCTACCATTGGTTTCCGGGAGCTTGCCTGGTATACGCCGATCGCGCTGGTACTGGGCTTGAGCCTGGGTTTTCTGCATGTGCATGGAGTGTGGCCGGGGCCTGCTCCGATTGTCGAGGCATGGCTGTTTACTTTCTTGTTTATCGCCGTTCCGGAGGAACTCTTCTTCAGAGGATGGCTGCAGAATCTGCTGGAGCGGCGCATGGGGCGTATCCCGGCACTTGCGCTGACGGCGATTCTCTTTGGGATTTCGCACTCCAACAAACGAACTGCGTTCTTCAACTGGCGCTATGTCTTGCTGGCCACGGTTGCGGGCTTCTTCTATGGCCGGGCATGGCGTCAGGATCGCCGAGTGGGTGCATCGGCCATTACACATGCATCGGTGGATGCGATCTGGTCAATTTGGCTGCGGTAAATGTGGCGGAGTATGCGTGCGGTGATGGTAGTTCAGATAACCCAGGCCGACGCGCATATTATGGTCGATCGGTCCGGGCACGGTAATAGCAATAGTGATGCCGAAGATGGCATGTGCCATGGCGAGCGGATAGAGATTGCGGTAGCGGAGGAAGAGCAGGCAGGCGGCAAAACCCCAGATTAAAGTGACGGGCGTGAGGATGGTACTGGGCAGATGCGCAATGGCAAAGATGAGGGCGGCCGCTAACGCTGCCAGTTTTGCGTTCGGGATCAAACGCAGCAGGCGCGACAGAAAGAAACACTGGAGCAGGAACTGTTGGAGGCCAGCCCAGAGTGCGTAGGCCCAATAGGTCTGAATGAATAAAAGCAGGGTTTGGGGCACGTGCAGGGTATGTAGACTGGCGGCTAATGCTATGGCCGAGGCGGCCACTGCAAGCGCCAAGCCCACGATCCAGAGCGAATGTAAAAAGCCGGCTCCGCGAAGACCCATTGCCTTGAGCCCGTCGAACGAGAGGCAGGTGACGACCACGATAGAGGCGGCTGCAGTCAACCAGAGCAATCGTTGCCACGGGCGCGGCGTCCAGCAGACGGTGAGAATGAGCGTGTACGGAATGACAAGTTCAAGCAGAGTGCGTTGCCTGCTGCGTGCGGCAGCGGATTGATTCCGTCCCGATTCAGTTGGTCCCTGGCCTGGCATTGAAATGATGTTAGAGGAATTGCCGTCCGCTATTCCAGGATGACGACCGGTTCTGCGACGGAACTTGGTTGGTGGTCGCGTGTGGTGAGGGTGATGGCTGCAGCGAGAATCAACGCGCCACCCGCCCATGCATACGGTCCTAGATGCTCGCCTAACAGCTTTACGCCCAGCCAGGAACCAAGCGCCGGTTCAATGTTCAGGAAGACTCCGGCGCGCGAGGCCGGGACGTGGTGAATGCCCCAGTTCCAGAGCAGGGTGGTGGTGGCTGTGCATAGCAGACCGCCGCAGGCCAAGGCAAACCAAGCGGTGGGGCTCACATGAGCGAACGGCGGCGGATCCGCCTTTTGGTGGGTCAGGGCACTCAAGAGCCATGGGCCAAGGACCACGACAGCCAGCATGAGGGTTCCCGAGAGAATGGTGTACGCGGTTACCACTTGCGGTCTGTGGGTTTGCATGAGCTTCATGCTGAGCAAGATCCAGGCCAGGGCAGTTACCAGCGACGCGACCACGAGCAGGTCGCCCGTCAACGAAGGTTGACCGTGCGCGGCTGGGCCTCGGTTGCCTCCCAGCACAATCAATGCCGCGCCCACCGTCGACCCGCACAAAGCGAGCCAGCCGATCCAGTCAAGCCGCTCGCCTGCAAACAGCGCGGCGGCCGCAGCCAGCAGCACCGGCATCGAACCTACCATGAGCGAAGCGTGGCTGACCGTGGTGAGGGCCAATCCATGAAACTGGAGGAGGAATTGGATAGGAATGCCGAAGGCCGCGGAGATGAGCAGTATGCGCATTTCGCCGGCGGTCAATCGAAACCGACCGAGATTCACCAGAACCACGGGCAACATGCCCAGCGAGGCAAACAGGAAGCGGTAGAGCACCATGTGCTCCACACTCATCTCGTTCAGTGCCAGCCTGCCAAAGTAGAAGCCTGTGCCCCACAGGCATCCGGCCATTGCGCAGGCGCCGTAGCCCAAAAACGTGGTGCGCCCGCTCACATTTGATTGCATTACCATCCCTCTTTTAATGTCGCATACGCATGGCGGCTCCGTACCACTGCCCAAATGTAGGGAAATCGGCGAGAATACTGTTCGATGGCGAATCGGCCTTTTGGGACGAATGTCTGGTGTTGCGCTGGCTTGAGTCTGGCGCTCGCGGGTTTGCCGTGGTACGGCTTAAACACTGCTTGCGCGCAGTCAGGCACCGGATATGGGCAGGTTTGGGCGCACGACGCTCAGGAGCGATCGAATCAAGCCCGCGAAGAAAAAGAACTCCAGCTCTCCGATCGGTTTCCCGACAAGCCTTCCATTCCGCCGGCGTTTACTGTTTCCGCGGAACCGCTGGGATTTTCGCCGCCGGGCTCCATCTATCTGGGTGAACGCTGGAGCTTTGTTTCACTGGATTTTCTCGATGAGGATCGGCTGCTTTTTACTTTTCGCGTGCCGGGACTGATTCGCAGGGGGAACGGGGAGCGGGGTGACGTGCGCCAAATCCGCGCCCTGGTTCTGGCGCTACCCCAAGGAACAGTCGAGGCTGAGGCGGTGTGGCAGGTGCACGACCGGGCACGCTATTTGTGGATGCTCAAAGACGGACACTTCCTCTTGCGCGACCAGGACGGGCTTCAAATGGGTGATGCTTCGTTGCACATGAAGCCCTTTCTCCATTTTCCGGGGCCGGTGCTTTCGCTGGAACTCGATCCCAAGCAGCAATACCTGGTGACCAACTCGCGGGAGCCCGCCCAAGCTGCGCCGAAGGCCGGAGACGTAGCCGGTGCAGCTGATCACCCCAGCGATAAAGACGCCTTGCAGGGGACCTCGACAACCTCCTCGATGAACGGGTTTGAAGAAGCACAGGCTCCAGCGGGCCGGTCCGATATGGTGTTGCGGATTCTGCGGCGGGACTCGGGCCAAGTGATGCTTGTCTCCCGGGTTGCCAACGCTGTGCATTTACCTCTCAACTCGGATGGGTATCTTGAAGGCCTGCGCGGCAACGGTGAGCGGTGGATGCTGAACCTGGATTACTTCAGCGGCGGTAGCAGGTTGCTTGGCCATGTTGACTCCTCGTGCATGCCTGCTTATGACTTTGTCTCCGAGCGGGAGATTCTGGTTACGGCCTGCGAATCGTCAGGCGCGCACAGGTTGATGGCGATGGATACGGAGGGCCGGCATCTTTGGGATGTCCTGTCCATGGGACAGGGAGTCTGGCCTCTGCTGATTAGTTCGCCGGATGGATTGCGTCTGGTACGCGAGACGCTTGCCGTGAAGCACTCCGTCGACTCGTTTTCCCCGATCGAGACAGAGGATGTGAAAGGCCAACTGGTAAGGGTTTTCGATGCGGCGACGGGCAAGGTGACGCTTGCGGCCCCGGCCGTTCCCGCGCTGGATGGTGGCGGCAACGTGGCCATCTCGCCCTCTGGGCGCCGCGTGGCTGTGTTGAATGCCGGTAACATCGAGGTGTTCGAATTGCCGCCGCCGGCGCCGATGCCGGAAGTGGACGCCAGCCAGAAAGGGCGTTGAGTCCGGCTTATTACCGAGACCTGCGTTTCCGAACCCGTGTAGACTGGTCGACGGGAGATTTTTCTTGTCCACGGCTGTCGTTCACTATACGGCTGCGGCGGTCTCGGACCGCGGCCGCAAGCGTCCATCGAACGAGGATGCATTTGGTTTTTCCGTCGAAGATGGCGTCTTTGTAGTTTGCGACGGCATGGGCGGCGCAGCGGCGGGGGAGATTGCAAGTTCCCTGGCTGTCGACGAAGTATTACGCTCGCTCACGGGCAGGAATCATTCGGACTCCCAATCCTCGGACCATGTCGTCCCGGCGCCCGAGCGCGCTGAGGAGGCTATCTGCACAGCCAACCATGCCATCTTTTCCCGTTCCCAACGAAACGTGCGCCTCAGCGGGATGGGAACGACGTTGGTGGGACTGGTGGTGGAAGAGCGTCGTGTCTGGGTCGTCAACGTGGGCGACAGCCGATGTTACCGGTTGCGGAACCACCGATTGGAACAGCTTACTCTGGATCACTCGCTGGTTGAAGAACAGGTGAGGATGGGCCGCATGACGCGGGCCGAGGCGCTGCGTTCTCCGCTGAAGAACGTAATTACGCGCGCGCTAGGCACCCAGAGCCGCATTACGCCAGACATCTTCGAGCACGAAGTTGAACCAAACGATCTTTTCCTCCTCTGCTCCGACGGCCTGACCAGGGAACTCTCCGACTCGCTTATTGAGACTCTACTCTCGCTCGAATTGCCGCTTGATGACCTGTGTGCGCGCCTCGTGCATGCCGCCAAAAAGGCTGGTGGCCACGACAACATCACCTGCTTGCTGGTGCGCGCGGATCCCTAAGCGGTCCAATTGACACCCTGCGCACCCCGACTTATTCTTCGGAAGCTGAAGTTAGCGTTAACGATGCTCGTGGCAAGGAGCCCAAATGGGCAAAGCAGGCGGGAGCGGTCAGGTCGTGGTGGATCCGGCAACGATTCCGCAGAGGCGACTCTACACCGGGGCCTTGATGCCGGCAATCGGTCTGGGCACATTCGGGTCCGACCACGTTACACCCACCCAAGTTGCTGAGGCGGTGAGGGGCGCGGCCGATGCGGGATACCGGCACTTCGATTGCGCATCGGTCTACGGTAATGAGCGTGAGATTGGAGTTTCTCTTGAAGCAATTCAGCAAAGCGGAGTTAGGCGCGACGAACTCTGGATAACTTCGAAGCTGTGGAACGACAAGCACGGTGAGGATGATGTAATCGCGGCCTGCCGCAAATCTCTTCGCGACCTGCGCCTTGAGTATCTCGATCTCTATCTAGTTCATTGGCCCTTTCCCAATTTTCACCCGCCTGGATGCGATGTAAGTTCGCGCTGCGCGGACGCCAAACCCTACATCCACGAGAGCTACATGAAAACCTGGCACAAGATGGAAGAGCTTGTGGATCTGGGATTGGTGCGGCACATTGGCGCGTCGAACATGACCATACCCAAGCTGCGACTTGTATTGCGCGATGCACGCATCAAGCCAGCGGTGAATGAGATGGAGTTACACCCACACTTTCAGCAGCCGGAACTATTCCAATTTGTGCTGGAAAATGGCATTCAACCAGTCGGCTATTGTCCGATTGGTTCACCGGGACGGCCGGAACGTGACCGTACGCGGGAGGACACTGCGCCGACGGAAGATCCGGTGATTTTGAAGATCGCCGCGCGCCACGGAATTCATCCAGCAGTGGTTTCCATCAAGTGGGCTGTGCAGCGCGGGCAAACACCGATTCCGTTTTCGATCAATAACTACAGAGCCAATCTCGCAGGAATTGCGAGCGATCCGCTGACCGATACGGAGATGCACGAGATCGCCCTCATCGACCGTAACTGCAGGCTCATCAAAGGACAGGTTTTCTTGTGGAAAGATGGTCAGAGCTGGGTTGATCTGTGGGACATGAATGGGGAGATCACGCCGCCGTAGTTTGGCCTGGACTTACTACTGCCTGGCTTGCTGGATCGGTGGGCGATTAACACGGGAGTTGAAAGATGAATGCAACCATGACTGCGGCATACCTGCCCGGCAACTCCACTGTCGAACTGCGCACGGTGCCTGTGCCTGCTCCCGGCCACGGTGAAGTATTGCTGCGCGTGAAGGTTTCGACTATTTGCGGTTCAGACATTCGCTGTATCTATCATGAGCATCTTGGCAAGGGCCCAGAAGGCTACCAAGGGGTGATCGCGGGCCACGAGCCATGCGGCCAGATTGTTGCAACCGGTCCGGGCTGCCGCCGATTCAAGTCGGGCGATCGCGTCATCGTCTATCACATTTCAGGCTGTGGGGTGTGCAACGATTGTCGCCGTGGTTACATGATTTCGTGCACCAGCGAAGAATATCGCCGCGCCTACGGATGGCAGCGCGATGGCGGAATGGCTGAGTACATGGTGGCGGAAGAGAAGGATCTGATTGCGCTGCCGGATGAGCTCACATTTGCCGATGGCGCGCAGGTTGCCTGCGGATTCGGCACTGTGTATGAGGGCCTGGAAAAAATCGGAATCAATGGCAACCATGCTGTGCTGATAACGGGACTGGGACCGGTGGGTCTGGCGACGGGCGCGCTTTGCCGCAAACTGGGCGCAGAAAAAGTCATTGGCATTGATGTGGTTCCGGAGCGCATGAAGATCGCGATGGATCTGGGTCTTTGCGATGCGGTGCTGGCTTCTGGACCAGACAACGTTGCGCAGGTGAGGGGACTGACCGGAGGCTTTGGCGTGGAGCGTGCGGTTGACTGTTCAGCGCACTCCGCTGCACGCGCGACAGCGATTCGCGCCACGCGCAAGTGGGGCAGGATTGTCTTCATCGGCGAAGGCGGAATGGTTGAGATCAATCCGTCTCCCGACATGATTCACGATCAGAAAACGGTGTATGGGTCGTGGGTCACGTCTACGTGGCTGATGGAGGAGTTGGTGGAGCGTCTAGTCCGATGGAATCTTCATCCGGCGGACATCGTCACCGACAGGTTTCTGCTGGAGCGTGCCGGCGACGCCTATGCACTTATGGCATCAGGCAAATGCGGCAAGGTCGCTGTCTGTGCCGATGAGGCGCTTGTTGAGTAGCTATGATGAGGATCAGTAAGTCACTACGTCTAAGTTAGGCGCGCATTGCATAGCACGAAGGAGATGAGTCGATGAGCGAATCGGTTGCCTCTGGCGAGGCCGAATGGGAACGGCAGCTAGCCAATTCTTTGCCGGCTTTTGGCCATCGTAACTGGATTGTGGTCGCCGATTCCGCCTACCCTGCACAGGCAAATCCTGGAATCGACACAATTGTTGCAGGGGAAGATCACGTCCATGTGATCCGGCAAGTTCTCAACGGAATCCGCGCTTCCATCCACCTTCGGGCGAATGTGTATGTGGACCGGGAGCTTGAAGTTGTGGCGGAAAGCGACGCGCCGGGCATTACTGAATACAGGCAGCAGCTTGATACCGTGCTTTACGGCGCTACAGTGAGCCACATTCCACACGAGCGGATCATTCACGAGCTCGACCAGTGCGCCCGGCTCTTCAAAATCCTTGTGATCAAGACAGGAATGACGATCCCGTACACATCAGTCTTCTTCGAATTGGATTGCGGGTACTGGAACGCCGAGGCGGAAGAGCGGGTGCGGCAAGCAATGCCAGGGATGGAATCGTGATAGCGAGGGCTGTTCGTCTACAGCGACTCAGATCCCAAGCAAAGACGAGACTCTGCTCCTAAAATCGATTTATTATGAACTTCGAATTTTGTTCTTGACAACCTCTCTCGGCCGGGAATACGTTCGTTCGGTGTTTGAACAATATATTGTTCAAACCTTGAATTTGATTCACTCCCGGAGGCAAGAAATGGCATCACGTCGAATCCTAAGGCCCTTGATAGGGTCCGTCTTTGCTCTGTTCGTGTTTGGTATTTCGCACATGCTGCCAGCGCAGGCAGTCAACGGCACCTTACTTGGAACAGTAACCGACCCCTCGGGCGCGGTAGTCACTGGCGCCAAGGTTAGTATCGTCCTCGTAGGCCAGAGTCTGGAACATTCATCGGTCACCAACGAGAGCGGGAACTTTACCGAACCCGATCTTCCACCCGGCACCTATAGCATTACAGTGGTCGCAGCCGGTTTCAAGAAAGAAACCCGCGACAATATCGCTCTGTTGACGAACACAACTACGCGCGTAGACATAAGCCTGGTTACGGGCAGCGCGACCGAAACCGTCGAAGTGACGACGGCTCCGCCGGAGTTGCAGACGGATCGCGCCGACATTTCTAGCACGCTTGAGCAGAACCAGATTGGCAATCTTCCCCTCAGCAGTGGCAACAGCTTCCAGTCTCTGTTGAATACGGTACCGGGAATGGCGCCCGTGGTCTTCAATAACTCGCAGTTCTATAACGCCAACAACGATCTGTCCACAAACTCGAACGGTCAGTCTTCCTACGTCAATCTTTACCAGATTGAGGGTATCGACGACGATCAGCGCACCGGCATCCATATCATCCTTGTCCCTCCAGCTGCCGCGATCCAGAACGTGGACATCACCACGAACAACTTCGAAGCGGAGTTTGGCCGTGCGGTGGGAACGGTTGTCAACGTCACGCTCAAGTCAGGGTCAAACGATTTCCACGGATCGGCTTTCCAGAACATGGAAAACAACGGCGTGAATGCTCGAAATTACTTTGCCACCGGACCGAATGGACGCCTGGTGTACAACTACACGGGCGGCTCGGTCGGGGGACCGATCATCAAGAACAGGCTGTTCTTCTTCGGCGACTTTCTCCGCACGTCCGATCACGAATCCTCGACGGTGATCGAAAACGTTCCGTACTATAACGTGACCAACGGCAACATCAACCTGAGCGGTTACTCCGGCCAGGTGTACGATCCCAACACTGGGGATACAGCGGACTGCGTGGGAGGCTCGAACCCCGCACTCTGCGGCACGGGGCGCACACCGTTTGCTGGCAACCAGATTCCTTTGACAAACGCTGGACTCAGCAAGGTGGGTCTCGCTGTCCTACAGGATATTGACGCCCTGGCGCGAAATCCGAAAGCGAATCTTTCCTCGGCGACGTACGAAGCCGGCACAATTACCAACAATTTCTCGCAGAATCTGCCGTTCAGTAAAGACGCCATCAGCTACGACATCAAGTCGGACTACACGATGACCCAGAAGGACCACCTGAGCGGCCGATTCAGCCATCAAAGCACGACCACCTACCAGGCGCCGCTCTTCGGGGCGTTCCTGGGAGGCCCAGCAGGCGGTGGATTTGAAGCGACAGGAGTAGCAGCCGCTTACAGCACCGGCTTCAACTACGACCACGTCTTCTCTCCCACTCTGCTCACCGAAGCGCGTGTTGGCCTGGCCCATCTGCGCAACTCAGCAACGCAGACGGATTTCGGACAGAACGACGCAGCAAAACTCGGCATTCCCGGAAACGGGCCCAATGGAACGGATAACACCGCTACAAGCAGCGGACAAGTTGCTTTCCAGGTAAACAATTTCGTAGGGAATGGAGAGGGTTCAGGTAATCCGCTTATCGGCTATTCGGTGTCGTTGCCCTGGCTCCGCGCGGAATCCAATATCGACTTTGCCAACAACTGGACAAAGATCATCGGCAATCACACGATCAAAGGCGGTGCGGACATTCGTCGCGTCCGCGACGATCTTCTTCAGGGCAACAACAACGCAGCCGCCGGGAGTTTCTACTACGCAGAAAACCAAACCTCCGCACCCGGCGCCACTGGAACGGGTCAGGCCAACGACATTGCCAGCGTACTTTTCGATCAACCCTATAGAGTTGGCCAGGACACGAACAGTACCTTCCCATGCTACCGGCAGACCTGGCTGTTTTTCTTTGCTTCGGACAAATGGCAGGTCAATCATAAGCTGACGGTTGACCTTGGTCTTCGCTATGAACTGTACCCGCCGGCTACGCCACGCAAGGCCGGCGGATTCGTCAACTACAACCCATCCAACGATTCACTTGTGCTCGCCGGTGAGGACGGAAACCCATCCAATCTGGGGATGCAAACCAACTACAAGAACTTTGCTCCGCGGCTGGGAGCGTCCTATCGCGCCACGGAAGCGACCGTTGTCCGTGCTGGGTTTGGCATCAGCTACGTTCCTTTCGTCGACAATAGCTACGCCTATAACTATCCGATCAAGACAAGCACCGGCTATTTGAACACGGCAACCTATGGACCAACCCTTAACCCCGTTGGTGGCGTGATCAATCTTGTGACCGGAGTGCCTGCAACCCCGACGGTGACTTTTCCATCGAACGGAGTTCTGGTAGAAAGTGCGGCCAATGGGACCATCGGACTCTCAAACCTCCTGATTCCTCTCAACTTCAAGAATGCTTACGTGTCCTCGTGGAATGCGGCAGTGGAGCAGGCTCTGGCACATAATATGTCGTTTCAGATCGCCTATGTTGCCAATCACGGAACGCGGATTGACCTCGCGCAAAACATCAACGCACCCAGCATCTATGGTCAAGGAAATTCCTACGAACCCTTCGATACCGCTTTTGGGAAGACTGCCACGGTAACACAATACTTTGTAGGCGCCTCCACCAATTATGAGTCGCTGCAAGCTCAACTTACCCGCCGTTTCTCAAGCGGCCTGGCATTCAATTCGGCGATCACCTGGGGCAAGGCGCAGGGTTACGTGACCAGCGCTCAGGATGGAGGGTACCTGTACTTTAGCGGCAACTTGCGCCGCAATTACAACCTGCTGGACTTCGATCGCAAGCTGAACTTCGAGCAGACGGTCACCTACGAGTTGCCGGCTGGGCGCGGCAAGCGTTTCTTCAACTCGGGTGTCGGCTCTTATGTTCTGGGCGGCTGGAAGACTTCGGCGACCATTGGAGCAGTCTCGGGCTTGCCCTTTACCATTACGACGAGCAGCGTAACAACGGGAACAACCCAGACGGTCAATCAGACAGGCTCGTATCAGGTCACCCACCATGTAAGCGGAGTGGCAGCGCATAATACTCCATGGTTCAATCCCGCTTCCTTTGCGGCGCCGGCTAAATGCGTCGCATACACAGCAGCCAATCCAGTTTCGTGCGCGGTCGGGAACACGCAGCGCAACCAATTCCGTGGTCCCGCCTACTTCAGCGACAACCTTTCGCTCTTCAAGAGCTTTCCCATGCCTCACGAAACCGCTCTTGAAGCTCGTTTCGATGCTTTCAACATGTCCAATACCCCTGCATTCGGTCTGCCTACCTCGACGCTCGGATCGAATTTGGGCAAGATCACGGGCACCCTTGGAAGCGGCGTGGGTAACGTCAATGGCGTCGGCGGTCCTCGTGTGCTGCAGGCGGCGGTGAAGATAACCTTCTGAGCTGAGCAAGTGCAGAAGTAAATGCCAGGCGAGTCTTTGTGCGGTGGGATTCGCCTTAAGGCAATCTTAAGATCGGGCATCCTGCAACGAGTGGTGCGTCCCGGGCAGCTTGAGATCCGTCCCAAACGTCAGATATAGAATCATTCTGGATCAAGTTCGTACTTCGAACTACACTTGCAACGAAGAAACCGGGGTCTCATCAATGGAGAAGCTTTCCAGGCGGAAGTTTGTTGCAAGTGTAGCTGGGGTGGTTGCGTCGGTTTCATTGCCGATGCGTGCATGGGCAAAAGATTCGCCTTTCAGGGTCTCGGTCATCAACGACGAAATTTCACCGGATTTCGATCATGCATGTTTTGTCGCCTCGCATGACTTTGGCATGAGTTGGATTGAACTTCGCTCGATGTGGGGCAAGAACGTTATGGCTCTCAGCGATGCGGAGATCGGCGAATCGAAGAGAATTCTCGCCAAATACAACTTACAAGTGACCGACATTGCGAGCCCTCTCGGCAAGACCGACTGGCCGGGTGCTCCGAAGTCTCAATATGGGTCCAAGGGGGACATGCACAACGCCGCCGAGGTCACGTTCAAGCAGCAGGATGAGATTCTGGAGAAGGCGATCGCGTTGGCCAAGGAGTTCAACACCAATCGAGTACGCGGCTTTGACTTCTGGCGTCTGGACGATGTGGCTCCGTACCGCATGGCGATCGACGACAAGCTGCGCTCTATGGCAGAGACCGCCGGTAAAGAGGGCGTTCTTCTCCTACTCGAGAACGAGTTTGAATGCAACACGGCGACTGGCCGCGAGGCTGCGCGTACGCTAAGTGCGATCCAGTCGCCGCATCTGGCGCTGAACTGGGATCCTGCGAACGCCGTGATGCGCGGCGAACTCGATGCTTTCCCAACTGCCTGGGATCTGCTGCCCAAGGACCGCATTCACCATTGCCACGTGAAGAATGCGGTCAAGAACAAGGAAGGGAAGATTGAATGGGCGCCTGTCGATAAGGGATTCATCGATTGGGTTGCACAATTCCGTGCGCTCAAGCAGATCGGATATAGCGAGGCTGTCAGCCTTGAGACTCACTGGCGTGGCGGCGGTACACCAGAGGAATCGACCCGCATCAGTTGGGCGGGCATGAAGCAAGCGTTGAAAGATTCAGGCACCCTTTAGCCATGCGGAAGGATGCGTTGACAGGCACACACGCGTTCGAACAACACAGACCTCAGTTGGTTTGATGGAGATGCAAAATTGGTAACTCGACGTGAATTTCTCGACACCGTTGCCGTGGGAACCGCAGGACTGGCAATCGCCTCGACCGCAAAGAGCTATGGTCAGATTCTCGGCTCCAACGATCGCCTCAGCTTTGCTGTCATTGGCGTGCGCAGCCGCGCTTACGCACATCTTTCCTCGCTGAAGGCTAACAAGAGTGCAGCCCGAATCTCGTGGGTCTGTGATGTGGATAGCAACACGATGAAGAAGTTCGCCGCCGATACGGAGCGCGAAATGGGCGAAGCGCCGGCAACCGAGAAGGACTTCCGCAACATTCTGCAACGGAAGGAAGTAGACGCCATCACCATTGCAGCACCCGACCACTGGCACGCGCCCATGGCCATCACTGCCTTGCAGGCGGGCAAGCATGTTTATGTCGAGAAGCCGTGCAGTCACAACCCCGCGGAGGGAGCGCTGCTGGTTGCCGCGCAGAAGAAGTACGGCAAACAAGTGCAGATGGGCACACAGCAGCGTTCATCTCCCCATACCATCGAGATTGCGGACAAGATTCACAATGGACTGATTGGCAGGGCCTACTATGCCAAGGCCTGGTACAGCAATGTGCGCAAGTCGATTGGAGTGGGGAAAGAGTCACCCGTTCCGCCACAACTCGACTGGGACCTTTGGCAGGGGCCGGCCCCGCGCAGGGCTTACACGGACAATGTGCAACCGTATAACTGGCACTGGTTCAAGATCTGGGGCACGGGAGAGACGTTGAACAATGGCACGCACGAAGTGGATGTTTGCCGCTGGGCGCTGGGAGTCGATTTCCCGAACCGCATCACGGCATCGGGCGGAAGATACCACTTCAAGGACGATTGGCAATTTTACGACACCCTGGTCACGAGCTATGAATACGACGACAAGCTGATTTCGTGGGAGGGTAAATGCTGCGAGGGGATGAAGCTTTACAACCGCGACCGCGGGTCGACCATTATTGGGACCACCGGTTCGGTGCTCATTGATCGCGACGGCTACGAGGTTTACGACCTCAAGGGGAATAAGACGAGCGAGTTCAAGACCGGTAAGGAAACTTCATCTTCCGATCTGACCGGCCGGGACTCAATGACGGACTTGCACTTTGCCAACTTCATCGCGGGAATCCGTACTGGAGAGAAGCTGCACGCTCCTGTTTCCATCGGCAATGTTGCGGTGACCATGCTTCAGCTCTCGAACGTTGCCTGGGAAGTGAACCGCGAATTGCATCTTGATCCGGCGGACGGGAAGATTCGGAACGATGCGGAAGCAATGAAGCTGTGGGGGCGCGATTATGAGAGCGGCTGGGCACCCCATCTCTGATACCTCTGCCCCATGCGGCCGTGTGCTGATTACGTAATCACGATCGGAAAAAGCCAAGGAGCTTCACTCGTATGAAAGAAAGTCTCTCTCGCAGAACCTTCATGCAATCGGGCGCACTGATTGCGGCGGCATGCGCCACTTCGAGCGCGATCCCTTCCTTCGCGCAACCCTCGCCAGCTTCTGGAAAGCCATCTCCAGTTCATTTGGGAATGGCGAGCTATACATTTCGCAACTTCAATCGCGCGCAGTTGATCGGCTTTATGAAGCAACTTAACCTGACCGCGTTAAATTGCAAGGACACGAAAGATCATCTGCCCATGGATCCTGCGGAAGAGGCGAAGGCGCTGGCGGACTATGCTGCTGCCGGAATTGAACTCCACGCGGCGGGAACTATCTACTTTCCGAAAGACGAGGACGCTGATATCCGCAGCAAGTTCGAATACTGCAAGCGAGCGGGAATTTCGGTGATCGTCGCGGGCGATCCGACGCCGGCAATTCTTCCCCGTATTGAGAAGTTCGTGAAGGAATACGACATCCGGTTCGCCATCCATAACCACGGTCCCGAGGATAAGGTCTGGCCTTCCCCGCTCGATGTGCTGAAGTTGGTAAAGACCATGGACCCGCGTATGGGATGCTGCATCGATGTGGGGCATTGCGTGCGTGCGGGCACTGATGTCGTCCAGGCAATTCACGAAGTGGGACCGCGGCTCTTCAACATGCATATGAAGGACCTGACCAGTTTCCAGAGCAAGGAGAGCCAGGTTGCCGTAGGTGAGGGCATCATGCCGGTGCGGGAGATTTTCGAGGCACTCATCGCGACCAAATACAAGGGCTTTGTTGATCTGGAATACGAGATTCACGGCGACGATCCGATGCCCGGCGTAGTGGAGTCTTTTGCGTATATGCGCGGGGTTCTGGCGGGCATGGGGTTCGTTACCAACGGCTGAAGGAGTAGGGGATTTTCAGCAGGGAAGCTGGGAATCGACTTGCAGGGCGTTTATACTGTGGTCTGACCTCTTGATTGGGCCATACTACGAAAGAACAAGGTTGCAGTCATGCTGATCCACGAAGACCGCCTGTTTCCCTCAGAATCTAGTGCTCGCATCATAGCCAAAGCCCTCTATGCGCATGTTCGAGGCTTGCCGATCGTCAGCCCTCACGGGCATACGCAGGCTGGCTGGTTTGCGAACAACGAGCCTTTTCCCGATCCGGCAAAACTTTTTGTACAGCCGGATCACTATGTTTACCGGATGCTCTACAGCCAGGGTGTCCCGATGGAAGAACTGGAGATTGGAGAACCGGAGCTGAAGGACCCGCGTAAGGTCTGGCGGACGTTTGCCAGCCATTACTTCCTGTTTCGTGGAACACCGACGCGCATGTGGCTGGACTTCGCCTTCCAGGAGCTGTTCGGAATGGAAGAGAGGCTAAGTGAGAAGACCGCTGACCTCTACTTCGATACCATTTCTGAAAAATTGAAGACGCCAGAGTTTCTGCCCCGAGCACTTTACAAGCGCTTCAACCTTGAAGTGCTGGCGACCACTGATTCGCCGCTTGAATCGCTGAACGATCATCGGGCTATCCGCGAATCTGGCTGGAATGCGAGGATTCTGCCAACATTCAGGCCGGATTCGGTTGTCGATCCGGAGTTTCATGGTTTTGCCGAAAATATCGCAAAGCTTGGAGAACAGACCGGGGAAGACACAACAAAATGGCAGGGTTACCTGCAAGGGCTACGCAAGGCCCGCGCCCGTTTCCGCGGACTCGGATGCAAGGCAACAGATCATGGGCACCCGACCGCGCAAACCGCAGACCTCCCCAAGGCCGAGGCGGCGGAGCTGTTTGGGCGCGTGTTGGGCGGGAATGCCAATACCCAACAACAGGAGCTTTTCCGAGCGCAGATGTTAACTGAAATGGCGCAGATGAGCCTGGAAGACGGTCTGGTGATGCAGATTCACCCAGGAAGTGTGCGCAACCACAACCGAAAGATCTATGAGCGCTATGGACGAGACACGGGCGCGGACATTCCCAAGGCGACGAATTATGTTGATGCCTTGCGACCGCTGCTCAATCGGCTCGGCAATGAGACCGCGCTCACGATCATTCTCTTTACCCTGGATGAATCCACATATAGCCGTGAACTGGCTCCGCTGGCCGGTCATTATCCGTGCCTGCGGCTCGGGCCTTCGTGGTGGTTCCACGACAGCCCCGAAGGAATGATGCGTTTCCGCGAGCAGGCTACAGAGACAGCGGGCTTCTACAATACGGTGGGCTTCAACGACGACACACGCGCGTTCTTATCCATTCCTGCGCGTCATGATGTGGCGCGGCGCATCGATTGTGCGTTTCTAGCAAGGCTAGTCTCAGAACATCGGATTGACGAGGATGAAGCGTTTGAACTAGCGCATGACCTCACTTATGGGCTGGTGAAAAAGGCTTACCGTTTGTAGCAAAAAGTTTTTTGCAGCCGGAACTATTGCCGGCAGACAGCTCGAAATGGAGAAAGCATGAGCACTCATATTCTTGATCTTGCCGGGAAAACCGCAATCGTTACCGGAGGCACTTCGGGGATCGGGCGCGCACTGAGTCTAGGCCTAGCCGATGCCGGTGCCGATGTGATTGCTACGGCCCGCCGCCAGCAGCAGGTGGAAGAGACTGCCGACGAGATTGAGGCGCACGGGCGCAAAACGTTGCGCATGGCTTCCGATGTGTGCGACCGTGGTTCCTTGGAAAAGCTTCTGGTGGCGGCGCTCGAAGGATTTGGCAAAGTCGATATTCTGATCAACTGTGCGGGGAGAATCAAACGCACGCCCACACTGACCCAGCCGGAGGAAGAATGGACCGGCATTCTGGACACCAATCTTACCGGCACGCTGCGCGCATGCCAGGTGTTTGGCAAGCACATGCTGGAGCGCGGTTACGGACGCATTGTCAATATCGCATCCTTGAACAGTTTTGTGGCACTCAGCGAAGTTGCAGCTTATGCTGCCAGCAAGGCGGGCGTCGCCTCGCTCACGCGCTCCCTGGCCGTGGAGTGGTCGAAGAAGGGCGTTACGGTGAACGCGATTGCTCCCGGCGTCTTCCGCACGGATTTGAATGCAGACTTTCTTGACGGCACGCCACGCGGGCGAGAACTGCTTATGCGCACGCCTATGGGTCGTTTTGGCAAAACCGAAGAACTGGTTGGGGCCGCAATCTACTTGGCTTCCGATGCCGCCTCGTTTGTCACTGGACAGACCCTGGTTGTCGATGGAGGATTTCTCGCGAGTGGCGTTAACCAGTAAGCGAGGCCAAGGGTATGCGGGATTTTCTGGCTCGGCATACGGAAACGATGAGCGCCTTATAAGTCCCGGCAACCGCAAGCTAGTTCAAGACGGCTAGAAATAGAAACATTCTGTTACACTTAGCGGTTGCCTGAGATAGGCGCCAAAGAGAGTCACTTGATTAGACTGCGCTGACCCGGATTATAGGCTCGATCGAGGATGGGAAAGACCAGCATGACGACGACACGCTACGCCTTCACGAACAAGCAGAGCGCGTCGAACAAGATGCCGCGGCAGATCAATCGAAACCTCATCTTTAATCAGATCCGCACTCGGCAACCAATTTCTCGTGCGGACCTGGCGCGGGTTTCTGGTTTGCAGAGGAGCACGGTCTCGCTCATTGTGGAGGAATTGCTTGCGGAGCGATGGATCGTCGAAGGATCGATGGGGCATCTTCCGCGAGGGCGTAGGCCGACGTTTCTGAATCTCAACAGCCAGCGTGGAGTGCTCGCGCTGGATATACATCCTGCGCAAACCACCCTGGCGGTGACCGACCTTGGAGGAAAAATCATTGTGCAAAACGTGATTGCTCTTCCCGCGGATCCTCACAAGGTGATTGGCGTGATTGTGGGGGCAATCAGGAAGATGATTGCAGCGCACAAAGATCGCTCTTTCGATGGAATTGGCATCAGCGTTCCGGGCCGCTTCCACCTTGGACCGGACAAGACCCGTTTCGCCAAGCCCGGCTCTTCGAAATCGGACTCAAGAAAGTCCGACTCCCGTAAATCCATCTTCGCGCCCAACGTCACGTGGCCAATCGGAAGCATCAAGTCCCGCGTCGAACAGGCCACAGGCCTGCCCGTTGTCGTGGATAACGTGGCGAATGCATGCGCGCTGTCGGAGGTCTGGTTCGGCTACAGCGATGGCGTGCGCGACCTGGTAGTGGTAAACGTCTCCGAAGGATTGGGCACTGGCATCTTTGCCAACGGCCGGATTCTGCGTGGAGAGAGCGGCTATGCCGGTGAATTTGGCCATGTGCAGATGGACCCGAATGGATTGCCTTGCGGATGTGGAAGCAGAGGATGCTGGGAGACGGTCGCCTCGAATCGCGCCGGGATGCGTTATTACAGTGAGATCGTTAAGGAGCCCTCGCCTCCATTTGAGGACCTGTTGAAACTGGCCGTGGAGGGGGATTCCGCAGGCCTGCAGGCCTTAGATAGAATGTGCATCGCGCTGGGTAGAGGGATGCATATGATCGCGTCCGCACTAGCGCCCAGCGAGATAGTGGTAGTGGGAGGTATTACGGGCACGTGGGAACTGGCCGGGCCCCTAATTGAAGCCGAGATGCGCCGCAACCCTCTGGCGCGGGTTCCCCTCCTCCGGCCCGCGTACGAGGGCGACACCGCCCGTTTGCGAAGCGCGGTCGCCCTCGTGATGAATGAGAACTCGCTCTAACCCGTTTCTTCCACCTGAAGAGCCGACGGCTCGTAACAAACCCATTGCCCAACTGGCGCATTTCGATTAACTTCAAAGACTCAAACACTTTCGTTTGGAGTTGGCGCGATGCCCCGTGTCGTTCGATGTTCCATCATTCAGGCTTCCAACGCGGTGCCAGCCACTGAGCCCCTGGCTGTCCAGAAACAGGCAATGATCGAAAAGCACCTCGGCCTCATTCGCAAGGCAGCCACCGATGGCGCACAGATCGTCTGCCTGCAAGAGATCTTCAACGGGCCGTACTTTTGCGCCGAGCAGTCGGTCAAGTGGTATGAGAGCACCGAGCCCGTCCCCGGCGGCCCTACCGTCAGCCTGATGCAATCGGTTGCCAAAGAGCTGGGCATTGCCATGATTGTGCCGGTTTATGAAGTGGAGCAGGAAGGTATCTTTTATAACACCGCTGCCGTGATCCGAAACGACGGAAGCTATCTGGGCAAGTATCGAAAGACACATATTCCCCATGTTGCTCCCGGATTCTGGGAGAAGTTTTACTTCCGTCCCGGCAACCTTGGGTACCCTGTCTTCGACCTGGGCTTCGTGAAGATCGGCGTCTACATCTGCTATGACCGGCATTTTCCCGAGGGTGCCCGTTGTCTCGGATTAAACGGCGCGGAGATAGTTTTCAACCCTTCGGCAACCGTGGCTGGATTGAGCGAATATCTCTGGAAGTTAGAGCAGCCTGCGCATGCAGCCGCCAACGGTTACTTTATTGCCGCCATCAACCGGGTAGGAACTGAGCCGCCGTGGAATATTGGTGAGTTTTACGGGTCCAGCTATTTCGCCGATCCGCGTGGACAAATCTTTGCCCAAGCCGCGCGCGACAAGGACGAAGTGCTGACTGCGGACCTGAACTTGGATGAGATTGCCGAAGTGCGGCGTACCTGGCAGTTCTATCGCGACCGCCGGCCGGATCTGTATGGGCCGTTGGTCGCTTCATGAGGTAGTCAATGCGATGACTGTGCGTGGGCCGTTTCGAAATGTGCTGTCAACATGGCATTACTTCCGAGGCATGAATGAGCACCGCGACTCTACCAGATGATCCTCAATTGCGACGTCGATTCAGCGAGCTGAAGCCGCCGTCCGAGCCGCAGGCGGCCGTCATCGAAGCGAACCGCTGTCTCAATTGCTTCGACGCGCCCTGCACCGCGGCTTGCCCCACGCACATCGATGTTCCCGGTTTCATCAAGCGCATTGCTTCAGGAAATCTGCGCGGTTCGGCCAGACGCATTCTCGAAGCGAACGTGCTGGGGGGTAGCTGTTCGCGAGTCTGCCCAGTCGAAGTTCTTTGCGAGGGCGCCTGCGTGATGCATCGCTATCATCGCAAGCCGATCCAGATTGGGCTTCTTCAACGCCATGCTATGGATTCCTTTCACGACTCGGGTGAAGCTTTGCTCGCGTTTACACCCGAGCCTCGCAAATTGCGAGTAGCCTGCATCGGCGGAGGTCCCGCGTCTCTCGCCTGCGCCGCGGAACTACGACGCCAGGGGGCGTCAGCGACTATCATCGAACGTCGCGCACTGCCCGGGGGGCTCAATACATATGGGGTGGCTGAATATAAACTGCGCGCCACGGATAGCTTGCGCGAAGTGGAGATGATTCGCCGCATGGGTGTTGAGTTTCGCTTTGGGACCACAGTTGGATCCGCGGCCGATCTTGAAGCAATTGAGTCGGAGTTCGATTTTGTTTTTCTGGGAGTTGGATTGGGGGCCATGCAGCAGCTAGGCATTCCAGGTGAGGACTCTGCGGGGGTCATGAATGCACTGGAACTCATCTCCGCTTACAAGACTGGCCACATCCGGGAAATCACTGGAACGGTTGTCGTGGTGGGTGGGGGGAACACCGCAATCGATGCTGCAAATGCCGCGCGACGCCTCGGCGCTGACACGGTTTATATGCTGTATCGCCGCGGGGAGCAGGATATTCCCGCGTTCGATTTTGAATACGAACACGCCAAGCAGGAGGGCGTGCAGTTTCTGTGGCGTCGCCAGCCACTCGCCATTCACGCGGGGAAACAGGGCCGCTTGCTGCTGGATACGGTGCTGGTGCAGCAAGTGGATAGAACGCTTTTGCCCATTCTCAATTCGCAATACTCCATCGAATGCGACATGGTGGTTCCTGCGATCGGGCAATCTCCGCTCTCTCAACTTATGGAGGAACTGCGTCACATTGAAGTGCAAAATGGGCGAATCGTCGCCGATCGCGCAACGGGGCAAACCGGCAATGCACGATACTTCGCCGGTGGCGATTGCGTGAACGGTGGGCGCGAAGTTGTGGACGCGGTAGCCGACGGGAAACGAGCCGCTCTCGCGATTCTGAAGACCGCGGAGGCCACAGATGCCTGACATTCGTGTCCGCGGCTTTGCCGGCAGCATCAATTCGCCCAATCCATTCTGGCTTGCTTCCGCGCCGCCGACCAACTGCGGTGAGCAGATCATGCGCGCCTTCGATGCGGGCTGGGGGGGCGCAGTCTGGAAGACCATCGGCGAGCCAGTGACCAATGTCAGTTCGCGTTACTCGGCAACCGACTGGAACGGCCAACGGATCATGGGCTTCAATAACATCGAGCTCATCAGCGATCGCAGTGTGGAGATTAATCTGAGCGAGATGGCCGAAGTGAAGAAACGTTTTCCGCATCACGCAGTGATCGCGTCGTTGATGGTGGCTTCAACACGCGAGGCGTGGCACGAGATTGTTGCGCGCGCTGAAGACGCGGGTGCTGATGGACTGGAATTGAACTTCGGGTGTCCGCATGGGATGAGCGAGCGCGGCATGGGTTCGGCTGTGGGTCAGGTGCCGGAGTATACGGAGATGATTACCGCATGGGTGAAGGAGAAGGCGCGCACGCCGGTGCTGGTGAAGCTCACGCCGAACATCTCCGACATTCGCACCGTTGCGCGAGCGGCTAAGCGCGGAGGAGCAGATGGCCTGTCGGCGATCAACACAATCAACTCAATTACAGGGATCGATCTCGATACGCTTGTGCCGCGGCCCAATGTGGACGGGAAGAGCTCCCACGGAGGTTACTGCGGCCCTGCAGTCAAACCCATCGCGCTAAACATGGTGCAACAGGTGATGGCGGACCCCGAGGCAGTATTGCCACTTTCCGGCATTGGCGGAATCGGAACTTGGAGTGACGCGGCGGAGTTCATTCTGCTCGGCTGCGGGACGGTGCAGGTATGCACTGCGGTAATGCACTATGGATACCGCATTGTTGAGGACATGGCGGAGGGCCTGGATAACTGGATGCTTTCCAAGGGATTCAATACCATCGGGGATTTTCGCGGATTGTCATTGCCGAAAGTCACGGAATGGAAACATCTGAACCTCAACTTCAAAATAGTTGCGCGGATCGACGAGCAGAAATGCATTGGTTGCGACTTATGCCACATCGCATGTTGGGATGGAGCGCATCAGTGCATTCATCTGGACCGCGTCTCTGGGCAGATTGATGGGCACGTGGAGTTGCATCCGACTCCTGCCTTCCATGAGGCTCGCAGCCGTGCGTCCATTGCGAATACTCCGATTACTCGCAAGGAACGCGAAGCGATTGCGGAGGCACATGGACCTTATCCAACTCCGTTGGCGCGCATTCCCCGCGTGGATGAAACCGAGTGCGTCGGATGCAATTTATGCTCCCTCGTTTGCCCGGTGGATGAGTGCATCACCATGGTGCGTGTGGATAACGGATTGACGTCTGAATCATGGGATGAGCGGACGCGTGGCGCGGCCAATTTGGTGGGGCCAGAGGGCATCTGAATTCCTGCAAGGTACGAACTATGACAAACGATATGAGCGCAGGCGGAGTGGACGTCATCCTAGATGGATTGGACCTTGGCAGTCACCGGGGCTGGGAAGCCTTCGCTGAGAGGGTCGAAAAGCTGGTTGCGACTGGCTGCCTTAGAAAAATTCCTGCTTTGAAGGGAAAGCCATACGCCTTAGAAGAATGGTACGTCGAGGACAAAACGGGCGCCATATTTATCTACCGAATTCCCGAGGATAGGCCGACCAATATATGGGAGAGGGTCGATCCGTTTGCACCGGAGCCGGGGCCTGTGCCTGAACGGCCGAGTCGCAACGTCCGTGAGCTCGACTTACGCGACATTCCTGTTGGAAGAATGAGCCGCCGCGACGCCCTTTCGCTCTTGGTCCGGCTTCACATGATGATTGGATTCGGCGCAGTTGAGGCCGTCACTCCTGCGATCCGGGCGTTACCAGGTGAACTCACGGAGACTTGGTATAAGGATCTTCGAACTGGAATCGTCTACAGACTGGTCGAGGGATACGGCGAAAACGACAGCCTCTGGGAGCCGGTTCGGCGATCCGAGTTACAAGCACAGACTCAGTAATTGGGGCTTTCGAGAGTACACACCATGAGCTTGCTATTACAAAACGGAACGATCATCAACGCGGATTCGACCGTGAAGGCGGATTTGCTGATCGACGGTGAGGTCATCAAGGAGATTCGCGCGGGCATTCCGACTGGCGCGGCTGAAACAGTGGTCGATGCGACCGGGCTGCTGTTATTACCGGGCGGAATTGACGCGCACACCCATCTTGACATGCCGTTTGGCGGTAGCAAATCGGCTGACGATTTTGAAACGGGCACACGCGCCGCGGCCATCGGCGGCACTACGACGATCGTCGACTTCGCGATCCAGGCGCGTGGCACCAAGATGCGCACTGCACTCGATACTTGGTGGAAGAAGGCTGAAGGGAAAGCCTGCATCGACTACGGCCTGCACATGATTGTTACCGACTTGCCGGACGCGGGCCTTGAAGACATGGACGATTTGGTGCACGAGGGCGTGGCCAGCTTCAAGCTCTTTATGGCCTACCCCAATGTGTTAATGGTGGACGATACAACCATCTTCAAGGCATTGCGGCAGACCGCGAAGAATGGCGCTCTCATTTGCATGCACGCTGAGAATGGGTCGGTTATCGACGTGATTGTGCAGCAGGCCCTGGCCGAGGGTAAGACTGCGCCTATCTATCATGCGCTGACGCGGCCCACACGCGCTGAAGCAGAAGCCGTGCATCGCGCCATTGCGATGGCGGAGATTGCGGGAGTGCCGGTGTACATTGTGCATCTTTCCAGCGAGGATGCGCTCAACCAGGTAAGGGAAGCGCGTGACCGCGGTTTACCTGCGTTTGCGGAAACCTGTCCGCAATATCTTCTGCTCTCGCTTGAAGACGTGGCCGATGCTGGTTGGGAAGGTGCGAAGTATGTCTTCACGCCACCATTGCGCGAGAAGAAGAATCAGCCGAAGTTATGGGAAGGCCTGCGCAAAGATAACTTGCAGGTCGTCTCGACCGACCATTGCCCATTCTGTTTTGAAGACCAGAAGGCTCTGGGCAAGGATGATTTTACGAAGATTCCGAACGGTGGTCCAGGAATTGAGAATCGTCTGCAATTACTGCACCATCATGGCGTCGGGCTGGGGAATCTGAACCTCAATCGATTTGTAGAATTGGTTTCAACCGCGCCCGCACGCATTTTCGGTATGTATCCGAAGAAGGGTGTTCTGGCTGCCGGCAGCGATGCGGATATTGTGCTCTGGGACCCTGTTGCACCGTATACGATAAGCGCCGCCACGCACCACATGCGCGTCGACTACTCGATGTTTGAAGGGTTTCACGTGCGTGGAAACGCTCGCGATGTTTATTCGCGCGGGGAGTTGATTGTCTCAAAGGGTAATTTTATTGGCACACCGGGGCGAGGAAATTATTTGCGCCGCGAGGCCCGTGGCGGCGCTTGGAAATAGATCGATACCGCATTAAAGAAGAAAAATCGAAGAGGAGGATCTTTGAGCACCATCGACCCGTCACTCTCGAACCGTGACCTGGCTCCGACTACGGCTGCGCAACGCACTTGGACGACTTACAACTACATAGCTTTGTGGTTTTCCATGTCGATGGAGATCACGACGTACAAGCTTGCCTCTTCGCTTATCGCCAAGGGTATGGATTGGAAGCAGGCGCTCGCAACGGTGCTACTCGGCAATCTTATCGTTCTCATTCCAATGTTGCTCAATGCGCACGCGGGGACGAAATACGGCATTCCGTTTCCGGTCTTTATTCGCGCACCTTTTGGTGTGCGAGGCGCCAACCTGCCCGCAATTTTGCGGGCCATTGTGGCCTGCGGGTGGTTTGGCATTCAATCGTGGATCGGCGGCAGCGCTATCCATTCCATGCTGGTCGTGATCTGGCCCTCCACTGCGGGAATCGATGGAGTACTGTGGGTCTGCTTTCTGGGCTTCTGGGCGTTGAACATGGTGATCGTGTGGCGCGGCGTTGAATCCATCCGGCATCTGCAGGCCTTCGGTGCGCCGTTCATGTTTGTCATGGCTGCGGCGCTGATTATCTGGGTGCGGATGCGGGCAGGCAGCTTCGGTTCCATGCTGTCTACCCCAAGTCAGTTTCACTCCACCGGTCAGTTTCTCGATGTGTTTTTTCCGTCTCTGACCGCTATGGTGGGCTACTGGGCCACGCTCGCGCTCAACATTCCCGACTTCACGCGCTTCTCCAAATCTCAATCGGCGCAGGCGTGGGGACAGGCATTTGGATTACCCGTGGCCATGACGCTTTATACATTCGTCGGGATCGCTGTCACTTCAGCTTCGGCTGTTCTTTTCGGCAGGCCGATCTGGGATCCCATAGAACTCCTCGGAGCGTTCCATCAGCCAGTGGTGGCCTTCATCGCACTCATCGCCATCCTCGTGGCTACACTCAGCGTCAACATTGGAGCCAATGTTGTCGCACCATCGAATGACTTCTCAAATCTTTGCCCACGCCTAATCAGTTTTCGCACCGGCGGAATGGTCACCGGATTTCTGGGCCTGGCTATGTGTCCATGGAAGCTTTTGGCGACGCCGGATAGTTATATATTCGGTTGGCTTGTGGGTTATTCTGGCTTAATGGGACCGATTGCCGGAATCATGGTTTGCGATTACTTCCTGATCCGCAACACCGAGCTGGATGTGAACTCGCTCTATCATCGCGAAGGAATGTATCACTACAGCAAAGGCATCAATCCTCGCGCTGTGGTTGCGCTTGCTCTCGGCATAGCTGTCGCTCTTATCGGCCTGGCAGTGAACCGGCTTCATTTTTTGTATGATTACGCTTGGTTTGTCGGATTCTTCGTTGCGGGCATTGTTTATGTCGCGCTGATGAAACTTCCTGCAACAGCGCCTAGCTTACCGCCGGCTTTTGAGGAGGCTGGAACTAGATAGCTTCAGGAGTGGGCGCCGGCGGTGGCGGGGGCGGCACGTGACGCCTCACCCGCAGATTGTCTATCGCATACTCGATAAAGCGTGGTTCGAAATGTACGGCCTGCCCCATGAAGCGGCAGGTCGCTACGACCTGGTCGATAATGAACCTGGGTTGGAAGTTAGCTAGTTCGAGTCCCTTTTCCTCAACAACTTTCTGCACGATGAAATCGAACACCTCATCCGAAAGTGTCAACCCCTGCTTCTCGCATTCCTTCTCGAAGATACGCTTGTACATTTCCAGTTTCGGCCCTCCTACCTCGATTTTGTAAGGAAGGCGGCGGAGGAATGCGGGATCCATCAGATCTTCGGGTTCCAGGTTAGTAGAGAAGATGACCAACTCTTCGAAGGGTATCGTGAAACTCTTTCCGGTATGCAGTTTCAAGTAGTCGAAGCGGCTCTCCAGTGGAATGATCCAACGGTTGAGAAGGTTTTTGGGAGAAACCAATTGACGGCCGAAATCGTCGATGACAAAGCAGCCACCGAGCGCCTTCACGTGCAAGGGAGCTTCGTAGTAATTCGCCGTCGCATCGTAACGCAGATCAAGCATTTCCAGCGTCAGTTCACCACCCGTGACAATAAACGGCCGGCGGCATGGTACCCAGCGTGCATCAAATTCCTCGTGCCGGATGAAGGACAGGACTTCATCGCCGTTCGATGGGGCTGGCTTCAGCACCATGTGAATGCTGGGGTCGAAGATACGCATGATCTGTCCTTCTACGATGACCGCGTAAGGAATGTAGATCACATCGGTAAATACACTGGCGAAGCTGAGTGCGACTGAGGTTTTGCCGTTGCCGGGAGGGCCGTAGAGAAGTATGGCGCGGCCTGAGTTCAAGGCTGGTCCTACATGTTCGACGAGGCTGTCTTCAACTGTTAAATCGCCGAGGCCGTCGCGAATGCGACTGAATGTGATGGTTTCGTTTGTGATCTTTTGAAGGTTCACCTGTTCAGAGAACTCTTCGATGGTGACAGGCGCTGGCCCCGTGTAGCGAAGCTGCTTGAGTGCATCGAGCGCCCAACGTTGCCCTGCTTCAGTGAATGTGTACTTCATGTCGAGCAGGTTCTCGGACTCGCGGGTTCCCAGCGTCTGGAGAAGTTTGCGATCGATTGCCATTTGGATCAGGTCATGCACGATGTTATACGGAAGCTTAATCGCATCAATGAACTGGCGGACGGACTCCAGATGGTCCATGTAGATCATCCGCATCAATAGACTGAGAAGGTCAATCGAGTCTATTTTAGTAGCCTTAATATCGGACGGTTCCGTCGGCATTCGATGGATAAAAGCATCAAGCACCCTCTGGGAGATGGCGCCGATTGCCACTAGGCCATGGCCAAGCCGGCCACCCGCTTCAGCCTGAACCTCGAGTGCTTTTGTCACGTCCCGCGGAGTGACAAGCTTCGCCTCGATCAGCAGATCGCCTAACCGCATTCGCTCTTTGATGACGCCCTCCGGTGGCACCGAATTGAGGGTCCGGGCAGTCCCCTGCACCTACGGGAAGGACTTCCTCAAGATCGTGATTTGCACTCAGGGTTACAGTATCCGGGTTGTCGCCGAACTTCTCAATGAGAAGAAAGATGTAGCTCTCGAATCACCAAAATGGGTTATCGATGGCGGATTCTCCCGATTCTCGATTGATTGGCCCGCAGTGACTGACCTATTCTCCAGTTTAGCCTCGACAGAACGGCGACCTGCCGAGGGATGACGCGGGTGAGTGAGAAGGAAAGATATAGGACGGGAAAAGTGTGCAGAATTGATCATAACGTTTTCCGCGTTGGGGTTAGGTTCTGTGCATACCAATTTAATTGGCCCTGGCAGACGTGCGTCATTTTACTTCAAGACTTTCCCGTGATCCGGCAAGACCTGACAAGGACTGCGGTTGCGATTGAATCGGTACCGAGCATCACGCGGCAGCTATTGTCCGAGGCGGTTTTCCAAATTTATACTTGGCCTGCGCGTTGAAGGCTGAGGAGATCTTAAGAGTTTGGCTTTCGGCTTGCACATGTACTGCCCCGCCTAGCAGTTGCGGCAAACCCCAAGGGAGCCATTGTGGCAGGTTCAACGCAATCCGGATTTTCTGAAATAAGTATCGCGGCACTCTCCTATCTCACCTTTGTACCAGCGATCCTCTTCCTGATTCTCCCGCGCTACAACAAGAGTTCCATGTGCGGTTCCACGCTTGGCAATCGATTCTGCTCGACATTACGGCGTTCGTGGCCAGTGTAGTTCTGAGCCTTTTGGCGGAACCAGCGTTGAAACAGGGAGCCTATTTCATATCGGGCCTCGCCCGGGTGATGTGGGGCATATGGTTCGGCTTATGGATCTGGACCGCGATCATCGCGTTAACCGGAAAGCGATTCAAAATCTATTTGATTGGATCCATTGCTGAGAAGACGGCTGAGTAAACAAACCACTCGTCGTGGCGTCGATTCCATGGATAGACTCTGTGGTAAGACTGCCGGCTCTAGCGAGGCAAATATATCTCCCATCACCCCCACCCCACAACGCGCAAAGGACCCAGGCGGAAGACGGTGCGGGATGAGTTGTAGGTGGACTAATACGTAGCGCGTTTCGGGCTTACTTAGGAAGCCCGCAGACAGGTCAGAAGGCTACCAGAAGTATGCAGCTTCCATTTTCGGCGAGCCGGGCTCTCCGTCGATAATCTGAGTGCTCAGCACGATTTCCATATTCTTCTTATCTCCGGCAGCCAATGCGGCTCTTTGCAACTGGGCCAGATCGGCTGCATCGGTGAGGAACTCCCCGGCCGCTATGGTGCCGCCTCGGCCGATTCCCGCAACCACGACGGCCAATTTCCCGGTATTGCTGTCAGTGAACCGAGCGATGATTGCATAGTCGCGATAATTGTTCGTAGCCATTTGAACCGATCGGTCCAGTACCCAATGGGTCTGCGACGGAGCCTGGCTATCGACGATGCTCATCTTTGTCATCTCGGGATTGTTCGCGAAGTGATAGCGCAATGTGTTGGTTAGCCGCAGCGTCCACGCATTGTCGAATGCTCCGATAAAAACCGTCGGCCCATTTCGAAGATCGGCGAGATTAGTCGCGCCCTCGCCTTTCAGAGAGTATTGCTTCCTGCTGGATTGCAGGACGCCAGCCACCTTCACAGTCGCATAGACGTCGTCCACCACGATCGCCGTGAGTTTGTCACTCAGCACTACCTGCTGCGTGGGTAGAGCCGCGTCGCGAAGCGAGATGCTTGAATACTGAAGCTGATCCGCGATGCAGAGCAGGATCGGGTCACTCGGGGCCAAGATCGGTCGCCAGAAGAAATCCTGTGCGGAGCGATGCATTTCCTGCCATAGGAGAACAGAGCCCACCGACAAAACCGCGACAATGATGCACGCGACGAGAAGCATGACGTGGGAATGACGAGGAGCCTCTGCCGGGCGAGGAACTTTGGGCACAGCGGGTGTCGGGATATCTTCAGCGACCGCCAGTTTCATCTCCGTCAAGACCGGATCGTTGCCACCGCGGGGCCAGTGGAACTGCGGGATGTAAGAGCCTGAAGGAAGGGAGATACGCAACTCGTGATCATGAGCTGGATCCTGGTAGTACTGGGCCACCCGCTTGCGAATCTCCGCCGCAGTTACGCGTACGATCGGATCAGAAGCTGTGTCGTACTCCGCATCTCTGCCGAAGATTTCGATTCCGAGAGTGCGCTCCTTGATGTTCTCCGAGTTTCCGGCCAGGGTGTTTTCAACGACAAAGCGAAGGAAGCTAGGGAATCGCTTGCTGTGGCTAAAAAACGAGTTGGCGAGAAGTCGACTCAATTGCTCGCGAACTTCGTCTGCAAGCGGCTCTCTTGAAATGTTATGGCCGCGCTCTGTTGAAGCTACCGACATCGAATGCTCCGTTTTGTGGAACCGATTATACAGTCATTGGGAGGCAATGGCCGAATTAGCGGCTTATTGCTGGCAAACGATTGATAATAAATCGTGATAGCCGTCTATTTACCTGATAAGAGTGCAGCCTTTGCGGTAAGGACCCTTATCCGCAATGCCGTTAGGACCCTGACCTTCCATTCAGTAAGGACCTTCACAACGCTATATAGAGAAGCCTACAAAGAGGCCGCTTCAAAAACCCCGATCACTAAGGATTTCCTCAAGCGTGACTAGAGCGCGTCAGGAGCCAGGACCGACGGGGACCAACTGACGGAGGCTTCACATTGGACACAAACAGGAGCTGGAGACCACGGTCTCTGTGGAATTGGGGTGGACTCGCCATCCTGCTTGCCTTATTGGCGAGCGGCGCCCCGTGGATCAACGCGCAGATTGCAACCACGACAGCGACACTTTCCGGAGTGGTGACAGACCCTACGGGAGCAGTTCTGCCCAAGGCGTCAGTGATGCTGGAAAGCACAGCAGAGGGCGTCAACCGAATAGCCAGCACCGATGGAGGGGGACGTTACACTTTCAGCCAGTTGCCGCCCTCGACTTACACGCTGGTCATCAAGGCCAAGAGCTTCGAGATGTATCAACAGAACGGGATTGTGCTGAACGCCGGTCTCTCCGCAACGCAAAACGTAGCGCTGACGGTCGGGTCTGAGGCGCAATCGATCACCGTAACCGCCGATGCGGCACTGCTGAACACCGACAACTCCAATGTAGCGACGGATCTCGATTCCAAGCAGCTTGTGGAACTGCCGCTTAACATGCGCAACATCTACGGTCTTGCCACCCTCAACTCCGCGGTAAACAACACCTCGGAAGGACAGATGCTATTGGGCGGGGGCAGCAACAGCACCGACAATGCGGACCAGGACATCTCGTTCCTGAACTTTGCCGGCGGTTTCTTTGGAACGTCGGCCTTTATGCTCGATGGATCGTGGGACACCGATCCTGAATGGGGCGCCGTGATTTTCGTGCCTTCCGTGGATGCCGCTCAGGAGTTCAAGGTTCAGAACAACTCCTTCACGGCTCAATACGGATGGAGCACCGGTAACGTGGTGAACGTAGTCACGAAATCGGGAACCAATGCTTTCCACGGCTCTGCCTACGAGTTTTATAAATCCGCGGGCCTTGATGCTGTCCCGTATTTCTCAAAGACGAATGAATCTCTCAGCCGCAACCAGACGGGTGCATCCGCCGGTGGACCACTCTATATCCCCGGTATCTATAAGCAGAGGGAGAAGACCTTCATCTTCGGTCTCTACGAGCATTTGACCTTGTCGACTCCGACGGTCGGAACATACACGGTGCCCGACTCTAACTTCCTGACGGGAAATTTCTCGGAAATTCTGGGCGCAGCGACTGGGCAGAAAGACGGCCTTGGCCGGCCTATCCTGATTGGCCAGATTTACGATCCACGTAGCGGTCGTGCCATTACTGCAGGCCAAGTGGATCCCAAAACCGGGCTCATGGCTACCCAGACGGGCTACATACGCGACCCTATTGCAGGTAACATCCTGGCGAACCTGTCCGGATACACTCCAGACGCTGTAGGCGCCAAGTTGCTGAGTTACTATCCCAAGGCGACCGGGAGCGGCCTCTCTAACAACCTCGTTGTTTCCGGAACCGCACCCGCACATTCCAGCGAATACAATATCCGGGTCGATCACAACATCAACACCAACGCCAGAGCCTACTTTCGCTACTCCTACAAGCAGGAGGAGAAGACCGGTGCCGCGGATGATTGGGGGGCTGATCCTGCAGGCCCAGGCAATCAACGGCCCAACAACCGCTGGGGCATGTGGGCGGGTTACTCGCAGATCTTCAGTCCAACCTTCACCATGAACATCACCTCTGGTGTTCAGCTGTGGCATGAAACTTCCGACAACCAGTCCTTCGGTTTCGACCCTACCGGTGTTCTTGGACTTCCGGGTTACGTTTCGGCGAACAGCCCGCTGTTCCCAATGGTCGATGTGGGAAGCGAGTCCGCGATGGGGCCCGGCGCGAACGATCAACAGGCAGTTACCAACCACGGCCCCATCGGCACGGTGGCAGTGGATTTAATCAAACTGTACGGCAAGAACACATTGAACTTCGGGTTCATGGGCGTGGAGCAGGTGGACAGCCAGCATAACTACTATCAGACGACACTGCAGTTCAACGGCGGCTTTACCTCCGGCCCGAATCCTCTAGTCGGATCAGGGGTGGCGAGCGGTAATGGCGTTGCGGAAATGCTGTTGGGAGTGCTGGACGAAGCCAATGTTGGAACTGTGTACAACCCTCTGGTCTCTAACCATCTTTTTGGTGAGTATGTGCAGGACGACTGGAAGCCAACCCACAACCTGACCTTGAATCTGGGCTTCCGCTATGAGGTTCAGACTCCGGACACGTACCGCCATAACGTGGCCTCGATCTTCAATCCCAATGAATTAAACCCCATCAGCTACTCTGCCGGCAGGCCGTATCTCGGCGCGCTGCAGTTCCTGGGACCTGGCAACCGCGACGTTTACAACCTGAACTACGATAACCTTGCCCCACGCCTTGGCTTCTCTTACCAAGCCATACCCAGGGCTGTTGTTCATGGGGGCTACGGAATCTTCTATCCGCAATCGGTTACCTGCTGTTTCCCGGGCGACTCAGACGGTTTTGCGGCGGCAACCTATGCCAATACGAGCTTGAACGGGGGCGTCAATCCTAACCCGAACATCAGCACCAGCAATCCGTGGGGCGGGAACTACGCGCAAATTACGGGCAACGCCAACGGAGAGTATCAGCAACTCGGTAACGGCGTAGGCAGCGTCTTCAGAAGCCGCCCATCACCCTATGTTCAGCAATGGATGCTCGGCGTGCAATATGCCTTTACACCAAACGACCAAATCGATTTGGATTACATTGGCAACCGCGGCGTCCGCATGGTCGGAAGCCATCAATATAACCAGTTGGATCCCAAGTACCTTGCCATGGGAGCTACGGCTCTGAATGCGCAGGAGCCAAATCCGCTGGGCGCAACTCTAACCGCACTCTCTGCTTCAGGACAGGTTGCGACCAGCTCGTGCAACCTTGACAACGCAACCGTAACTGAAGCGCAACTGCTGTCGCCGTATCCGCAATATTGCAACGGCTCAGTAAGCCAGACGGACGCCCCTGTTGGTCAGTCCCTCTACAACGCGCTGCAGGTCACCTATAACCATCGCGTCAGCAAGGGGCTCACGGCGCTGGTCTCCTACACCTATTCGAAGTTCCTCGACAACGTGGAAGGTAACAACGCCTGGTCCTACAACGGACCGACTAACTGGGGAGTTACCCCGGCCAACAACTATAACCTCGCGGCGGACAAGAGCGTGGACGCCGGCGATGTTCCGCAGGCACTGGTGGCCAGCTACATTTATCAACTACCCGTCGGTCGCGGCAAGCAATTCGGTTCGAACATGGGCCGTGTTGCGGACGCGGTTGTGGGTGGTTGGGAAGTGTCGGGAATCGCAACCTTCAAGGATGGGATCCCGCTGGGCATCTTCGGCAACGACTACAGCTCGTACGGTGGCAATCCGAGACCAGACGTGGTTGGGAATGTTCATGTATCTCATCCAACCATTCACGAATGGTTCAACACGGGAGCATTCCAATATGCGCCGTACGGCACCTTTGGCACCGCACCCCGCTTCTTCTCGGACCTTCGTGGTCCACGCTACCAAGACTGGGACACCATTGTTGCCAAAAACTGGAACATCAAGGAAACCATGAGGGTCCAGTTCCGGTTTGAAACGTACAACACATTCAATCATCCGAACTTCTACGCGCCCGAGGCGGGAGCGACCAGTTACTCCGGTTGCGATCCCAATGCAAGCTCTACGTGCGGTAGCACACTGGGACAAATCACCAACGCCTTCATGCCCAGAAGCATCCAGTGGGCAGGAAAGTTCTACTGGTAATCGAACTGTGAATAGCTGCTGCAAATTACTGGTACTGGTTCTGCTGGTCAAGCCCATTTCCGGGCTTGGCCAGCAGCAGCCGGCCGCCAAGTTCGAGTCACTCGTGGCCACTGCACAACAGGCTCAGGCCGTGAAGGACTACGTCTCCGCCGCGAACGCTTACAAGCAAGCGGTGAAGATTCAGCCGGCGATGCCGGAACTATGGGCCAACCTTGGACTCATGGAGCAGGAAGCAGGCGATATTCCCGCAGCAATTCTCAGTTTCCAACAAGCCAACCGACTCAAACCGTCTTTGTATGTTCCCGATCTATTTCTTGGCATTGACTTTCAGCGCACAGGCAGGGCGGCTGCGGCGATTCCATTTCTGATCAAGGCGGAGAAGATCAATCAGACCGACCCACAAACGCCGCTTGCACTGGGGCGTGCCTATTTTGCAACGGGCAAGTTCTCTTCAGCGGCCCTGGAATTTGCGCATGCTGCCGCGTTGGATCCGAAGCTTGGCGAGGCCTGGTTTGCGTTGGGGCTTGCCCGGCTGAACCAGGTGGAAGTGGACGCTCGCAGAATGTCAGTGGAAGCAAAGGATTCCGCTTTCGCCGGGGCGCTCTATGCAGAATCGCTGGAAAAGCAGGCGAGATTCAGTGAGGCGTCGACTCTCTATCGGAGCTTGCTTACTACCCAGCCTCAACCTCCATGTATCCGCTCTGAATTGGGGTTCTCGTTGTTGAGACACCGCGACCTCGCGGGTGCGGGCACTGAATTTGCCGCTGAGCAAGCAGTGCATCCAGAGTGCGGACTGGCATTGCTGGGCCAAGCGCGCATGGCTATCGATAACGGGGACAACGAGCGGGCTGTCCAGCTTATCAATGGGTTATGGGGACGCGATCATGGTTTCGTCGCTTCTAACGCTTCCATCCTGCTGGAAAGTTTGCCTATTGATGCAGCCACCAATATCACTCGGTATTTCTCTAAGCCAAACACGTTCATGGCTGCCGATTTGCGAAGCACTTTGTTGTTAGTCTTGAGTGGCAGCGCAGTAGATTTGATCGATCAACGCGATGAATCCAGACGGAGAGAGCCGGCAGCGGACTTGGCGAGAGAGCCGCTCTCTGCTTGGCATACCGCGGAACAGTACTATGCGGCTGGTGAGTTCGAAAAGTGCGCGAAGCAAATCGACCCTGTCCTTACTGCAGGGCGCGTCGGCATAATTCGGCTGCTGGCCGCCTGCTCGTTCTTTACTGGCGACGACGAGCGCGCCATAGCCGCGGCAACTGCATTGGAAACGGTGCAGCCGCATTCTCCCGAGGCTCTCTACTGGTCGATTCAGGCGAACGAACGGCTCGCATTCAAGGCTCTTGCGCACTTCCAGCAACTGGAATCGGACTCTGCCAGAAGCCACGTACTTCTCGGCGACATTTATGACCAGTTGGAGAGATTCGATGACGCGCAGAGCGAATACACCAAGGCGCTCAGCATAGCTCCTGGCGATCCGGGGGCGATGGTTGGGCTAGCCTCGGCCTATCTCAGCAATAACAACAACGAGAAGGCGATGGAGACAGCGCGTATTGGGTTGGAACGCAACACGCAGGATCCGGAGCTGAACCTGATTATGGCAGAAACGCTGGTGGCCAAATATCAATACGCAGAGGCGGAGCCTTACTTGATGAAAAGCTTGAATGCAAAGCCTCAAATGCTTGGTCACGTGCATGCCCTGATCGGCAAAGTCTATGCGGAGACAGGCAGGCCTCAGGAAGCAATTGATCAATTGAAGCTGGGCGTTACGAGCGATGAGAACGGTTCTGTTCACTACCTGCTGGCGCGGCTCTACCGCCAGATAGGCGATATAAAGAACGCATCTGCCGCACTTGATCAGGTGAAGACAATTAAGCAACTGCGCCGTGACCGCGGTGTGAAGACGGTTGAAGACCCCGATCTTTCCTCGCTGGAATCTCCACCCGACTCAGCTTCCAAGCCGTAGTAAGACCCGGCCTGCTACCTCTTATCAACGAACACAGCTTAGGAATCACTTTATGCCCAGGAGCCATCATGCGTTTATACCGCTCTTTTTATGCGCCGTTCATCGCCCTCGTTGTTCTTATGTCGGGCCAGTCATCTGCCATGATTCGAGCGCAACCTAGAACGCACGGGGGGGAGTCGCGCCCAGATGCACGCCAAGCGACGATGTTATCGCTGGTCAATGGAATCGAAGTGGAAGCCAGTGATCTGCGCTTCAAGATCGTTGCGCTGCGCGAGGATGTTTTGCGGGTCACGGTAGGCCGGGGCAGTTCTTTTCCGGAGGACGCATCGTGGGCGGTCCTTCCCGCGGCTCGTCGCAGCTCAGTTCCGGTTGTGAGCGATTTGAATAGCGATTACTTTGGTTTTCGTACGCATGCGCTAATCGTTGAATTGGACAAGAAGACTCTCGAACTCACGGTGCGCAATCTGGAAGGAAATGTATTACAGCAGGATGCCCGTCCGGTTCGCTTTGACGGGGATGCATTTCGAATTTACAAATCGATGCCGATGGACGAGCACTATTTCGGTTTGGGGGACAAGACCGGCCCGCTTGACCGGCGGAACCAGGCCTTCACGCTCTGGAATACAGACGCTTATCGATTTCAGGAGTCCACGGATCCAATTTACAAGAGCATTCCTTACTTCATGACTTTCCGCGCTGGACGCGCGACAGGGATCTTGCTCGACAACACGTGGCGCACAAGCTTCGACTTTGGCAAAGAGTCGGCCGGCGTTTACACTTTCGGCGCAGCAGCCGGTCCGCTGGATTACTACCTGTTCTACGGTCCCTCGCCAAAGCAAGTAGTCGAGACTTACGCGTGGCTGACTGGAACTCCTCCGCTCCCACCGCTCTGGTCTTTTGGCTTCCAACAATCGCGCTACAGCTACATGTCGCAGGCTCGCGTGCTGGAAGTCGCGAATCGCTTCAGAGCAGATTCAATTCCGGCGGACGCGATCTATCTTGACATCGATTATCAGGAAAAGAATCGACCATTTACCGTTGATCGCGCGGCTTTTCCCGACCTTGCCGGAATGGTGGCGAAGCTTAAGTCGGAGAACTTTCACGTTGTGGCGATCACCGACCTGCATATCGCTAACCTGCCTGCAAGCGGCTATCTTCCGTACGACAGCGGCGTTGCTGGTGACCACTTCGTCAAGAATCCCGATGGAAGCATTTATACGGGCAAGGTCTGGCCAGGTCCTAGTGTGTTTCCTGACTTTACGCGCCAACAAACACGCGCATGGTGGGGCACACTTTACCACGGGCTTCGCGGAGACGGCGTCGAGGGCTTCTGGAACGATATGAATGAGCCGTCCGTTTTTGAAGCGCCTACTTTCACAATGCCTGAAAACGTTGTGCATCGGATCGACGAGCCCGGATTCACAACGCGCACCGCAACCCACGCTGAGATCCATGACGTTTATGGCATGGAGAACTCGCGGGCAACCTATGAAGGCTTGAAAGCGCTTGACGCCGACGTGCGTCCCTTCGTACTTACGAGGGCAACGTATGCGGGCGGACAGCGATACGCTGCTACCTGGACGGGAGACAACAGTAGCAGTTGGAATCATCTTCGCCTAACGACGCCGATGCTGGAAAACCTGGGACTGTGTGGATTTGCATTCAGCGGTGCTGATGTGGGAGGGTATGCCGGAACTCCATCGCCGGAGTTATTGACCAAGTGGCTAGAAGTGGCTGCGTTCCAGCCCATCGATCGCGATCACACAGAGAAGGGGACCAGCGATCAGGAGCCATGGGTTGGGGGGGCGGAGCAGGAGGCAATCCGTCGCAAGTTCATCGAGACTCGCTATCGGCTTATGCCCTATTTCTACACGTTGGCCGATGAAGCCTCGCGCACCGGAGTGCCGATGATGCGCCCATTGTTCCTGGAGTTTCCAGCTGCGACTCCTGATCGCCATCCGATCGACATTGATCCGGAAGCCGCGAGCGAGTTCCTGGTTGGATCAAAACTGCTGGTGGCGCCACAGCCGTATCCCGACGAACAGGATGCTTATTTGATCGAGCTTCCGACGCTGGATTGGTATGACTTCTGGACCGGCGAAAAGGTTCTGCATGCCGAATCGCCGTCCCCAGCCGCTCCTGATTCACCGGCAAGTGCAAACACTTCGGCGCCGATTCTGATTCACCTCACTCCCGCGCTGGATCAGCTCCCAGTCTTCGTTCGCGCCGGATCTATCCTACCCATCGCGCCCGTGGTTCAGAGCACGAATGAAACCCCCAAAGGGGCACTCACACTCAAGGTCTATGTGGGAGATCATTGTTCAGGCGAGCTTTATCTGGACGATGGAAAGACCTACGCTTTCCAGCAAGGCGCTTATCTGAGAACGAAGTTTGGCTGCGAAAAGACAGCGGAAGGTCTCCGCGTGACCGTGAGCCCGCATGAAGGATCTTATCCAGCCTGGTGGAAAGAGATCCACACCGAGATTTACGGTTGGTCACCAAAACAAGGCAGGGTCTTCTCCCATAAAAAAGAGGTTCCCGTTCAACTTGACCGCGAGCCTCAGGACGTCGGATTTCTTATCGTGGATGACGGGAAGGGAATAGACATCGAGGTGAGATAAAGACTACATCCGAAAGCGCCCTTAAGCTTCTCTAAACTATGAAACATCGGTCGACCTCTGCAAGGCAACCTTATGGCTAGGAGTGCCCATGGCTAGACCGTAGATTCGACAAGTTTCGGGGAGGTCTCGCTCACCACAGCGGTCGCTGAAGAGCCGGTGTTTGCAGGGAACATTGGAACGAGTTCACTAAGCACCAGAGGCTAACCCGGAAGTATCATTGACCGAGACGAATGGTTACCCTAAGTTACTTATGAGCATTGATTTTGGTACCAACAAGTGCCGATACAAGGCTTGAACAGCCGGAATGACTTGCAGGTCAGAATGCTTGCCATCTTCCCGGCCGGGTAGGATGATGATTTTCACTTTGGTCCAATTCGGTTCGGTCGCGGCGGCCGCGGTATTTCTGTGCCGCTGGCGAACAGCCCTGCGCCGCCGAAATGAGGAGTCGTGGGAATCGCTGCTGGCTCGTCTACGATCGGATTGGAGTGGCCGCGAGTTGAGCGATCATTTCCTTTGGAAAGAGGGACTGAACGCCACTCCGGACGAAACCTGGACTCGGATTCAAGGCGCCCATGGGCTCTGGGCGATCTACCAGAATTCCCGCGTGATGCTGGAGATGGCGGATTACGCAGCCCGCAATAGCGACACTATTGACCACTTGCTCCTGGAGACGCTGCGAAGCGATGCCATGCAGGTACGCGTTTGCGTTCTGATGGCGCTTTCGCAGCATGCCTTTTGCAGTACTTGTGAAGGTGTTCGAGTGAATGCGTTCCGCGCCGCGTCGTTGTACATGGGAATGGCAGCAAGGATGACACAGCTTCTCCAAGAGAACGCAGCGTATATCCTTCCCAATTTTGTGGCCGCGATGTAAGCTGGCTCCGGCTGAGCCGCCAGCCAAGTGAAAGCCTGGGCGATCCCTTATTCAATTGGGTCCTGTTCCGTCTTCGAATGGTAATACATCTAGACAGCAGAAGCTGAAGACCGGTTGCTGTGCCGCGAAGTAGCAGCCGCACTACGCGATTGATTTTATTGGTCGGGGCGGAGGGATTCGAACCCCCGGCCCTCTGCTCCCAAAGCAGATGCGCTACCAGGCTGCGCTACGCCCCGATGTCCAAACTCGATTGTATCGCGAAATAGGCTCTAGTAACCCACACCGCTTCCCGGAGCCAACGCGTGACCCACCCACACGATGAGCCACAGCACCAACACCAGAGGGATAGCGAAGATGAGCGCCAGTGCTGCGCCCAACAACAGCAGAAACGCCCAGTCCCGGCTGGTGTTCCTGCGCGGTTCGCCTAGGTGCAGGCAGAACAGGCGGTAGTTACGGCGATTGGCTTTCCACGCAATGTCGAAGACGTCGCCGAGAATGGGGATGGAGCCCACCAGCACGCCGATGCCGAGATTAACGGCCATGCGCACCAGCGTGATGTAAGGTACACCTCTGATCCAGCCAGCGAGAGGGATCACCAACGAGAGAAACCCGGCCACAACGTCGCCCAGCCCGGGAACCAACCCGATGATGCCGTCAATCCCGAAGCGAATGCCGGTTCCCGGAATGGCGAAGACCTCATCCAGCAGAATCTCAAGGCCATGCAGCGTGCGGTCGCGGAAGAGCCATGCGCCCTGATTCCAGCGATCCGGGCCACGTTGTTGCGCGGCAGAGCCAACTGAACCCTCGCTCCTTGCAGCTTCAATCGAGTTATTGCTGGTACTGCGCATGTGCGCTCCCTCGCTGTGGGTCGAGCTTTCTACCCTGGTTCGATGCTACAATCTGAAGGGTATATGGCGGCTATAGTTCAGCGGCAGAACGCCTGACTGTGGCTCAGGATGTCGAGGGTTCGATCCCCTCTAGCCGCCCCAA